>Ga0172368_10007228_pt1 | contig 11674 bp, 9 predicted proteins | sample Lak11m_FD_114540 | JGI IMG/M metagenome (GOLD analysis project Ga0172368, IMG submission 114540) | Freshwater microbial communities from Kabuno Bay, South-Kivu, Congo - kab_022012_11m | ecosystem: Environmental > Aquatic > Freshwater > Lake | place: Democratic Republic of the Congo: South-Kivu...
GACCCGTCCACTTACCAAGCAAGAAATATTTATCCTTGCCGATAAAGCAAAAAAAATGGATCAGTATAAACCTATGAAATTGAATTATACCTCTCAAATGACAAAAGGGGAAAAGGGAGATATGACAATAGTTATTACGGTCGATGGACCCAAAGAAGCTTTATTTGATGCTGCTGATCTGCGAATTGATTTTACTGAAGGGATTCGTATCCTTGATGTTCAAAAAGGAACAGCATTTTCCTCCTATCCGCAGATATCGGTAAGGGGCGCAAGTATTATCGCGACAGGAATAGCATCAATTACCGATAAAAGAATAGAGTATGGACATATTAAGAAACCGTTTGTTACCATTCAGGTGAAACAATTAGAAAAAACAGGAAGAATGATCATTAATAAAGAGGGTTCTAACCTCTATTTGATGGGTGAAACAGTTTTTGATAAAGAAAATAATAAAGATGGAATTTTGTAAAAATAGACTTTCGATTTCTACTTTAAAAGTGGATTAGGGTTGACATTTGATATTTGATGCTTTTGCTCCGTTGCTGCATTTGAGGTTAACTGGAGGCATTGCAAGAGGCATGTCTTCGCATTCACAGGTACCGCTTTTACAATCGTTGCAAGTTATCTTCGCGCATACAGTCCCGACAGGTGAATTAACACAGGTACAAGGGGTTTCTTTACCATTGGGTAATTCCCATTCGCTTGCCGGACGGCCAATCATAGCGACTGCTGGTACTTTTCCATGACATTTGCCGCTTGCAACCGGTGCTTGGGTTGGTTGGTTTTGACCTGGAATTGTTGAAGGGCTCGCACTGGGAGTTTCCCATTCATTTTGACCTGCCCAACAGTCGGCTACTTCGTTGGTGCCTGGCTTAAAACAGGTATAATTACACCACTGGATGCTATTTTCACCAACAAGACCGCCTTTTGAAACATCGCAACCCCGAAATGTTTCGTTTCCATTTTCGGAAAGCAAAACTGGACAATTTTTCTCTCCGCCTTTTTGTTTATCAGAACAGCTGCACATCAATTTATTACAAGCAGTCATTATTTTTTGTTTTAAACCATCCCAACAGGGAGTAACCTCTTGTGTATTTCCTTTAAAACAGGTATAACTACACCATCCTGTTGCCCCACATTGGCGGTATACCATTTTGTCTCCTTCAGGATAACGTGCTGGACACGTATTTATGACCGTCCCATCTCCCTCCTTGCAGGTTTGCATTTTAATTTTTGGAGCAATTGTTGGAACAACCGTGGGTTCTGAAACGGATGGTGAAGTATCATCTGAGCCTGAATTGGTAGACTGAGAAGTTGAACTACTGGATCCGGGTCCGGAAAGAATATTACCCAAGAAAAGGGCAATAATTTTACTTGCATCCGGATTTGAAATAATTTGTTGAATTATGGAAGCCCCTTGACTGACATAAGTTCCTAAAGAGGGAATAGAAGAAGTGAGTGAAGATGGGGCAGATGGTACTTGTACTTGGGGAATTTGTACCTGAGGGACGTTAACGTTGACAGCCGGGATATTAACCGGAATATTGACTTGCGGCACATTTATGGGTGCTACTGAAACAGGTGATATGCGAATTTGGGGTATATTAATGACAGGTAGTTCCATTGCCCTTGAGGAACTTGACAGAAGAGTGGGTTTTTGCAGTTGGAAAGATAAAAAAAGCGTCAGGAGAACCGAAATGATAATAGAACCAATAATAAGATTTTTTTTGTTGATATAAGTATGGATTTTCTTCATAATATACATCGTTGAGTGATTCCGCACAGATGAAATAATTTTTCAATAAAAACGATTGAGTAGAACGAAATAAATACAATAGCAAGAAGTGCCAATCCAAACAAAATCACCCGATATTCTCTTCTATGGGTATTTTTTTGTAATAGATAAAGCCATGCGAGAAGACCCAGATAAGCAAAAAGCTCTGTTTCATACATGAAAAAACGATTGATATTTAAAAACGTAAGTACTTCGCGATAGAGGACATAAATAAAAAATACAGCAATACTTCCCTGACTTACTTTTTTTAAGGCAGTTTCATGGGGCGTTTTTTTAGCAAAAAATAGTGTTATTCCAACTAAAACAACAATAAAAGAGAGTAACGAAAGAAGAAAAACGATGACACTTGCTATTGCCATATATTCATATTAAATTATTTATTTTTTCTTTTCAACTGTTTTATTTCCACTTCCATGTGGATAACAATCGTTCTAATTCTACTTGCTGGATAGCACGAGTATCAACGTCTGATGATGTTAAAAGTTCAAATCCCGTGACAGGATATCCATAGGCTTCGTATTTTCCTGGATGGTATACGAAAATATGTGTTGTCTGTACTGCCTTGTTTGCATATTCAGTAACGACCTTATATCCTTCTACTCCTCCAACTTGGACAAAGCCTTTTTCAACGAAAGTATCTTCCGATCCATGATCTTTTTCCATCTGGAGCCACTTATCAGCCATATCTTGGGAATCTGTATATTCTTTATTGTTTAAGGTAATACTCATACTCACGCTGGTATTAGGGTTATCCTGATCGGGAAATGAACGGAAGGTAAGATCGCAGTTGTTTTCAGAGCCGACATCATTTTTTTGAGGAATTGTTAAACTAAAACAAAGCGTTTCTTTTACAATTGTTTCGCCGGTTGAAATTGAAGACGAAGCAGAGGAGGATGCTATTTGTGGAGTGATTCTGGTATGCATTACCGTTGGAGAAGGTTGGGTCTGGGTAATAGATATTTTTGTTGGCGTTTTAGAAGGTACTTTATTAGTTGTATTTATTTGTGATCGAATATACATTCCATATCCGATTCCTGAAATGCCAAAGAGAAAAAAGAGGAAATTAAAAAATATTGAAAATGAATTATGTGACTTCGGGGCTTGGTTATAAGAAGAAATCATTACATTGGGTGGAGGCTGTTCGATAGGTAATGGTGTATGGTTTATAGGATTTGCTGGAGGTATTGATGCCATAATTTATCCTACTGGAGAGAAAGAGTGTTTGTCAATAGTGAAGCGGTTGTAGTTCTCCGTCTTTTTCTTCATAGAGTTTTGATTGTTGTTCAAGCGCGCGTTGAGTAAAAAGAACGCCTTTCAGATGATCACATTCATGCTGAATAATAGTTGCTTTAAAACCAGTAAACCATTTTGTATGAGTTTTGCCGTTTAAATCTTGATAGGAAAGACGAACTTTATGAGATCGAGAAATCGGCCCCCAGATACGGGGAACAGAAAGACAACCTTCAAGTTTGGTATGTTTGTTTTTTGGTTGTTGGTTATTGGTTTCTGGTGATTGTACTTCAAGGATTTCTGGATTGATGAACACCTCTGTATCGCTATCAAGGGAGGGTTTGATAATAAAAAGAGATAAGCTTACTCCCACTTGAGGAGCAGCAAGACCGACTCCCTGAGGATCAACTTGTGCAATAAGAGTTTCTTCCATGTTATACACAAGCTGTTTTATCTTTGAGTCAATCTTTGAAACAGACAAGACCGGTTTCATCAAGACATTGTTTGGTATTAAGACGATTTTTAACATGTGACTATTATATAATAGATACAGTGAGAGGTCAAAAAAGGAGCCAAAAAGCAACGTTATCATTGTCTATTTAAGTTCGATAAAAAGTATGAGATTAAGTTTGGTCATAGCAACACACAATGAGGAAGAGAATATTAAAGATTGTATTACCTCATGTAAAAATATTGCCGATGAAGTTATAGTTGTTGACGGATCTTCAACTGACAAAACAGCTGACATTGCTCGAAAACTGGGCGCAAGAGTTGTAGTGGTAGACAACCCATCAATGTTTCATATCAACAAACAAAAGGCAATAGATATGGCAGATTGCGATTGGATTTTGCAATTGGACGCGGATGAGAGGGTGAGCCCTGTATTGAGTCAAGAAATAAAAAAAGTTATCACAATGTCAGATGACGAGATTTCCCATTACCAACAAAATCTTCCGGAAAAAGAATTATTCAAGAAGCATGAACATATTTTAAAAATGCAAAGTTCTCAATTATCTACCCAAAAGATAAATGCTTTTTTTATTCCCCGCCTGAATTATTTTCTTGGTAAATATCTTCGCTATGGAGGAACATATCCAGATGGGGTAATACGATTGTTTCGTAAAGGAAAAGCCTATTTACCTTGTAAAAGCGTGCATGAGATTATGAAAGTAGACGGGAGAATCGGATGGTTGCAAAATCCACTACTACATTACGATTCGCCAACATTTAAACGTTATTTAGAGAGGAATAGTAGATATGTTGATCATTTAATGTCAAATATCAAAAGTCAAATGTCAAAAAAAAATCTATTGCAAAAAATTATATATGCTGTCAATTGGTTATTGGTTAAACCAACTTGGTGGTTTCTGATGACAACATTTCGCCATAAGGGGATTTTAGATGGGTGGCAGGGGATTGTGTTTTCTTTCTTTTCCGCGCTGCGTTTTCCAAGGGCTTATTTACGATATATCTGTAGAAAAAGTTAACTTTTACTAATACTAAACTTACCGAACAGATTTTTTATAAAATTATTAATCATCGTTTCCAAGGAAGAATCCAATTGAGTAATTTTATTTGCCGCTTCAGCGGGAATATTCAATACTTTTTCCGACTGTACAATGGTATTCTTCAATCCCTTTTTTAAAGGTTCTATATTTATAGAGGGGAGTGTTAAAGAAGGAAGAGAAAAAGATAAATTATTAGGAGTTGGGATGGTTGGATTGATAGCGGGAATATTTGTTGGTACAACATCTCTATCAGAGGGAATGTCAAAAGTTACCGGCGATACATGAGGAACATATGTAGTTGGAGGAGGGGTAAAAGAAGTTGGTGCGGTTGTTGGTTCTTCAGTTGGGGGAATGTATTGCGTTGGCTCTGAAGTTGGCGGTACCGTTGTTGGTTCTAAAGTTGTTTGGCCTCCGCCTGGTACTCCAGCAGGAAGTCCGTACAATGGTTTCATATTTTCTTCAGATGTCCCAATCATGCATCCATAGCCTTTTGCCATCCAGTCCGGTACGTTGCCGTGCCATTTCCAGTAATGTCCGCAGCCCGATGGATTGCCGACTTTTGCGCAAAAAAACGGATGACAATAGCCGATTTCCGGAAAACAGCAGGCTTTTGCCGGTTCAGAGATTCCCTGAGCAGCAATGGTTACCATGTCGCGGCAGCAGGGAGGTTGTTCAAGGCAAAAATATTTGCTTGAATCAGCGCTTCCTGTATCATAGCACTCATTGTAATGACCTCCTCCGCAGAAATTTTCATTGCATCCGGCTTCCCATTCCAGATGATCGCTTTGCCACGTTTTTCTCGTGCATCCGTCAGAATAGCAACGTTTTGAATCGGTACAGTGACAGCCGGATATCGCATAAGAAATTTGTGAAATACTAAAAAGAATTAATAAGAAAAAAATAATAGGAAATAAATAACGGGTAAATAATCTCATATATACAGTATAATGAAAATTATATGCATGGGGGATGGAATATAAAGCGAATGATCCAAATTGGCATTGTTATTTGTATTTCTTTTAGCATTGCCTATTTTATAGATCAATATTATATTGAGAAAAAAGGGAGTATGTTTTTATTTCAATTATTTAAACTTTAACCTATGCTATTTCGACTAGACCGATTTTTTTTTGACGAACGGGATCTTTTTACTGCATTATTCGGTGTTTTTTTAGCGGTCTGTTATTTCTTGCATTTTTCATTACTTCCGTTTCGTTTGGAATCCCTTTTAGTTGTTTTTTTATTTCTTCTTATAACTCGTACTATGGTTTCCAGTTTAAAATTTAATTCTTATTTTTTTCTTGTATTGTCAGGACTTTTGTTTTGTTTATTTCTTTCTCCGTATGGATTGGCTATCTATCTTTTTATTGCAATGGTTCTTTATACAAAAACGAATTTAATTTAATTTTTATAATGCCGTCATTCTGAACTTGTTTCAGAATCTAAGAAGATGCTGAAATAAATTCAGCATGACAATTTGATTGCTAAAGACAGACACTTGTTATAAAAAAATAATGATATTTAAAACACATATTCATAATAGATATATATATTTATGTATTTGTATTGTTTTCTATCTATTTTTTTTCCAAAGCACGATTCTTGCGATTGAGCATCCTTCTCTTATTTTTTCATCTTCCCAAAAAGACGAAATAAAAGCACGTATTGCAGCAGGAGGTCCGGTTCAACAGGCATTTAATGCAATGAAAGTATTAAAAACCGCAGATGAAGAATGGGAACGCAGTCTGACCGAAAATAGTTTTTATTATGCGATAACCGGAGATGAAACTGCAAAAAGTAATGCTCTGACAATATTGTCAATGCGGACAAGCGGAGAAAAAAGATTCTCATTTCCTGAACTTAAAGATGACGGAACGTTTGTGACGGGAGAGGGAAGACTTGATTATGGACAATCAATGGGTTGTAACAGTCTTGCATTTGGATACGATATGCTGTATTCAGTAATGGATAACGGATTAAAAAATAATACAAAAACGCTTCTTGTTGAATGGGCTACAAATCTTGACGCTTTTTTTACAAAAAAATGGTGGGGAGTGGTGGGTGGGAATTTTTATTCGGGACTTGGTGGATGTGTCGGGAATATCGGACTGGTGCTTGAAGGAGAAGATTCAAAATCTTCAACATGGGTTCAAAAGGCAAAAGAGAACCTTTCAACCTATTATTTTCAAGGTGAATATAATCCCGGAGGCGACTATGAAGCGGGAACAACCTATGAAGTATATGGAGCAGGACCTCAATTTATTTTTGCATCCGCTTTGGAGCGGTTAAAAAATACTGATATTGTGACAGGAAAAAATGTCATGCAAATATGGGATTATTTTACCTATGCATGGATGGCAAACGGGAAGTATTCATATTATGGAGACAACAGTGGAATGTCTATTCTTATTGGAGAATATTTTTATATTCTAGATAAACACAAGAAAAAAGGAAGTGACAAAATCCCAGCTTGGCTATGGACATGGAATAAAGTGAGAGGTACGGGAATTGCGCAAAGCGATTGGAGATTATTTAAAGACTTTGATTATATAGGAATGGTACTCTGGTATCCTCAGGGTGTTACCGCAAAAAGTCCGAACGAAATATCCGATTATCAAAAATCTTCATTATTACTCAGTGATACGACAAAATCAAACGTTAATCAAGGCGGAATGGCTTCTTTTCGAAATGAATGGGGAGAGCAAAACGGAGTGACATTGTGGCTTGTAAATAGATACCGATGGCAAGGACATGAACATTACGATCCTAACCACTTTATTTTATCAGCATATGGAGAAGAGCTTATTTCTAATAAAAACGGACATACGTATGATGAGGATATCCGCGGACAGTTGAGCCAACAAAACAGCATTATGATAGATAAACAATTAGGAGATGTACCGTCATATAAAAAATATAGTACGGGTATGGGATCTTCGCTGGGAAAGTTTTATGATTTTTTTACTCATCCGCTGGGAGACTTATTATTAAGCGACAGTAAATATCCGCATTCTGATTATACAAGTCAGCCAAGACTGCAAAAAGAGGGCATAGGGACAACATTTTGGGATACAAGCGAGGAAAAAGTTGACCCGATTGTTCAAGGTGATAGAGTTGTTTTATTTCCCAAAGATATGGGTTTAGATCCCTACATTATTTTGTATGATCGGTTTAATAAAGATAATAATAATCATACCTATACCTGGCAAAGTTATATTGTTCCCGGGCATACTTCAATTGATGGAGATGGTACTCCTGCAAATCCTATTTCTTTTCAGAAGGGAAATGTACAGATGCGAATATTTTTTATATCACCTAATACAATGACAAAAAAAATTATTCCTGCGAGCGGAAAAAGAAATGACGATTTGTTGGAAATGACTCAAGCAGGGGTTAAAGAAGGACGGTTTTTTACTATTTTATATCCAAACAAATCTGCGAGCTCTGTACCTTCTGTAACAATATTAAATGCTGAAAATCCTACAGTTGCCGAGTTAAAATCAGGTCAAAATACGAATATTATTGTAATAAATACTACAGGAGCTGATCTAGCATATGAATCCATCACTTCCGACGCGCAAACGGTTATATTTGAAAAAAAAGATGGTTTAGTAAATAAATACTTAGTTTATAAAGGTAGAAAAGTGGTGTATTCGGGAAGCATATTAGTTCAAAGTGATAAGCCCGTCTCATTGGTAGCTTCTTGGAATGGATCTCTTGTCAAAGGAGCAGGAGTCGCGATGGAAAACGCGAAGGTAACATTGGGTTCGTTTGACGGATCAAAAAAAGAGGTGCAGTTAAAGGCGACGTATTCTCAATTCGAAGAAACGGGTGTCGGGGGCGGCAACGGTAATTACAGCATCATGGATTATTATTACTTGATTATGAAAATGTACAATGGATCGATTCCTGAATCAGTACATGTCGATTTCAATAGTGATGGAAAGATAGATAGTGCTGATAGACAGCTATTTATTTCAAGATATAAAAAATGATTAAGAAACATATTTTATTAATATTATGCTTAGGATATTTAATTTTGAGTAATCAATCTTCTTTTGTTTTCGCAGAACAGGTTTCTCCTCCTGGTATGGGATTTGGAGTATGTCATTGGCCAGGAACTTTTGGTATGGCCAAATCAGACTCTACTGTCAATTGGTTTTATTGGGGCGGTGGAGGAGAGGATTGGATTAATATTGAACCACAGCGAGGTGTCTATACTTTTGCTCCAATGGATAAACAGTATGACGATTATTTCAAGAAGAAACCAAATACGTATTATTGGCTTGATATTATGACAGGAATGCCATCTACGGTACCCGATTGGGCTAAACAAGATTCATCGCTCGGATATATTGAACTTTCTTCATCAGGAAGAGCATCAACATTTCCTATTTGGAATAAAGAATATCAGAAAGTTTTTGAAGCTCTTTTGACAAAAACAAGTGAACATGTTTACAGCTCTTCATTTAAGTACAAAGATAAACTAAAAGCAGTTATTATGATGTCGGGCGGAGGATTCGGCGAAATGATAGTTTACTCAGGTTGTCCTGATGGGGCAAACTGTAAAAAGTATTTAGCGGCAGGATATACGGACGACATATATTACGATGCTTTTGTGAACTGGTTAGCACCTTTATATATAAGGTTATTTCCTGATTATCCGATTGTCCTGCAACTGGGAGGAGGTATATATGGAAATGGTGTTGGAAGGAAGATCGCAAAGGCGTTAGTTGAAAAATACGGTTCAAGAATGTATATCAAATGGAATGGTTGGAATAGAAAGTACGCACAAGAGCCAACAAATACTGACAAATATTATCATGAAACACTTAGATTGGTTTCCGATAAAGCGCGTGTTGGACTTGAACCCGGATATGCGTGGGCTATTCCCGACAGTACAACCGACGAAATGCGTCAATCGATTTACGATTCTCTTATGAAAACACTTGAAGATGTACCTGTTTCTTATTTTTGCTTGCAGGATAAATATTATCAGATTTTGACAGATAAACAGCTTAACGAATTATCTCTCCGCATGCGTGGACTTCACTCTGTTTATCCCACATTTCCGCCTTTACCAACCGTAACTCCAACTCTTACTGTTACGCCAACCCAGATTCCTGCAAATCCAGACGTTGACAATGATGGAAAAATAACAATGTTGGATTATTTTTATGTTGTTTTTGCCAAGACGGGAGGCGTTCTTTCTTCAAGAATGAATGCGGATATTAATAAAGATAGTCAAATAAACGATCTTGATTTAAGTTTAATCAGGACTGCAATAAAAAAATGAGAATAATAAAATATGCCATATCATTTATGTTGTTTACTTTATTTACTTCTTTATTATCTTATGAAGTTAATGCATATGGAGTTGGCTGGTGTCATTCATTTTCAGGATTAAATAACTCCAATGTCAAATATGTATATCCTGGAGGCGAACAAGCTTGGGCTATAGTCGAACCAAAAGAAGGTCAATACAATTTCAGCGGGCTTGATTCTATGATCCAGCGTGCAAGACAGGCAGGTAAAAAACTTCATTTTACAATCGGAGTTAGTAATCCAGATGTTGATTATAACGATGGAGTATTAATTCCTCAGTGGGCAATTGACAAAGGAATGCATGTTGTTTATTCAGAACAGAAAAAATTGCCCGCTTCACCTATTCAATGGGATCCGATTTATCTGGATTTACATGAAAAACTGCTTAAGGCATTTGCGGCAAAATATGAAAAACCGGAATATTACGACGTCCTTGAAGCGGTTGTCATACAAAGTGGAGGAAACTGGGGAGAAATGACATTACCAGCAAAAGAAGGAGACGCTTTGGATCCAAACAATATATACATAAAGGAGATGGCTCGTGTTTATCTTGGTAGTGTAGAAAAATCAAACGAAATCGCAAAGATGGAGGGAAATCATTGGGCTTTCGACGATTATTATATTAAAGCCGTTTCCCAAATCATTGATGTATATGGGAGATCGTTATCTCACTATCCTTTTGAACTGCAGCTCGGATTTGGTCTTTCAGGTCAAAGACGTGTTGCTCAGGAAGCGGTTGAATATGGACTTTCAAAATATGGTAATCATATGTGGATTCGGTATGCTTGGTGGGGGAGTTTTGACGGAGGCAACAGTGATCCAAACGCTCAAGATTTTTGGGGAAGATATCAGGACAGAACAGTCACAGTTGCTGAAGTTGGACACCCTTCTTGGTGGTGTGCAGTTGAGGGCGGATATCAAAAAGGCGGATGTTATGACTGCTGTCAATGGAATACAAAAGCAGAAGCAATAAAACACAACCAGAACTATATAAATACCGCGATAAACTCTGGGATCGTTGCAACCTGCATGCAAGGCGTACTGATTGAAGACACTAAAAAATACCCCATTGATTATACTGATTTGCAGTCGCGACTGGAGCAAAACATCAATAAGAAAGCTTCATTACTGCAGATTACGCCTTTACCCACACAACAACAGCCTACGGTAAGACCCACTATAAGTCCGACTATCGATCCGAAAGCAGCAGATGTCGATAAAGACGGATCGGTGACAATAATAGATTATTTTTATCTTCTATTGGCGAAAGTCGGAGGAATTGTTCCATCCACAATAAAAGCAGATATCAACAATGATGGTGTGGTAAATGAATTGGACAAAACTGTTATAATAAATATATTAAAAAAATAACGACATGATTCCGAAACCAAAAGTTAAACTGACTTTGAGACTGCTTTTTATTTTTGTTCTCCTGTCTTTGTCTGCACTGATATTCGGCCTCTACTTATTTCTTCACAGAGATTCTTTCAAAAAAACAAAAGCGACAAACAATGAAAATGTATTGCTTATGCTCGCACTTTCCAAATCATCAGTGCAAAAAGGGGAAGAATTAACAGTATCGATAAGCGGTTCGGTAAGCGCGCAGATAACGATTATCGGCTACTTAGGGACGCTTTCTTTTGATAAAAGCAAGCTGCAGGTAAAGGATATCCAATATAAATTAGGATCGGTCAGTAAAGATTTGGGTGATGATAATTCTACCCTCGCATCAGCAAGCGCTACAGGAAAGATATATCTTCAAGGTGAAATCCAGAGCGCTCAGGGGCATGTGCTTTCCGGCAAAACAGAGATTGCA
>Ga0172368_10007231_pt1 | contig 11672 bp, 12 predicted proteins | sample Lak11m_FD_114540 | JGI IMG/M metagenome (GOLD analysis project Ga0172368, IMG submission 114540) | Freshwater microbial communities from Kabuno Bay, South-Kivu, Congo - kab_022012_11m | ecosystem: Environmental > Aquatic > Freshwater > Lake | place: Democratic Republic of the Congo: South-Kivu...
CGTATCATGCGGCGCGGGATCTTCAGGCGGTCGTTACACCCAACGCCTGCTTCATCGCCGCCAGCTTGCTCGCCACGCTGCCGTCTATGAGCCTGTCGCCGACGCGCACGATCATGCCGCCCAAAATGGCCGGATCGACCCGGTAATCGAGCGCCAGGTTCGAGCCGTACTGCGCCTGTAGCTTTGCCACCAACGCCTGCTGCTGATCATCAGCGAGCGGCAGCGCGGTGACCACCTCGACGGGTATCGGCGCGGCCCCGATCTGGCGGGCGCGCGTGCGTAGCGCCGACGCGATATCGGGGAGCAGAGCCAGGTCGCCGCGCTGCAACAGGGTGTAGAGCAAGTTGCGCACCGGCAGATCGACGTCCGGCGCAATGACATGATCCAGCAAACGCTGGCGCGCGGCGAACTCCGAGTCGGCGGCCGACAGACGTCCCATCAACGAGGGGGTCTCTGCCAGGGTTCCCGCCACGCTGTCGAGGGTTGCGGTCCAGCGTTCCAGCGCAGCTTCGTAGAAAGCGGTGGCGTAGCTTTGCACGCGTTCGGCGTTCATGGCTTAGCTTCGCCCAATCCGGCCAGGAAGTTGTCGATCAGTTTACGCTGCAAAGTGGCATCCACTGCCTGGCCCAGCACGCGCTCGGTTGCCGCCATGGAAAGGCTGGCGATCTGACTCTGGACCTCGGCAAGGATACGGGCTCTTTCCTGCTCGGCTTCTTCACGCGCTCGCTGACGGATTCCGTCCGCCTCGCGCTGCGCTTCGGCCTTGATATCCGCGCCGACCTTATCGCTGGCCTGCGCCGCCTGCGCGATGATCTCCTGCGCCTTACGCTGCGCCTCAGCGATCTTGCGGTCGTATTCCTGCTGCGCCTTGGCGGCGGACTCGCGCGCGGCATCCACGTCGGCCATGCTCCGAGCAATGCGCTCCTTACGTTGCGTGAGCATGTTCAGCACAGGCCTATAGAGCAGCAAGTACAGCAGCACAGCCAGCAGCGTGAAGTTGACGAGGTTCGATAGCAATGAACTCAGGTTGATGCCGAGACTTTCCAAAGCCACCTCCCCGATTGCGGATTGATGAGCGTGGATTGCAGAGTGTCTCCATAATAAAAGGACAGCAATCCAAAATCCGAATCGTCAGACGAACTTGAGCAGCAGCGCGATGACCAGGGCGTAAATCGCCACGGCCTCAGCGAAGACGATCCCCAGGATCATGTTGGTGCGGATGTTGCCTGCCGCTTCGGGGTTGCGTCCCATGGCCTCCATGGCCTTGCCGCCGATAATACCGATGCCGATACCCGGGCCGAGCGCACCAAGGCCGATCGCCAGAGCTGCGCCGATAGCCTTCAGTCCTTCAACGTCCATGTATGCCCCCCTTTTGATTGCAAAATTCAGAAGGCGGAAGGTCGTTGGCTGCCAAGCTCGATCCGCATCCTGCCTTCACCTTTGATCAGTGATGTTCTTCTTCGCCGTGTCTGATCGTGGACAGAGTAAAGAAGACCAGCGCCAACATCATAAACACAAACGCCTGGATAAAGCCGACGAACAACTCCAGCCCCAGAAACGGCAACGACACGACGTACGGGATCAGGAACGCAAGCACCGCCAGCAGCACTTCGCCCGCGAAGATGTTGCCGAAAAGACGGAAGCTATACGAGATGATCCGGGCTAACTCGGAGATGAGCTCCAGCACACCCACGAAAAGCTGGATCACGCCCATAAACGCGCCTTGCTTGAACCCGCTCAGATCCAGGAACTTCTTGAAATATCCCAGCTTCTGCGCTGCCACGCCGAAGTATTGCGCCATGAAGACGGCCACCAGCGCAAGCGCCACCGTGAAATTCAGATCGGTCGAAGGAGCGCGCAGGAATGGCACCAGGATGAATCCTTCGGCGCCCGATGCCGCTGGTTGCGCCGTCAGGATGGCGCCCTTGGCCGCGAAGCCCTCTGCACCCGAGGCGGGATGTTCAAGCAGGCCAATCGTGCCGACGCCGGGGATCAGGCCGATCCAGTTCGAGACCACGATAAACAGGAAGATGGTCATTATGATGGGGAAGAATTTGGTCACCCACTTGCCGGCCACACTTTCGGAGAACCCATAGAAGCCTTCGACCATCCACTCGACGAAGTTGCTGAAGCCGCTGGGCACCAGATCGCTGTTCTTGGCGTTGTCCAGATCTTTGGGGTAATGGCGGGTCGTGATCAGCGCGGCCACAACGAGGATGATCATGACGATCCAGGCGGTGAGAAGCGCGTTGGTGACCGCGAACCCACCGATGTGGAGGACCGGCTCTGCTGCAAGGGAGACCTCAGGTGGAGGTACCTTCAGCCCCAAGAGCCCGGAAACGACAAACAGGGCGACCACCAAGAGGAGGATCACCAGGTTACGGACTGTGAACAGCTTCTTAAGCACTACGCTCAATCCTCCTTCCCGCTTGCTGCTTTCTCGACGCCGCCTTCAACCTTCGGCAGCCGAGCCACAGCGTCGATCGTGCGAACGGCAATACGCACTATGCCGACCGTACCGGCGATAATACCTGCGAGAGCGCCGATGAAAACAAAAAGCGGAGCCGTGTCGAAGCGACGATCGATCCAGAAGCCCAGGCCGAGGGGGACCGCCGTGGAGAGAATGACCACTAATGCCATCCACCAGAGGAGGCCTGCACTGATCGTTTGTTTCACGGACTACCGCCCGAAGCACCCGACATATCGGCGCCGATTATAGCAGGGAGTACCTTTAGACGCAAATCTGAATTAGGAATAACTTAACGCAAATGTTGACTATTGCGGCTCAGGATTCGGATACCGTATGCGCCGTCCGGCGCCGCGAGTGCCGCGCCGGCGCCGGCGAGACAGATCATCATCCTCGCTAACAGCGCGTAACGCCTCTACAGGCACTTCGGCCCGGTTTGTTTCTCCGAGGAAGCGGATCAAAATGTGTACGCGTTCGGCCGGTCCCATCGGCCCCTGGAAGATGCCGCGCAGTCCGGCCAGCGGCCCCTGGTCGATCACGACGGTATCGCCGGGTTTGAAGTGGTGCTTGGGCAGCCCGCCGGCCGCCTCGATCTCGCGCAAGCCCGCCTGGATCAGCGCGATGGCTTCGTCCGGCACGACGGCTGCCCGGCCGCCTAAGCTCAGGATGTGGCGCAGACCGGGGACCCACTGCAAATTGTCGATGCCCACGACCATCAAGTCACAGTGGACGAAGACGTAAGTGGGAAAGAGCGGCTTGATGCGCTCGTCGGGCCGTGAAGGCAGCAGGGGCAGAAATGCTTCCAACCCACGTGTCGTGAGCGTTCTGGCCACCTGAGCTTCCGCATTCGGTTTGGTGTAGAGAGCATACCAGGATTCCATGAAGCGACATCCGATGTTCGAGTTGGAGTACCGATGCATGTTATCATCCTGGCGCAACACTGTCAAAGAACGGCCAGCCCACACAACAGCACGTTTTAGGGCCGCTGTGCTATAATCCTGCCGAACTGCCTATGCTAACACCTGCTCACTCCCCTCGCATCCTGCTGCTCTCGGCCGTCGGGACGGGCATCAATCCCTACATCGGGTTGCTGCGCGACGGGCTTATGGCCGCCGGCGCCGATGTGCGCCTGGTTGCCGTGCTGACGCCAGCCGATCTGGGTGCCACCCGACCGGATGTGATTCACCTGCACTGGCTGGAAAGGTATGACCTGCCCCCGGCCGCGACCCTGGCGGGGCTGCGCGGCGCGGCCGATTTGCCGCAGCGGGCGATGCGCCGGGCGTTCGAGCTGGTCGCCAACTCGCCGCCCATCTACGCGCTACGTCGTTGGCGGCGTCTGCGGCGATTGTTCGGCCAGTTGCGCGCCTTTCAGGAGGGCGGCGGTCGGGTCGCCTACACCGTCCATAACCTGGACCCGCACGAAGACGCCGGCCTGGCCGAACGTTGGGGCGTCGCGCGCCTGGTACGGTCGGCCGACGTGATCCACATCCATGATGTGAGCACCGCAGAGGCGATCACGGCCCGCTTCGGGCGCACACGCGGGGTGGCCGTGATCTCTCACGGCCACTATTTAAACAGCTATCCCAACGTGCTGGATCGCGCCGAGGCGCGCAGCCGGCTGGGATTGCCACTCGATGCGTTCGTGTTTGTCTGCCTGGGACTGCTGCGACCGTACAAGGGGCTGGAGGAGTTGTTGCCGACCTTTCATTCGCTGCCCGGCGCGGATATGCGCCTGGTGCTGGCCGGCAAGCCCGGTTCGGACCACTATTTACGTGACCTGACGGCGCTGGCCGCGGGTGACGATCGGATTCGGCTATTACCAGGCTTTGTCCCGCCGGAGGGCGTGCAGGTGTATCTTAACGCGGCCGATGTGAGCGTGTTGCCCTACCGGCAGATCACCACATCGGGCGCGGCACTGCTGGCCTTCTCATTCGGTCTGCCGGTGATCGCACCGGCGTTGGGCGCCTTCCCGAATCTGTTGGCCGACAGCCGCCGCGGCATCTTGTATGACCCCATCGATTCGACCGCGCTCGCCAAAGCCTTAGTCCGGGCGCACGAAACCGATTGGACAGGCGTTCGGGAAGAGATCAAAGCCTGGGTGGCGCAGTTCGACTGGGGTGAGATCGGAAGCAAACTGCTGGCGGCGTACGGGGCGTGAAGCGTGGAGCGTGTTGCGTGTTGCGTAGTGCGTAAAGGGAGTCCGGTTGTGCTTCCACGCTCCACGCTCTACGTTCTACGCACCACGTACCACGTACCACGCACCACGCTCTACGCACCACGCTTCACGTCAAATACACCATCACCGCCAAAGCCTGGCCCGTCGCGCGAAAGCCCAGCGACTCATAAACGTGACGCGAGACAACGTTGGTGGCCTGGGTGTTGAGCGCCAGGCCGCCGGCGCCCGCGTTCCGGGCGTACTGGAGAGCGTCAGCAACTAACTGACGGCCGATACCACGACCCTGGCAGGCAGGCAAGATCGCCACCCGGATCAAGTAGGCATAGTCCGTGTCATGATTCCAGGTTGTCAACGCGAAGCCAACCACCTGACCCTCCAGCTCGGCCAGCATAGCGTGATCCGACGTGAAGATCCAACTCAACACCGTCGCATCGTCATAGACCCAGAACGGCTCGAAGGCCGCCGCGTTCAGGGACAGAAGGACATCGGCATCGGGGCCTCCCACGCTCCGCAAGCTGGCCACGGCTGTGGGAGCAGGCGTTATCCCGTGGCTGTTGTGCACATAGCTGATCACCCGATCGACCTGGACGAATCCCGCTGCCGATAGTCCGTCGCGCAGCCATCCTTCGTTGGTCAAGCAAACCAGGCCCGTAACACCGTTGGCGCGCAATGCCGACAATGCAGCCTCCAGCAACGTGGTCAGCATCCGGCTGTGCAGATAGTCAGGCGCCACGGCAGCCAGAGAAAGGTCGGCCCAGCGCTCCGACGAGTTGCCGGACGGCGCGCGCGGCGATAGCCCCAGAAAACCCACCGCACGCGCTCCGGAAAAAGCAAGAGCACTCACCCCGTTTCGTAAGAGCGCGGCCTGATCCTCCAGAGCCAATAGCCCTTGTCGCCGCCACGTGTCGGCCAGCAAGGCCGACAACACCGTCCGGTCGGTCGGCTCTGCAAGGCGCACGAAGACCGATTCGTCGTGCTTTCCAAACAGCCAACTCATAGCGACAGTATGCCACAAAGTGAGCCAATAGCAAATAGCCGATGGCGGATGGCGAATGGCGAATGGCGGATAGCAGATAGCAAATGGCGGATGGCGAATGGCGAATGGCGAATGGCGGATAGCAGATAGCAAATGGCGGATGGCAAATGGCGGATAGGAAATGGCGGATAGGAAATGGCGGATAGCAGATAGGAAATGGCGGATAGGAAATGGCAAATAGTAGTGACCATCAGCCATCAGCCATCAGCCGACACTGTCCGCACCTGGCGATCCTCTAGCGTCCAGATCGTCATTGCCAGCCGTTCGATGAAGTAACGATCATGGACGACGGCCAGCACGGTGCCTTCGAAGCGCGCCATCGCCCGCTCGAAGCTCTCCCGCGACGGGATGTCCAGGTGATTAATCGGCTCGTCGAGCAACAAGAAGTTGCAGCCGCGTACCGCCAGCAGCGCCAGTGCCAACCGGCTGCGCTCGCCGAGACTCAGCCGACCCACCGGCACGAACACCTCGTCGCCGGCAAACAGGAAATAGTGGAGGAAGTGCCGCGCCTCGGTCTCATCCAGCGGCGCGGCCGCACGGATGAGGGCGAGCGGAGTCGCCGCCAGATCCAACGTCTCCTGTTCTTGCGCCATGTAGCCCAGGCGTACCCCGCGTCCCAGGCGGACTTCACCCGTCCAGGGCTGCAACTGGCCGGTGATGCAGCGCAGCAGCGTGGTCTTCCCGGCGCCATTCGGGCCGATGAGCACCGCACGCTCGCCGTAAGCCAGGTGCAGGTTGACGTCGTGAAGCAGCAAACGTTCGCCGTAGCCCACGCCGAGCCCGATGATGCGGAGGACGTCCTGCCCGCTGCGCGGTGTGTCGGCGAACTCTAGTTTCATCTTCCAGGTCTGGCCGGGTTTTTCGACAGTTTCTTCGCTGGCCATCATCCGCTCCAGCCGCGCCCGCTGCACGACCGCATGCCGCGCCAGGTCCTTGGCGATGCGTCGCCAGTGAAAGTGGATGGTCTCCTTCTCGATGCTCTTGGCCTGGTTGCTCAGCTTGTGGATCGAGGCCTCCAGTTTGCGGAACCGCTCCTGTTGTTCCCGGTAGGTGGCCCACTGCTTTTCCAGGTCGCGATCTACAGCCAGGGCGTAATCGCTGTAACCCCCGGCGAACTCGCGCAGGGTATGGGTCACGTCGTCCAGCGCCAGGATGCGGCCGACGGTGCGGTCGAGGAAGGCCCGGTCGTGCGAGACGATCAGCACCGCGCCGCCATAGCTCGCCAGGAATTCCCCCAGCCAGTCCAGCGCGACGATGTCCAGGTGATTGGTCGGTTCGTCGAGCAGCAGCAGATCCGGCTCGGCCAGGAGCAGGCGGGCCAATCCCAGCCGCGTCTTCTGCCCGCCGCTGAGCGCGGCCACCGGCCGGGATTGATCCATGTCGGCCATGCCCAGCCCGGCCAGGACGGCATCCGCGTCGGCCTGTCGCTGCGCGCCGCCGAGCGCCTGGAATTCTGCCAGGGCGCGATCATACGCCGCCAGGGCGACAGCCAGCGCGGGGCCTTGCGCGGCCGCGACGGCTTCCGCCAGGCGCGCCAGGCGCGATTCCGCCGCCTCGTGCTCGCTTAAAGCCGAGCGCAACACGTCGCCCACCGTGGCGCCCGCCGGGAAGTCGAGCGCCTGCGGCAGGTAACCCAGCCGGACCGTTGCCGGCGAGAGCTGCACGCTGCCGCGGTCGGCTGCGAGCTGGCCCGTGATGATCCTGAGCAGGGTGGTTTTGCCGCAGCCGTTGGACCCGATCAGGCCGACCCGGTCGCCGCGGTTGATATTGAAGTTGATGCGGTCCAGGACGCAAACGTCACCGAACCATTTGGCTACGTCTCGGACTTGTAGCATAGCTCTTCACCTTCGCCCCGTGTCGTAGAGACGTTGCATTGCAACGTCTCTACGACCCAAGAGAAACAAAAACGCCACAGGCCAAGCGCCTGTGGCGTTCGAAACATGCTCGTAAGCAATATAAAAGGAGACGATCACAGCAGGCGCACGGCCCCGCCGCGAACCTGTGCTCAGCCAGACCTTTCGGGTCTCACAAATCCGAAAGGCCCGACTCCACGTCAGGCGGTTTCCCGGCAGCCGGGAAGCGGGGCAGACCTCAGACTGTGACCAGCTCTATCATGCGTGGACATCCTCCATGACAGCAAGATTATGCCACGGGCGGCAGCGGATGGCAAATCGCAGGCACTCTTTGGTATGACGGCACACAGCGCGAGGTTGAGAGATGAGGTACAATGATTTGCTGGCTAGGTCGAGGTGTCCGGCGCAGCAGAATTGAAGAGAAGAATCGGTTTGACTGGCCGTTGCGCCTCTCTTGTGGCATAATCACCTGGACTGTGGAATTGTTCAACCACTGAAGGAGGTCTTTAAGTGGCCAAAGAGTTATCCAAGAGCGAGCTACTTGACCTCTACCACCGGATGGTACTCATCCGAAGGTTCGAGGAAAAAGCTGCCGAGCTGTATGCCGAAGGCAAAATCGGCGGGTTCTTACACCTTTACGTCGGTGAAGAAGCGATCGCGGTGGGTGGCTGCAAAGCATTGAAGCCGACCGACCACCTGTTCACGGCCTATCGCGACCACGGTTGGGCCATCTCCCGCGGGCTGGATCCGAAGCGCGTCATGGCCGAGCTGCTGGGCAAAGCCACCGGCGTGAGCGGCGGCCGGGGCGGCTCGATGCACCTGGCCAGCGCGGAACACCGCTACTGGGGCGGACATGCGATCGTCGGCGGTCACCTGCCACTGGCGACCGGTGTAGGGATTGAAATTCGCTACGACGAGAAGCCTGAAGCCGTCCTTTGCGTTCTTGGCGAAGGCACCACTAACATCGGCTATTTCCACGAGTCCATCAACCTGGCGGCCGTCTGGAAGCTGCCCGTGGTGTATCTGGTCGAGAATAACCAGTATGGCATGGGCACCGAGGTGGGTAGGGCGTCTGCGGTCACCGACATCTACCAAAAGGGCTGCGCTTACGATATCGCCCACCGGCAGTTCGACGGCCAGGATGTCTTCCAGTCTTACCAGATTATCGGTGAGGCGCTGGACCTGGCGCGCGCCGAGGGGCCGGTGCTGCTGGAGGCGCTGACCTACCGCTACGTGGGCCACTCGATGGGCGATCCCGAGCGCTATCGCACCAAGGCGGAGATCGAGGAGTGGCGGACCCGCGATCCGATCCATCGGCTGGGCGACAAGATGCTGGCCGACGGCCAGGTTGCCCAGGCGGAGCTGGACGCGATTCAAACGGGCGTCGAGGATGAGATCGTCGACATCGTCCAATTTGCCGAGGAGAGCCCGGAGCCGGACGACGCAGCGCTGTGCGAGCACGTCTACGTCAACCCGATGAGCCACAGGTAAGAGGTAATCCCATGACACGCATGTCATTTCGTGAGGCGATCAGCCAGGCCTTGCGCGAGGAGATGTATCGCGACGAGCGGGTGTTTCTGATGGGCGAAGATATCGGCAAATGGGGTGGCTCCTATGCGGTCACGCGCGGCTTCCTCGACGAGTTCGGTGAGAAGCGCGTCAAGGATACACCCATCGCTGAAGCCGTCATCGCCGGGGCGGCGGCCGGAGCGGCCCTGGCGGGCCTGCGTCCCGTGGCCGAGATCATGACGATCAACTTTGCCTTTCTGGCCATGGATCAGATCGTTAACCACATCGCCAAGCTCCATTATATGTTCAACGGCCAGATCAAGGTGCCGTTGGTCATCCGTACCGTGGGCGGCGGTGGCCGGCAGCTTGGCGCTACCCATTCGCAGACGCCCGATGTGGTGTTCGCGCACTTCCCCGGCCTGAAGATCGTCGCGCCGGGCACCCCCGCCGACGCGAAAGGGCTGCTGAAGGCGGCCATCCGCGATGATGACCCGGTCTTCTTCATCGAGCACGCCACCCTGTACCAGGCCAAGGGCGAGGTGCCGGACGACGAGGATTTTATCGTCCCCCTCGGCGTCTCCGACGTGAAGCGCGAAGGCAAGGACGTCACCCTCGTGTCCTATTCCAAGATGATCCAGACCTCGCTCCAGGCAGCGGACGAGCTGGCCAAGGAGGGGATCGAGGCCGAGGTGATCGACCTGCGTACCCTGCGACCGCTGGACACGCGACCGATCGTCGAATCCGTCAAAAAGACGAATCGCGTGGTCGTGGTGGAAGAAGGCTGGCGCGCCTACGGCATCGGCGCGGAGATCGCCGCTCGCGTTACCGAGCTCGCCTTCGATTACCTGGATGCGCCAATCCGTCGCGTGGCCCAGGCTGAGGTGCCGTTGCCCTACAACCGCCGGCTCGAACAAATGGCCCTGCCCCAGGTGTCCGACGTGATCCGCGCCGTCAAGGACGTGATGTACTTGAAGTAGGGACCAGGGATTGGGGACTGGGGATTGGGGACTAGGGAACAGGGAATCGAGGCTAGGGAACGGAGCCAAAGCATAGGGAAAGGCTCACCCTCAATCCCTAATCCCTAATCCCTAATCCCTAATACCTGATACCCAATTCCCAATCCCAGTTCACGAGGAGATAATCCATGGCTGAGCTTATTACCATGCCCAAACTGGGCTTCGATATGGCCGAGGGCAAGCTGGGCGAGTGGATCAAAAAGGTCGGCGATCTGGTGACCCAGAGCGAGACCATCGTGCTGGTGGAGACCGACAAGGCCAGCGTGGAGGTGCCCGCATTTCGGCCCGGCGTGCTGCTCAAGATCCTGGTGGAGGCCGGCGAAAGCGTGCCCATCGGAACACCCATCGCGGTGATCGGTGAGGCGGGCGAGAAGGTCGATCTGGCCGCGCTGGGGTTGGCGGAAGAGCAAGCCAGGCCAGCGGCGGAGGCGGAGGTTAAGCCCGCGGCCGAGGCAGCCGCGCCGCCTCAGCCCGCGGCCGAGGCAGCCGCGCCGCCTCAGCCGTCAGCAGAAGCCGAGGGCGGCAGACTGGCGGCCTCCCCGGTGGCGCTGCGCATGGCCGCCGAGTTGGGGATTGATCTGCGCAAGGTCGCCGGCACGGGGCCCGGCGGGCGCGTGATCAAGCGCGACATCGAGACCTACGTGCAGGAGCACGCCAAAGCGCCCGAGAAGCGGGCCGCCGCTCCGGCGCTGCCCATGCCGACGCCTTCCTACGAGCCATCGGCCGAGGGCTACCGCGTCGAGCCGCTATCCGGCATGCGCCAGACCATCGGCCGGCGGATGACGGAGAGCAAGCAGCAGGCGCCGCACTTTTACGTCACCATGGAGATCGACATGGCCGCGGCGATGGCGCTGCGCAGCCAGTTGAACGCGCTGCTGCCGGAAGCAGAGAAGATTTCCGTCAACGATCTGATCACCAAGGCCACAGCAATTGCTCTGCGGCAGTTTCCGGCGATCAACGCGTCCTTTGCCGGTGACAGCATCCACCTTCACGACCAGGTACACATCGGCATCGCTGTGGCGCGGGAAAACGGCCTGATCACCGCGGTCATCCGGGACTGCGATAAGAAGTCGCTGGGGCAAATCGCCCGTGATACACGTGAGCTGGTGGCCCGGACGCGCGAGGGCAAGATGAAGCCGGACGACATGGTCGGCAGCACCTTCACCATCAGCAACCTGGGCATGTTCGACGTGGACGACTTCGTCGCCATCATCAACCCACCCCAGGCCGCGATCCTGGCCGTGGGCGCGGTGAAGAAGGCGCCCGTGGTGGACGCCGAGGGACAGTTGGCCGTAGGAACGCGCATGAAGGTGACCATCTCCGCGGATCATCGCGTGACCGACGGCGCCGAGGCCGCCCGGTTCCTCCAGGCGCTCAAGGCCGCGCTAGAACAGCCGATGCGACTGGTACTGTAATGGAACGCTGAGGACGCAGATTCACGCGGATGGAGCTTATCCTGATCCCTTCTGCGTCGGTCTGCGTTTTCTGCGTTCTAAGGAATGAGAATTAATCAACTGTCCCGGCGATTCAACCGTAGCGGAGCATCCTGAGCGGAGGGCCGCAGCCCGTAGTCGAAGGATGCGGAGCGGTCAGCGTACAGGGCCGCATCCTTCGA
>Ga0172368_10007232_pt1 | contig 11671 bp, 8 predicted proteins | sample Lak11m_FD_114540 | JGI IMG/M metagenome (GOLD analysis project Ga0172368, IMG submission 114540) | Freshwater microbial communities from Kabuno Bay, South-Kivu, Congo - kab_022012_11m | ecosystem: Environmental > Aquatic > Freshwater > Lake | place: Democratic Republic of the Congo: South-Kivu...
CCCCAACCCCAGTTCCACCATCCCGGCTCCGAAGGCATGAAGCCGGAGCGGACGATCCGGCCTGCCGCGTCACGGCGCAGTATCTTCTCGGCATAGGCGTCGAGCTCTTCGATCGTGCGCGGAGGCCGATCCGGGTCGAGACCGGCTTCCCGCAGCATCCGGCGGTTGTAGTGGAGCGCGGTGGACGCCGGCGTCGTGGGCAGCGAGTAAACGTGCCCCCGGTAGACGCCGATGTCCCAGTAGCACGGGATGTAGTCGGACGACCTGATGTGATGTCGGGCGCACAGTTCGTCGAGCGGCATGATGGCGCGGTCGTCTGCGTACTGCGCTACGTTCGGTCCATACAGTCCCGCTACATCGGGAGGGTCGCCGCCTGCAACGGCCATGAGCGTCTTGTTTTCAATGCCGCTGATGGTGAGCAAGTTGACGAAGACGCGCTTCTGCTTGCGGTTGAAGGCATCAACGACGGCGCGCATGGCGTCGCCCTCGAAGCTTGTCCACTTCTCCCAGTAGGTGATCTCCACGGGTCCGGGTCTGCGGGGCACGCGAACGACAAGCTCGCTGTACGAGACAGCGAGGACGAGGGCGACCAGCGCGACGGGAACGACCAGTGGCCTTAGCATAGGTGGTATGTGATTATGGCCCATGGACGCGACTATGGGGCGCTTCTGCTCGTGATCTGGCCTCACGCCGGCGCGGGCTGGGGCGATGATGAGCGCAGAAAACCGGGACGTCCCCTGCGCCGGACCTCAACGGGGACATTCAGCTTTTCCGCGCCCCAGCGGTCCCCGAGCAACGAAGCCGAGCCGAGCGCGGAAAACCAGAACGTCCCCTGCGCCGAACCAGAACGTCCCCTGCGGCGCACGAAGGTACCATGCTTCGGAGAAGCCGATCATCGAGACGGAGACGCAGGACATGCCCGAACCACAGCCAACCGCGGCGATCGTCTCGCTGCCGGACTGGGCCCTTGACCTGTTGGCCGAGGGGCGCGCACCGATCGGCGACCGGGATCGGATGGCGCTCGCCGTTGAGCTATCCCGGCTCAACGTCGAGCGCGGCACGGGCGGGCCGTTCGGCGCAGCCGTATACGAGCGGGGCAGCGGCCGTCTCGTCTCGATAGGGGTGAACCGCGTGGTGCCCCTCGCGAACTCGGCCCTGCACGCCGAGGTGGTCGCGCTGATGCTGGCCGAGGCTGCCGTGGGCAGCTACACGCTGGACGACCCCGGCGTGCCTCCGCACGAGATCTTCACCAGCTGCGAGCCGTGCGCCATGTGCCTGGGAGCGATCTGGTGGAGCGGCGTTCGCCGCGTCGTATGCGGGGCGGCGCGCGAGGACGCAGCTCGCGTCGGCTTCGATGAAGGGCCTGTGTTCCCCGGCTCATATGCCTACCTGGCCGAGAGGGGTGTCGAGGTCGTTCACAACGTCCTGCGCGCCGAGGCACGGGCCGTTCTCGATGCATATTCGGCGCGCCATGGGCGGGTCTACAATGGTTGAGCGACGAACCAAACGGAGGAGCAACATGCTGGCTGCCGTGTTGCGCAGCGCTGATCGCCTCGTTCTGGAGGACGTGGCCGTCCCCGAGCCGGGTCCCGACGAGGTCCTCGTGCGGGTCCGTTCGTGCGGCTTCTGCCAGACCGACTTCAAGGCGATCAAGGGCGTCCGCACAAACGTCACATTCCCCATCATCCCGGGGCACGAGCCGGCCGGAGTCGTGGCCGAGGTCGGCCGCGGCGTGACCGCCTGGCGCGAGGGTGATGAGGTGATCGTCCAGCCCAGCGGCTTCTGCAGCACATGCGCGAACTGCCGCCTCGGGCTCACCCACTACTGCGAACGGTCCTACGTAACGGGCGGCGACGGCCCCGACGATGTCCGCAACGGCTCGTTCGCCGAGTACATGGTGACCGGTCAGGAGACCCTATACGCAAAACCCGCCGGGCTGAGCTTCGACGCCGCGTGCCAGACGGAGCCTGTCAGCGGGGCGTGGAAGGGGGTCATCCGCAACTCGGAGATGCGGGTGGGCGACGACGTGGTCGTCATCGGCACCGGCGGCATAGGCATGTACTGCCTGATGGTGGCGAAGGCCGCGGGGGCGGGCCGCCTCGTTGCTGTGGACGTCAGCGACTACGCGCTCGACACCGCCCGCAAGCTGGGGGCGACGCACTGCGTCAACCCTCGCAGCGGCGATGTCCGCGAGGCAGTCTACGGCATCCTGCCCGACGGACCGGATCTGATCGTCGAGGCTGCCGGGCCCATCGAGGCCGTACGGACCATGGTCAGTCTCCTTCGGCGCGGCACGCGGTGGAACGTGTTCGGCATCACGACTCACGAGACGTTCGAGCTGGACGGTGGCCTCGCCCACTTCCTGGAGGCCCGCATGGACTCGAGCTTCGGCACCAATCCCGAGGCCATGGTCCACGCGATCCGGCTGATCGAGCGGGGCCTCGTGGAACCCGAACGCGCGATCAGCCACCGGTTCGGCCTCAAGGACATCCATGCGGCCCTCGAAGTCATGGCCGGTCCGGAGAGGAACAAGGTGATCATCAACCCGTAGGCTTCTGAGGTCGCCGGCGGGAGCGGCCTCGCGCGGGTGATCGTTGCGTCAGGCGTCGGACCCCGGGCTTGCGGGGCGAACCAGATGCTCGACCGGCCCGGTCGGCGCGCCGTCGGCCGGCCTCAACAGGGTCTCCGTGCCGACGTCATCCGCGGGACGGACGAGAGTCCGGGCGGCACGGACGTTCTCGATGCTCTGGCGCATGATGGGAAGCTGCGAGGCAGCGTAGGACCGAACCTGCTCCTGCAGCGCTCCCTTCACAGGCTCCTCCGCCAGCCTCTCCACGTGCGGCAGAGCCTTCTCGTCTCCGATCTCCGTCAGCGCGCCGATGATTGCCACTACGAGGTCCGCCTGGCGCTTGCGCCTTGGCGCTCTGACGGCACGATGAAGACATGCCCGCTGCCCGGGATTCAGCAGATGAGCGTCGCTCGCCTTCAGGCGCGGAAGGAGCGAGATGAGCGCCTCCTCAGCCTCGGTCCGGACGTACGGCTCGGCGTCCCAGAGCGCCTCAGCGAGTTGGCCGACGGCGCCGATCTCGATGGCGCCGCCCAGAACCGTCCCTGCGTCGGCGCGTCGCCTCATTACCCTCACCATGACGAATAGGCCCGCCATGATGGCGATCAGAGGCCAGAGAACAGCGGCAGGGGAACCGCCGTGCTCGACGACCTGGACCACGTTCGACCCGTCCCGGCTGGCGATCGTCGCGATCTGCACAGGTTCGGTGCGGCTGATCATGACGGTCGCAAAGGCCGCGAACGCGGCGGCCAGCGCGGCGCCGACCGCGACCAGACGCATCCGGCGACGGCGGCGAGAAGCAGCCATCAGCGCGAAGGGCGTCGCGGACGAGACCCCGCCTGCTACGGTGTGTTCAGGCTGTGCCATATGAGGGTGTGACGGATCGCTCATCGGATCGGTTTCGGCGGCGCCCATGCCTTCGCCGTCTCAGCGAACCGCGTCATCGCGGACAGCTCCTCCTGGTCCAGTTGGTCAAACAGCGACCTCTTTCGCAGATCGAACGAGCGTCGGGGCTCCTCGTCGGGCGCTCCCCGGGTGGAGCCGTTGTGGAGGCACCACCCGGCCGCACCGCCGGCGATCGCCCCCCGCAGATCGTCGAGGTAGTCCTGGCGGCGAGGCTGCCAGTCGGAATAGCCCCGTCGGAAGGGCTCCTGAAAGTGGACCGGCACTCTCCTATCGAGTTCGGCCATGAATGCGTACATGGCGCGGGTCTTGCGCTCGGTCTCGGAAGGTGAACCGGCGTGTCGGGGACGGTGGGGCGCGACGAAGTCCATGCCGACCTCGTTAATCGCGCGGCGAAGGTAGTCCTCACTCAGGTCGCCTCCGCCGGAAGCAGTAGCCGGGAGGTTCGGCGCGAGACGCTTCGCGAGAGCTCTGAGCTCGACGAGCTCGCTGAAGGATACGTACCGAGCGTCGCGCACGTCCCGTTCGTTGGCCATGTCCAGGTACCAGTTCCTGTCCGAGCGAAGCGCGCGGATGATCGTCTCCACTGCCCTCCGCAGACTGGGCGCATCGGCGAGGACGTCCCGCCCGCGACTGAGGGTGACGTCCACCACCATATGACGGCGGTCGCATGCTCCGACCAGGTCCCTCAGGCGCGTAAGGTAGGGTTCCCGAGGACCGCCGTCGCCCGTGACCGCCGAAATATCCTCGCCGAAGACGTTCCATGTCGCCCAGACCCGTATCCAGTTGAACCCCAGTCGTCGCAGGCGATCCAGGTCGCGATCGAGGATGGACTTCGGCGCGCCGATCCCGCCGTAGTAGCTGCACCCCAGGAGGAACGCGGGTTTGCCGTCAATGGTGAAGTGCAGTCCGTCTACGCGGAGCGTCGTAGGGTATGCGGCGCACGATGATAGGCCGAGCAGAGCACACAACGCGGATGACCAGACGCACTTCAATCGAGCATTCCCCTGGCAGGCCGGGCCGCACGTCGCCGGCAGGATTCCTTGTCCGCCGCGACGAACATGCCCGTGTGACCCCACGCGAGATTATACGCGCCAATCTGGAATGCCGCAACCCGCCCCGCATCGGCATGGCCTTCTCAGGCGGACGCTGGAACGACCTGACCGGCGCCTCGCTGGGTCCCGTGCCCGACTGGAACCCGGAGCGCTGGACCGAAGGGAACGTGGAGTACTACAACGACGAGTGGGGCAACATCTGGCACCGTCTCGTTGGCCGCTCGCGCGGCGGCGAGATCCACACGCCGGCTTTGAGGGACTGGTCGGACCTTGAGCGCTACCGCATGCCGGACATCGCGAGCCCCGGCCGATTCGCCGCTGCGCGCGAGCGCTTCCGAGCCGAAGAGGAGCTGTTTCGAGTTGGCGGGCTGCCGGGATTCCCCTTCGCGATCTGCCGTTATCTACGGAAGATGGAAACCTACTTCCAGGACCTGGTCTGGGAGCGCCGGAGCATTGACCGGCTCCACGCCCGAGTGACCGATCTTCTCGACCAGATGATTGTCGAGTGGACGGACGCAGGCGCCGACGCCGTCATGTTCTGCGAGGACTGGGGCTTGCAGGACCGTCTGCTCGTGAGCCCGCGGATGTGGCGCGAGATCTTCAAGCCGCTCTTCGCCCGTCTGTGCGGCACAGCCAGGAACGGCGGCATGCACGTCATCATGCACTCCTGCGGCTACGTGTGGGATATCCTGGACGACCTCGCGGATGTGGGAGTGAGCGCCATGCAGTTCGACCAGCCGGCCCTGTGCGGCCTGGATCGGCTCGCCGAGAAGCTGAGGGCCGTCCGCATGTGCCTCTACGCGCCGGTAGACATCCAGCAGGTGATGCCGAGCGGCGACCGAGGTCTCATCGAGAGCCAGGCGCGGCGGATGGTGGATCTGTTCCGCCACGGCTTCATCGCCACGAGCTACGGCGACCTGCATGGCATCGGCGTCGAGCCGGAATGGGACAACTGGGCTTACGAGGTGTTTCGAGAGGCGGCGGAGGGCTCCTGACATGCTACGACTGGCCTCGAGGTTGGCGACGTGTGCAATCCTGTGCGCCGGCCTGACGACCGCGTCGTCCGGACAGGCGCTCCGCGACGACTTCAGCCGCGGTACGGACAGACCGGAAGGCTGGACATTGCGCGATGGCGCGGGAGCATGGGAGCGCCTGGGCCAGGGGAAGCGCGCGGTCAGTGTCACCGGAACGGGAGACGATGTCAGCTACTGGGCCAGGGCAGTGCCCCGGCTCAGACCAAACAGCGCTTACGCGTTCCGGTTCCGGGCGAAGGCGTCGCCGGGAGCGAGCCAGTTCACTGTCATCGCCGGCCTGGACGCGTGCAACCGCGACTTCGCATCATCGGCTGGCTGGACCAACTACAGCTTCGTGTTCACGACGCCCGCCAATGTATCAGAGGCGTTCCTGCGGCTCGGGCAGTGGCATCTCAAGGGCTCCGTGAGCTTCTCGGACATGGCGCTGCTACCGGCGATCCCTGTCTACCGTACGATCGGGAACCTGATGCTCGGGGAAGGCGAGAGCATTCGCGCCTCGCAGTATGAGTTCCGCGCGCCGCTGTCGGGTCTCGGGTCCAACTCGTCGCGGTGCCTGGTCGAGCACACCGCTCCCTTCAACTCCAACCGCTGGGTGTTCACCGGCGGGAAGCATGTGGTCTACCGGCATAGCCTTCATGGGATCAAGCAGTCCGGAGCCACAGTTACGGTGAACGTGAACTACCATACGGGCGGCGAACTGGTGGCGTCGGCGTCCGGCGACGGCCATGCATGGACTGAGATCGGACGGTCCAGCGCGCCCGGCGCTCGGACCTTCCAGCTTCCCAACGAGACGCTGCGGGGTGACAGCGTCTACGTGCGCCTTGCCGGGGCTTCTACGACGGATCCGGCAGGGAACTCGGCTCCCGGGGCGTTCCAGGTGGACTCGTATGCCTACCGCGCCTCGCTGGCCGGGCATCCCTCCGACGCGACGGGCGAGACCACCTTCGTTCAGGTGCAGACCGAGACGCCGGGGTTCGCTGTTGCCGTTCAGGATCTTGGCGACCTGGGCCGCGGCGGCGGCGGAACGATGATGCTGAAGGTCACTGCGGACCGCAGCCTCGCCGGTGAGATCGGGGCGGTCCTCGCCGTCCGCTCCCAGACGCGACCGCAAGAGGAGCGGTTCTCGGCCGCGGGACGGGCCCGGGCCGGGGTTGCGACAACCCTCGCGATCCCCTATCGCGTGCGCGGCACCGGAGACGTGCAATGCTCGCTCCGTGTGGGCCGCCTCGGGCCCCAGACCCGCAGCGACCTCTTTGCGGCCACTATTGACGCCTATCTGCCGGCCTACTACGCGACCGACTACGGGCACTCTCTGACGCCGGTGCCCGATGGGGAGCTCTGGTGGTGCGAAGCGCCGTACAAGGTGCCGCCGCATCGGCTTCCTCCTCCTCAGGAGCACGCCGCCGGGCTCGACGACATCGAAGCGGCGCGAGGCGCCGGCGCAATCACGCTGTCTGCCGCGCGTCGTGAGCGCGAACACGCGCAGCTTGTGTTCCGACCCGACGAGGACCCGGGCCCCATCAGCGTCGGCCTTGGCGATCTGATCGGGTCCGGAGGAAAGAAGATCGCCGCGTCCGCCCTCGAGATACGTGAGGCGGCGTACTTGCGGGTCACTCAGCCAACCGATCGAACCGGCGTAGCCGACGAGTGGCCCGATCCCCTGCCTCCGCTGGAGGGCGCCTGGAAGCCCCGCGCGGGGCGGAACAACGTCCTGTGGCTCACGGTAACGGTCCCGCCGAACGCTGGGGCCGGCACCTACACCGGCGCCCTGACCCTTAGCGCCGCAAGATGGAAGCGCGCGATCGCCATGAAGCTGCGCGTCCGGGACTTCGCACTTCCCGAGCGCACGGCGCTTCGGTCGGGCTTCGGCGTTCAGCCCGGCAACATCGCGCGGTATCACAACCTGAAGTCGCCGGCGCAGATCGCCCAGGTCTGGGACCTCTACATGGAGGCGTTCCGAAAGCGCCGCATCGCGCCCCTCAATGCCATGGCGCTTGCGCCCTACGTCATCGAGGTCACCGGCCTGGTCTGGTCCGGCGGCACGCGCGACGCCGCTCGGCCCGGCAGCGGCCGCTTCAGCCTCCGCATCGAGGATCGGGACCCGCACGCGGATGCCCATGCCCAGTACACAAAGCGCGTCGCGGTCACTCCGGGTAAGCGATACCTCCTGTCCTGGAAGTGCCGCACCGAGGCCGCCGGGCAGCCGTACCTCGTCACCGTCGGGCACTTCGACGCATCGCGAACGTGGATGTACGGGCGCAACAACGACATCCCCATGGTCGGAACCGGCGAGTGGAAGGAAGAGAGCGTGGAGATCACGGAGCGGGTGCCTGCGGAGGCGCGCTTTGTGAACCTGAGCCTGCGTCCCACGGTCTGGACCGAGACCGGCGACAGGACCGGCCTGGCGTGGTTCGACGACGTCTCCTTGACGGAGATCGGCGGGCCGCCGGGCCGGAATCTGGTGGAAGACGGAGGGTTCGAGACCCAACCGGAGCTGGACGTGCAGATGGACTTCGCGGAGTTCGACAAGGCCGCCGCGCGGTATCTGGACGGCATGGGCTTCAACGCGTTCACGGTCAACATACAGGGCCTGCCGGGGGGCCGGTACCCCAACTTCGATCGCGGCTCGTTCTACGGATATGGCCCGGACACTCCCGAGTTCGATGCGCTGATGAGCAGGTACGGCAAGAAGCTGGAGGACCACCTTGCCGCTAGGGGCTGGCTGGACAAGGCCTACGTCTACTGGTACGACGAGCCCGAGGAGAAGGACTACCCGATCGTCAAGGAGGGCGCCGCTCGGCTCAAGCGGTACTTCCCGAAAGTGAAGCGCATGTTGACCGAGCAGTTCGAGGCCCCGCTGTTCGGCTCCGTGGACCTCTGGTGCCCCGTCACCTTCAACTACGACCAGCCCGGCGCATGGGCGCGACAGAAGGTCGGCGAGGAAGTCTGGTGGTATGTCTGCACCGGGCCCAGGGAGCCCTACTGCACGCTGTTCATTGACCACCCGGCCATTGAGCTCAGGATGTGGCTGTGGCAAACCTGGCAGAGGCGGGTTCAGGGAATACTCATCTGGGAGACGACGTGGTGGACCAGTCCGCAGCAGTTCCCCGACGATCGTGTACAGAACCCTTGGGACGACCCGATGGCCTACGTCGCCGATGTCAGCGGAACATGGGGCAACGGCGACGGTCGGTTCTTCTATCCGCCGAACCGCGATCCAAACGGCGACAGGCAGAAACCGATCATGAGCGGCCCCATCGCCTCGATACGCTGGGAGATGCTGGGCGATGGGATCGAGGACTGGGAGTACTTCAGGCTTCTCGAATCGGCCGTGGCACGGGCGGGCCGCGCCGGGCGCGCCAGCGCGATAGTGAACGCCGTCCGGAGACTGCTGAGGGTACCCGACGCGACAACCTCGGACCTGACCCACTTCACGACCGATCCGCAGGTGATTCTGCGCCATCGTGCCGCCCTCGCCGACGCGATAGAGGCTCTTGGAAAGTGAACGCCGGCAGCGCCACGCATCCCCTCTCCCCGCTTGCGGGGAGAGGGTTAGGGTGAGGGGCTTGATTCGCGTACGCCGTCCTGGCCCTCACCCTATCCCTCTCCCGCGCCTGAGACGTTCGCCTCGGCGACAGGTACATCAGCGCGGGAGAGGGGAAAGACGGCGGTGCCTCTCGCCGTGCGGGAGAGGGGACCAACAGCATCGGCTCTCGCCGTGCGGGAGAGGGGACAAACAGCATCCCCTCTCCCCGCTTGCGGGGAGAGGGTTAGGGTGAGGGGCTGTGCTCAGCGTTGACCTCGGGATCAACCCCGCCGACCTCCTGCCCTCCATCGAGCGCCTGTGGGCTCTCTCCGCCGCCAAGCTGGACGCCATCGAGCGCTCGTGGCAACCGGAGAACGGGGCGCCGGTCTTCACCGTGGACGGTTGGTACACGACGCGGGGTTGGACCGACTGGACGGAAGGCTTCCTGTACGGGTCGGAGCTCCTGCAGTTCGACGCGACCGGCGACCGGGCGTTCCTGGATCGCGGCCGCCGCCACACGATTGAGCGGATGCCGAGCCATCTCACGCACTTCGGCGTCCATGACCACGGTTTCAACAACGTCAGCACCTACGGCACGCTGTTGCGGCTCATCGCCGAGGGCCGAGCCGACGCCGCGGATCGGGACGTCTGCGCGACGGCGCTGCGTTGCAGCGGCGCGGTGCAGGCCCAGCGCTGGACGCCTCTGGCTGAGGAGCCGGGTCTACCGTACAGGCCCGGCTTCATCCACTCGTTCAACGGTCGCCATTCGCTGTTCGTAGACACCATCCGGTCTCTGCGCTCGCTCGCTCTTGCCCACAGGCTGGGCCAGCCTCTCCTCGGCGAGCAGGACGTGCGGGTATCGTTGCTCGACCGGCTGTGCGCCCACGCCGCTGCGACGGCACGCTGGTCGGTCTACTACGGCGAGGGCAGGGATATCTATGACGTCCGCGGCAGGACCGCGCACGAGAGCATATTCAACCCGGTCAGCGGCGCCTACCGCTGTCCGAGCACCCAGCAAGGATACTCGCCCTTCACGACGTGGACACGCGGACTGGCGTGGGCCATGTGCGGCTTCGCCGAGCAGATTGAGTTCCTGTCCTCGCTCAAGCCTTCGGAGAAGACCTGCGCCGTTGAGCTCGTTGCGCCGCTTCTGCTGCGCGCCGCCGAGGCGACGTGTGACTTCTACATCGAGAACACGCCGACCGACGGCATACCCTACTGGGACACAGGGGCGCCGGGGCTCGTCCTGATGGGCGACTATCTGGGCAGGCCCGCCGAGCCGTGCAATGACCGCGAGCCGGTGGACAGCTCCGCCGCGTGCATTGCGGCGCAGGGCTTGTTACGGCTCGGACGCCATCTCGCCGGCATGGGCCGGCCTGCGGAAGGCGGACGCTATGTACAGGCGGGGCTCACCGTGGCGCGCACGCTGCTCGCCGCGCCGTACCTCAGCGAAGATCCGGGTCACCAGGGCTTGATCCTGCACTCGGTCTACCATCGCCCCAACGGCTGGGACCACATCCCGTCGGGCCGCCGCGTTCCTTGCGGCGAGTCCAGCATGTGGGGCGACTACCATGCGCGGGAGCTGGCCCTGCTCATCGAGCGGCTGGCCCGCGCGAAGCCCTATCTCGCCTTCTTCGGGGCCTTGGAGGACTAGGATGCCCGCTCGAGTCGCATTGATTACCGGCTCCACGCGCGGCATCGGCCTGGGCATCGCCAGGGCCCTCGCCGGCGAGGGCTGTGCGCTGGCTCTGAACGGCGTGAGGGAAGCAGGCGAGGTCGCCGATGTCGTGGATGCGCTGCGGTGGCGCGGCGTGGACGTCGAGTACGTCCGGGCCGACATCAGCCTCCGCGCCGACCGTGAACGCCTCGTCTCGGAGGCCCTCGAGCGATATGGTCACATTGACGTGCTGGTGAACAACGCGGGAGTGGCGCCCTCCGTGCGGGCCGATGTCCTCGATGCCGGCGAGGAGAGCTTCGATCGCCTCATCGCCACCAACCTGCGCGGGCCCTACTTCCTGACCCAGGCCGTGGCGCGTCATATGCTCGAGGTCCGCTCTTCGCCCGACGCGCCCTATCCGCTGCATCCGGCGTGCATCGTCTTCGTGACCTCGGTCTCGGCGTATCTGGCTTCCGTCAACCGCGGAGACTACTGCATCGCCAAAGCGGGGCTCTCCATGGCGGCTCGGCTGTGGGCGGTGCGGCTTGGCGATGAGGGGATACCGGTCTACGAGGTGCGGCCCGGCATCATCGAGACGGACATGACCGCAGGCGTCCGCGAGCGATACGATCGGCTCATCTCGGACGGTCTGGCCCTGGAGCGCCGCTGGGGCACGCCTGAGGATGTGGGCCGCGTGGTTGCGGCCCTCGTGCGCGGGGACATTCCGTACGCAACCGGCGCGGTCATGACGCTGGACGGCGGGATGACGGTCGGAAGGCTGTAGGAGGTCAGCCCGCAGTCACGCATGCACAGGCTGGAAGCCTATGCTACCTGCTGGCGTCTCGACCGTGCAGGTAGGCACAGGCTGGAAGCCTATGCTACCGGTCGGCGTCTCGACCGTGCGGGGCGGCACAGGCTGGAAGCCTATGC
>Ga0172368_10007235_pt1 | contig 11670 bp, 5 predicted proteins | sample Lak11m_FD_114540 | JGI IMG/M metagenome (GOLD analysis project Ga0172368, IMG submission 114540) | Freshwater microbial communities from Kabuno Bay, South-Kivu, Congo - kab_022012_11m | ecosystem: Environmental > Aquatic > Freshwater > Lake | place: Democratic Republic of the Congo: South-Kivu...
ATTTGCAGTCATTCCGGCACGTATCTGTGTTGTCAACATTGCCGTCATCACATTCTTCACCAATTGAAGACTCCACTCTTTTATTACCGCACCACGGGGTTTCTTGAGTTGCGTTGACGATGTTGCACGTGTTTGTGCACGCATTGATATTCACGCGATCACCGTCGTCGCATTGTTCGCCGGCTTCGATTACGCCGTTGCCGCATGACCCTGGATTTGCGCGGCAAGAATTGGAGCAAACATCATTATCAGTTGCATTGCCGTCGTCGCATTGTTCGCCGGTATCACGAATCCCATTGCCGCACAGAGATACCGGACGCGCGCACGTATTGCTGCATCCATCTCCATTGATGCGATTGCCGTCGTCGCACTGTTCACCGGTATCAAGCATGCCATTGCCGCAATATCCAGCATCAATGGTGCAATCCGGACGGCACCGCACGCCAGAAAGCACGTCAGATCCATCGCATTGTTCGCCGGCTTCGATTACGCCATTACCGCAATACGGCTGCGACGTGTCGCGCAACGTGCAATCATTCCGGCAGAGGTTGGCATCAATTTTATCGCCGTCGTCGCATTGCTCGTCCCCTTCCCGCAGGCCATCGCCGCAAAACGGCTGCGAAGACGTAATCGTGCAAAATGCATCATTGATAAATTGCGGCTGCAAGTCCATTGATGCTATGCACATTTCACCGACAGGCGTATCTCCCTCCATCAGCTGCCAGTTGAGCGCTTTTTTGCCGGTCACAGCAGGCGCAATGAGCGACACGTTCAGCTCAATAAACTCTCCGGGCGCGACTGTTTGCTTTGTTGAAGGAAATGTGATTAAGCTCTTTGACCAAAACGTGTTATCGAGGGGGGACTGGGAACGGACCGTAAAGGGTGGCGTGCTGGTGGCATTCCACGATTTTGTGCCGGTATTTTCCAAACGGATGCGGGCGGTAAAAGGACTGCCTGTCGTCAGTTGAGCTCCGGATAATCGGATTGTTTGCGGAGCATTGATCGAACACCGCGCATTGTGCGCAGATACTACCCGCACGGTACAATTATTCATGCACTGATCCGAATCTATCCGGTCTCCATCATCGCACTGCTCGCCTGTCTCTTGGATCCCATTGCCGCAAAAGCTTTCGTTCGGCGTACACGAATTTGTGCATGCGTTGGTATTGATTCTGTCGCCGTCGTCGCATTGCTCCGATCCCTCTTTTGCTCCGTTGCCGCAGACAGGAGATTTTGAGCTTCCAGAACAATCGTTCTTGCAAGCGTCATCGTTATTCTTATTCCCGTCATCGCACTGCTCACCCTTCTCCACCTTGCCATTGCCGCAGACGGTCGACGAAGTATTCGATGTGCAATCGTTCTTACATTCATTGGTTGTAATGCGATCACCATCGTCGCATTGCTCTGATCCTTCTTTTGCTCCGTTGCCGCAGAATCCTGCGTTTGGCGTGCAATCGCTTTTACAAGCGTTGCTATTATCAGGGTCGCCGTCGTCGCATTGCTCTGATCCTTCTTTTGCTCCGTTGCCGCATAAGCCGGGATTGCCGGTACAATCGGTACGGCAGGCGTCGGTATTGGCTGAATTACCGTCATCGCACTGCTCCGATCCTTCTACAACAGAGTTGCCGCAACGCGGACCAGTCCGATTGAGCGTACAGTCATTCAAACATACATTGGTGTTGATCCGATCCCCGTCATCGCATTGCTCTGTTCCTTCTTTTGCTCCGTTACCGCAAAATCCCGAGCGAGGCGTACAGTTGTTGCGGCAGGCGTTCGCATCGTTCGTGTCGCCGTCGTCGCATTGCTCTGTTCCTTCTTTTACGCCATTGCCGCAAAAGCCGGAATTGCCGGTACAGTCGTTGCGGCAGGCGTCGGTATTGACTGAATTACCGTCATCGCATTGCTCCGGATCTTCGCGTATATTATTTCGACAAACGGGCCCGCCTGACGTGGTGAGGCTGCAATCATTACGACAGACATTGGTGTCAATCGTGTCGCCGTCGTCGCATTGCTCGCCGTCGTTCTTGATGCCATTCCCGCATCCTGTCGGGTTTGCGGTACAATCGGTGCGGCAGGCGTCGGTATTGATCTGATTTTTGTCATCACACTGCTCTGTCCCTTCTTTTATGCCGTTGCCGCATTGGGGTGATGGGCCGCCTTTGATCGTGCAATTATTTTTACAAGCATTCGTATCATCCTTATCGCCGTCGTCGCATTGCTCGCCGGTATTGACGATTTTATTTCCACATCCCTCCGGGTTAGGAGCGCATGAGTTTGTGCACGCATTGGTATTGTTTTTATCGCCGTCGTCGCATTGCTCGCCTGTCTCAAGCGCGCCATTGCCGCAAAAACCCGCGTTAGGCGTGCAATCATTGCGGCAAGCATTTGCATTGTCAGAATCGCCGTCGTCGCATTGCTCGCCGAGCTCTCGAATGCCGTCAGTGCAGATGGGGCGGTTGATATTGGTGATACAATTATTGCGGCATTTGTCGTAGTCAACGGTATTGCCGTCGTCGCATTGCTCTGATCCTTCTTTCTTGCCGTTGCCGCACTGATTCGCATTTGGCGAACAGGTATTACTGCATGCGTTGTTGTTATCTTTATCGCCGTCGTCGCATTGTTCTGCCCCTTCTTTCATGCCGTTCCCGCAAAAACCCGATTTGCCGGTACAGTTATTGCGGCAGGCATTTTCATTATCTTTATCCCCATCGTCGCATTGCTCGCCATCATCAACTTTTCCATTGCCGCAGTTCGGCGGATTCGGATTCACGATCTGGCATTCCGAACGAGTCGAACAATCGCCGCACGAGCATGACTCATTTGTCTCGCATCGGCCGTTCGAATTGCATGACCCGCCGTTCCGGGGCGTGGTGACACGGATACTCTTTATGCATCGTTCGCCAAACCACGTATCTTTATTTCGCAGCTGCCACGCGAAGGCGTATGTGCCTGCTGCGGCAGGGGAGGTCACTTGTACAGAAACAGTAGATGCGCTTTTTGCTTGCACTGCCGAGGGCAACACTACGGATGTCCGGCCCCACAGATTCGTGTAGGGCGGCTGTTGGCTGGAAAGCACATAATCAGTGGCATCCCAGTTTGAAGTCCCGGTATTCTCGAGCCGCATCTGCGCGGTAAATACTTGACCGACCGTCACTTCAGCAGGCGCGGTTAGAGTGCATCGCGCATTATCGGTCGGAAGCACAGCGATCGTTATTTTTCCTTGGCAGCTTTTCGTCTCCGCGCTGCAGACAAAACCGGTCTGGCACGAGCTTTGCTTGCCTGAACAATCGCCACAGGAACAAGACTCGGTAGCATCACACACTCCATTCGCGTTGCATGCGGTAGGCTTGCATTGCGGATCCAACGGACTGCGGCATTGGCCGTCAGCACACCGTGTAAGGCCTTCCGAGCATGCTCCGGTTGTCGTGGTGTTTCCTTTGTTTTGGCACGCAGCACCCGCTTGGCAAGTAGAAGCAACACCGTTGCACGTAGTGCTTTCACCCGTACATTTTGATTTCGGACCACTACATGATGAGCCGGCAGAACATAATGAATTGCCGCCGGTACACTGCGTACCAACACCGGAACAACTTGAATCGACGCCCGTGCATTTTGCGCCATTTGTGCAGCGCGATTCGGTGCCCGTACACGTTGTGCCGGGGTCAGAACACTGTGATTTGCTTCCGGTGCAGGTTGATCCTTTCGTGCAGGCAGAGCCATTGCCTTCACATACGGTGCCAGCTCCGGAACACGATGAATCTATGGCCTTACACTGTGAGCCATTGGAACACTGGGAACTAACAGTCAGGCATGTCTGTTTTGCTTTATCGCAAACAGCTGGTGTTGCGGTACGCTGCGGCGGCCTACCAATGCATGCGGCGCCCGATTTGCATTCAGAGCCATCGCCGAGACAACGGGTCCCTAATCCGTCACAGCGGGAATTACTACCGGAACACTCGGCGCGATCGCGGCATTGTGATCCGCTATTGGTGCATTGCGTATCGGCACCAATACAGGTAGATCCCGTACCAGTGCATTTCGCGCCATCAAGACATTTTGATCCTGCTCCGGTACAAACAGTCCCTTTTCCGGAGCAAACTGCTGTCCCTCCGATGCATCGCGCTCCATTACTGCAAATTTCCCCTTCTTTTTTGCATACAGCGCCTGGCGTACTGCACTTCTCTGAATCTTTCAGAGCGCATACGCCAAGCGTCCCATTTCCGGAAGCGGATTGGATTCCGTCTCCAAGCACAACACGATATTGCGTACGGGCGGCAAGCGGCTGCGTCGGCCGATATACGACTTCTGTTTTTGCTGCGTCTCCGCTTCCAAGGGTTGCTATCTCCATATCGCCGGGAACTGCCGGCTCAAGGCGCACATTGGGGCGGACTGAATCTTCACGAAGCAATTGATTAAATTTCACGCGAAATACGGAATTGCGATACATGCGATCCGTCGGCTTTGGAGAAATTGATTCCACGGAAACGCAGCGTTTTGATTGGCCGCACACGCCGCCAACACAATTGTTTGTGGAACATTCACGGTCATTGCCGCACCGTTCGCCGATCTTACCTGATCCTGCTGCGCATACGCCGTTTTTACATGACCCAGACGCGCACTCACGATTCGCCGTACACGATTCGCCGATATCTTTGCCTGAAAGCGCGCAGGCACCCAATTCACATACGAGTCCTGATCGACATTGCGCATCAAAAGCGCATGCCGCATCAAGCTCACCGTTGCCGCGAACGCAAACACCGCCTTCGCAGCGGTTTGATGAACACTGATCGTTTACGCTGCACTGCTCTCCAATATCTTTCTTCTCGCCGGTAAAAAAATTCCATGTATATCGACAGGCAACAATCTCTTGTCCGCATTGGCCGCTCGGCCGCAATGAACCATCCGAACAACATTGGACTCCTTGGTCGCCGCTGCCCGGCACACACCGCGATGTAGAGCCGAGATTTACCGGATTGCTAATAGTACGAAATGAAGTGATGATCCGCAGTTTCGCAGGCGTTGCTTCAAGAGCCGGCATGAGTGCCGTAATCTTTGTGGCAGTCCATTCTGCGTCAGCTACCGGTATTTCTGCTGAACCGGCAACAAGCCTTCCTTTATCATTTCCGAATCCGATCCCGTAAACCGTAAATGAAAGCCCCGGCGGCCCGTTATCCGGTTCCATGCCGCAAATGCCGGGATTTGGCGCAGCGCCGGTGACGACAAAGGGGACCGTATTGCTTGTTTTTCCGTCCGCTGTTTTCAGCGATACGGTGTAGCTGCCTTCTGAAATGCCGGCTGGAACCTTAACAACGACATAGGAATTGCGCCAATACAGCTTTTTACACTCGCCGATAAAATCAATATCAGCAGGTACTGTTTGCCCATTTTTTGTAAAAGACACTTCTCCCGGCGCTGCGCCAAGCCCGGAGCCATCAAGCGTCACGTACTGCCCCTTTCCTCCGGAGGCGGGCCATGCTTTTGTAATCGTAGCGGAAGCGCCGCCTTGCTGGGCATTCTGCTGGGCAGACACGAAGGAAAGCGCAAACAACACTGCAAGCATGCTTGCGATGCCTGCGATACTGCCAATGAGAAGTGATGCGATCTTGTATCTCATAGTGTAGTGAAGCGCTAGCTCAACGAACTTGCGGGGATGGCCCCGTACACGGATTGTAGCAATTCTGATACACATCTCGCGCTGAAGCTCGAACTTCCGGCTGGTAAAGCATATCCTTTTTCAAAGGATCGTGTACTACGCGCGCGTGCGTTCGTGTTGATGTCGCATCTTGTTCTGATTCAACCCAATAGCTCACGTCATTACTCAAATAGATAGAACCCTGATGCAACGAGTTCAAGTCCATGTATTTTGAAAACGTGATATCGATCGGCGCCGTGACATCGACTTTCGTACCATCACGCGGCGGATTGACGGATTCGATTGATGGCGCCGTCACTTCGAGATTTTTTGTTATGGTAAATGTCCAGACAAAATTATCCGCAGGCGGGCCATCCGCTTTTCCATTACGATCAACGCCGTTCTTGCCCCCGCCGTCAAGAGAGTTGCCGGCTGCATCCACGATTCCGTTATACGGATACGCGGCGCGATGCGGGCTTTCCTGCGTGCGCTGCTGCGCTAACGTCGCGGCTTTCACAGACACTTGATATCTCCCGCCTTTTTCCGGAAAGCAATAGACAGGTTCTTTGCAGTTATTTGTGCCGCACAGCTCGCGCGGCACAAATGTGACTGTCCGATATTGATTGCCGACGAGAATCGTTCCGGCTACAAAAGCTCCGGTTTCAAGGTCTTGTACTGTTATTTTTTCGCCGCTTACCAGCGAAGGATCGAGCGCTTCAGAAAAAGTGATCTGGACTAACGCATTGCGCGCAACGCTTGACTCTTGATCCTGTGACGGAATAGTTGGAAATACATGAGTGATGCGCGGCGGTTCGTTATCAACGAGTCCACTCACTTCGAATTGCCAGGAATACCCGCCCGTATTTCCAAAAAGCGATTCTCCGCCCGATGTAAGCACGGAGCTCGTCAGGGTTACGCCATATAACGAAGTAGCATCAGGTATGCCAAGCAGGTTTATCGGAGAAATCACCACCGTCTTGCCGTCATCGCTCATGGTAACGCTGGCAGGGACGCTCAATCCATCGGGAGTTGGCGTTGGAGAAATTTGGTAGAGCCGTATGCTGCTCGAAATCAGAGTCCCATCTTCTGCGCGAATACTATTTTCACGGATCGCTTCCCGGAATGTAATAAGGATCTTTACATTCCGAGGTATATTTTTTTCATCGCGGGCGGGGTAATGCGTCTCAATGCGCGACTGCTTGCTTTGATACTCTCCAAAATATACTGGCTGAGATATGTCGGCAGCCTTAAACGGCGGCGGCGTCTCTTTTGTATACGATTGCGCAATTCGTGAATAAATAATGGTGATAACCCCAAAAAGCACCAACCCGATGACTGCTATCATCGCGCCTAGAATAAGATTCCGTTTTGCTGATGCCTCTGCGCCAAGGTCTTCATCTTCTCGAGCAGAGCGCAGGCGTACAAATCCAAGAACAGCGACAGCGATACCAATAAGCGCTGTAATGATCCATACTCCTTGCAAAATGCGCAATACAATAAGGCGCGTGTCGTTTGCCGGTAATCCAAGCACGCGGGCAAAACCGCTCACCTCTTGGGCGTATGCCGGATGCGCGAGCAACACAAAAGATAAGACTGCAATAGCCCCTATCGAAAGAAAGGAGATAAAGCGGTATCTTTTGTTGTTGGTGCGCATCCGGAGCGCATGGGTATGCTCTGACACGGTTATTCCTCTTACAAGTAAAGCCTACAGCTTCATGAGAGCCTTTGTCCCCGGAAATTTATCTTTAAGCTTTCCGATTTTCTTAAGATAGTCCTTTTTCTCTTCGATCATCTTGCGGCGCAATGCAGTATTCTGCTTTTTTGCAGCGCTTTTTTTCCGGGAAAAATAACGAATCTTTTTTACTTGCAATATCCGTCCGCTCTGCTGTATCTGGCGATTGAATCTTCGCAGCAGTGCTTCAAACGATTCTTTTGGTTTTCTTCGTACTTCTGGCATTCGTCACCCTCCTTTCTGTTCACCAGTAAGCTTCTTGCGAAGCGTTGGTATCAATTTTTTGATATCGATAACCTCCTGCTCTCCGCCTTCCATATTCCGAATGATAATGCTTCCGTCAAGCAATTCTTTTTGGCCGAGAATAATGGTGATGGCAGCATTGCATTTATTGGCGAGTTCCAGTTGTGCTTTCAAGCTGTCTTTCGCAAATTCCGCGGCTACCGTGAAACCCTCGCGCAACAGATCTTCATAGAGCACCATTGCCCGCCGTTTCGGCTGTTCGCCAAGCTGCGCTACAAAAATTTCCGGATTAACGCGCCGAGGGATTAATTTTGTGCCGCTCGCCCGTTCGAGTTCTTTTATCTTCATGATTACTCGCTCAATGCCGATGCCAAAACCGGCAGCCGGCGTACTCTGGCCGCCGAACATCTCGATGAGATCGTCATAACGCCCGCCGCCGCCAAGAGCAGCCATACGTGCCGGCTGTGTATCTGATTCGTCCGTATTCATAAGTGCATAAAATTCAAAAACGGTGCGTGAATAGTAATCCAATCCCCGCACTAAGTGAGGATTTGGCTGATAGGGAATTTCAAGCTCATCAATGCATTCCAGCACAGAGATAAAGTGGTCGCGGCATGGTTCACACAAGGAGTCAACGATCGGCGGCGCTTTTGCAATCAAGCCTTGGCATGTCTCAACTTTACAATCAAGGAGTCGAAGCACGTTTTTGTTTAATCGGCGCTTGCAGTCTTCGCATAACGATGCCCGGCGCGCACGATAATATTCTACAAGTGATTCGCGGTATGCGGGACGGCACGACCGACAACCGATGCTATTCACCTGCACCAACGGTTTGATGTGCAAGGATGTCAACAATTTATAACCAAGCAATATCAGTTGCGCGTCAATAACCGGTTTACCTTCACCAATCACCTCACAGTTCCATTGCGTGTGCTGGCGAAATCTTCCTTCCTGCGGCTTTTCATGGCGAAAGAGAGGCCCGAACGCATAGAGCTTCACCGGCTGCGGCAGTGATACCATTCCGTGCTCGATATAGGCGCGAGCTATCCCGGCAGTAAATTCGGGGCGCAAAGCAAGCGTATCTCCGCCTTGATCCGTGAAACTATACATTTCTTTTTCGACAATATCCGTTTGTTTCCCCAGACCGGCGGTATACAAATTCAAATGTTCCACGATCGGAGTATCAATGCGGGCAAATCGGTAATCGTCTCCGATCTTAGCAATGATTGACCGAATGTGGTCCCAATACAGCTGATCGTGCGGCAACACGTCTTTCATACCCTTCACGAGCTGCGGTTGCTTGCTTAACCGCACTATTCCGCTACTGGGCTTCTCGATCTGTTTCGTTGTTTCTTCTGTTTTTTTTATTCGTGGCATGAATCGTGCCAATTAGATATTAATATGTCGGCGGACCAAACACCGCAAGCCGCTGAAATGGGAATCCCCTGACCCATACTCGTCCAACAATATTTTCTTTATGAATCGGCCCGAAATTTTCCGAGTCTTCGCTTACCGGCCGGTTATCACCTAAAACATAATATTCATCTTCACCTAATACCCGATCATCGAAGAGGCCTGCCATGGAACGCGGCTGATAGAAATCTTCTTGCAATACGAAACCTTGCGGCTGCTCTTTTGTAAAGAGTGTGATGTACCCATCGCTTATCCGTACCCGCTCGCCCGGCAGAGCAATGACGCGCTTGATGAGGTAGCGGGATTTTTTCGACGCATCTGAAAAGCGATATTGAAATACGATTACCTCGCCTCGCTTGATCGGACGAAGCCGCAGTGAGATCTTATCGATGATCAGGTAATCAGTATCGTAAAAGGACGGCTCCATGGATTGCCCGTGGACATAGAAGGGCTGGATAAGAAAGAGACGAATCGGCAGGATGAGAGCTACTGCGATAATAAAAACACGCAGGAACTCCATGCCTTGCTCTTTGAGTGCGCCCCGAATTTTTGATTGCTTCTCTTGCAGCTCTCCTGATTCCATACATTATCCACTGATAAAAAGTATATCGAAGTTTATAGATCTTGTCACGTAAAAATACCCATTTCCTGTGCCAACCTCCTTGGACAATGCAGGATTCGAACCTGCGACCTTTTCTTTGCCCCGCATCATTCCTCATGGACAATGCAGGATTCGAACCTGCGACCTTTTCTTTGCCCCGCATCATTCCTCATGGACAATGCAGGATTCGAACCTGCGACCTTACGGATGTGAACCGTACGCTCTAACCAACTGAGCTAATTGTCCGCGAGGAATGATGCGGGGGCGAATGTGCCCGGCAAAGCCGGGTCAGGCTCTGCCTGAAACCGTACGCTCTAACCAACTGAGCTAATTGTCCCCGAAGATCGATACATGACACGCTTTCGCTGCGTTTCGTCTCACAGATGAGGATTACTCATATTCTCACAGTTTTGTCTGTCTTGCAAGCTGCCTAGTGGACTGATATACTCTAGGAATTGTTATGCACAAGATTCAAATCAATCTCCTGGCATGCCGAACAGGCCTGCCCAAAAATCGCGATCTCCTCGATGCGTCTCCGCTTTTTGACGGAGTACGAGGAATCATTCTAGCCGGCGCCATGTTACTCACTACGCTTCTTGGTGCGACCGGCGTGTATTCGTACTATTCTTCCCAACAAGACGATTCTTATGTTTCCCGCACCTGGAACTCTTTCATAAAATTTACCAGGCTCGATACGCTCAATCATTTTACGGAGGGTTTTTCAAAAACTCTTCGCGGAGAATCTGACCGTATCAACATAGTACTCGTTGGTGTTGGCGGAGAGGGCCATGAGGGTCCTGAACTGGCAGATACGATTATCCTTGCGAGCGTGCAGCCGAAAAGTAAACGTATCGCTCTGTTTTCATTGCCGCGAGACCTTACCGTGCCAATGGAACGATATGGGATCAGAAAAATCAACAACGCAAACGCATTCGGGGAGCAAGAACAAGAGGGGTGGGGTACCGAGTTTATGAGGCTCGTCCTTGAAAAGACTTTTGATATCCCGATACAGTATTACATCCGCATCGACTTTCGTGGATTTGAACAACTGATTGACTCAATCGGCGGGGTGACTGTTTCTGTCGAAAATACATTTACCGACTATAAATATCCAACGCTCGATAAAAAATACCAAACAATTTCTTTCGCCGCAGGCGAACAAACAATGGATGGCGCGACTGCACTGAAATTTGCGCGTTCACGGCACAGCATAATGAATAACGAAGGATCTGATTTTGCGCGAAGCAAACGGCAGCAAAAAATACTCCTCGCAATCAAAGAAAAGATGACGTCGTCACAAGTGCTCCTCAACCCCGCTAAGATATCCGAAATTATGGGAATCCTGAAGGATAATATCACAACCAATATTTCTTCCTGGGAGTTTGCGCGCTTCCTATCGTTAACAAAAGATCTTGATTTTAATTCATTAAAAACAGTATCATTCGATGATTCCCCTGATGGCCTGCTTACTTCAGGAGTCGGCGTTGACGGAGCATATATCTTGCAGCCCAGAGACGGTACATTCCAAGAAATGCGCGCGCGCATCAACACGGTATTTGCCGATACGCCAGATGAGGCCGCGCTTACGCATCTTTCAGAGCAGCCTATCGCGAGCATTAAAAACGGTACGCTCATCGAAGGATTGGCCACCCGTACTGCGCAAACGCTGCAGAATGTGGGATTCACTATTGATTTCATTGGCAATGCCGAGAATCGCTCTGTTGAAAAAACAGTATTGATTGATTTTACCGACGGTAAAAAGAAAGAATCCCTCCGCTATCTGCAAACACTGTTCCCCACGGCTGTCATATCGTTTGCAGATCAAGAGCAACGAGAAACATTACAGAAAAGCGATTTTCTCATTGTGTTGGGAACAGACAGCAACCGATAAATGGTACTATTGACTCCCGCATAATAGCTTAACATGAAAAATGTGTGATTTTGAGTCGGATTTGCAGTCCCTGGAACTGCAAAAAACCGCAAACGTACTTTTAGTACGGTGAGGATTTTTTGTAGTGAAGGGCTGTAAAGCCGACCAAAATCATAGGC
>Ga0172368_10007236_pt1 | contig 11669 bp, 10 predicted proteins | sample Lak11m_FD_114540 | JGI IMG/M metagenome (GOLD analysis project Ga0172368, IMG submission 114540) | Freshwater microbial communities from Kabuno Bay, South-Kivu, Congo - kab_022012_11m | ecosystem: Environmental > Aquatic > Freshwater > Lake | place: Democratic Republic of the Congo: South-Kivu...
GACCGGTCCTGGCGGGCTTCCAGCCGCCCCGGAGCGCGGGTTCCGGCCGGAGGCCGGCAGGACCGGGCGGCCCGAGGCCGCCACTCCGCCCCTTTTCGGCGCGGGTTTGGGTTTCCGGCCGATTCCGGTGGGTGCGGAAGTGGCGGCGGGCCGGAACGGGGCCTATTGCCCCAGCCGTTCCCGGAGAAACAGCTCGCCGGCCCGGTAGCTGGACCGAACGAGCGGTCCGGACGCGACATACTCGAAGCCCATCGCCGCCGCCTCGCCCCGCCAGGCGTCGAAGCGCTCGGGCGGCACCCAGGCCTGCACCGGGAGGTTCTTCGGACCCGGGCGCAGATACTGGCCCAGGGTCACGATGTCCACGCCGGCCGAGCGCAAATCCCCAAGAGTTTCGCGCACTTCCGCATCCGTTTCGCCATGGCCGAGCTGGATCGAACTCTTGGTGAACCGGGCGCCCAACCCTTTGACGCGGCGCAGCACGTCCAGGGAGAGATCGTATCCGGCGCGCCGGTCGCGCACGACAGGGGTGAGCCGCCGGACGGTTTCGACGTTGTGCCCGAGCACGTCGGGGGCGGCCTCGACGATCGCCCGCAGCGACGACTCCTGTCCCTGGAAGTCGGGCACGAGCACCTCGACGAGGAGCCGGGGCGAGCACCGGCGCAGCTCCCGCACGGCCTGCGCGAAGTGCTCCGCGCCGCCGTCGGGCAGATCGTCGCGATCGACGGAGGTGACGACGACGTAGTCGAGCCCGAGGTCGCGCACGGCCTCGGCGACGCGGCGTGGCTCGTCGGGGTCGAGCGGCGCGGGGCGGCCCGCCTGAACGTCGCAGAACCGGCAGCCGCGCGTACACACGTCGCCCATGAGCATCACGGTCGCCGTGCCCTCGGCCCAGCACTCGCCGACGTTGGGGCAGCGGGCCTCCTCGCAGACGGTGTGCAGCGACAGCCGGCCCAGGGTCGCCTTCACCGAGCCGTACCGGGCGCCGCCCGGCAGCGGGACTTTCAGCCACGGCGGCTTCGGCTCGCGGCGGCGCGGCGTGCCCGCGAGCCGGTTTCCGGCTTCCGGCTCCCGGCTTTCGGAAGGACGTGGCACGCCCAGCGGGACGAGGCTCATCGGAACTCCGGCTCACGCGCCGATGGGACGGCCCCCGGCGGCGTGCGCGGCCTCCATGATGCCCTCGGACAGCGTCGGGTGCGCGTGAATCGTGCGCGCCAGCTCCTCCGCGGTCGATTCCAGCCGCAGGGCCACGGCCGCTTCGTGGATCAGCTCCGTCGCGAGCGCCCCGACGATGTGGACGCCCAGCAGCTCGTCGTGCTCGCGCGCCGCGACGATCTTGATGAATCCCTCGGTGGTCCCGGTCACCGCGGACTTTCCGATGGCGGCGTACGGAAAGCGTCCGACGTTCACTTCGCCGCGGCGTTCCTTCGCGCGCGCCTCGGTGAGGCCCACGCTCGCCACCTGCGGCTCGCAGTAGGTCGCCGACACCACCTGGTCGTAGTCGAGCGGCTCGACGTGCTTTCCCGCGAGCCGATCCGCCACCAGCACGCCCTCGGCGCTCGCCACGTGCGCCAGCAGCGGGTGCGGCCCGTCGCCCGGCCGGGCCGCGTCGCCGATGGCCGACAGCCACGCCTCGCCGGTGCGCATGAGGCCGTCGGTGCGCACGAATCCGCGATCGACCGAAACCCCGGGGAAACGCTCCAGCCCGAGCCCCTCCGTGACGGGCCGGCGCCCGGCCGCCATGAGCAGCGCGTCCGCGCGCAGCATCCGGGGCGGACCGCCGGGCAGCTCGACGCGCATCTGGACGCCGTTCTCCACCTTCACGTCGGTGATGGTCGCGCCCGTCAGGCACTCGACGCCCCGGCGGCGCAGGCACCGGCCCAGCTCCGCGGACACCTCTTCGTCCTCCACCGGGAGCAGCCGGGGCAGCATCTCGAGCAGGGTCACGCGCGAGCCGAACCTCGCGAAAACACTGGCAAATTCGACGCCGACGGCGCCGGCGCCGACGACCAGCAGGGAGGCGGGAGGCGCCTCGACGGCGAGGATGTCGTCGCTCGTGAACACGCGCCGGCCGTCGGCTCGGGCCAGGGGCAGCTCGCGCACGGCGGACCCTGTGGCGACGACGACGTGGCGGGCGCGCAGGGTCCGGCGGGCTCCGTCCGGGACGCCGACCTCGACGAGCCCCGGGCCGGCGAGCGACGCCGTTCCGACGACGTGCTCGACGCGGTTCTTGCGGAAAAGAAACTTCACTCCGGCGGCGTTCTTCGCGACGGCTTTCTCCTTGCGTTTCAGGACGCCGGCCCAGTCGAAGGAGACCTCGCCGGCGCCGATGCCGAACTCGCCGGCGCCGCGCACGGCGTCGTAGACGGCGGCCGATTCCAGCAGCGATTTCGTGGGGATGCAGCCGCGCAGCAGGCAGGTGCCGCCGGGGCGCTCGTCGCGGTCGACGACGGCGGTTCTCAGGCCGTTCTGAGCGGCGCGGATGGCGCCGACGTAGCCGCCGGGACCGGCGCCCACGAAGACGACGTCGAATTCGTCAGGAGTTCCGAGGGGTTGGCCCATGGCCGCCTCCGCCGGCGTATCGCCATGCGCCGGTCCGCGGCGGGGTAGTAGGAGGCCGGGGCGGCGGCGTCAACCGCAGTTGGAGCGCGGGCTACTTCAGCTTCAGCGTCGGCAGGAACGGCGACTCCGGACGGACGGTCACCTGCCGGCGAAGCGGATCGACGATCAGGTCGAGGCTCTCGAGGACCACCTGCCCGAGCAGCGCCTCGCACCCGGGCGGCCCCATCAGGCAGTCGGTGGTCGCCGTGCGCCCGGCAACCGTCACCGACAACGGACCGACGCGATCCAGCTCGATCCGCTGGTCGTTGGCCAGCGACACGACCGCCTTGCCCGCACTCTCCAAGCCAAGCGTCTCGACCATGTCCTGCGGCAGCAGAGTGAGCACGGCCCCGGTGTCGACGAGCAGGTCTGCCTCGAACTGGCGCACCTCGCGGGCGTCGATTGCGCCCCGCGTCGACAGCAGCCGATCGGAAGCGTTGGCAACGATGACACTGGCGCGCACTTCGCCCATGGCAACTCTCGATGCTAGCACCCGCCCCGGAGGCCGGCAACGGCCGCGAAACCCGGCTTCCCTACGCTCCGGCCGTCGCCGTGCGGCCCTTCGCCGTCGCCTTGCGGTTCTTCATGTAGGCGGTCATCCAGATCACGATGGGGCTCGCGATGAACACCGACGAGTACGTTCCCGTGATGACGCCCACCGCCATGGCCATGGAGAACTCGCGCAGCGTGCCCACGGTGAAGATCATCAGGCCCATCACGGAAAGCAGCGTCGTGAAGTGCGTGATGATCGAGCGCGACAGCGTCTCGTTGATCGACTCGTTGATGAGCTTCTCCAGGTCGCGGCCCTTGTGCTTGGTGAGGTTCTCGCGGATGCGGTCGTAGATGATGACCGTGTCGTTGACCGAGTAGCCGATGATGGTCAGCGTCACCGCGATGGTGTTCGTGTTCAGCTCGAATCCGCCTATGAAATAGGCTCCGACGACGATGAGCGCGTCGTGGATGAGCGACACGATGGCGCCCACGCCGAAGGTGAAGTCGAAGCGCACCGCCACGTATGCCAGGATGAGCAGAATCGCGAACACCAGCGCCTTGAGCGCGGACCACTTCAGCTCGGCGCCCACGGCCGCGCCGACCTGCTCCACGCGGCGGATGACGGGCTTCTGGGCGGCGAACTTCGCGTCCAGCACCCCCTCGACCTTGTCCGAAACGCCGCGGAAGATGACCGAGTACTGGCGTCCCTCGGTGATGGCGCGCACGTCCTGGATGTGCAGCCCCGAGGCCTCGAACGCCTTGCGCACGCCCTCGTTCGTGAGCCCCTCGCCTTGGCTCGTCACGGTGACGTGATCGCCTTCGACCTCCTTGTACTCGACACCCGCCGCGCCCGGTGCGAGCCCGGGCAGGTTCGCCCGGATCTTGGGCTCGACATGCGAGGCGAACTCCGCGTCCTTGAAGAGCGAGGCGCGCCCCACGCGCACCAAGTACTCGTGTTCCTTCGGATCGCCGAACTCTTGGATGTTCGCGTCCGTGAACCCGGCGCCTTCCACGACCTTGCGCACCTCGCTCACGTCCACGGTCGAGGCGAACTGCACCTGGATCTCGGTGCCGCCCGCGAAGTCCACGCCCCAGTTGAGCTTGCCGAACGCGGGGTACGAGAGCACCGCGACGTTCAGAACGACGCTCAGCGTCACCCAGAAGCGGCGCTGGCCGATGATGTCGTAGGTGGGAACCTGCTTGAAGAGCTGCATTTTGCTTCCTCGCGCCGCGGGGGGCCGCGGGAGGGGCCTAGACCGACAGGCGCTCCGGAGACTTGGCGACGACCAGATCCATGAGCCAGCGCACCACGAAGATGGCGGTGAACAGCGATGCCGCGACCCCGATGATGAGCGTCACGGCGAAGCCGCGCACCGGGCCCGTGCCGTACTGCATGAGCACCACGCCCGCGATGATGGTCGTCAGGTTCGAGTCGAAGATGGCCGCGAACGCCTTCTCGTAGCCCACCTGCACCGCCGTGCGGGTGGTCTTGCCCGAGTGCAGCTCCTCGCGGATGCGCTCGTTGATGATGACGTTGGCGTCCACCGCCACGCCCAGGGTCAGCACCATGCCCGCGATGCCCGGCAGCGACAGGCTCGCGCCGAACAGCGCCAGCGCGGCGAGGATCAGCAGCCCGTTGAGCACCAGCGCCAGGTCCGCGAACACCCCGGAAATCCGGTAGTAGAGCATCATGAACAGCACGACGAGCAGGGTGCCCACCAGCGCCGCCGTGGCACCGGAGCGGATGAGCTCGGGCCCGAGCGTCGCGCCCACCGTGCGCTGCTCGGCGATCGTCACGGGGGCCGGCAGCGCTCCCGCTTTCAGCACCAGCGCGAGGTTCTCGGCCTCGCGACGCGTCTCGTCGTAGCTCTTGAGGCCGCCCATGGTGATCTGCGCGTGGCCGCCGGCGATCTTCTGCTGGATGACCGGCGCGCTGTCGACGATGCCGTCCAGCACGATGGCCATGCGCTTCTGCACGTTCTCGCCCGTGAGGCGCTCGAAGATGGCCGCGCCGCGCTGGTTGAACGTGAGCGCGACGTGCGGCCGGCGCTCGGCCTCGTCGGTGTCCAGCTGCACGTAGGCGTTGGTGAGGTATTCGCCGGTCAGCTCCGCCTTGCCCTTCGCAAGATACGTGCGGTACTCCGGGTCCTTGCCCGGGTGCTCGATGCGCGCCAGCAGGAACTCGCGGTCGGCCGGCGCCTTTTCCTTCATGAACTTCTGCAGTTCCTTCTGGTTGGAGCTCTTGAGGAAGGGCACGCCGCCGCTCTCGTAGTCCACCGTGATGCCGGCGGGCAGGTTCGACTGGAGGTTCGTCACCGAACGGTCCTCGTCGTCGAGCATGCGGAACTCGAGCTGCGCCGTCTTGCCGATGAGCTCCTTGGCCTGGTTGGGGTCCTTGAAGCCCGGAAGCTGCACGAGGATGTGGTTCTCGCCGCGGCGCGCGATGACGGGCTCGGTGACGCCGAACTTGTCGATGCGGTTGCGGATGGCCTTGATGGACTGCTCGACCGCGCCGTCGCGCAGCGCGCGGATGACCTGCGGGCGGAAGGCGTACGTTTCGCCGGCCTCCTGCGCGCCCCGGCGCTCCATGTCCTCGAACTCGGCGAGCACGCCGGAGGCCTCGGACTTCTTCGCCTCCTGGCACTTCACCGCGATCTGCGCGTTGTCCACGGCGCGCGTCTCGCAGCCCTGGATGCCCTTGCGCTCGAGCTGCTCCTTGAGCTCGGTGGCGCGGTTGGCGGCCTTGGCGGCCATGGCGGCGTTCACGTCCACCTCCATGACGAGGTGGATGCCGCCCTGCAGATCCAGACCGAGGTTGAGCTTGCGCGCGGGCGCCCACTTCGGGAGCACCTTCTCCAGCTCGCCCTTGTCGTTGCGGATCTCGGCCGGGAGCCGGAAGTAGTACCAGCTCGGCACCAGCAGGTAGACAGCCGTCAGCGCGATCAGCCCGATGAAGACGCCCTTCCAGTACCAGCCTCGATCCATGCTCGCCTGCGGCGTTTTTCTAGAGCGCCGCACCTCCGTCTTGCGTGGGGACAGGGCCGGACCCGCCCGCGGGGCCGGCCAAGGGCGCGGCAGCGCCCGGGCTCAGGACTTCTTCTCTTCCGCCTTGGTTTCGGGGGATTTCGCGTCGCCGCGGTGGCCCGGCGCCGCCGAGGTCACGCCGCTCTTGAGGACGTGCACCTTCACGCCGGGCGCGATCTCGACCACCGCGTCCTCCTCGGCCACCGAGTAGACGCGGGCGAACATTCCGCCCTGGAGCACGACCTCGTCGCCCTTCTTGAGCTGCGACAGGAAAGTCTGGTGCTGCTTCTGCTGCTTGGACTGGGGCCGGATGATGAGGAAGTACATGACCCCGAAGATGAGGACCATCGGGAAGACGACGCTCCCGAAGATCGCGCCGGGGCCACCTCCCGCCGGGTCGGCGGTCTGGGCCGTGAGCCCGCGAAGAATCTCCTGCAGCACTTCGCCTCGCCTTCCCGCCGGACCCGCGCACGCGCGCCGCGTCGCGCCCCGGACGCTTCCCGCGGCCGGCCGGCACCCCCGCCTGCGCGGATCGCAGGCGAAAAGGGGAGGGCGGTGTAGCAGGTATGCGGGGGCGAAACAAGGGTCTTTCTCCGGGTCGGGTGCGGGTTCCAGGACAGAGTCCGTGCCTGCCCCGGGTCCGGTGCCGCCCGCCCCCGGGGCGTGCGAGTCCCGGGCCGTATTGATTCTTGCGTTGGATCATGTTCCGGAGCCGCCGCCGGGCGGGCCGGTGTGCGCGATCCTGTTCCCCGTGGGCGGAGGTCTGCCGCGATGTGGATGCGCTTTCGCAGAAAGTCGCCGGTGCGGCGGGGACCCTGTCCGGTTCCCCGGGGTGCGGCGTCCGCGATGTCGCGAGGCCCGGAAGGATTCCCGTCCCATTGCCCGCCGGATGCGGGATTGGAGGCCGGCGCGCGCGGTATCCGTTTCGGATTCGTCCTGTTTCCGCCTCGATCCGCGCAGCGCCCGGCTCCGCGCGGCGGGGACGTGTCGAATTCGCCTGCGGGCCGGCGGGGATTTCTGGCATTTTGCGGGGGAGATCCCTATATTGGACGCGCCCTGATTCCCCGAGGGGGCCTAGGAGCAAAGATGCCGAGAGCGGGCAAGCTGCAGTCGATGGTCTCGAGTTTCGCGTCGGAGCTGGAGAGAGCGGTGCGGGAGGAGGCGACGAACGAGTTCCGGCGTCGCTTCGACGAGCTTCGCGCCTCGATTCTGAGCGGCGCGAAGACGGCGCCGGCGCTGGGAGGCCGTCGCGCGGCCGCGGGCAAGGTGGCGCGCCAGAAGGCCGACCTGAAACCGTGCCCGATCTGCGGCGAGCGCAACAAGGCGCGGCGGTTCTCGTATCTGTGCGACAAGCACCGCACCAAGGAGAACCGGGCGAAGTTCAAGGGCGCCTCCCGGGCGAAGAAAGCCGCCCGCAAGGCGGGATAGCCGGAACCGGGCAGAAAAAGAGCGACACGCCGCTCCGACCGTTCGCACCGGGCGGAATCCGGAGCGAGGGCGGCGTGCTCTTCTGCAGCGCTCGCCCTCTGCCCGGCGCTCCCGTCGTGCCGCTCAGTACCGGTAGTGATCCGGCTTGTACGGCCCGCCCGCGGGAATCCCGAGGTATTTCGCCTGCGTCTCGGTGAGCCTCGTGAGCTTCACGCCGAGCTTGGGCAGGTGCAGGCGCGCGACCTCCTCGTCCAGGCGCTTGGGCAGCACGTGCACGCCGACCTCGAAACCGCCCTTCCACAGGGCCATTTGCGCGAGCACCTGGTTCGTGAACGACGTGCTCATGACGAAGCTCGGGTGGCCGTTGGCGCAGCCCAGGTTGACGAGCCGGCCTTCCGCGAGAAGGACGATGCGCCGGCCCGACGGCATCGTGTAGACGTCGACCTGCGGCTTGACCTCCTCGCGCCGCGCGCCCGAGCGGGTCTTGAGCCAGGCCACGTCGATTTCCACGTCGAAATGCCCGATGTTGCACACGATGGCGCAGTCCTTGAGCGCCAGCATGTGCTCGGCGCGCACGACGTCGCGGCACCCGGAGGCCGTCACGACGATGTCGGCGACGGGCGCGAAGTCCTCCAGCGTGCCCACCTCGAAGCCGGCCATGGCGGCCTGCAGCGCGTTGATCGGGTCTATTTCGGTGACGACCACGCGCGCGCCGAAGCCGCGCATCGACTGCGCGCAGCCCTTGCCCACGTCGCCGTAGCCGCACACGACCACGGTCTTGCCCGCGACCATCACGTTGGTGGCGCGCTTGATTCCGTCCGCCAGCGACTCGCGGCACCCGTACAGGTTGTCGAACTTGCTCTTGGTGACGCTGTCGTTGACGTTCACGGCCGGCACCTTCAGCGTGCCCTCGCGCGCCATCTCGTAGAGCCGGTGCACGCCCGTCGTGGTCTCCTCGGAAAGCCCGCGGATGCCCGCCAGGAGCTCCGGATGGCGCCGGTGCACGACCGCCGTGAGGTCGCCGCCGTCGTCCAGCAGCAGGTTGGGCGCGCGTCCGTCGCGGAACGCGAGGAGCTGCTGCTCGATGCACCACTCGTACTCCTCCTCCGTCTCGCCCTTCCACGCGAACACGGGCACACCCGCGGCCGCCAGCGCCGCCGCCGCGTGGTCCTGCGTCGAGAAGATGTTGCAGCTCGTCCACGTCACCTCGGCCCCGAGCGTCTGCAGCGTCTCCACGAGCACCGCCGTCTGCACCGTCATGTGCAGGCAGCCTGCGATGCGCGCGCCCGAAAGAGGCTTCTGCGTGCCGTGCTGCTCGCGCAGCGCCATGAGGCCGGGCATCTCCTTTTCCGCCAGCGCGATCTCGCGCCGGCCCCAGCCCGCCAGCGAAATGTCCTTCACCTTGTGCGGGAGCCTGCCCGCCGCCGTGCCCTTCACCGCCGTGCCTGCGTCGCTCATCGCCTCTTCCCCGCTCGCACGGCACCTGGCCGGCGGCTCTGTGCCGGACGCGCCCGCCTGGCGCGTGCCGGTCGACTGGACTGCATCCTTCCGGAATCGCCTCCGGAAAGCCTTGCCTCGAACCACCGACGGCGTGCCGCGTCGCCGCCCTTGAGCGCCGCCGCGACGAACATGTCCGGGCCCGCGCCGCCGGCAGACGTCCAGCCTGCCAGCAGAAACCCGGCGGCGCACATCGTCCGCACGATCGCCGCCGGCTCGAATCCGAGCCACTGGTCGGCCAGTTCCTCGCGCATCCACTCCTCGTGGTGCGGCAGGTACTCGCCCACGACCAGCACGCCGCCCGGACCCAGCGCGCGCAAGGCCTCCGCCAGCGCCGCCTCCGGGCGCGCCGCGTGGTGCAGCACGAGGTGGGCGAAAGCGCCGTCGATTTCCCCGTCCCGGAGCGGCAGGTGCTCCAGCGCTCCCAGGCGCAGTTCCACGTCGCGCCAGCCTTCGCGCGCGACCAGCGCCGCCGCGCCCTCCAGCATCCGCGGCGAGGCGTCCACGCCCACGACCCGGCGCGCTACCGACCGCAGCCGTGCGAGCTGGCGCCCGGCCCCGGTGCCCAGATCCGCCGCAGTCCGCAGAGGCGGCAGCCAGGCGAGCATCTCGTCGGCGGCGTCGCCCGCGGCAAAAGCGGCCTTTTCCGACGCGAGCGAGCCCGCCGCCGGACCGTCGAAGAAGCGCCGGGAGCGCTCGGTCCTCTGCTCGAAAACGCCGTGCAGTCGCCTGCGCGCGTCCGCGTCCAGCGCCGCGGCGTGCGCCCGCACGAAGCCCCGCAGGGCCTCCTGCGCGGCCGGGAGCGTGTCGCGCCAGTGGTAGAAGGCCAGGCGCCCCTCGCGACGGCACCCGACCAGCCCCGCGTCCGCCAGGATCCTCAGGTGCCGCGACGCCGTGGACTGGCCCACGCGAAGCACCGTCTGTACTTCGCCCACGCTGAAGGCGCCTTCCGCGAGCAGGCGCGCCATCGCGAGCCTCGTCGGGTCGGCGAGGGCGCGCAGCGAGGCGACGGCGTGGTTCGACAGACTCACCATGAGCGGAGCCTCCCGCCGGGGGGAGAGCGTCACGCCCGCCAGTATATCGACGTATCGAGATTTGTCGATAGGTAGGCGGCCCTCGACGCTCCCCGCCCCCGGGCTGCCCGGCCGCGGAGGGGCAGGAAGGAGCCCGGCACGGATGTGCCGGGGCATCGCAATGCCGCTCGAATCGTCCGGCGGTTCGCGTGCAGGGCGCCGGGTCGAAACGCCGCCCGGCCCGGTGTGTCCGACGGCTGCCCGGGAGACCCCGGCACTTCCGTGCCGGGCTCCATCGAGACGTTTCCTTTCGAGACGGAGTGCAGAAAGGGCGCGGGCGCGCTATCCATCGGCGCACGGACGGCCCCGGGTCCGCCGTCCGCGGAGATGGCGATGCACGCGCGATCCGCACCGATGCTCGTCGCCGCGGCGCTGGCCGCGCTGCCGGCCTGCCGCAGGACGCCGCCCGCGCAGGCGCCCGCGCGCCCGGTCGCCGACGACGGTCCGCAGCCGGCGAAGATCGTCGTGACGAAGGCGCGCACCGATCTCGTGTTCACGTATCTGGACGCCCAGGGCGCCTATCACGACGCGACCTCCGTCGACGAGGTGCCCGAGGCCTCGCGCGCGCAGGTGCTCGTGCGCGACCTGTCGCGCACGCCCGAGGAACTGCGCAGCGCGGACTTCCTGTATGTGGCGGATCTGCGCGAGGGCGACAAGGACGGCCGCTATGCGTGCGGGGCGGTGTCGCGCCGGGCCTTCGAGCGCAAGGGCGCGGCGGAGGCGGCGGCGCAGGCGGCGCGGCTCGAGGCGGAGGCCGGGGGAGCGGTCGTCGTCGTGTACACGGCGTCCTGGTGCGGGGTGTGCCGCCAGGCGCGCGAATACCTGAAACGACGCGGCGTGCCGTTCCTGGACCGCGACGTGGAGAAGGAGGACGGGGCGCAGACGGAACTGCAGGCGAAGCTGAAGGCGAAAGGGCTGCGGTTCACCGGGGTTCCGGTCATCGACGTGGCCGGCGAGCTGATGACCGGCTTCGACGCGGACGCGCTCTCCGGGCTGCTGGAGAAGAAAGGACTCGCCCGGACGCTCTGAGAGCCGGCGGGCGGCGACCATTCCTCTCCCGGCCCGCTTCCGGGCGGTTTGCGGCCTGCTTTCGATCGGGATTGCCCGCGATGTCCGCGCGTGTAGTATGGCGCGCTTCGTCCCGTCCGGTCCCCGGGCGGGGCGCGCAGTGCGTTTCCCGGCCCGCCGCGTGGGCGGTGCCGGTTTCGAGGGACGACGGCGCCCCGCGAGGGGGCCGGCGACGACGGGAGTGCCAACGTGAACATCTTTTTCCCCATCATCGTGGCGATCGCGTGCGCGGGCGCCGCGCTCTACTTCTTCATGGCGAAGAAGCGCGCGGAGTCCGGGCTGCAGGACGCCGTGCAGGGCGCGGCCCGGGCGGCCGAGGAGAAGCTCGGGAAGGAGCTGGCCGCCGCGCGCGAGGAGCTCGCGAAGAAGAAGGCCGAGAGCGTGGAGCTGCGCGAGCGGCTCTCCGACCACAAGGCCAAGTCCTTCAAGCAGCGCGAGGCCGACAGGAAGCAGAAGGGCGGCGCCGAAACCGAACTGGCCGATCAGCTC
>Ga0172368_10007240_pt1 | contig 11661 bp, 10 predicted proteins | sample Lak11m_FD_114540 | JGI IMG/M metagenome (GOLD analysis project Ga0172368, IMG submission 114540) | Freshwater microbial communities from Kabuno Bay, South-Kivu, Congo - kab_022012_11m | ecosystem: Environmental > Aquatic > Freshwater > Lake | place: Democratic Republic of the Congo: South-Kivu...
TGGTAATTACCGCGGCAATTCTTATACCCGGTTTTGGTTGCCATGTCACTCGGTTTTCACCGGTTTTTTTGGTGGCTACCAGTATGTTTTCCGCGATAGTTGGTAATTGGCCGTCTAAGGCGGCAGAGGAACCAACAGGAGTACCTGTAGCGCTATAAATGGCTACAAAGGTAGAAAGTGAAGGGGCCATTTCCGATGCAGGGGCAGAAGGAACAATGGCGTTAGATTGAGCTTCGCCTTTAGTTAAGGCGGCGGCGATGTCTTGCGCAATTTGGATTTGCGGGTCATTGGCCGAGAGGCGATAGTTTTGCTGGGCTACTATGTAGACCAGGCCGGAGACAACTATTATTGCGACTGCCAGAGGCAACCAGGAAAATAAGGTCTCGCGAAGCACTTGTTTGTGATGGGACATTTATTTTTTTATTACGGATAAAAGGTATAAAGATGTTGGCATTTTTTTGGAATTTAATAAAGGGATAAAATAAATAATCCGTCCCGATTCAATCGGGACGGATTATTTATTGGGGTGCCTGAAGGGAATCGGACCCTCGTGACCGCTGCCACAGAGCGGCGTTCTACCATTGAACTACAGGCACCACGTGCAAAATTTCAAACAACAAGTTCCAAATACCAAATGAGGACACAGGAATAAAAAAACTCTCGCACAGTTTTGTGAAGAGCTTGCTTAATGTTAGCTGTGCCTAACATCTCTGGCTGCCACAGGCCTCGAGCGAAGCCGAGAGGTGCCAAGTAATAATCGTAGTTGATTACATTGATATTATAGCCGAAAGTGGGGGAGTGGTCAATATATCAAGAGCTTTTAAATTCGCTTCATCTGTTAAAAAGTTTTTGGCTTCTTTTAAAGTCATCCATTTTGTGCTGTGGAATTCTTGCGGGTCAACATTAAAATTACTGCCGTCTGTTTCCAGTAAAAACCAAACATCCAAATGCTCCCTGCAGATAGGCTGTTTTGGATTGTCAATTGGCGTAATAGTAATAAGAAATGGTTTGGGCAATGTGGGGAAAAAATTTGTTACCCCTAATTCTTCCCTAATTTCCCGATTTAAGGCTTCAAGCAGGGATTCATTTTTGTCCACATGTCCGCCGGGGGACAGCCAAAGATTTGATTTTTTATGGTGAGTGATAAAGACTTGTTTGGTTTCGGGATTATAGGGCAAAAAATAAACGCATAAATGGGATGGGTTGCCTTGGTCCCGCGTCAATTTTTCGCTCGCGCTCAACCATTCCAAATATCGGTTGGAAATTTGCGGCTCTTGTTTCAAAAAGTCCTTGGCTATTTGTTTAATTTGCTGCGCTAATTTGTCCATAGGTTATTTTAATATTTTAATAATACCAAAAAATCTTCCCTCTGGCGATGCCAGAAAAACAAAAACTCCCCCGATGATTATCGGGGGAGTTTAATTTTAGTTATTAATCTTCAATACCGCCGGTGGCAAGCCCGGACAAATCTTGTCCTTGCACTTGCAGGACATTGCCAAGCGACCAGCCATTTTTTTGCATCACCTTCATATTGGGAATGCCATAAAGTTGGCCATTTTTCATTACATATATAGTATTGCCCGGACCTTTAAGCAAGGTGCCGTCGGCAAAAGTTGCCGGAGAGCCCAAGGGGAGGGTATTTAATGTTGACGCGGAAATTTCTTTGATATCTTCAAAGCGTTTTTTCCAGGAGCGAAAAATGTTTAAAGATGAAATCGGTTGAAGTTGGCCGTTTAGCACCAGGTACACGGTCGGGTTTCCCGGAATTTTAACTACAGTACCGTCCGGCAGGTTGCTTAAGCTGGAAGGAGTTGTGGTGGAAGCAGAGTTATTAATTACGCAATAAGCGGGAGGATTTATTATTGTGTCGTCGTCATCTCTCCCTTCACCAACCGGTTTTCCAATACCTAATTTTTTGTACAAATCATTGGAAATTTTTTCGATGTTTTGGAATTTTTTGCCTTTAGCGTGAAAAATCGCGGCGCTATAAAAGGGCCTTAGAGTGTTGTTTACTACCAGATAAACCGTGTCGCTTCCTTCAATTTTAACTACAATGCCGTTTTTCAACAGGCGGGTGTTTAAGGTGGAAGTGGAACAGGAATTACCGGGCTGGGTTGGGATGGATGAAAAAACAATGCTGTTGCTTAAAGCACTGGTTAGGGAAGTTGCATCCGCTCTTAGCAAAACAGTACCGGTTTGGTTATAGCTTATCCCGGTAAAGGTGGATACGCCGGCTGTGTCATTAATGGTTGTGCTGCCGGAAAGAGCGCCTAAAGTGCTTGAGCCAACAATTGTGGGGGCTAGAGTAATAGCTCTGCCGTTGTCGGATGTTAACACATTGCCGAACTGGTCTTGCACCGAAACTTTAAAATTAGCCAGCGAGGTGTTTATAAGTGAAGTTGTTTCAGGTTGGACTGTGAAAGCCAGTTTGTTGGCTAATCCGGGAACTTGAGTTAGTGTGCCAAAATTGGTACTGGAGGATACACCGGGCAAAGTACCGGCGGAAAGCAAAATATTTCCGGAGATGGCCAAAGGAGTACCCGCTGTGGTTTTAATTTTCAACGGGGTAACTGAACCAATTGTTATGCTCCCGGCTACGGATGAGGTAGCCGTTATGGTTACGCTAAAATGAGTGCTATCTACAAAGCTTACAGTATCGGAGCCATTTAGGTCGGTTCCGGAGTAAACTACATTGGCAACAGTAGAGGTATCTAATACAAAACCGCTGGGCAAGGCCCAAGTTAAGGTGGAAACCGGGATTTCACCGGCCTGGCCTTCGGTTAAAATTAACGCAGGCAAGCTTACACTTGACCCGTTAAAACTGTCCGATGTTACCGAGGCTGAAGCCGGAACGGTAACGGCTGTTGCGGCATAGGCCGGGATTGCCGAAACCGGGCTTAAAAAGCCGGCTAGTAGCAAAACCGGAATAATGACCGCACTAACTACTTTATTAATAAGTTTATTCATGTTCACCTTTCTTTTTTAATTTTTAAAGTTAGTATTTAGTATATCGTTTTGCAAGCCATGTTGTTTCATTAACAATTTCCAGCTCTTTTTAGTAGTCAAATTTTTCAAAATGGATTTGCTGTTTTGGAAAGCCTAGAGTTTTTAAATCCGCCAATACCGCTTTCATCATTGCCTCAGGACCACAGAGGTAAACTTCGCGTTCCAAAAAATCCGGCACCAGTTTTTTTATCTTTTCCCCGGTAATTCGCCCAGACAAAAAATCTTCGACTAATGGGCTTTCTTGCGACAGGATAATATATTGCTTTAAATTTAGTGCAGATAATTCCTGTTTAAATGCAGTATCTTTTTCGGTTTTACAGCCATACAATAATATTACATCGGCTTTTTGTTCGTTTAACTGCTCGGCTAAAGCCAAGAGGGGAGTTATTCCAATTCCGCCGGCCAAAAATAGAAATTTATTTTTCTTGGCAGAGTTTAAGGTAAAAATTCCCAAAGGGCCGTCTATAATAACTTTAGTATTTGGTTTTATTTGGCCGATTTTGTCGGTAAAATCACCGGAAGTTTTTATGGAAAATCTTAAAAAATTTCCATTTGGGGCAGAGGAAAAGGAAAAGGGGTGGGTGAACCACATACCTTTTTGCAGAAAAGTTAAATTGGCAAATTGTCCGGGATGGAATTTGTATTGCCCCAGATTTTTACCTTTTAGGTAAACGGAAAAAATATCCGGCGCCTCCATAACAACTTTTTCCACATAAAAACGGTGTAAAAAAAACCGATAGAATGGTGCTAGCCAGCGACAAAGTAAAATTAGGCCAAAAACCGCAAAATTAAGAATTATCCAATAGTGGAGCGCTAAACCGCTCGCCATATCGCCGGAACTGGTTTGGTGGTCAAAAGCCAGAACAATAGCCAGATACATTAACAAATGGGTAAAATACCATGTCTCATACCGCAGACGTTTTTTTACAATTACCACCGACATGGTAATTATTCCACAAAACAGCAATAAGGCAAGTAGAGCTTTAAAGACATCTTCCCAAGTAGTTAAAAAATTATAAAATTGAGCCATGAAGGAAATTTCGCTAATTTGGCTATAGCCAAAAGTGAGCAAGAGGGGATGAGTAAAAAAAAGCAAGACGATGCTATAACCGACCCAGCGATGAATTCGGTTTAGCCTGTCATGGCCGAAGACTTGTTCAATAAAGGTAACTCGTCCTATAAGGACCAATTGTAATAAAATGAAAAATTCAGCCATTAATCCGGCAAGTCTGCCAAAGGCAATCATCTGGCCGTTTAAAGTGCCGGCAGTAAGTAAGTAGTGAGAGGTGCCATTTAGCCATAAATAAATAATAGCCCCAAGGTTTAAAAACAACACCAAATAAATAAGAAATTTTTTCATAAAGTAATTCTACCTTGTTTATATTATTTGTTCAATTAAATTGTGTATCGTTTTTGGCAGGTTGAGTAAAAAAATGGTATAATATAGTATCATTAATTTATTTCTTATGAAATTTGTTTTCCGAGTATTATTTACCGCCCTTGGCGTATTGGCTGCGGCTTCAATCGTTCCGGGTATCGGGATTGCCAGTTTTTGGGTTGCCGTGCTGGTGGCTTTGGTTTTAGGTTTTTTAAATATCACCATTGGGGTATTGCTTAAAGTTTTAACCTTGCCTTTGAGTTTAGTGACTTTTGGGCTGTTCTTTTTAGTTATAAATGCGCTGATGTTTTGGATGGCCAGTTTTATAAAAGGTTTTCAAGTGGCCGGTTTTTGGCCGGCCTTTTGGGGTTCAATTATAGTAACCGTGGTCTCTATAATTGGGAAGAAGGCAATAAGAGATTAATCTGTCCAGAGTTCCTGTTAATGGCAAAATTTTGGTAATTATGTTAAGATAAAGACGAAGATTGAAGCGCTAAACATTTCACATAAAGCAAAAGTATTCTTTTTTGCATATTTTAATTTGCGCCCATGCCGTACATAAGTGAATTGTTAAATAACACCATCACCGACAGTTCCGACGCCTCGGTTGGTAAATTACAGGATATTTTAATTTCCCCGAAAGCGGACTCATTTGCCCCGCTGGAGTTTTTGGTAATTAAAGCCTCCGATGGCACTAAATTTGTACCTTATGAGGCTGTGGCTAATTTTAACAGTAGCGAAATTTCCTTAAAAAATTTGTTTAATAAGTCCGTGCAGGATCAGTTGCCCCCAGGTGAGTTTGTTTATTTAAAAAAGGAAGTCTTAGACAAGCAAATTGTGGATGTAGCCGGAACCAGAGTGGTTAGAGTAAATGATTTACGCATTGGGAATTTTGAAAATAAAGTTTGCGTGCTGGGAATTGACTCCAGTTTTAAAGGCATTTTAAGGCGCCTGGGGCTGGCGAACTCTTTGCTCGGCAAGCCTTTTTCTGTTTCGCTTATAGATTGGCGACAAGCTACGCTGGTGGGCAATAAGAAAGGGTTAGAATTAAATACAGTAGTGGAAGATTTAAGACATTTGCACCCGGCAGACTTGGCAAATATTGTGGAAGATCTGGATGTAAAATTTGGCAGCAATCTTTTGGCTTCCTTGGATTCTTCCGAAGCAGCCAAAGTGCTTGAAGAGGTTGATCCCAGATTGCAAACCGTTTTGGTAATATATTTAGGGCCTGAACGGGCAGGAAAAATTATGACCCAAATGGGGAGTGGTAAATTTGTAGACTTGGTTAAAACTTTATCCGGCGATGAGGCGCAGAAGTTTTTATCTAAAGTTAATGTTGGCCGCGCCCAGAGCGTGCAAAAATTACTTAGCTATCCTGATGATACTGCCGGCGGATTGATGACTTTGGATTTTATGTCGGCGCGGCCGAACTGGACCGTAGTTCAAGCAACGGAAGAGATTAGAAAAGTTTCAAGCCGTATCCGTTCCATGCCATTTATCTATGTAACTAATGATGAAGGCAGATTTATTGGCGTGGTTTCTTTAAGAAGGATGCTTCTGGCCAAACCCGAGGACAAAATGAAAGTCTTAGCCAAGCAGTTTCCGTCTTATGCGTTTTTAAGACCGGGCGATAAAATTGTAAAAATTGTTAAATTAATGACTAAGTATAATTTATATACTGCCGCCGTTTTGGAAAAAGACAAAAAATTAGTCGGGGTAGTGACAATTGACGATATTATGAGAAAGCTCTTTCCGACCGCTTAATTTTATTTATGAGATTTTTTTGGGAAAGAAATAAAGTCAGATTTTTGTTATTCATGGCTGTTTTAGGGCCCGGTCTTATTACAGCCATGGCTGACAACGACGCCGCCGGCGTGGCAACCTATTCCGTAGCCGCTTCGCTTTATGGTATGAGCTCGCAGTATTTTGTAGTTCTAACCACAATTTTATTGGCGGTTACCCAGGAAATCGGCGCCCGCATTGCCATTGTCACCGGCAAAGGATTGGGAGATTTAATCCGGGAAAACTACGGCCTTCGCGTGGCCGTTGTTTTATTTATAGCTTATTTTACAGCAAACCAAAGTGTTATTTTGCAGAATGTTACGGGGCTTAAGTCTGCTATCCAGCTGTTTAATTTGCCGTGGTGGATAGGCTGGATGAATTGGCAGGGCTTGTTGGTGTTGGTGTGTTTGGTTTTGGTTCTGGCAGTTGTTTTTTTGAATTATAAAAATCTGCAACGCATTTTTTTTGTTACGATTTTATTTTATGCCACTTACATTGTTTCCGCTTTAATGGCCAAGCCGGATTGGGGACAGGCTTTACAGCATACTTTAATCCTGCCACAAAAGGAATTAATGGGGGATATGCATTATTGGTTTACCCTAATTGCGGTACTTGGAACTACTGTGACGGCCTGGGGGCAATTTTTTATTAATAGTTTTGTGGCCGATAAGGGCATAAAGCCGGAGCAGTTAAAAGTTCAAAGGACGGAAGTTTTTTTTGGCTCAATACTTACCAATGTTTTTTCCTGGATGATAGCCATAGCGGTAACTTATACTTTATATGTTAACCGCACCGTAATTACAGATGCCCAGACTGCGGCTTTGGCCATTGGTCCACTGGCCGGTAATTTTTCTTATATTTTGTTTGCCACCGGACTGTTGGCTGCTTCTTTGCTTGGGCTTATTATAGTGCCGCTTGCCACCGCTTATGTGTTTACCGAATTGTTTGGCTACGAGAGGACTTTAAATGCCAGTTTTTCCAAAGGACGGGTATTTTATACTTTTTTTATTTTGCAAATTATGCTTGGCCTGTCAGCGGCCTTGTTTCCAAGTATTAATTTATTCGGTTTAACCTTGTATGCCAATTATTTAAACGGGGCAATTTTGCCGATAGTGTTTTATTTTTTAATCCGTTTTTCCGAGAATCCGGAAATTATGGGCCAGGCTTATATTTCCCGGGGTTTTGGAAAATGGTTTTTACGCGGTTCGGCATTTTTTATTGCCATTGCCGTAGTTGCTACTTTTTTCGGCCAGTTTTTGCTAAGATAACTATCTTATGGCAATTTTAACCAAGTATTTAAAAAAATATTGGAAACTTTTGGTTTTGGCTATGGTTTTGGCCGCCATAAATCAAATTTTCTCCTTGCTTGACCCTTACGTGTTTAGGTTGATAATGGACAATTATGTCACCAAATTCGGGGAGCTTACCCGATGGGATTTTTTCCATGGGGTAGGAATCTTATTACTTTTAGCTATGGGCACGGCTTTGGTGTCCCGCATTGCCAAAAATTTCCAGGATTTTTATGTTAACACCGTAACCCAGCGCCTCGGGGCTAAAATGTATACCGACGGTATTGCTCACAGCTTACAATTGCCTTATCAGGTTTTTGAAGATCAGCGTAGCGGTGAGACTTTGGAAAAACTTCAGCGCGTAAGACAAGATACGCAAAATTTAATTACCAGTTTTATCAATATTTTGTTTTTTAGCGCTATCGGTTTTGTTTTTGTAATTATTTATGCTTTTTTTGTTTCTTGGGCGGTGGCAGTTGTGTATTTGGCTATGGTGCCTATTTTGTCAGTGGCGACCATGATGCTTAGCAAAAAAATTAAAATCGTACAGATTAAAATAGTAAAACAAAGTACGGCCCTAGCCGGCAGTACCACAGAAAGTTTGCGCAATATTGAACTGGTAAAGTCTATGGGGCTTTCGGGCGCGGAAATAGACAGACTTAACAGCACCACGGAAGCTATTTTGCATTTGGAACTGGAAAAGGTGCGCTACGTTAGGATGCTTAGTTTTGTGCAGGGCACGTTGGTAAATTTGCTCCGCACAATAATTTTATTTGTCATGATGTACTTGGTGTTTACCAAAAGCATTACTTTGGGAGAATTTTTTTCGCTTTGGATTTATTCCTTCTTTTTGTTTAATCCGCTTCAGCAGTTAGGCGATGTGGTTAATTCTTACCGCGAAGCCCAGGCCAGTTTGGATAATTTTAAAAAACTTATGGCCAGTCCCAAAGAGCCAATGCCGACAAAACCTCAAGTTGTGGGTGCGCTTACCGGCATTAGTTTTGAAAATGTTAGCTTTATGCACCAGAGTGCTTCGCGGAAAGCTTTGGACGGGGTAAGTTTTACCGCCCAGGCAGGAGATACAGTTGCATTTGTGGGTCCTTCCGGCAGCGGTAAAACCACTTTGGTAAAATTGCTTGTTGGGTTGTATCGTCCCCAGAGCGGAAAAATTAGTTTTAATAATATAAATATAAATAATGCGGATATAGAAAGTTTGCGCTCACAAATAGGCTTGGTTACTCAAGATACTCAAGTTTTTGCCGGCAGTATTCGGGAGAATTTAAAATTTGTTAATCCAAATGCCACGGACGAGCAGTTAAATGGGGTCCTTGAGCGTTCTGCCGCAGGAAGTTTAATGGAGCGGGCAACACAAGGGCTAGATACGATAATTGGTGAAGGCGGAGTAAAAGTTTCCGGCGGAGAAAAACAGCGCCTGGCCATTGCCCGGGCACTGCTTAGAAACCCCAATCTTTTGGTGTTTGATGAAGCCACATCTTCTTTGGATTCTTTAACCGAACAGCAAATTACGGAGACCATTCGCAAAGTGGCCAATAAAGAACAAATTACCGTGCTTATTGCACACCGGCTTTCTACCATAATGCATGCGGATAGGATCTACGTTTTAGAAAAAGGCAAAGTTATTGAGCAAGGTCACCATCAAGATTTGCTTGACCAGAAGAGTTTGTATTATGCAATGTGGAGACAACAAATAGGGGAACAGGCGTAAAAAATAAAGTTTATCATTACATCCTTACATACTTGAGAATGTAAGGATGAGTAGTATCTTAAATTAAATATAGTGAATATATTAACTGAAGCAGAAAAAAGAATAATTATTGACAAAGGAACAGAAGCGCCGTTTGTCGGGGAGTGTGTTAATAATAAACAAACGGGAGTTTATATTTGTAAACAATGTAATGCGCCTTTGTATGATTCAAAAAACAAATTTGAATTTTCTTGTGGTTGGCCAAGTTTTGATGACGAAATTCCCGGTGCTGTAAAGAAGACCACTGATGTCGATGGAATTCGCACGGAAATAACTTGCGCCAAATGCGGAGGACATTTGGGGCATATATTTTTTGGTGAACATTTAACCGAAAAAAATATCCGCCACTGCGTAAATTCCATATCAATGAAGTTTGTGAAAGGAAAATAAAACTTTAAATAATGAGCTCGCTATTGACAGTGGGCTTTATTTGTGTTATAATATTAAACAATCTACTCAGACCGTAGAAGCGTATTTTTATAAGCTTTTGTAGTGTTAGTAGATCAATTAGAACCGGAGGGTTTTATGTCAAGGTATCTGAATGCTGAATGGCAACGAATCAGAGATAGCCTGACTGTGAAGTTTTTGCAGGAAGGCCAATTTCAACTTCAGGAAGGTGATCACGAAGCGGTCAAGCAGGCCCTTGAGATGATCCGGCGTGTCCGAAGATACAAGGTCTGCCACTATGTCAGCTGTGTGCTCTATGCTTCTGGTAAGTATAAGCAGGGGACGCACATCTACTGCCGCAGAATGCACGAGTTCTCGGTGTGTGCTGAGTCGCGTCCCATGGAAAGAGCACACTATAAGCTTCTCAGTGGAGAACCCGACCCAATCATCACCTTGGCTACTTTCCATGCAGCTTACGACAAGACTGGCCAGCTCATTGGAGAGCCTTATCTTGCTTCGCCTTGCGAAAAATGTTTAAGGCTGTTAGATCAAGTGTCCCCTGATTGTCTCATAGTCACAGATCTTGACGGTTGCGGACGTCTGGCTAAGATTCCGCTGGAGGCAGTGGAATTCTTCCGGCATCCCCGGAAGCACAACGGCGAGTAGTTGCTTATCCGCAGGCGGCCATCAAACGGCTGCCTGCGGATTCTTTTTGCCAAATATTTATTTCCAAACCACAACCATGTTCTTTTTACTTAAATCTACTTTTTCTGTTTGGTGGTTCCAGTTGCCATTGGCATTATATAGAGTATCAAAGTCATACGGATAATTTAGACCGTTTCTGGTGCCGGGATCGTTGGTGATAATTGAAGAAGCGGTGTATCCACGGATAACCAGCATGTGGTATTTTGGCCCGGGGCGTTTATAGTTGGGGTTGCCAAGCAATTGCCCGTTGGCGGGAAACAAAATTAAATGGTTTTGCGACAGTTCATTTTTAATATTTTCTTCGGTTACGTCGGTAATAATTTTTGCCTTTAGATTATAGTTGGCTTCTATCATTTGTACTGTTTCCTCGGAGCTAATACTTAAATAGTAACCAAAGGTTTTCTGTTGCCATTCGGTGAGTTTGGTTATTTGCTCCTCAACAAGTTCAGAAGCCAGTTTAGTATTTTCATTGCCGGAAAAATATTCGGCGCTCATTATAGCGCTGGCTTCCTCGCAGGCCTCATTGTGTAGTTCATCCCAATTAGCGGTTGGTGCTTGGGGGGTGAAGGGAACAGAGAGATTCACAGATTTAGGATATAAGATTTCAGATTGAGAAACAGGAACGTTGATATCATTTTGAACTGCTGGATTATGGCTAAATCTTGGAATATTTACAATGACGGATTTATATCTGGAGTTAATTAAAAATAAAGCGCTGATTACAACAATCACCGCCAGTAAAATAATGATAAGACTTGGTTTTTTTAGTATCATAAATCTTATATTTTATATCTTATATCATCAATCATAAGATATCTTCTTTGGCCACAAGTTTAAATTGACCCACAGGCATTTCCTTTGGCAGAACCAGTTTATTTATACGGATGCGTTTTAAGTTGGTTACGGTAAGGCCCACGGTGGTAAACATCCTGCGTACTTGGCGTTTTTTGCCTTCGTGAATAATAATGCGCACTTTGCCGTCGCGCTGTTTTACTTGAGCTGGGTAGGTTAAGCCCGTGGAAATTTCCACGCCCGTGCGTAAATGTTCCAACTGGCTTTCGGTTGGCATTTCTTGGGTTGTTACTTCATATTCTTTTTCGTGTTCGTATTTGGGGTGGGAGAGCTCTTGGGTCAAATCACCATCATTGGTTAAAATTAACAGTCCTTCGGTGTCGGCATCCAGTCGGCCTACGTTCCAAACCTTGCCTCTTATATCTTCCGGCAGGAGTTCAAACACGGTTTTACGGCCTTGAGGGTCGCTTTTGCTTACCACATAGCCTTTGGGCTTGTTAAGCATTATGTAGATTAATTTCTCGCTCTGTTTAATGACTTTGCCGTAAACTTTTACA
>Ga0172368_10007241_pt1 | contig 11658 bp, 7 predicted proteins | sample Lak11m_FD_114540 | JGI IMG/M metagenome (GOLD analysis project Ga0172368, IMG submission 114540) | Freshwater microbial communities from Kabuno Bay, South-Kivu, Congo - kab_022012_11m | ecosystem: Environmental > Aquatic > Freshwater > Lake | place: Democratic Republic of the Congo: South-Kivu...
ACTTCTTCGGGCACGCGGTCATCGTAGCAGCGGTTGCCAGCTTCCATGTGATAGACCGGGATGCCCATGCGCTTGGCGATGAAGGCTGCCAGGGCGCTGTTGGTGTCGCCCAGCACCAGGAACTTGTCGGGGCGATTCTGGGACATGATTGTCTCAATCCGCGAAAAGATCAACCCGGCTTGCTCGCCGATCGTGCCGCGCACCCCCAGAAAATGGTCAGGCTGGCGCACGCCCATCTGCTGGAAGAAGATTTCATTGAGGTTTTGATCGTAATTCTGCCCGGTGTGCACCAGGGTATGGTCGCAAAGTTGATCGAGCCTGGCGATGACCCGGCTGAGCCGGATGATCTCAGGGCGCGTGCCAAGCACGGTCAGAATTTTCATCGCAGCAGTTCCTGATTTTCCAGAGAAACCTGGCCGACCATCAGCTGCTGAAGGTTGAGCAGTTCGACGACCTGCTCATAATTCATCACATCGTTGCCCGAGCTGTATTCGCCTGTCAGAGCGGGAACCTGGACTTGATCCTGGCGCACTTCCGGCAGGATCGGGGCGATGGCGTAGAAGCTGCCGCGGTCGATGGCGCGATGGCTTTCCTCTTCGGAAATCAAAATTTCGTGGATCTTTTCGCCAGGGCGGATGCCGGTAATGACGGTTTCAATCTTGCGCTCACCGATCAGGGCGCGGGCGATGTCGACCATACGCGCCGAGGGAACGCGCGGGATGTAGGTCTCGCCGCGCAGCCCGCCGCGCACCGCGGCGAAGATCGTGTCAACGGCCTGGTCGAGGCTGAGCAGGAAGCGGGTCATGTCGGTGGTGGTGATGGTGACCGGGCCGCCGTGGCCAATCTGCTCGTGGAAGAGCGGAATGACTGAGCCGCGCGACGCCAGCACATTGCCGTAGCGCACGCACAGGAAGCGCGTGTCCTGGCAGCGCATGTTGGCTTGCAGGAAGACGCGTTCTTGAATGGCCTTGGTCATGCCCATCACGTTGACCGGTTTGCAGGCCTTGTCGGTTGAGATGCCGACCACGGTTTCGACCGGCAGGTGCTGCTCTTCGATGGCGCGCACGATGTTCTCTGGCCCGGCGATGTTGGTCATCACGGCCTGGAAGGGGAAGTACTCGCAGGTCGGGACCTGTTTGAGCGCGGCGGCATTGAAAACCACATCCACGCCCTGTAATGCGCCGCTGACGCTGTGGTAATCGCGCACGTCGCCGATGCGGAATTTGAGAATGTCGTCCAGATTCTGGTAGATCACCTCGTCGGTGACGACCCGTTTGCGCATGTACTCAACGCGCATGAAATGCTGTTTGGCCTCATCGCGCGAAAAGACGATGAGTTTTTTGGGAACGCCCATTTCACCGGTCAGCAGGCGGCGGACAAGGACTTTGCCCAAAGACCCGGTTCCACCGGTGATCAAGATGCTTTTGTTTTCTAGTGGTTTCATTTGCTCAACTGCTCGTAAAAGGAAGAATAGGAAGCCATTTCGTCGATCATTTCAGGCCATGAAGGCGGCTGGTAGCCGGTGGCCTGGCGGAAGCGGGTTGAATCCAGACTGCGATCCATCATGAAATCGACATCTGGCACGATCTCAATGTCTTTTTTGTAGGCTTTGCGGGCGTGGCAGAGCAGATCGTACTTGGAGATCGGATCGGTGGAAACATGATACAGCCCGGTCAGGTCCGGGTTGGGGATCACGCGCTGCATGATCACCCGTGAAAGCTCGTCGGTGGTGAAGCCGGTGAAGATGGCGCGTGTATAACCGCGGATGGTACCGGTCTGGGCCAGGAACCATTCGATCAGGCCGAGCCTGGTTTTTAACTCATGCCCAATGATTGAGGTGCGCAGGGTGATGCAGTGTGGCGGGTAGGCGACTTCGCCGAGGAATTTGGTGCGGCCGTAGAGGTCTTCGGCGTCCGATTGATCGCTTTCGAGGTAGCTGCCTTTTTTCCCAGAAAAGACACAGTCGGTGCTGATGTGGATCAGGCGCACTTTGGAGGTGCGGCAGACCATCGACAGGCGGTGGGGAAACATGGCGTTAAGCGAGATGGAGAAGAGCGGGTCGCGCGCGACGTGGCCAAGCTGCTTGATCAGGCCGATGCAGTTGATGACCAGATCAGGTTGGATCGAAGCCATGGCACGGATGACCTGATCGAAGTTCAGAGCATCCACCATGGGGCGCACGTAGTGCTGCGGGAACTCGGGCACATCTGGGAAATCCGACCCGCTGTTCGAGCGCACGGTGACCCATACCTCGTGTTCCTTGCGCAGATTGATCCACAACCGGTGGCCCAGCATGCCAGACCCACCCAGGATTAATATCTTCATGCCGAAAACCTCCAGGTGAAAAATTTTAAGCGGAACGGGCTGCTTTCGCGCGCGCAACAACCTCCAGCAGGGCCGCCGGTGGTGGTTACGAGCAAGGGATTGATGAGCGCGAGAGGATCTGGCTGCACTCCGGCGTTAGGGCTGGCGCCGTGTTGGTCAAAGGTGCAAAGTGATTTCATGAAACTGAAGCGATCTCGCCTTAAAAAAAGGGCAATGATGGATTTTCCGCGAAAGCAGGCAAATTATACCGCAGTCTATCGTGAATTTCTTGATCGATCAGACCGGTTCTGGGCAGCCGTCCACTAAATCAACTTCATAATGTGCTCGATGTGATCGCGTTCGTGCCAGATGGCGCGGCGCAGCAGTTTGCGCGGGCTCCACAGCTCGCCGTCCTTGCCAAAGACCCAATCCTTGCCAGCCAGGCCAGGCAAGGCTTCGAGCAGGCGCTGGCGAACCATAGCCAGACGTTCGTGCGGATTTTTGGGCAGCAGCGAGCGCGGACCGAACAGGTCGAAGCGGTCGAGATACCACCATTCGGCGGTGGCGACATGCGCCAGCAAGCCGCGCATAGTCCAGCGCTCGCCCTCGTGAACGCGGTCCAGGCGCTCGTCGTCCAGGCCGGTAACGATCTGCAGCAGGTCAGACCGCTGCCAGCGCAGCACCTCGAGCGCGCGCTCAATTTCTTCCGCCTGCAGGGGCAGCCAGTCGTCGCGGAACCAGGCGTTGATCTCGATCCGGTCGTTGGCGGGGTTGAAAGCGCGGTGGATCTGGTAAACCTCCCAGGTTTCCACCAGGCGGATGTCCATATCGCCCAACTCGGCCCAGACTGAACCAGAATGGCTGTCAGCCCAGGCGCAAAAGCGAATGACCGCCTGTGGGAAGCGCAATAGTGCCTCGCTGCTGTCATCGCCGTAGGCCACGCAGCCGGGGAAATCGAGCGCCCAGGCAATCGAACGCCGGCCTTCAAAACCATTTTCTAATCCAACGCGCACGCGCATGGTTGTTCTCCTTTAAGAATTCAAACAAACGGTATCTTCTCAATAAAGTGGGGGCTGTTTGGTTGGGTTGATTATAAATAGAATGAGGCAGCTGTGGCAGCGCGGTTTGGGGTTATTTCGCGGGTCGATTGCAGTACAATAGCCACTCTATGATCGCAGCGTTCATCAAAAAACTCACCGATAGTTATAACGCATATCCGCGCCAGTTCTGGCTGATGTTCTGGGGCATGTTAATTTCCACGATGGGAATGAGCATGGTCTGGCCTTTCTTGCTGGTCTATGCCAGAGGCCGGCTGGAACTGCCGCTCACCACGGTGGCAAGCCTGTTCACGATCAGTTCCGTGATGGGCATCCTGTCGTCGCTGGTGGGCGGGCCGGTCATCGACCGCTTCGGCCGCAAGTGGGTGATGGTGATCTCACTGGTTTTGAACGGGGTGGGCTATTTTTTGCTGAGCCGGGCCAGCACTTTTGGCGAGTTCGCGCTGATTATGGGTTTGAATGGTACGATCAACCCGCTTTACCGCGTCGCCGCAGACGCGATGATGGCCGACCTGATCCCCGAGGCGCAGCGGCCGGATGCTTATTCGATCCAGCGCATGGCCAATAACATTGGGATTTCGCTGGGACCGCTGTTGGGCGGGGTGCTGGCCGCGATTTCTTATTCGATCATCTTTGCCCTGGCGGCGGCCGGGCTAGCATTTTACGGCGCGCTGGTGCTGCTTTTTGCGGTAGAGACGCTGCCGCCTCAGGCACGCGATGCGGCATCGCGCCCGGCGCGAGATCCGTTTGGCGGGTATGGCAAAGTATTGAGCAACCTGCCCTTTATGGGCATGGTGGGCGGATTTATCACCGCCACCATTTGCGCGGCGGTGATCTGGGTTCTGCTGGCGGATTATTCGATGACGAATTACGGCGTGACGGCCGGGCAGTACAGCTGGATCCCGGCCACCAATGCCTTGATGGTGGTGTTCTTCCAGCTGGCCGTGACCCAGGTTACCAAACGCTTCCGGCCGCTGCTGATGATGGCGGCGGGCGCCTTCTTCTACGGCCTGGCCGATCTCAGCATCGCCCTGAGCGGCGCTTTTTGGGGCTTCTGGCTGAGCATGGTGATCATGACCGTCGGCGAGCTGGCCCTGGTGCCCACCTCGAGCACCTTCGCCGCCAAACTGGCTCCGGTCGACCAGCGCGCGCGCTACATGTCGCTGTACGGCCTGTCGTGGAACGTCGCCTCAGGCATCGGTCCGGTCTTTGGCGGCCTGCTCAGCGACAATTTTGGACCCAAAATGATCTGGTACGGCGGCGCGCTGGCAGGCCTGGTCGCCGTGGCCGGTTTTCTGTGGATGGATCGCTATTACCGGGCGGCGGAGAACCCCATCCCCGAGAATCGCCCCGTCTGAGATACGATTTCTCGCTGCATTTGATCTTCACAATGCGTGGGGTGATGGTGGTGTTGTGCATGAACTTGGCGCTTCCCGCCAAATTCACACACAACACCCCTGCTCCTTGAGAGGATTCTCATTCGGCTTACTTACCGTGTATCAAAAAAGCCGGCGCAAACGCCGGCTTTTTTTGATACGGGAATTTTTATTTTAGGTTGAGCTTGAAAGTCGCGATCTGGAAGGGGCGCAGGTCGAAAGACACCCCGCCGTCCGCCCAGGCCAACGGCGCATCTTCCGCCTCGAGCAGATTGCAGCTCGCGGCCGAAACCACCGGCAGGCTGCTGCTCAGCCGCGCGCTCTGCTTGCAGCCAAAGCTCTCATACACGCGCACGATCAATGCTTCCGAGTCCTCAGCCTTCTTGACCGTGTCGATCACCACGCCGGGCTGGTCGACCTGGAAGAAGGAGACCTCGCCGGGCTGGGCATCGGTCAAGCCGGCCAACAGCGGCACGTTGAATTCGTAGCCGGCGCGGATCACGCCAGCCTGCTGGAACGTCCCGCTGTGCGGCATCAGGCCGTAGCGGAAAGTGTGTTTGCCCATGTCGGCGGTCGGATCGGGCATCTTGGGCGCGCGCAGCAGCGACAGACGCATGATGTTGCCCTGCGTGCCGCCGCCGTATTTGCAGTCGTTGAACAGCGTCACGCCAAAGTCCGGCTCGGACAGGTCGGCCCATTTGTGCGCGCAGACTTCAAAGCGCGCCATGTCCCAGCTGGTGTTGAAGTGGGTCGGGCGCTGCAGGTGGCCAAACTGGATTTCGTAGGTAGCCTGCGCCGAGCGCACATTGACCGGGAACTCGACCTTGAGGAAGCGGTGATTCTCGTGCCAGTCCACATCCGTGGCAAATTCCAGCTGGCAGGCGGTGGCGGTCAGCGAGACCACCTGGCGCAGGCTGCTCTGCGGGCTGAGCTGGTACTCAAAGGCCACAGCGGCGCGCAGCGGGCCTTCCTCGATCACGCGGGCCGAGCTGGCCGGGCCAACCTCGTCGCGTTTTTCCAGATGGAAGACATCCACATCCCAGGCGTCCCAGTTGGCCGGGTTGTCGTCGAAGAGCACAAAGTGATTGGCGGCGGAACCGGGCGCCACCGCTTCGCGCCCGCTGGCTTTCTCCACCAGGCTGAGCAGGCTGCCATCTTTGCCCAGCACCGCGCGCAGGCTGGTGTTTTCCAGCACGAACTGCTCGCCGGTTTGCTGCACCGAGACCGCCGCGGCGGAAGCCTGAACCGAGCCGGCGGCGTAGCCCAGCGCTGGTGCGCTGACCAGGGCCAGGCTCTTGCCGTTGGCCGCGGTCTGACCGCCCTGGATGCCCGAAGGCAGCTCGATCACTTCGCTGCGGGCGTGGCCGAGTGTGTTGGCCACCATCAGGCGCGTGCCGTTCGCCGCGCCGCCCAGTGCCTGCAACGCCTGCTCGCGCAGCGCGCCGCCGGTCGCCAGGATGTCCTCATAGTCGACGTCCGAATCCTGGTAAACCAGGTCAATCGACGATCCAGGGATGATATCGTGGAACTGGTTGGTCAGGACGCGTTTCCACAGCCCGGTGACCGTCGCCTCCGGATAGGCAGCGCCCTTGACGGCATGCGCGGCAGCGGAGAGGAATTCCACATCGCGCAGCAGCAGCTCGCTGCGCCGGTTGTAGCGCTTGTTGTGGGCCTGGGTGGTGTAGGTGCCGCGGTGCAGCTCTAAATACAGCTCGCCGGTCCAGGTCAGGAGATCCTGGGCGTCGTTTTCGAGGCGCGTGAAGAAATCCTCGGGCGAGCGCATCTCGGTGCGCGGCAGCCCGTCCACATCGCCCATGCGCGAAACCTGTTCGATCATGGCGGTGGTCGGCCCGCCGCCCCCGTCGCCATAGCCGAAGAGCATGTAGCCTTCGTTTGAGCGCTCCAGGTCCTTGTAATTGGTCATGCTGTACAGCACGTCGCGCACGTTGCCATCCGCGTTGTAGTTATCGGCGGGCGGGAAGTGGGTCAGCACGCGGCTGCCATCCAGGCCTTCCCACCAGAAGGTGTGGCTCTGGATCTTGTTAAACTGGCTCCAGGAGAGTTTGATCGTCAGGAAGTGCGGCATACCGACCCCGCGCAAGATCTGTGGCAGCGCGGCGGAGTAACCGAACACATCCGGCTCCCAGAACTCATGGCAGGTGATGCCAAATTCCTGCTGGAAGAAGCGCTGGCCCAGCATAAACTGGCGCACCAGCGCCTCGCCCGAGGGGATGTTGCAGTCCGGCTCCACCCACGAGCCGCCCGCCGGGATGAAGCGCCCCTCTTTGACCTTTTGCTTAATGCGCGCGTACAGTTCAGGCTGCATTTCCTTCACCCACTCGTACTGCTGAGCGGAGGAAACCGCGAACTTGTAATGGGGGTAGTCGTCCATGTAGCGCACGGCCGACGAGAAGGTGCGGATGCACTTGCGGCGCGTCTCGGCCAGCGGCCACAGCCAGGCCGTGTCGATGTGGGCGTGCCCGACCGCCGACAGGTTGAACTGCCCGCCGCCATTCGTCTTCGCAAGGAATTTGGCCGCGATGTCATTGGCCGCCGCCCAGGTCGAGCGATCGTTCAGGCGAATCGTGTTGACCATCTGGTTGGCCGCGAAGAGCGCCTGGGCTCCGCGCGCGGTATTGGCCGGCAGGTGTTGGGCCATATCGGCGACAATGCGGAAGTTCCACAGCAGGTTCCAGGCCTCGCGGTCAAAAACAGCGATCTCGGCCTGGATCAGCAGGCCCAGGTTATTGCGCACCGGCATCGGCGGCGCGCCAAACAGGCCGTTCACCGCCACTTCCACGTATAACTGCAGCGCTTCGCCGCCCGCCGCTGCCTTGGTCAGGCGGTAGTCGCTGCGCACCGCGCCGCTGTCCCACCCGCTCGAGGAGCCGGTCAGACCCTGCTGGGGCTGACCATTTTCCCACACGCAGCCTTCCGAATTAGAATCCCACAGAAAATGCACTTCACGCCCAGCCCACTCGGCCGGGATTTGCCCATCCACCTTCACCCAATGCGTCGACCAGCGCGGGCCAAACTGCTCGCCCACCTGCAAGGGCTGGTAATCGCCCTGCAGCGCCTCACCATAGGTGATCCGGCCTGGGGCGTGGAAGACGGCAAGCTGGACTGGCGCGTGGTCAGTATAAATCCGCCCGCGCAGCTCAGCGGCGAACTGCTGCAGGCGCTGCAAGGTTAACTCTCGGTGTTTTTGCATAGAATGGTTCCTTTGCTTAAGCGAAAATAACGGACGTGAAGGCTCACGCCGAACATGAGTAATTTGACAATGTCACATTTCACCATACCCACTCCCCTCACCCGTTCGGGTGCGCTGAAAAGCGTCCACGAAGGGGGAAATACAGAGGTTTGGAGATGATTTGTGGCACTTCGTGGCACAAATCATCTCCAAAAACCTCTTTTCCCCTCCCGCTTCGGGAGGGGGCAGGGGGTGGGCTTTTGAAATGTGACATTGTCAAGGTAGACAGAAATACGCGATCTGAAGGGATCATCCACTTCGATCTTACCCGCATATTGCCGTTCAGGCAAGCCCTTGCAGGGTTTCGACCACCTCACGCAGGGTGCCCGCCTCGCCGACGTTGCCCGGAAAAATCACATACGCCATGCCGGGGAACTTGCTTTCCGGCCCGGTCTGCCAGACCGGGATGCCCGGGCGGATCTGGCCCAGCACGGTGGCGCGCCGCACGCGCAGCGCCTTGGTGCCAATATCGCTCGAGGTGATCCCACCCTTGGCGATGATAAAAGCCGGCTGCACGCCCAGCCCGGCCACGATCGCGGAGACCGCCTCGGATATTTCAACGGAGATCAGCAGCTGCTGGTCGCGGCTGCCGCTGTCCAGGTCCAGGCGCTCGCGCCGCGTGTAGACCGCTGCCGTCACCCCGCGCCGGATACAGCTTTCGGCCGCCGCGATCACCCGCGCCACTTCGCCGGCCAGCCCGCCTGGGCGCAAAACCAGGTGCTGGTCAAACTCGATGAACTCCACCGCGCCGCGGCAGGCGCGCAGCTCCTCCAGCTGGCGGGTGGTCTTGTTGACGTGCGAACCGATCACCACCAGCCCGCCGTTCGTATCGCCCGGACGCACCAGGTCAGCCCGGCCCAGCAGGGGTCGATCTGATACACCGCCCAGCACCTTGGGGATCGCCGCGGCGCTGCGCAGCAGGAAGCGCTTGCCGCGCGCCAGGGCCCGGTAAAAGGCCACTGCGAAGACCTTTACATCCAGCGTATCGACCGCGTTGACAATCACCTTATTAAACCCGCTCACCGCCAGCAGGCGCGCCTCCAGCGCGGCCACATCCGCAGCGCGCAGCTCATCCAACGGGATGTAGATCATTTCGCCAGCCCGGTAAACCCCGCCCGTCTTCTCCTCGCACCACTCCCCCAGGTGCGAGGCCTGGTAGCCGAAGGTCTTGTCGCGCGCAAACTCCGTCCAGCCAGCCGGAACCAGCTGGCTGCCCTCTTTGACATAGTGGACATTGTCCAACGTGAAGCGCCCGCCTTCTCGGAAGAACGGGCAGATGATCTCGCCATCAAACTGCTCGCCGGTCAGCGCTTCGATCTGCTCCTTGAGCGTCTGCGTCTCGGCCGGGTAGTGCCCGCGCAGGGTCGAGTCGCTGCGGCTGACCAGCACAAACTCCTGCCCACTCTGGCGCGCGGCCTCCACCAGGTTCTGCGCGATCTGGCGGTGGGTCTGAATGGTCTGCTCCTGAATCAGCCCGCGCGAGTTGGTCAGCACAAAGAACAGGCGCCGCTCGTCTTGCAGGGCGCCCCGCAGCGTGTCCGGTTCCCAGTCGGTGTAAACCGAGATGTGATGCACGGTTTGCACGCCGGTCGGGTCGTCATCCAGCACCACGATCTTGCGCCGCGAGGCGCGCAGCTCCTCGGCCAGCAGTCGCTCAATTTGCGCTTCATCCGGCCGGGCCAAACCATCCAATAGCGCGGCGTCCAGGCGTTCCAACGCGCTCATGCATCCTCCAGCTTGCGCACCTGCACCTGGGCCAGCTTCTCGAAATACTGCACGATCCCGCTGTGATCGTCTTCCAGGTGGCCGTCCACCTTGAGCGCCTGCATCACCTCCAGCAGCTGGCTGGTGAAGGGCAGCGGCACATCCAGGGCGTGCGCGGTCGCCATCACATTCTTTATATCCTTGAGGTTGATCGACAACTTGCCGCCCGGCTTGAAGTTGCGCCCGATCATCATCGGCGCTTTGGCGTCCAGCACCGTGCTGCCCGCCAGCCCGCCGCGGATCGCCTGATAGACTTTTTCCGGGTCCACCCCGGCTTTGGAGGCAAACACCAGCGCCTCGGCCACCGCGGTGATGTTCATATTGACAATGATCTGGTTGGCCAGCTTGGTGATGCAGCCGCTGCCAACCCCGCCCACCCGCAGCGCCGACGCGCCCATCAGCGCGAAATAGGGCCTGGCCCGCTCAAAATCGGCCGCTTCCCCGCCGACCATGAAGGCCAGCGTGCCGTCGACCGCCTTCGGCTCGCCGCCGCTGACCGGCGCATCCAGAAACCCCGCGGGGATCTGGGCCAGCTGCCGCGCGCAGGTCTGCGCGTCCACCGGGGTGACCGAGCTCATATCCACCACCAGGCTGCCGGGGCACAGCGCGCTCGCCACCCCGCCCGGCCCAAACAGCACCTCTTGAACGATCGGCCCATTGGGCAGGATGGTGAAAACCAGCTCGCATTCCGCGCCGATTTGCGCCGGTGAGGCAGCCTGCGCGCCAAGCTCCACCAGGGCCTCCACCGCCGCCTGGTTGATATCATAGACCAGCAGACGGCAGCCTTTCTTGATCAGGTTGGCCGACATGGGCTTGCCCATGATGCCCAGGCCAATAAATCCGATTTTTTCGCTCATGTGGAATATCCTTTTGTGAGATATCACCCTCTCCGCACGCCGCAGCGGCCGTGGTGAACTAAACACAAGTATATGCCGAAAACGCGCCAACCGGCCGCCATCCCAGCGTTTCGCGTATAATGAAAAAGTACGACAACAAGGGTCATAAGGACACTTCCATGGGCCAGGAACACGCTGCCAATCCAGTCGAATCAGGGCAAGCCAAGAATCTCGAAAATCCGGCTGCTTTTGAGACGCTCGCCAGGCAGGCTGCCGCGGCCGGGGACTGGCGCGGCGCGGCCCATTTTTACGCGCTGGCGGTCGAACAGCGCTCGGCCGAACTGGCCCTGATCAACAGCGTTCAGGAAGGCCTGTCTTCGCGTCTGGAGATGCAGGCCATTTACGACCTGGTCGGCGACAAACTGCGCGACACCTTCAACGCCCAGGTGGTGATGATCTCGCAGTATGACCCGCAAACCGCCAAGATTTTCCACCACTACGCGATCGAGCGCGGCCAGCACCTGACCATCCCCGGCTGGCACGCCATCGACAGTTCGCGCGCGGCCATCGTGCGCAGCGCGCGGCCGCTGATGATCAACCTGCCAGAGATCGTGGCGCTGCTCGAGGCGCAGAAAATGCACATCGTGCCTGGCACCGAACTGCCGCACACCTGGCTGGGCGTGCCCATGCTGGTGCGCGGCGAGGTCAAGGGCATCGTCAGCCTGCAAAACCTGGACATCGAAAACGCCTTCAGCCCCTCCGATATTGACCTGCTGACCGCCCTGACCAACAGCATGAGCGCCTCGCTGGAGAACGCGCGCCTGTTCAACGAGACCCAGCGCCTGCTGCGCCAGATGGAAGCCGAGATGGAAATTGCCCACCAGACCCAGCGCAGCATTCTGCCCATGCAGCTGCCCGCCCATCCCGGCTACGACTTCGGTTCGTATATCGTCCCGGCGCGCGGCGTCGGCGGCGACTTTTACGATTTCATCGAGCTGGAAAACCACAAGCTGGGCATCGTGATCGGCGACGCCTCGGACAAAGGCCTGCCCGCCGCGCTGTTCATGGCG
>Ga0172368_10007242_pt1 | contig 11658 bp, 11 predicted proteins | sample Lak11m_FD_114540 | JGI IMG/M metagenome (GOLD analysis project Ga0172368, IMG submission 114540) | Freshwater microbial communities from Kabuno Bay, South-Kivu, Congo - kab_022012_11m | ecosystem: Environmental > Aquatic > Freshwater > Lake | place: Democratic Republic of the Congo: South-Kivu...
GAAACACCTGTACCCATTCCGAACACAGAAGTTAAGCCTGTCAACGTTTTACATTGTACTAAGATGTGCGAACTCTCGGGAACTGTAAAAAGTCGCTATGCTCACTTATTTCAATTTATTTTTAAATTAATTTTAATGAAATAGTATATACTTTGTCAATTCAGTGATCAAATCGCCATAAAAAGCTGCCACAAAGAAGCCTAACGTAATAGGGATCATAAAAGGCAAACCTGGCGTAACCCAAACATCATCCTTTATTAAATCTTTTTCCGAAGCATTCTTTAATTCATTTATAACTTCTTTATCGAGTTCAACACCGCCTCTTTTGAAATATGATTTAAATTCATTATTTATAGTTTCAAAACCCTCTATCAATTTAATATGGTGCTTTTGTGAAAGTTCTGAAATCTTAGCTTTATAACCTATGAAAATATAGAATGGTTTATCGATATGCCATCCCATTTTTGATAAATTATAGAAAGCGAGACCCAGTGGAACCACAATAGTGAGAAGTACTGCATTCTCAAATATCCCAAACGCGAAGAAATCCCTGAAAAGAGGCAAAGGATCATGAATGGGGAAACCAGAATTGAATATGATAAAATCCGGATAAGACGGAAAAATGATCGACAATACTATAAGTGATTTTGCATCGGCGCCGCCAAAAACTCCAAGTTGAAATAGAAGAAATACGAAAGCGAACGTCAAACCGGTTGAAATAAATATCCAAAATAAATATGGAAATCCATAATTCATTATATCATAAACTACGAAAACCGATCCGAAAACAAGCATAACGAGCCATAATTTATTTGGCACACGTCGCGTTTTGACGTCTGAGTAACATGAATACAGCAAAAAAGGCGTACAGAACAATATTTTCAATATGTCCAGCATATTCTTTTCATTATTTTATATACATATAAAATTATGCTATTGATAGGCAAACTATTTAGATGAAAATATCCATATACATCAAATCCGTGCCGTCGTGGCTTAGCCCGGCAAAGCGGCTGATTCGTAATCAGCAGATCGAGGGTTCAAACCCCTCCGACGGCTTTTTAGAATATATCACTTATTTATATTGGAGGATAGTATTATAAAATAACCAAAAATATTATTAAAAGCGGGTACTTCCAATATAACATCGGAAAGTGGATATATGGATAAGAAATCAATTCGGAGTTTAATTGTTGCATTTTTATTTTTGAGTCTGGCAAATTTAGAAGACGTTCGAGGAGAAACAAGACAATCCTTGCTTGATCAATCTTTTACTTCACCCTACAATTATAATTCGAATATTAACCAATGTTGTGCTTATGTCGCCCAAACATTTACGGCCGGGATGAATGGAACACTAAAAGGAGTCAGTATAAATGTAATTTCTGAATATCCTCATTTAGCCAAATTGCGTGTATCAATAAATTCAGTCGATAATGGGCTACCAACATTGAATGTTTTAGTTTCGAAAAATCTAAGCTCGGGAGATTCATCAATTTCAGAAATTATAAACTTCCCCCAAGGAATTCCTGTAATTGAAGGAGTTCAATACGCGATAGTTGTGAGCTATATAAATACATCCGTTGGTCAGCTTCTAGGCTATTGGACCGGGGATATTAACAATTCCTATATGGGTGGAGAATGTCGCGATTACGATGGTGATTCCTGGAATTATTGTATGCAGGTATCGGATGTAAATTTCCAGACGTATATAAATACTGATACCATGTATGATTCTGTGCATAACATTAACAGTGGCAAGAACTATGATGGCACCATCCAGGCGGCGATTGATGAAGCAAACCCTGATGATGAGTTAAATGTGGATAGCGGAACATATTATGGGTATTTTGAGGTTACGAAACCACTTATAATTCGGGGCATCGATACAGGTATGGGAAAGCCTGTAGTGGATGCGGAAAAGAAGAATATGGATACTTATATGGATACTATTACATTGAGTGCAGACGGGGCCATGCTGTCGGGATTCAAAGTAACGAATGCAAGCAGTTATTTTGCCGCCATTTTTGTAGTTTCAGACAACAATACGATAATTAGCAATGATCTCTCAGAAAGCAATTACGGCATCTTTGTGTATTATTCCGGTGAAAATAAAATAATTGAAAATAATGCTTCAGGCAATGGCATAGGTTTCACAACATATTATTCATCCAATAATACTTTCTATGACAACAAAGTTTATGAAAATAGTTATGCTATTGCCCTTTATTCCACCTACAATAATTCGTTTTATGGAAATAATTTTTCCGGAAATGATTTATCGATCAGGCTTTCCAATACATACAATAACTTAATCTATGATAATATTTTTAACAACACTGATGACCTGCTAATAGACGGGACAAACGTCAATAGCTGGAATATCAACAAGACGCCAGGCACTACAATATTAGGTGGTCCTTATCTTGGAGGGAACTTCTGGGCTCATCCTGATAGTACAGGTTTCAGCCAGAATTGCACAGATTCAAATCGTGACGGGATATGTAATTTACCTTTTACACTGATTGCTGATAGCGATTTTGACTATTTCCCAATCACATATTTCGTTTCAGATTCAACAAGTCCGGAAAGTATCAGTAACCTAACAAATATAACTTATGCGCAGACATATATTAATTGGACATGGGAAGAACCTCTGGATTTAGATTTCTACAAGCTGAAAATATATTTTGATGGAATATTCCAGAAAGATATTTATAAAGGGGATAAATTTTTCAACGTAACAGGCTTAATTCCAGATACAGAGTATACTATATCAACAAAGACCGTAGATACTTCAGGCAATTTAAATCAAACCTGGGTAAATCATACATCTTCTACGGAACCTGATTTCATACCTCCAATAATAACTATAACATCTCCATTGAATATTACTTACCTCATAACAAATATTTTTTTGAATGTTTCGGCAAATGAAGATATTTCAATCTGGAATTATAGCTTAAATGGAGAACATAACGTTTCATTCACGCCAAATACAATCATAATAACACCACAGGGAAAAAACAATATTACCATATACGCGAGAGATATTTCAGGCAACTGGAATTCCAGCACGGTTTTATTCACAGTGGATTCAATAGCACCTGCAGGCATTACGGATCTGCGTAATATTAGTTATGCTTCACATTATATCAATTGGACATGGACTGATTCATCAGATATTGATTTCTCAAAAGTAATGATCTACCTGGATGGAACGTTCAAGACAAATGTAACAAATGGATCACAATACTATAATGCTTCTGGCCTTAATGAGAACACCTTGTATAATATCAGTACGCAAACCGTTGATATATTGGGTAACATAAACCAGACATGGGTCAATAATACGGCGAGAACATCCCGTCATGTTTCAGGGATGATAACTGTTGACGGCAGCGGCGGGGCGGATTATACAAGTATCCAGGAGGCAATAACTGCTTCCGGAAATGGTGATACGATATCTGTTGCTCCTGGCACTTACAATGAGAATGTATTAGCAAATAAAATGATAACTTTGATAGGTGCAGGCAGCGGTCTTACTTTCATTAATGCTTCCAATCCCAACGAAAATGCATTAAACATTACAATGGACAATGTTACTATCCAGGGATTTACCGTAACAGGTGTCACAGGATCACAAAAAGCTGGCATATATCTGAATAGGGCAAATTATAGCAACATATCGAATAACAATGTCTGGAACAATGCCATAGGACTCTCTCTATATTCTTCATATAGTAACACTATTTTTAATAATTATTTTAATAACACAAATAATTTCAAGATTTCAAGTACGATTTTCGTAAACTACTGGAATTCCTCACGAACAGCAGGAATTAACATAGTTGGCGGCCCTCGCCTCGGTGGAAATTTCTGGGCACATCCAAACGGAACTGGTTTTGGCCAGACCTGTACGGATGCTGACGAAAATGGTATATGTGATTCAAATTATACACTTGAATCAGGAAATGTTGACTATCTCCCATTAGCAGCTATACCGGCAGGATATGGGTATATAAGTGGCTCTGTGTATAATAACACAGGGATCCTGGATGCGTTCGTAACCACGAACACTAATAATTCAACAACTTCAGATGCCTCAGGTTCTTATTTACTGTTAATTTCCACTGGCACTTATAATCTTACAGCGACCAGGGAGCCAGTGTATAACCCTAATAGCTCGGTCTTTGTTACTGTAATAACAGGCACGACAACGATGCAAGACATTGAACTCATTATGAAACCCAATGGAAATATTACGGGCCATATACATAATGTTTAATAAATCAACCACGGACTTTAGAAGGCCGTTCACAGTTTAAAGTAATAAATAAAAATGTAGGAGAAAAAGGGGGCTGTGCGGAAACATCGGAGGGGATGGATGCGATGCCGCTGCCCCATTAGTTATATAAATGTCATTACTTATAAATATTACTCAAAGCGCTATCTATCCCGAAATTCCTGTAAAATCCGATAGACATTAGTATTAACAGATTAAATTTAAGAACTAATGTGGGATATCATCCAGGAAAAATTCAGGAATCACCCCGCCCAGGAAAAAGTCGTAAGACTGCTTCTGGAAAGGGGATTCCAGATAAACGCAAAAGGAAGAGTAGTTACTGGAAATATAGAAATTCCCCACACTCAGATAGCAAATGAGATCGAAGTGGACAGAAGAGTGGTAGATGCCACCTGCGAAACGATTTTGCAGGATGAAAAACTCATGCAGATATTCGCGAACGTCCGCACAATGCCTTTTTTAAGGGATGTAGCGCCAATGCTGGGTCTTGGGGTAATTATCATTACACCGGATAATGCAGCCCGCAAAGGACTTCTTGGGGCGGTTGCAACCGCAGTAGCCGAACACGGGATAACTATCAGGCAGGCTGTTTCTGACGATCCCTTTCTCACTGAAAATCCGCAGCTTACGATAATAACGGAAGGAAAACCCGGAGGAGAACTTGTGGACTCACTTACAAAGATAAAAGGTGTAAAAAGCGTTACTGTCTGATTATAAAAGTTGAATTTTTCATTTTTTGTAGTTGCTTTTAAGGGATCATAATTTCCTAAAAACCACATGCTAAAAATAAGTGACCTATTTAAATCCCCAGCGCAATTAAGCATCTCATGCTTTCCGTAACTTTTCTTGGTACTGGAGGAACGCTTCCCACGCCAGACCGCAATCCGTCTTCTATTTTTATCAACCGGGAAGGCGACATGATGCTCTTTGACTGTGGCGAGGGGACACAAAGACAGATGATGTGCGCAAAGACAGGCATGAAGCTAAGCTCCATTTTCATCACTCATTTCCATGCAGATCATTTCCTGGGCATTCCAGGACTCATCCAGACAATGTCCTTTAATGGCCGGGAAGAGCCGCTTGACATTTATGGTCCTATGTGGACGAAACAATTCGTGGATCTCCTAGTCCAGATTGGTTATTACAGGCTTGGGTTTGTTATAAATGCGCATGAAATGAATGACGGGGATATTATTGATAAAGGGGAGTATTCCATAAAGTCTGTCGGGACAGACCACGGCATTCCAAGCCTGGGCTACGTGCTTGAGGAGAAAAAACGCATCGGACGGTTCAACCGGGAAAAAGCCATAGAACTTGGAATTCCAGTAGGAAGGCTATTTTCAAAGCTGCAAAAAGGCGAACCTGTCACGATAGACGGAAAAACTATCCTGCCCTCGCAGGTAATCGGTGAGAGACGTCCTGGGAGAAAAATCGTGTATTCAGGAGATACAAGACCGTGCAAGAACATAGAAATAGAAAGCGCAGGAGCTGACCTGTTGATACATGACAGCACACTTGCAGAAGACCTCAGGGATTGGGCGCTTGAAACTAAGCATTCCACGGCAAAAGAAGCGGCAGAGGTCGCCAGGAATGCAAACGTGAAACAATTGATACTTACCCATATCAGTTCAAGATATTGCGATAAAAAGGAGATGCTCTTGCATGAAGCTAAAAAAGTCTTTGAAAATTCCAGGCTTGCCGAGGAATTGATGGAAATTGAGATAATGCTTTCAGATAAATAACCATTAAATACACGCATGTACATATTTCATAAGTGGTAGGTTTGAACACAATAACATCATTCAGGCTGGACATCGAAAGGATAGGGCACGTTCTTGACATGGATGAATTTAAAATAAACGAAGCCAGGGAACGTGGAAAGAGCACGATGATATCTCCGAAATTATTTAACAAAGGAGTTTACAGGGTGCGAAATGCAAATAACGGGCGCCTTGAGGCTATCGCTGTGAACATCGATAAGATAGCAGCGGTCACTTATGACGGTCTTGTCAAGGAACTTGGCAAAGATTGCGTGGACAAAAGCCTGTGGAAGGACGTACCTGAAGGTGAAGCCATATTCTTTTATTCTCTCAAGCTTGAAAGTGAATTCGTGAAATAGGAAAACTGATCGGATTTTTAGAATGCCTTAAATATTAAGAAATTAGTCTGTGAGCCACACTTTATGACAGCAAAAAGACTGCAAAATATCACGGAGTCCGCAACACTTCGAATTTCAAATCTTGCAAGTGAATTAAAGAGCCAGGGCAAAGATATAATAAGCTTCAGTCTTGGAGAACCTGATTTTACCACGCCAAAACATATTATTGATGCAGCAAAAGCATCACTTGACCGGGGCGACACGCATTATACGCCATCTCCGGGCATTCCTGAATTGCGAAAAGCCATTGCAGAGAAATTAAAGGTCGAGAATCATATCGATACAAAACCCGGAAATGTCATAGTCACGCCAGGCGCAAAACAGGCTATTTTTGAAGTCATGCTGTCAGTTCTCCAGGAAGGAGATGAAGCCCTTCTTTTTGATCCCGCATGGGTTTCCTATGACCCCTGCATTCAACTGGCAGGAGCAAGAACCATCTGGGCTCCCACATCACGCGACAATAGTTTTTCTCCCGAGAATATCGGGGAATGTGTAACAAAAAATACAAAGCTCATTGTCATAAACAGCCCGTGCAATCCCACAGGCGGAGTCTATAGCAAGGAAACGCTCAAAGAGATAGCAGATATCGCTATTGATAATAATATCCTTGTCTTATCGGATGAGATTTACGAGAAGATCATCTACGATATGAAACATATTAGCATTGGCGCAATGGATGGGATGCATGACCTGACAATAACTGTCAACGGATTTTCAAAAGCATATGCCATGACCGGATGGCGCCTTGGATATGTATCCGCGCCAAAAGAAGTCTATGAACAGATGCTGAAGCTGCATTCGCATTCTGTGAGCCAGGCGACGTCATTCGTGCAATATGCAGGCTTAGCCGCGCTCCAGGGCGACCAGGCGCCTGTTGCGGCAATGGTCAATGAGTTTAAGAAGAGAAGGGATCTTCTGATCAAAGGATTGGAAAAGCTGGGCATAAAATGCGGAAGACCTGACGGCGCCTTTTATGCTTTTGCGGATGTGAGCAAGTATGGCAGCGGCGAAAAAGTGGCGGAGCTTTTGCTTAATAAGGCATTCGTGGCAACAACGCCTGGTTCTGCCTTTGGTGAAGCAGGGAATGATTATATACGGATTTCATATGCAACATCCCAGGAGCGCATAAAGGAAGCTCTAAAGAGGATGGAAGCGGTTCTTTAAAAAATGCTTTAGATAAAGCTTTTTATACCCTTTAGTCTATCTTAGGGCTACATGCACCGATGGTCTAGCGGCTATGACTTTAGCCTTCCAAGCTAATAACTCGGGTTCAAATCCCGATCGGTGCATCTTACTCTTTCCCCAATCTCAGGAGTGCCTGGTAATATGCCCATACGATATGCGATTTCAGGAAGAAATAGATATCCGAAGACACACCCCTGCTCCTTAGCTTCAAGATCATTTCAGGAACATCAAGTTCAAGCGGGCAGTTCTCCTTGCATTTCCCGCAGCCAAGACATAGCTCCAGTTTTTCATCCGGTTCACCTGAATATAACGAATAATAAGCCAATCCTTTCCCTCCGAGGTAGCTATCTATTGCATATTCATTTCCGATGGTGTTATACATGGGACAATGGAGTAAGCAGTTCCCGCATCCTATGCAATAGAGAAGTTCCTTGAACCCTTTCTCCACAAATTCGCGCCTTTTATTGTCAAGCAGGACAAGAATGGTTTCGGACGGATTATGAACACCTTTTATGAATTTCTTTTCAACATCAGCGGTCTTTGTCACTCCGCTTATCACATTAACAAAAGATGGGATGATAGAACCCGTGGCATTAAAAGACAGGATCTTTAGCATATTAATGGCAGATTCAATATCGGGATATAACTTATCAATTGACGTCACAACTATATGTTTTTCTTTTCTCATGACCTCATGGATATTCCCTTCGTTATGGGTGATGAGAATTGAGCCTTCCTCAGCTGTAATTGCATTTGCTCCCGTTATCCCTATATTAGATTTATCCAGGCTGGAAACGATGTCATTCTTTACGATTTTTACGATCTCTTCTGGTGTTTCTTTGACTGGCAAACCATAATATTTCGAGATCCCTTTTGCGATTTCTTTTGCAGATAGGTGTGTCACCGGTCCGGTGGGATGCGATGGCTTTGCGTTCATTACCTGCAGGATCCTGTCACCAATATCGGTTTCTACAACGGTTAATCCCTTACTTTCAAGAAATTTTGTTAATTCCAGTTCCTTTGTCACATTGGATTTGGATTTCACTACGAGTTTTTCCTGGCCTATCTCATTCAGGATTATGTCAAGAGCTTCCTGTTTATCTTTTACCGGATAGACTTTTATGCCATTCTTCCTCAGGTTTGAAATAGCTTTTTCAAGAAGTTCTTCATTTCCCACGCAAAGTTCTCTTGACGAGAATAGTCTTTTTGATCTTTCAGGAAAGTCTTTTAATCTGTTAATACTTTGCCGTTCTTTCACTGAACCAAAAGCTTTCCTGAGGGCTCTGACTTCTTCGTAATTCATGATTCCTGTTTTTTAATGGGTTTTATCTCATACTTTTATACTATTTAACTACTCTCAAAAAAGGATAGTAAATGCGATAACTTTATACTATAGTAATTTAATTTATACTATGTAAGAAAAACTTACACATACATAAGAATAAAAGGTGATAAAAATATGAACACTAAAACAATACTGGTCGTGGCTGCAATAATTGTCGTCCTGGGAGCCGGCTATGCTATTGCTGGAACCGGCGGTTTCTGGAATGGCATGATGGGAGGCTATGGAACAGGGAACGGAGCGATAGGAATAGGCGGCATGATGGATAACTATGGAACCGGTAACGGGATGATGGGAAATGGAAGCAGAGGTGGAATGATGGGAGGCATAAACGGTTTTTCCGCCGGAAGCCAATGCGGCTCTGCAACTCCTGATTATGGGGCAAATGCCACCCCCATAACCATCGATGAAGCAAAGACGGCAACAGAGAAGTATCTTGCGGGGACGGGCAATAGTGACCTTGACCTTGCTGAGATCATACAATTCGATAACCACTTTTATTCAGGAATCAAAGAAAAGAGCACTGGCAATTATGCATTTGAACTCATAGTGAACAAATACACTGGTGCAGTTGTCCCGGAAATGGGGCCGAACATGATGTGGAATGCAAAATATGGGCACATGGAAATCGGCGCGGAAGTTAAGGTGACTGGAGAACAGGCTCTTAAAATCGCGCAGGATTATCTTGACAGGGTCATACCAGGAACAAAAGTGAATGAAGCAGACACGTTCTATGGCTATTACACGATGGAAGTGACAAAAGATAATAAGATATTTGGCATGCTCAGCGTTAACAGCAACACCGGCGCGGTCTGGTACCACTCATGGCATGGGACATTTGAAAAACTACTTGAAGTTAACTGATCAGGTTAAGTCTTCAAATAAAATTTCCTTTATTTTAAATATATTAAATGCCTCTTAGTTACCCGGTGAAATGGTGGATAAGCAATCCCTTGCAGAATTATTGAATGCGCTTGGAAATGAGCACAGCCTCAAAATAATTGCGGTCCTGGCAGGATGTGAATGTTATGTATCCGAGCTTGCCAAGGAAGTAGGGATATCGCGTCCGCTTTTATACCTGCACCTTAAGAAACTTGAGAATGCCGGTCTTGTGGAAAGTGAGATACGGCATTTTGAAGAGCCGCCCTATACAAAAAAATTTTACAAAGCAAAGAATTTTGAATTAATACTATCATTGGATAAGATCAAGGAGATAGTAAATACAGGAGGAAAATAATGGCAACAATGATGGATGCAATGCTGGGATCAAACTCGCAATGGGCTACTTATACCCTGATAATAGTAGTAATTATTTTTGGTCTGATATCTGTTTACTTAAGTTATATGATGCTCACGGAGCTTAAGGAAGCAAGGAAGTCGCTTGAGAGATTGGAAAAACTGCTAAAAACGGTAGAGTGATCTTATGGTACTCCAGGATAGCGATAAGGAGATAATCCAAAAAAAATTCGTCGGGCTTGCAGGCGATGTGAAGCTTAAGGTTTTCACGCAGGAAATGGAATGCAATTTCTGTAAGGAAACGCGAGAACTGGCGCTTGACCTTGGTACTTTGTCCTCGAAAATAAAAGTGGAAATATACGACTTTGTCAAGAATGGCGATGAAGTCATGGGGTACAAGATAAAAAGGATCCCGGCAATAGCGATAGTTGGGAAATTGGATTTTGGTATCAGGTATTATGGCGTCCCTGCCGGCTATGAACTTCCGACTATGATCGATACCATAATTGATGTTTCAAAGGGCAGCACAACATTGCCAGAACCAATAAAGAAAAGGCTTGCTGAGATAAAAAAGGATGTTCATCTGCAGGTTTTCGTTTCACCAACCTGCCCATACTGCCCCAAAGCGGCGAGGATTGCACAGCAGTTCGCGATCGAAAATGAAAACATACGGTCTGATATAATAGAAATGATCGAATTCCCATACCTTGTCCAGAAATATAGCGTGATGAGCACCCCTCACATCGTTATTAATGAAGATACAGCATTCATGGGCGCGCATCCGGCTGATGTTTTCATTGACCAGATAAACCTGGCGCTGAAATCCGGTTACAATCCAATGTACTCTTGATTGACAGGCTGGATAGCAAGATAGGCTCAACTTTTTTATATAGTTGTGGCGCTCGATGGACAACCGATAAACCACCCAAAGCGTTTAGGCAAAACAACTTCAATAACTTCAAGCATCACAGAGCCAATCTCTTTCCCTTCCGGCGCGCACCTACACTTCTTTTTAAAGGCTGGGTTTTTCTTTCCCTTTCACGCAATTTTTTATGGGCTGTATTATCGAAAGTTAATTCTATAAGTTTTTCTATAGATGTGCTCACACCTTTATTGGAAAATATAGGGTGTTGAGAATATATGTCAAAAGATCTAGAAATTCTGGAACGATGGGAAAAAAAGACTGAGATTAAATTAGAACGAGTAAGTCTTGAAAAAATCACAAAGGAAAATAAAATTAATTATGCGGTCGATGAAAATGAAAATATTGTTGGCATCAATTTATCCAAATTAAGAATAATGGATTATTCATTTCTCAAGGAATTAAAGAATCTGACCACGTTATATTTGAGTTCTAATCAAATCTCGGATATATCATTTCTCAAGGAATTAAAGAATCTGACCACGTTAGATTTGAGTTATACTAAAATC
>Ga0172368_10007245_pt1 | contig 11655 bp, 10 predicted proteins | sample Lak11m_FD_114540 | JGI IMG/M metagenome (GOLD analysis project Ga0172368, IMG submission 114540) | Freshwater microbial communities from Kabuno Bay, South-Kivu, Congo - kab_022012_11m | ecosystem: Environmental > Aquatic > Freshwater > Lake | place: Democratic Republic of the Congo: South-Kivu...
TCATCGTCCCACGGAATGAAACCCTGGTGGCGGACCGCCCCGAGGCATGAGCCCCCGAAAAGGTAATATCGTAAGCCGTGCTTTTGGCACACAGCCATAAATCGAATCAATAAATCGCGTTGGACGGCTTGGATTTCGTTCATAACGTTACACCAATTATATTCTTGGAAACATTAGCGCGCAAACGAATCATAATCAATGTATTATAATTAAGACACGATATGGACCATACCGATTTACGTAACCGCGACGCGACCCCCTTATTGGGCAAAAAAGTGTTTTTGCTCGACATGGACGGGACGCTTTATAACGAAGAACGGCTCTTTCCCGGAGTCGTACCGTTTCTTTCGTTTTTGAAAGCGAACGGCATCCGTTATTTCTTTTTGACCAACAATTCCTCGAAGGGACGGGCCGAATACATTGCCAAGCTTGCCCGTCTTGGCATCAATGCCAAACCGGAAGAAATCATCATTTCGACACACATCGCCGCCAACTACATCAACCGTCATTATCCGCATGAAAAGACTTACGTCGTCGGAACCGCTTCCTGCGTCGCCGAGCTTAAGGTTATGGGTGTTAACGTCGTAAACGACATCATAGAAGATGCAAAAGTCGTCCTGGTGGCCAATGACACCGAACTGAATTTCAAGAAGTTGCATGATGCGTCATATCTATTGACGCACGGAGCCCATTTCATCGCCACCAACGTCGACCGCGCCTGTCCCTCTTCATTCGGGTATGTTCCCGATTGCGGGGGCATCTGCCGGATGCTTGCATACGCCACGAAGAGAATACCGCGCTACATGGGCAAACCGAAACGCGAGATCGTCAATTTCGTCCACGACATAACTGAAGCGGAACCCCGCGAAATCGTCATGGTCGGCGATCGCCTGTATACCGACATGGCCATGGCCACCAAATATGGGATGACTTCGTTATTGGTCCTTTCGGGTGAAGCCAAATACGAGGAAATCAAGAAATTCAAAGCGCCGATCGATTACGTGTTCCAAGACATAAACGCGCTATGGGAGGCGCTACGATAACATGAATGTGGCCATCATCATCGCCGGGGGCAGCGGCGCCCGCATGAACTCGGACATCCCGAAGCAGTTCATCGAAATCAAACATAAACCGATCATCATTTATACATTGGAAGCTTTCCAATCGCATCCTGGCATCGACGAGATTCTCGTCGTGTGCATCGAAGATTGGATCGACCGGCTCGGTCAAATGGTAAAAAAATACCATCTAGGCAAAGTCAAATATATCGTTCCCGGCGGCGCGAGCGGACAGTTAAGCTGCTATCAAGGCCTGGCGCATTTGAAAAACGTGTTGACAAAGAACGACTATGTCATCATCCATGACGCGATTAGGCCGCTGGTGCCTTCCATCATCATCACCGACATGCTCCGCATCGCCCACGAGAAAGGCAACGCCTGCAGTTCGATCCCGATGCACGAAACGCTGATATTGACCGATGACCAGCAAAGCGGACACGACTCGCTTGATCGGACCAAAGTCCGCCGCGTCCAGACGCCGCAGGCCTATCGTTACGGTGATCTCCTTTCGGTTCATGAACAGGCCATGAAGGACGGCGTCACCAATAGTGTCTATGCCAACACGCTTATGGTCCAATACGGAAAAACAATTCATTTCTCGCTTGGATTCGACAATAACGTCAAAATCACCACCAAAGAAGATTTGACTTTGTTTGAAGCGCTTTTGGCAATGAAGGAAGAGGATTTGGTCAAGCGATGAGCTATAAATACAACAAAACCTATCTTGATGAAATCGCCCAAGCGGCCAAAACGATCGATATCGAATTTCTCAAAGGAAAATCACTCGCGTTGTCGGGGGCGACTGGTTTAATTGGGTCATATCTTATCGACGTTATTTTGTCCCACAAGGATTTTCCGATTCGCCTCCATGCCCTCGTCCGCAACAGCGACAAAGCCATGGAACGGTTTTCGCTTCATGAGCATGATGACCGTCTTACTATCCATGAAGTCGATTTGCTGAAGCCGATTGACATTAACGATGAGATTGACTTCGTAATCCATGCCGCGAGCATGACCAGTCCCCATGAATACGCGACGATGCCGATCGACATCATGAAGACGAACATCATCGGCAGCGACACGATGATGTCACTGGCCGATGCCCATCACGCCCGGTATCTATTCGTTTCTTCGACCGAGGTTTATGGGACATTGGCAAACGAAACGATTAAAGAAGACGAACTCGGATATCTTAACCTCCTTGACCCCCGCAGCGCCTATAACGAATCGAAGCGGGCCGGAGAGACACTGGCGGTTTCCTACGCCTCGCAGAAGGGCTTGGACATCGTCATCGCCCGCTTGTCGCGCGTCTATGGTCCGACCCAAAAAGACAGCGACCGCAAGGCGATGAGCCAATTTTTATTCGCCGCCCAAAGAAAAGAGCCGATCGTGATCAAAAGCGCCGGCACGCAGCGGTTCTCGTATACGTATGTGTCCGACGCCGTCGGCGCGCTTCTGTTCCTGTTGACGCACGGACAAAACGGACAAGCCTATAACGTCGCTTCCGAGGAAATCTTATCATTGAAGGAAATCGCGCTGCTGATCGGCAAGACAGCCGACATCCCGGTGACTTTCGATTTAGCCAAGGAAAGCGGACTATCTTACAGCAAAACGCTCCAGGCAATCCTTGACATAACCAAAATTAAAACCCTGGGATGGTATCCCAAGGTTTCGCTCACTGACGGTATATATCGAACACTTTCGGTATGGGCGTCACGATAATTTTTTGATCAAGCAATTCAGGCTTCATCAATACCGGAATCAAAATTAAGAAGGTGCCAAGGGTGCCCATGGCATCCGCTTTAAACAATACTTTCGCTTCGGCTAACGACTGAACGAGGATGCCAATCAGAATGAATAGCGCCGTCGTCGCCACGCGCGAGTTATTTTTCATCCGTTTAACGATGATGACGGCAACCACGATTATCAGGATGATGTAAAACGCCATTCCCCAAATGCCGCCGGTTGCCATGACGTCGTACCAGCCGTTATGGAAGCGGTTGGTTGGATTACTCGAATTAATAGCCATCGTCGCTTGCAGTAGTGAATTGGAGATGCCGAAACCATGTCCGATGAAAATGGCGAAGCCGAAGAACAGTTCGCGAGCATAGCGCCAGATGACGAAGCGGGATTGCAGACTTTCGGTGCTTTCGGGTATGAAATCTTCGCGCAGCGAGAGGGCAAACGGTTCGTTCGACAGCATCAATCCGACGATGGTGAAAAAGGCCAATGTGCCCAAAGACACAAGCCAGATGGATGCCGACAACGGATGTTCTTTGAATTGGGTACGCAGGTCATGAATGATGTATAGCGTCAAGAACACGAGCGAACCGAAATACGAGGTAATCGTTATCGTCAGCAGCAGCGTTATGAAGAATATCATCAAGACGATAGAATGCCAGAACCGGTGCTTCAGGCTTTCCAAAATGCCCATGGCGAAGATGCCCAAACTCATGTAATACCCGAATACGTTGGTGTTGCTGAACAATGATATCGTCGGCGTGTAGTAATCGATGTCGCCGGTCGAAAACAATAGATAATACTGGTCCCATTCGACGACGACGCTATAAATCACAAGGCCAAACAGAATGATGACCAGGAAATAGAGAAATCCCATCAGGAATTTCTTTGAAGCGATGAGCTTGGGGACCACTACGAAAAACAGATAGGTCACCAAAAGGGAAGTTCCGGCAAAGAAGATGCTTTGGAAACGGGCGTAATAGCCGATGACCAAGGTAACCGTTTGCGCGACGCCCTCGTTATCGGTGGCAATCAGGGTAATCGTGCTCGGCTGCATAAAGGCGGCGACGATCGGACCGGCATAGCCAAGCGCCAACAACAAAAACACCTTCCAGTTGACGAAGGCTTTGTTTTTGTTGAACACGAGGATGAATACGAAGAAAACGAAAAGTCCGAAAACGCCACCGAGGAAGTAGTATTTGGATACCGTAAGTTGGAGCTGGGGTTCGGTGATGACGATCGTTTCATTCAGCAAGACGATAAGGGAAACGAACAGCAACATGACCAGAAATCCCCAAAAGAACCGTGTTTTACTCATGCTTTATAACTTTTGACATTATAGCACACTTGTGCTCGCCCTTTGGTCTTGATGTTCCGATTAGTTACCTCACGTCATGTATATGTGGTTAAAATAATCATATCTATTTATAATTACATTGATTGGGAGGAAGGTTATGGCAGTACTTGTGACAGGCGGTACCGGATATATCGGCTCGCACACGGTCGTCGAACTATTGGAGGCCGGCTATGACGTCGTCATCGTCGACGACTACAGCAACTCCAAATCATTGGTGCTAGACCGTATCTACGAGATTACAAAGAAGCGCCCCCGTTTTTACGAAGTCGATTGCACCGACATCGTGTCATTCGAGGAAGTATTCAAAAACGAACACATCACCGACGTGATTCATTTCGCCGGCTATAAGGCCGTCGGCGAGTCGGTCGAACAGCCGCTGAAGTATTATCATAACAACATCAACACGACCCTCGTCTTGACGGAGCTCATGCATAAGCACCATGTCCGCAACATCGTCTTTTCGAGCAGCGCGACCGTGTACGGAAATCCGACTCGCGTCCCGCTTGTGGAAACCGACCCCGTCGGCGGCACGACCAACCCCTATGGGACGAGCAAATATTTCATTGAACGGATCTTATCGGATTTCCAAGCCGTCAATCATGACTTCAACGTCGTCCTGCTTCGATACTTCAACCCAATCGGCGCCCATCATAGCGGCCTCATCGGCGAAGACCCCCAAGGCATTCCGAACAACCTGATGCCGTTCATCACCCAGGTGGCCATCGGCAAACGGATCAACCTCGGCGTGTTCGGAAACGATTATCAGACCCCTGACGGCACCGGCGTCCGCGACTATCTCCACGTGGTCGATTTGGCCAAAGGCCATATTGCCGCCTTGCGGCATATTGCCAAATCCTCGGGAGGAACCTATGTTTATAACCTCGGCACCGGTCACGGCACCAGCGTGTTCGAGATGATTTCAGCCTTCGAAAAGGCAACCGGCATCAAGATTCCCTATGTGATAACCAATCGGCGTCCTGGCGACATCGCCAGCTGTTACGCCAACTGCGATAAGGCAGCGCATGAACTAGGATGGAAAGCCAAACTGACCGTCATCGATGCTTGCCGCGACGCTTGGAACTTCCAAAAGAAGAATCCGCACGGCTACGAAACGGCTGCCTAAGGAGAATGTAAGTTGAACATCGCCATCATCGGATTAGGCTACGTCGGCCTAGCTAACGCTCTCCATTTGTCAGAACGTCACCATGTCGTCGGTTATGACATCGACAACGTCAAAACCGTCGCTTTGCTTAAACACGAAGTTCCGATTTCGGATCGGTCGATTATTGATAAAATTCGCACCGACGGGATTCATTTCGATGTTGCCAGGAGTCTTGAAAAATGCTTGCTCAATTGCGATATGGCCATCATCGCCACGCCGACCGATTTCGATGAGCGGACAGGTCAATTGAACGTCGATTCGATAGTTAAAACAATCGATAAAATCAAAGCATTAAATAAAACGGCTCTCATCGTTATTCGTTCGACGGTACCTATTGGCACTATCGCCATGTTGCGCACGAGATTTAACGATCGGCACATCGCTTTCATGCCCGAATTCCTTCGCGAAGGAAGCGCCTATAGCGACACCTGCCATCCGAACCGGATCGTCATCGGGTCCGATCGTGACGATGCCTTAATCATCAAAGATGCTTTCGTTACCGAAAAAGGCGCCGCCCCGGTATTCATGACGACGCCCGCGGAAGCCGAAGCCATCAAACTGCTGTCAAATTCGTATTTAGCGTTACGGGTCGCTTTCTATAACGAACTCGACGGCTTATCGCTGCGCCATGGCATGAACACCCGCACGATTATCGAAGCGATGGGGTCCGACCCGCGCATCGGCATGGGATACAATAACCCATCGTTTGGTTTTTCCGGATATTGCCTGCCGAAAGACATCAAGCAATTGTCGCATCACTTCAACGAATTACCGCATGAAGTGATTTCTTCGATTAATAAGAGCAACCAAGAACGCATTTCATCAATCGTGAGGATGATAATGGCCGGCAAGCCTGCTGTTATCGGCGTCTATCGTCTCATCTCCAAATCCGATTCATCTGATTTCCGGCACGCGGTGATTAACGAAGTCATCAAGCGGCTTCCGCACGATGAAGTAACCGTCGTCATCCACGAACCGCTTCTAAAACAACCGACTTACGATGGATATCGGGTGATTAGCGATCTTAATGAATTCATAACCATGTCCGATATCGTCATCGCCAATCGGGTTGATGGTAAGATCAAGAATGCCGCTAAGGAAAAACTCTTTACGCGGGACGTTTTCAACACCGATAAATGAATAACATAAAACGACATTTCAAACGCTTCGTCCGCTATTACGTCTTGGGATCCTTCATCGCCGTCAATATATTCATCGGCGGCCAAGCGCTTCTTTCCAGCAGCGAATCAGCCGAGGTCAGCAACTATTTTTCGAACTTCATTTCGGCGTTCTTCCATGCAATCGGCCCCATCGAAGCCGAAATCGTCGAACCGCAGGAAATTACTCTTTCAGGACCCGATAACGTCATCATTGGCCAAAGCAAGCGGCTGACCCCGAGGATATTGCCCCTAGACACGACCGATAAAAGCGTTTATTGGGAATCGGACGATGAAGAAATTTTAGAAGTGACCGGCGGGGGCATCGTCGTGGCCAAGGCACTGGGCAGCGCCACGATCAGGGCAACGACGTCGCTTTCGAGCATTTATACCGACATGACGATCCAGGTGCTCGATTATCCGACGGTATCCTCGTTTGAACTCGAAGTCGCCGTAACCGATATCTATATCGGCACGACAACCAAACTGGTCCCAAAAAACGTGACGCCGGATTTGGCGCGTCTCGATACAATCCTTTACTCATCCGACAATGAGCTGATCGCCACGGTCAATGAATATGGCGTCGTCAAGGGAACAGGTGTCGGTTCGACGACGATTAGGGCTATCGCTGGAACCGTTGAAAGAACAATCGATATCAACGTAACCAATAGCCCGACTCCGGTCATCGCTCCCGGCTCATTGACGATAACAGGTCCAAACGTAGGATATATTTACCGCAGTCATCAGCTGACGGCCGACTTCGGGCCGACCGTGCCCACCGATGATACCATCACCTGGCTTACGAGCGATCAAACCATCGCCCGAGTCGATGATACCGGTCTCGTCTATGGCTATAAGTTCGAGGGTACGGTGACCATCACCGCGATCAGTAACGCCGATGATACGATATCCGACACGTTCGAGATGACGTTTGTAAAAGTGTATCCGCAAACCGTTTCATTGATTGTCGCGAAAACCGACATCATCGCCGGTCAGGCGATAAACATATATTTCGACTTCAATCCCGTCGATACTTATGATCGCCAATTGGTCTGGACGAGTTCGGATTCGACCATCGCCCATGTATCGAGCCGGGGCGAATACGGCTTATTCACGGCCATCAAAGTCGGTACAGTCACCATCACCGCCACTTCGACGATGGACGATGCCGTCACGGCGACGATCGAGATGCACGTGTTGAAAGCGTCGACGCTATCGCCCGAGCAGGAAGAAGACATGCGGGCCTTCGTTCGCAAGGGACTCGGTCATTATTTCCTCTTTTTCGCCAATGGATTACTAGGTTATCTGACGATGTTCTATTTCCTTAAGGACCGGCGCGATTGGAAGCACATGCTCTTTTCGGTGCTCGTGGGTGCTGTTTTATCATCATTCATGGAAGCATTGCAGTTATTGGCGCCCGGGCGCAGTCCTTTGCTGACCGATGCGATTATCAATTTCCTCGGCTATTTGACGGCGAATATCATCTTGCTAGTCGTGTTCGTCCTCGATAAACGAAAACACAAATCACTGACGGGTCAATTCAAAACCGGCGGTTAAAGCGGGCTAGAAAAGCTTGCGTCCGTTCTTTTTGAGGCATGTCGAACACCTGGTCGGGCGTGCCGCTTTCGACGATTTTTCCTTCATCGATGAAGATAACACGCGAGGCCACGTCTCTAGCGAAGGCCATCTCGTGCGTGACGATGACCATGGTCATGCCTTGCACGGCCAATTGTCTGATGACGGTCAGCACTTCGCCGACAAGCTCCGGATCGAGCGCGCTCGTCGGTTCGTCGAACAAGACGACTTCCGGGCTCATGCTCAAGGCTCTGGCGATGGCGACGCGCTGCTTTTGTCCGCCTGATAACGTCGACACCTTGGCAGACGAGAAGTCATCCATGCCGACTTTCTTCAGGTTTTCATGAGCCATGGCAATCATTGGTTCTTTTGGCGTTTTCTTGGTGATGCGCGGACCGATTAAGCAATTATCGATGACATTCTTGTTGTTGAACAGGTTGAAAGATTGAAACACCATGCCGACTTTCTGCCGAAGTACGTTAGGCTTGATTTCGTCTTTGGTGACATTACGTTCATGATAGAACAGGGATCCGCCGGTCGGCTCTTCCAAGAGGTTCATCATTCTAAGAAGCGTCGATTTGCCGGACCCCGACGGGCCGATGATGGCCAGCACTTCACCTTGATGGATGTCGAGACTGACATGATCGACGACGGGTGCCTTGTCGAATTTTTTGGTGATGTCTTGAAGGCGGATGATCGGTAAGTTATTCATGGGACACCTCGATCACCTCGGGCACCGTTTGGCTCGTCGGCACGCTGACGGGGGCCATGTGAAGCCGTTTCTCGACGCGCTTCAAGATGGCGGAAGTCGATAGTGTCAATAACAGGTAGATCACCGAAATGATGAAATACACTTCAAACGGGCGGAAGTTGTTGGTGATGATGAATTTGGAACTGAAGAATAGATCGCTGACGGCGATGACGCTCAGGACCGAGGTGTCTTTGATGTTGACGATCAGCTCGTTGCCGAAGGCCGGAATCGCATGCCGTAAAGCCTGCGGAAGCACGATGTGACGCATCAATTGAAAATACGTCATGCCGACGGCCAAGGCGGCCTCGGTCTGGCCTTTGTCGATTCCTTGCACGCTTCCGCGGATGATCTCGGCCATATAGGCGGCCGTGTTGAGCGAAACGACGACGATGCCGGCAACCATCGCGTTCCAATAACCGAACAAGGCCAACACGCCGTAATAGATGACGACGGCCTGTACGATCATCGGCGTGCCGCGGAATACCTGGATGTAGATCTTTGAACTGATTTCAGCGACCGAACGTAAGGCTTTCATAATCCAAGTCTGGCGCTTATCATGCGGCAAGAGCCGCAGCGTCGCCAACACCAAACCGAACAGGAAACCGAATATCGTTCCAAGTATCGATATCAATAAAGTGACCAGCACGCCAGAAAGGAAGATCATCCACTTCGTTTGAAGTAGATACCAAACGCCGGGGAAAAAACCAGCCGGCACGGTTAGTTCCCGTTACTGGCCAAGATGGCTTCGTTCATCCAAGCCAGCCGCGTCGCTTCGTCAAGATTGTTCAAGACGTCGTTGATTTGGGCAAGTAAAGACGTGTCTTCCTTACGTAAGGCGACCGAGACGGTAATCAGGAAGTTTTCGTCATAGGTGTCTTCGTCGACCCAAAATTCCACTAGTGAAAGTTGTGAACTGTATTGTTCGATCATGTCGACGGCGATCGGCCGTTCGGCCAAAACCCCGTCAAGACCGGAATTCGGTTCTAGTAACCCCAATAAGGCATCGGGATATGTTTCATAAGGCGTCGCCGCGATAAGTCCGTCGACGTATAAATCGCCTTCGCCGTCATCGGTGGCGTAATCGACGATGATGTCGTTTTGGACCGTGCCGACCTGGGCGGCCAAACGGGCACCGGTGAAATCATCGATGGTGGTAGCATCGGCGTAGGGCGAATCGCTTCTGACAAGGATTACCAGTTCCGATTCGTAATAGGGAACCGAGAAGGCGACGCTTTCGCGTCTTGCGGCGGTATCGGTCATTCCGGCGATGATGGCGTCGATGTGGCCGCTGGTAAGCGCGGGGATGAGTCCGTCCCAGCTGATCTTGCGTGCTTGTAATGTATAGTCCAACTCGGTGACGATGTGGCTGGCCACCATCACGTCATAACCATAGGCATAAGCCTGGCCCAAACCCAAAAAGCCGGTTCCGGCGATGGGAATCGCCCCATCCGTGCTTTTCTCGGTCGTCCAATTGAACGGGGCATAGCCTGCTTCGAATCCAATCGTGAAGACACCGTCTTCTAGCGTTTGATTGCCGCAGCTCGACAAACCGACGAGTAAAGGGAACAATAAAGTCATTAACGTTAGCTTTCTCATTTGTGTTACCTCCTATAATGAAAAAAGCGGCACCGATATTTCTATCAGTGCCACCATATCCATAAAAAGATAAGTAACACGATAGCGCCTCCACCGGTTTGGCCGGCGGGAGTCCATAGGTCTATTAAACCATGGCCCAATCAGGAAGACTGTCGTCTTGCTGTTTCGGCAACGTTGCCTTTCGTTAAGGTCCGTGGGTACCCCCTCACCTAACTACTCATCGCGGCTGCGCCTCTATCAGTACCCGTAAAGACTAGCAAACAATAATATTCATTTCAAGAGGCAAAAAGAAAAGGCCGTCAAATGACGGCCTATGACATGAATGTAAACGGTTACTTGTACAAAACGACCGACGTGTTGCTGCCTAGCGTGATCGAAGTGCCGACCGGGGTTAACGTCCCGTGGCTGACAAAGCCGATTTGGTAGGTCCCGATGTCGATGGCGACCGAAGCGACGTTGCCGTTATGGATGATGACGGCTTCGCTCCAGGTGTCGGTGACGCCGCTGCCGCGCAGTAACTTATAGCCGATCGTGCCGGAGGTGAACGTGAACCCGCCAAAGGAAGTGAGCATGCTGAAGTTACTGTTGATCTGGGTTGGGCTGTAGTTGCGGAATAAGGCATGATCATTTCTCAAAGCGATCATTTCGGCATATTTGTCGAATTGGGCTTTGTAGGTGACCTTGCGGTCCCATTTGAGCGAGTTGACTTCATCGCTGGCGTTATACGAGTTGTGATTGTATGAACCGTCGCCGTTGATCTTTTGACGCATCAATTCTTCGCCGGCATGATAGAACGGGATGCCTTGGGCGAAGGTCACCATGGCGCTGGCTTGGGTGCTCACTTTCGGGGCGTTGGCCTCGCTGACGGTGCTCGAGAGCAGTTTATCGAACAAGGTGTTGTTATCGTGGGCGCTGATATAGTTGACAAGTTGGTTCGGATTGTTGGATGAGCTATAAGTGCCTTTAAGGCTGTTTTTGAGGGTCGTAGCCAATGTTGTCGACGGTGCGGTCGCTTGGACCCAGCCTTGTTCGGAGGCCGAGAAGACGCCGCCGCGTACCGCGTTGCGGATCTGATCGGAGAAACCGGCGACGCCGGTCATATTCGTCTTAAACAAGTTTTTTGTCGTCGCCAACTCCGGAGCACCATAATAGGATGTGGTTAAGTTCCATGGTTCTCCATAGAGGAGAATATCTGGGTCGAAGGTGCGCAGGTTGGTGCGGATGGCGCTCATGACTTCGGTCGTATGCAGACCCATCAA
>Ga0172368_10007250_pt1 | contig 11651 bp, 10 predicted proteins | sample Lak11m_FD_114540 | JGI IMG/M metagenome (GOLD analysis project Ga0172368, IMG submission 114540) | Freshwater microbial communities from Kabuno Bay, South-Kivu, Congo - kab_022012_11m | ecosystem: Environmental > Aquatic > Freshwater > Lake | place: Democratic Republic of the Congo: South-Kivu...
GACGCTTTACGCCCAATAAATCCGGATAACGCTTGAGGTCTCTGTATTACCGCTGCTGCTGGCACAGAGTTAGCAACCTCTTATTCATAGATTACCGTCAAAATTCTTCATCTATAAAAGTAGTTTACAACCCGAAGGCCGTCATCCTACACGCGGCGTCGCTCCCTCAGACTTTCGTCCATTGGGGAAGATTCGTGACTGCAGCCTTCCGTAGAAGTCTGGGCAGTGTCTCAGTCCCAGTGAGGCGGGTCGCGCTCTCACGCCCGCTATCCGTCATTGCCTTGGTGAGCCATTACCTCACCAACTAGCTGATAGACCATAGGCCCCTCTTGAAGCGTCTTTTGGACTTTACATGAGAATGACTTTCGTCCCCTCATGACCATCAGGAATTAGTTCCCCTTTCGGGGAATTATACCTGTCTTCAAGGTAGGTTACCAATGTGTTACTCACCCGTTTGCCACTAGCTAATCATTGATGTAATCACAAATTAGCCCGTTCAACTTGCATGCCTTAGCCACGCCGCCAGCGTTCATCCTGAACCAGGATCAAATTCTCAATAAAACTAATAAATTTTTTAAGGATTTAATAGTTGGTCTTTCTAATAATCTTTTGAAGGATTATTAGAAATGATGTAATCCTCTAACTTTTATGTTAGAGGTTTTAATATTTTTTATAGGAAATAGATTTCTATCACCTGTATTTTGTTTTGGTTTTGTGGTTGGATTGTCAACGAACATCTTTCTAAAGAAAAAACAGAAACCAAGATTGGTTGCTGTTTCTCTTCCTAGTATCTAGCCTTGCGGCCAGACTTGGGAAAATTGTTTAATTTGTAGCACTTCTTTAGAAGCTAAGAGGAGTATACAATAAACCTAAAACCCTGTCAAGTCTAGGCTTTAACTAGTTATCCACAGAAAAGATAATCAAAAAGGCCTTGAAATTAATCAAGACCTTGTGTTGTTATAAACTAATGCTATTTATAAAGAACTAATCTTATCCAACCACCATAAGGGCAGCGGCAAAACTACCATTGGCAGCAAAATTCTTAATACCAAATTCAACACTTCTATCATTTCTAGCAATGGAAAGAGTGTGCCACTTATTCCAAGTATCAGCAGCCCCAAGTAATCTAATAGAATGCGAATGCCTAAACAAACTATCTGTGTGCATAATTCCAGCTACTGCCAAATCTGACGCGCTCGCGAGAATCATATTGTCTGGCAGATGTGAAATATGCGCTTGCGCCGCTGGAGCGCCAAAACCCTGCATGGAGAAAAAAACCTCTGCCACCACAGCCTTAACACCAGGTGCAGAAAGTAACATACTCAGATGAAATTGACCAGTAGCGTCAACACGAGCAACCACTTGTTTGTATTCACGCTGCCGAAAATCACAAAATCTTAACCCAGGAAAAGTCCCTTCACAGGCACGACTAAGAGCCGGCAAATAATGATCCTCTAGAACAGAACCGTAATCCTTAAAATCCTTAGGCAGTAAGATGACAGGCACGTGCGGCGCCCTAACCATAAAAGCCGTTCTGGGATCTTGCACGATTCTTGCTAAGATCTTATTTCTACGATCTTCAAATTCTCCTAAGGAAATAGGAAGTAAACTTAATTGTTGATACTCAGCAAGACGTTCAAAAGCATTATAACAATTACTAATTTCACCCACTTCTAAAGTATAATGAGGATTAGGCGAAGTAGAAGCAAAAGGAATACTTGCCTTTGGTTTTACGCGCCCTGATTCATCAAAAAAAGAATCTACAACAGGTCTTGGTTTCACGGCTCCTCCGTTGGATTGTTAAGGTTTGTTTTGTCCAGCAAAAAAATCTTCTCAAATTTACACAAAAATGTCAATTTAAGAAGATTAAGAAAATATTTTTATTTAGATTTTTTACTTCGCCAGTCTTTAATTTTTTTATGATCGCCAGATATTAAAATTTTTGGAACTTTTAATCCCATAAAATCTTCGGGGCGGGTATAGTGTGGATATTCTTTTTGAGTTTCGTTTTCCAAATTAAAAGTTTCTTCTTTTATTGATTCTTCATTTCCTAACACACCTGGCAGTAAACGCGCTACTGCTTCTGTAATAATTAAGGCGCCCAATTCCCCACCAGACAAAACATAATCGCCAACTGAAATTTTTTCATCAACAAATTTATAAATTCTTTCATCATATCCTTCATAACGTCCGCAAACAAAAACCAATCTGTCCATTTTAGAAAACTTTTCTGCCAAACGCTGATTAAATTTTTTACCAGCCGGATCTAAAATGATTATTTTTGTTTTTGGTATTTTACTTTTCTTGCCATTTTTTAATAATCCCAAACTTTCTAAACATTTATAAATTGGTTCTACTTTTAAAACCATACCAGCTCCTCCGCCATATGGATGATCATCAACCTTATGATGTTTATCTTCTGTAAATTTTCTAAAATCATGCGCAACAATTTTAATAGCGCCAGAAGCTTGTCCGCGTTTTAAAATACTTTCCCCGGCATAATCTGTAATAATTTTTGGAAAAATTGTAAGTATATCAAATTGCATAAATAACTTTACGTTAAGAACTATTTAGTTCTGTTTCATAATTTTTTTGCAGACGCGGTGACAAGTCCGCGCGCAAAAAAAGTTTTAAACAGAACGATATTTTGCACAACAAAATTTTTACGAAACAAGCGAGACAACTTGCATAAATAACTATAAACGAATTCCTAAAATAAAACAACCCCCATAATTTATTTGGGAGTTGTTTATTTTTTGACTATAAGATATTCATGTCATCTACTGCTGAAGTGTCTACTGATTCCACAACTGGTTGTTGCATACGTGGTCCGCGTGAACCTTCTGGTTCATAGATTTTTAGATTGACGTGAGCGTTATTTTTAGCGCCGACAATCTTTAAAAGTGTGCGGATAGCACGGGCTGTTTGACCACTTCTACCGATGACATAACCCATATCTGCTGGATTGACGAAAAGAGTAATTAATACTCCGCGTTCATCAACAACACGTTCGGTTTTGACATCTTCTGGATGGCCGACGATTGCTTTCACAACGTCTTCCACAAACTGTTGGTCTCCGTTAATTGCCATACTACTTTTTACTTTAAATTTTTATAGTCCTGTCGACTGGTGCATCTAATACATTCACCCAGGACATTAATATCATCTATTATACAAGAATTTCAGAACTTCAACAAATTCTTTCTTACTCCGGTTTCTCTGCTTTCTTTTTAGCTGCTAATTTTTCTTTACGTTTTTTACTAATCTTAACTGCATTTTGCTTTTCAGCAACAATAACATTTTTATTTACTAAAAGATTATTAACAGTAGCAGTTGGTTGAGCACCTTTACTGATCCAGTATTTTATTCTTTCAGCATTTAAAACAGCCTCTTTAGTGCGTGGATTATAAGAACCAACGTTTTCTAAATAAGCTCCCCATGGATCTTTGGTTTTTTCTGAAACAATCAAACGGTAATTTGGCATTTTTGCCTTACCAGTTCTAGTTAAACGGATAATTAACATAAAACACTTAAATGAGTATTAAATTAAATGTAATCACAGTATAAAGCAAGTCTAAATAAAAGTCAAGATCAAGGTAGACAAAGCTCTATTTCGCAAATTTTTCAGCATCTTCCAGTTTAACAGATAATAATCTAGAAATTCCATCATCACCCATTGTTACACCATATAAAATATGGGATTTTGTCATTGAGGCGCGGTTGTGAGTAACTACAATAAATTGCGTACGTTCTGATAATCTTTCTAAAATTTCTGCATAACGCACAGAGTTAGCCTCGTCCAATGCAGCATCCACTTCATCTAATACTACAAATGGCGATGGACTATAAGAAAGAATTGCGCAAATAAGTGCCACGCTAGTTAAAGCTTTTTCACCACCAGATAAAATACTAATATCTTTAATACGTTTTCCTGGCGGCGTAGCTTGAATGTCCACTCCCCACATTACAGGCTCGCGTTTTTCTTCTGGCAATTTTTCATCTTTTACTTCTTCCCCCTCACCTTCTGGCAAATCTTCTGCCTTTTTTTCTTCTTCAAAAAGTGGCACTAATTTTGCAGACCCACCATTAAATAAAATTTGGAAAAATCTATTAAACTCTTCATTAATTTTTTTCATGGCCTCGGTACGTTTTTCTTTCATTACTTCATCCATTTCTAAAATTGTTTTGATCAAATCTTCTAAGGCTTTATTCAAATCAATAATTTGTGTTTCTAAAAATTCAAAACGCGGTTTTGTTTCTTCATACTCAGTTACAGCTTGAGGATCAATTCCCCCAATTAACTCTAATTGATGTTTTAATCTATAAATTTGCGGCTGTAATTCTTCTATTATTTTTTCCACTGGCTGCTGATGATTCAATTTTACTTCCGCAGCTAATGGACCCATTTCAATACTAATTTCTTCTTCTAAGCCTTCTTTACGGGTTTCTAATCTGGCTAATTCAATACTGACATTATGTAAATGCTGTTCTAAACTATGCACTTCACCTTGTTTATTTTGCAATAATCTTTGCAAATCAAAAAATTCACCTTTCTTTTTTTCTTCTTCTTTATTTAAGTTTTGAATTTCTTGATTTATAAACACCAAAGAGGCTGCACAAGCCGCTAAAGTTTTTTCAATCTCTTCTAATTCTTTTAAAATAATTGGATCTTGTACGTAAGCCGCTTTTTTAACTTCTGGATTTTTTAACCTTATTAACAAAGAAGCTGTTTTTTCTTTTAAAGGATTAAAACGCGCTTTTAACAAAGCAATATCTTTTATACTACTTAAATCTGTGGATAATAAATTTAAACCAGTTACCAATTCATCTAACTCTTTAATAATATCTGGCAACGGCAAAGGAATAAAAGTTTTTTGACTATCTGCGCGAACGCGCGCTAATTCCAACTGACTTTGCAAACGAAACTTTTTTTGTTCTAAAGCTTGGCGTTCGTGTAAAATTGTTTCGTATTTTTTTTGTAATTCTAAAAAAGTTTGTGTTACAACTTGCGCTTGTTCTAAGTTTTGAAAACGTCCTAAAATTTCTTTTTCTTCAACTTTCTTTTTTTGCAAATCTTCATCAATTCTGGCGTACTGTTTATTAAATTCGCTTAATCTTTCAGCCAAAGATCGCCACAAATCACCATAGTATTGTTTTTGTATTCCGCGCAATTCTGCCTCTACTTCATCACGTTGCGCTAAACGTTTTACTTGTCTTTCTAAAGAACGCAAGCGTGGTTCTATTTCTCTAACCAAACCTTCCGCCTGAGTAATATTTTCTTTTGTGGCTTCTAGTTTATTCCAGGCAACTTGACGTTTGATTTGGAATTCTTTAATACCTGCGGCCTCATCAAAATAATCTTTACGTTCTGATGGCGTGGCGCGCAAAATTGCATCAGCCATTCCTTGGCCAATTACTAAATAATTTTTCTGACCGAATCTAGCGCGCGCTAATAATAAAACAATGTCTTGCAATCTAGCCTGATGTCCGTTGATCAAATATTCACTGTCTCCGTCTCTATATAATCTACGAGTGATTTCTACTTCGCTAAATTCAATTGGAGCTTCTTTATCTTCATTATTTAATAGCAAAGTTACCTCCGCCACACCCAAACGAGCCTTTTTATCTGACCCAGCAAAAATAACATCTTCACCCTTTTTACCACGTAAATTTTTAATAGATTGTTCACCTAAAACCCATCTAATAGCATCGGCAATATTACTTTTTCCAGAACCATTTGGGCCAACAACTGCAGTTAAACCCTTTTTACCATTTTGAGGCAACAAGAACTCTAGGCTAGTTTTTTGAGCAAATGACTTAAAACCCTGAATTGTTAGGCGCTGAAGATACATAAGGCCGTTAATCTAAATAAGTGCTATTATACCAATATTGACAAGCTCTGCCAAATTGATTATACTAGCTCGTTAACTCTATGACAATAACCGCCAAAAAAATTCATGAGGAAATTAACAAGGCAGACAATATCTTGATAATTTCCCACAAAAACCCTGACGGAGATACCCTATCTTCTGCTTGCGCTTTGATGCAACATTTACGCAATATTGGCAAAAACCATACTGCTTTTTGCGCAACAAGTATTAACCAAAATTTAGCTTTTTTGCCACACATTGAATATTTTATAACAGATCCTGTTATTTTTAAAAGACAATCTTTTGATGTAATTATTGTTGTTGATTCTGGGGACTTACGCTACGCGGGCGTAAGTGAACACATAAATAATTTAGAATACTCCCCTATTATTATAAACATAGATCACCACGCCACGAACACAAATTTTGGTCATCATAATTTAGTTTTAAATACCGCTGCCTCTACCACAGAAGTACTTTATCGTTTTTTTCAAATCAATGAAATTTTAATTGATAAACATATTGCTACTTGCTTACTAACCGGTTTAGTAACCGATACTTCTAATTTTTCTAATCCTGCCACTTCTGCCGAGGCAATGAAAATTGGCAGCCGTTTATTAAGTTCTGGCGCCAACTTAAAACTGATCCAAGGTTGGACATTTAAAAACAAGTCGCTTGATGCTTTACGTTTATGGGGTAAAGTATTAAGCAGACTTTATATAAATGAAACACATAATATTGCCACCGCAGTTATTATTCCAGAAGATTTAATTGATGCTAAAATTGGCGACGAAGAAATTGAGGGCATTGCTAATTTTTTATGCAATTTAACAGGCGCTAAAATAATAATGTTATTAAAAGACAAAGGCAACGGCATTGTTAAAGGCAGCTTACGCACTACGGACGATAACACTGATGTTAGTAAAATCGCCAAAGCTTTTGGCGGCGGCGGGCACATTAAGGCTGCTGGATTTTCTATCAACGGCACACTTAAAGAAAAAGACGGTAACTGGGCAATTATCTAGTTATCCACAAAGAGGTCTTGACCTCTTTTTTTGTTTTATGTTATACTTTACTATAATAAAGTGCTTTAACTTAATAAAGTAAATATGTTACATAAAAATTTATCCAAAACTGACAATCTTTATCATACCATCTTAACCTTAGAAACATTGGATGAAGCGAAAAAATTTTTTCGTGATTTATTAACTGAGAAAGAAATTACAGAACTAAGTAACCGCTGGGAAACAGTTATCATGTTAAATAAAAATATTCCCTACTCCACTATTGAGAAAAAAACCGGATTAAGCTCCACTACAATTGCCAGAATCTCCAAATGGCTAACAAATGGCAAAGGCGGTTATAAATTAGCCCTAAATAAAATGAGTTGCAACTTCTAATTTGAATATTCACACTAGAAGCTGCCACTTGTTTGGCAGCTTTGTACTTTAACAATTCAAATGGAGGGCATAATGCCTACACCACAAGTCCGCTTTCAACAACTAACCACAAGCAATCTCCCTTATTATCTTGATGAACTCGTCCAAGTTTACATAATTGTTTATACTGACAATCCTTGGAATGAATGGAAGAAATGTTTTGTCTGTCAAAAAAAATGGGGTATTCAAGAAAAACAAGAATTGGTGGATATAAATTTTCAGCACTGTAATACAAATGTTGTTGATTATTGGCCAGATGATGAAGTCCGAAATGATTTACAACATGAAATAACAGAAGGTTCATTTTGCTGGATTGCTCTTTTAGATGATAAAATCGTTGGTTTTTGTATTGGTTATAGTATTGATATTAAAGAGTTAGCAGATAAACTTTTACAACCTTCACTTAAAAAACTATATAATTCAGCCACTGTTGCCTATCTTGATGAAATCGCTGTAGTTTCAGAAATGCGCGGACAAAAGATTGCAAGCGCCCTTCACAACCTTTACCTTAAAGATGCAATAAGTAAGGGTTTAACTATTACTCTGGCGCGTACCAAAACACTACCTCCTAGCGTAACTTACTTATGGTTTAAAGCGCTAGGTTTTAGTACAATAGCAAATTACAAAGATCTGGATGGTCGTGTAGTCCAAGCTATTGAACTTGCAAAGCTGATTACATAAAATAATTTAATAAACTTTTGCAACCAAGACTCTGTCAAAAAAACAGGGTCTTTTATTTTACAACAAGCATTAATATTTTTATCTTGACAAAATTAATTTAAAATGATATTTTATCTGCATCAAACGAAGGAGAGACCAATGGTACTCAAGAAAAAAAACAAGCCCAAACTCGTTCTGATGAGTTTTGAGGAGACGCTCGTTGACAAAGAACATAACTTAACTATATTGCCAAACGATCTTGTTAAGACGTTTAAGCGATTTCAGAAAGCTGGCTTAATTCTTGGTTTCAATTCTGATACTCCACTGCAAACCATGCTCAACATGGCAGAAACACTGTGGATGAACGGGCCGATAGTTGCGGAACGTGGTGCATTGGTAATGCACGGACTCAAGACGCAATATACTGCGCCAGCCAAGCAGCTGATTCAGATGACAGCAATCCGCCATCGGTTTGAAAGAGCCCTAACAGCAATCTTTAACGATCGTGTATTACTAGCTGATAGTCTGGATGACCCAAAGCTGCTAACCAAGCAATATGAATTTGCTGTAATTACAAACCCTTACCGAATTCGCAGTTTGAGTTTTAGAGTTTTATGTCGTCAAGCAGATTGTAAACTAGTACCCGCTTTAAAATGGCTTGATGAAACAATAGCGTTAGTAAAATTCATCTTGCAAAACACACTACCAACAGAAATCCGTTTTGCGGAGATGGAAATTGGCATCAACATTGCCGAAGGTTCGTGTACAATTCATCATTGCGATACTCAAAATGCTTGTGGTGTATCTTGGCTTTTAGATCAATATAGTATAGATCAAATTTACATGATTGGCAGCCAACCAGCAGACTGGATTGACAATGACAAAAGGGTTATTCATTATGCTGTACAAAATGCTACCGAGAGATACAAGGCACGCTGTAAACTTCTATCAGAAAAACCACGCACCCAAGGTGTTGTGGATCTATTACAAAAAATTACTCAACAATAACAACAACACAACAAAGAGGATTAACAACCCTCTTTTTGATTAAATTTTTTTTATTTAAATTGACTAATTAGCCAAATTCACATAAAATATAGATGAAATAATTCTAATTAAACAAATATGAATAAAATCACCAATTCACAATTTCTTATACCAACCGTTATAGAAAAAACAACTGGCGGAGAAAGAGCTTATGATATTTATTCTCGTCTTTTAAAAGACCGAATAATTTTTTTAGGCACTCCAGTTGACGATGACGTAGCTAATGCTATAATTGCTCAATTACTTTTTTTAGATAGCCAAAGTAAGGACAAAGAAATCAAACTATACATTAATAGCCCAGGTGGTTCTGTTACAGCCGGTTTAGCAATTTATGACACAATGCAATATGTTGGCGCTGATGTTTCCACTATTTGTATTGGCATGGCAGCAAGCATGGGCGCTTTTTTATTAGCTGCCGGCGCTAAAGGTAAAAGATTTATTTTACCCAATGCCGAGGTTATGATTCATCAAGTTATGGGCGGCGCCGAAGGACAAGCAACTGATGTAAAAATTCGCGCTGAACATATTTTAAAAACCAAAGATAGATTAAACAAACTTTTAGCTTATCACACTAGTCAACCAATAGATAAAATAGAAAGAGATACAGACCGAGATAACTACATGAGTCCGGATGAAGCCTTAAAGTACGGCCTAATCGATAAAATTATCAAAAAATAGCCTTTTCGTATTAAAACAGCCCATCTACTAGCCAGCAGAGGGGCTGTTTTGTGCTTAAAATACACTTTTCCACCCCACCACCTTGACAAATATCATATTATCTGTTATAATTATTAGTTCTGTTTTAAAAGGCTTGAATTTAAAAAATCAATATCGCCTATTTTTATCTGAATTACGTAGAGCAGTTCCAAAAAAGTAGGTGCTCACGACAAGCATGGGGATTCGTCGGAGGAAGGATCTGGCCCACGGGCTAGACCTCTCCTTTGACAAATCTTCTTGAGCACCTACTTTAAAAAACTGCTTAAAAAAAGACTCGCTGAGTGTGTTACACCACAGCGGGTCTTTTGTTTTATATCTTTTATTTATGGCTGTTTTATTTCTGGTACAGTGCTATTAACACTAGTAGAAGCTGAATTACTTATTAAAGTATCAACAGCTGGAGCAGATTCAGTTAATTTTGCCACACCAATAGCGCACACTTCGCCCCACGGTTTATAATGACTATAAAAATCTTCTGATTTTTTTTCTCCATTTGAATAAACAACTGTGTAATTAAACATTGTGTCTATGCCAGCATGCGCTTTTTCTGTACATTTTTTTTGACCAACTGGCAAACTTAATGTCTCAATCAACCTTGGAGCTGGTGGAGATTTTGGATTAAACGTTTTTGGCGTAGACATTATAATCTCGCGTCCATCTTTTGTGCCCCAAAACTCAAATATTACTTCATCGCCCTTAACCCCAGTTTGCAAAAGCAAATATTTACCAGTATCATTTATAAATCTAAAATCTGGTTTAGGATCATAAATTGTTGCATCCATACCAATTGGCGGTTCATAATAAGAAACACGGTAAGCATGGTTATGGCGTTCTAAAACTGGTAAACCTGCATTTAAAACCGCTCTAAACAATGTAGTACTTATTTGACACAACCCGCCACCATATTCTGGTTTAGTTGTATTATTTTTAATCACCAGTTCTGGTAGATAACCGGATTTTGCTTCTATGGGTGAAAGCCTTTTTATTGTAGAAAACTCTTCTCCTGGCGCAATTAAAATACCATTTAAAGCCTTGGCTCCAACAGCAATATTATGTCTGCGATTTGGTGGACTTCCTTTAAAACTAGTTTTTCCAACACTCACCAACTCCTTAATACCCATGTCATTTATTTTATCTACACCAATTGCAGGTTCCATCTTAATAATACTAATTACTAAAGTTGTTGAAGCGTTTCCAACAATACTATTTTGAATACCTGCTATTGTTGAAACATAGTCAATCTGTTCCCCTGTCTCACCTGCTTGAAATTCTTCCACTCTGCCATTTTTAACTAAAAATTTTGCTTCCTGAACAGGTAACTCAATTTTTGGAGCAATATTATTTTTTAAATAATCAATTGCCACTTCATTAATACCTAAAGAAATACCCATCTCATTATTTTTTACAACACTAACCCATTTAGACCATTCTTTAGTTGGGATTTTATAATTTTGATCCTTGTAAACCAAAATTAATTCCCCTTTACTTAATATATTTTCTAAATTTGGTTTTAATATTAAAGCATTGGTCATTAAAATTTGCGGCTGACTAATCTGCTGACGCATTAATATCATTGATGAATCCAGAGTATCTAGATGATTTTTCAGATCATTTAAAGCTAAAGTATAATCAAAAACCTTACCGCCAAATTCTTTAACCAACTCTACCTCTGGCTTACTAGTACGCCAAACCACCCTTAAGTTAGCATCTTGTGATTGCTCATCATATATGGACAGATTTTGTTTAAATATTTTTTCTGCTTGCTTATTATCTAAAGAATAATCAAGTGAAACCTTTTGGCCAAAAATTCTTGCCCACAATCTATCTGAATATTGCTGCCACAATGAACCAACATGACCAATATTATAAGCCTTTTTAATTGTTTCTTCTGGACTATATTTAAAAACTACCTGCGACA
>Ga0172368_10007251_pt1 | contig 11651 bp, 11 predicted proteins | sample Lak11m_FD_114540 | JGI IMG/M metagenome (GOLD analysis project Ga0172368, IMG submission 114540) | Freshwater microbial communities from Kabuno Bay, South-Kivu, Congo - kab_022012_11m | ecosystem: Environmental > Aquatic > Freshwater > Lake | place: Democratic Republic of the Congo: South-Kivu...
CCAGGTTCACGGTGCTCCTCCCGCGACTCGCACGCCGCACTCGGCGAGCACCCGGCGCTGCTGCGCGTGCAGCTTCGCGATTCCCGCCAGCGCGATATCCAGCATCTCCTGCAGCGTCTCGCGCGAGAACGGAGCGTGCTCCGCGGTGCCCTGCACCTCCACGAGCATCTCGGACGGCAGCGCGACGACGTTCATGTCCACCTCGGCGCCCGAATCCTCCTCGTAGTCCAGGTCCAGCAGCGTCCGGCCGCCAACCCGGCCAACCGACACCGCCGCGACCGGACCGCCGAGCGCCAGCCCGCCCGGCAGCCCCGTCTTCGCCAGCCGATCCAGCGCGAGCGCCAGCGCCACGTAGCCGCCCGTGATCGCCGCCGTGCGCGTGCCGCCGTCGGCCTGCAGCACGTCGCAGTCCACGGTCACCTGGCGTTCGCCCAGCTTCTGCAGCGAGGTCGCCGCCCGCAGCGCGCGCCCGACCAGACGCTGGATCTCCTGCGTGCGCCCCGTCTGCTTTCCCTTCGCCGCCTCGCGATCGGTGCGCGTGTGCGTGGAGCGCGGCAGCATCCCGTACTCGGCGGTCACCCAGCCTTTGCCGGTGCCGCGCAGGAACGAGGGGACTTTCTCCTCCAGCGTCGCGTTGCACACGACGCGCGTGTCGCCGAAGCACACGAGCACGGAGCCCTCCGCGTGCCGCGTGAAGTTGGGCTCGATGCGCACTTCGCGCAGGTCGCCGGCGGGCCGGGCGTTCTTCCTTCCCATGCGTCCTTCTCCTCGTTTTTCAGGGGTTCGGGGGCTGCTTCGCCGCCGCGGTGGCAGGCGTGACCGGGGCGACGGGCGCCGGCGGTGCCATCGCCGGGACGACGGCGGGTGCGGCGGGCGCGGTTGGGGGCGTCGGCGGCGCGTCGGTCCTATTCGCATTTTCCGCCGGAGCCGCCGGGGGTTCGGGCGCCGTCCGGCGCGAGTGGATCTGGTCGCGGAACGCCCGGATGCCGTCGCGCAGCGCCGTCGCGACGAGGTCCTGGTACTGCGGCTTCGCGAGGTCCCGGCCTTCGACCGGGTGCGAGATGAAGCCGATTTCCACAAGAACGGCGGGCATTTCCGCGCCCGCGAGCACCAGGAACGGGGCCTGGCGGACGCCGCGATCCTTCACGCGCGCGGTGCGCACGAACTCGCGCTGGACGATGCGCGCCAGCCGCGACGAGTCGCCGTGCGCCTGCGTGCGGGCGAGGTCGTCCAGGATGAGCGACACCGGGTCGAGCCCCACCGGCCCCGCGGCGACGCCCACGTCCGCGTTCTCGCGCGCCGCGAGCGCGTGGGCCGCCGCGTCGGTCGCGTTGGCCGAAAGCGAGTACGTCTCGACGCCGCGCGAGATGCGCCGCGCAGCCGCCGTGGGCATCGAGTTGCAGTGGATCGAGAGGAAGAGGTCCGCCTTCTCGCGGTTGGCGACGCCGGCGCGCACGTCGAGCGGCGGGTCCTCGTCGCCCGTGCGCGTGAGCGAGACCCTCCAGCCTTCGGCCGCCGCGAGCTCCGCGAGCTTCTTCGAAACAGCGAGAGTCACGGCCTTTTCGCGCACGCCGCGCGGAGACCGTGCGCCGTCGTGCGCGCCGCCGTGCCCCGGGTCGATGACCACGGTGAACGGCGACGCGACGGCGACCTGGACCCACACGGACACGGAAAGGGCGACAACCACGCGCATGCGCCGGCAGTCTGCCACAAAAGCCGGCTTTCGGCTGGCAGCGGACCCGGAGAGGGGGATGGAGGCTGGCCCTCAAGACACGGACGGCGAGGCTCCGACGCGCCATCCAGGCCGTCAAGGACGACTGCCGCAGCCGGATACGGGTGCAGCCATGGGCGGGAAGAACTCCATGAGCCCTTGCGGCGGAAGAGCCGGATGGTGGAAACCTCCATGTCCGGATCTGGCGGGGGCCCCCGAGGAGGCGATTTCGCGGGGCTGCCCACAAGGCGGCGGACGACTCTCGTCGGTCTGCAGTCGCCGCACCCAAATCCGAACGCCGGTCAGTCGGGTCCCAGCCAGGCCTCCAGCCGGCGCAGCGCCTCCGGCGAGGCCGACGGGTCGACCGCAACCACCGCCGCATCCGTCCGCGGCGGCCCCGCGACGATTGCGACGCTGCGCAGCTCGTCCCGCCGGAACACCGTCAGCGTCGCGGTCGTCCCCGGGGCGCGGTCGTGCGCCCGCGCGAAGGCCGTCGACGACTCGGCGCGGATCCCGTCGATCGCCGCCAGCTCGTCGCCCGGACAGAGCCCCGCATCCTCCGAGGGCGATCCCCTCTGCACCGACGTCACCCGGACCCGCCCGTCCTCCGCCTTGAGAGCCAGCCCCAGGTGGCACCGCAGGGCGCCGCGCCGCGTCGAATCCTTCGGCGACGGCGGCGGGCCGCCCTTGTCGTCCGGCCCCTGGGACACCCGGCGCTCCAGCCTCAGCCCGTGCGAGGCCAGCGCCTCCTCCATCGGCAGCTCGCCGGTGCCCCGCAGTGCCGCGTCGAAGAGGCCCTGCATCGGCGCCCCGGCCACCTCGGCGCAGATGGCCTCGACGCCGTCCTCCGGCACGCCCGCGCCCGTGCGGCCGTGGCGCTCCCACAGCAGCCGCATCGCGTCGTCCAGGCTGGTGCGCCCCCCGGATAGCCGCCGGATGTGCAGATCCGCCAGCACGCCGACGACCTCGCCCTTCAGGTAGTAGGAGACCGCGCTGTTGTCGGTGTTCTCGTCCTGGCGGTAGTGGCGGATCCATGCGTCGAAGCTCGCGTCGGACAGCGAAAGGCGGCGCCGGCCCTCCACGCGCTCCAGCGAAGTCAGGGCCTCTCCCAGTTTCTCCAGCCAGCGCGCCCGCGACACCAGCCCCGCGCGGCGCAGCATCAGGTCGCCGTAGTAGCTCGTGAGCCCCTCGAAGGCCCAGAGCAGCCGCGTGCGGTTCTCGCGCGACAGGTCGTAGGGCGTGAACGCCGCCGGACGGATGCGCTTTACATTCCATGCATGGAATAGTTCGTGCGAGACGAGGCCCAGCAGGTCCTCGGCGCCGCGGGGCTTCTCGTGGAACGTGCGGGGCATCAGCAGCGCCGCGCAGTCGCGGTGTTCCAACCCGCCGCGCCCCTGGTCGCCCAGGAGCACGAAGAAGACGTAGCGCCCGTACGGGAGTCCGCCGAACAGGGCGGCCTGCGCCTCGACGATGCGTGCCAGCTCGTCCGTGACGCCCGCGAAATCGTAGGCGGAGCGGCCCCAGACCACGAGCTCGTGCGGGACGCCGCGAACTGCAAAGGGTATGCGGTTCTCCGGGCGCGCGTGCGGGCCGCACTCCAGCGGCGAGTCGATCAGCTCGTCGAAGTCCCGCGCGGTGCGCACGTGCGCCGTGCCGTCCGGGGCGCCGGCATCCGCCGGGGGCGCAAGGGGCGAGGCGACCCCCCACCCGGGCGGCAACTCGCGCACGACCAGGCGCTGCGTCTCGGACTCGCGCCCGGGCAGCCATGCGCAGCAGGTCACCGGATTGACGAACGCATGCGTGTCATCCACATGGCTGGTGCGCACGGTCAGTTCGTGCGCGTAGGCCTCCCACTCGACCCGCAGCCGCGACGCGCCGGCGGTGTCGATCCGGTAGGTGTTCTTGTCCGTCTTGCGCACCGGAAGCGGGCGCCCGTCGCCGCCGGACGCCCGCAGATCGTGGATGTGCCGCTCGTGCTCGCGTACCAGGTACGAGCCCGGCGTCCACACGGGGAAACACACCTCCTGCTGCGTGCGGGAGGGATCGACATCGACGCGCAGCTCCACGCGGATGGAGTGCGTCTGCGGGCGGGGGATGGACAGGACATGTTCAATCACGGCAGCTCCCGGGAGCCGGCGTTCGGCTTTCGGCGTTCGGCTTTCGGAAAAGCGCTCCGTGCGGGCGCGCGGCCCCTCTCCGAAGGCCGATGCAGGATAGCCGGCTTTCGGATTTCGGCCTTGGGAAGTCCGCTCCGTGCCGAGGTCCTCGGGCTTTTCCCGAAAGCCGAAGGCCGAACGCCGAAAGCCGATGCTGCCGCAGTGCGTCAAAGCGGTCCGCCGACCGCCTCTGACGCGGTGCGCCAGCCGCCCCTTGACGGCTATGACGCGGTGTGTTAAGTTGGCGCACGGCTTGGGGATTCGTCGGATCGCCGACAATCGGCGACCCGTCCAGATGGCCGGACCGGACCGGCGGAACGAGGGCGCACCATGGAGCAGGCAGAGTTCCTGAAGACCGTTCGCAAGAGCCTCACGGACGCACAGGCGAGGGCTGCCGCCAGGATCGAGACCTTGGAGGGCGATGCCAAGAAGGCGCTGGGCGACTTGGTGGAGCGGGGCCGGCACAGCCAGAAGGACATCGCCGACCGCCTGCAGAAGATCGCCCAGAGCGGGATCATCCAGCAGAAGGTGCGCCCGGCGGCCGAAGAGGCGTTCAAGAAGGTGGGCGGGCCGGACTACAGGGCACGCATGGACAAGATGGGACAGGAATTGGGCGGCCGAGTGCGCGAGCTGCAGCACCGGGCGGCGGAGTACGTGGGCGCCAGCTCGCGCCAGCAGGTGCTGTCGCTGGCCGGCGAGCTGCGCAAGCTCGGCGAAAAGATGGAAAAGCTGGCGACGAAGGAAGAGCAGGCCGCCGAGAAGGCGCCCGCGCCGACCGAGGTTCACTAGCCGGCTCCATCTGCGAATAGGACGGGCCCGCCGCGGCAGGCTCGGCGGGCTCGCCGCAGGCTGGGTTGAGCAGGCTCCGCGCGGGCCGAGCCGGGTTCCCGGAGCGCGATGGAAGCCGCGGCCGCAATCCGGGCCGCCGCGTGCTATGTGTGCGGACGCGCCGGCGCAGGCGGCAAGGACCGCGCGCCGGCCGGGGAGACCTTCATGATGGAACCGACTCCCGCCGGGGTTCCGGCAGGCGCACCCGCGGATCGCGAGGCGCTGCGGCGCATTTCCGAGACGGCGCGCGAAGCCTGGAGCCAGGCGCTCGTAACCGTCGGAGCCGCCGAGGAAGAGGTCCAGAAGCTGCTCGCACGCCTGACCGGGTGGGTCGAGGAAGGGCCCGAGGAGGCCCGCCGGGTGGCCGCCGAGCTGACCGAGCGGCTGCGGAAAGAGCGCGGAGAGCTGGAAACCACGTTCGACGCCGCGGTGCGTCGTGCGCTGGGGCCGTTCCGGCTGCCGACGCGCGACCAGATTGCGGAGATCGACGCGCGCCTGGATCGGCTCGAGGAACGCGTGTCGGCCCTCGCGGCGCGCCGCGAGATGCCGCGGGCCTGAAACCTCGGGTTTCGACTTCCGGCGTTCGGCTTTCGGAAAAGCGCTCCGTGCGGATCCGCGCGGTTTCCCCAATCCCGAACGCCGGCTCCTGCTACCTCGCGCGCATCGAGGCCATGGCACCCTCGATGTCGAGGGACTGCTGCGCCGCCTCGGCCCATTCGCCCGGGTCCGGCGTGATCATCACCGCCGTCGGGTCCACGAACATGGCCCCCAGCGCGCTGCCGACCAGCGAGGCCACGTTCAGGTAGGCCCGGATGCGTCCCTGCTCCAGCAGCCGCGTGCCGACCACGGCCACGTAGCTGCGGGCGTCCTTCACGGCGTCGCGCGCAATCGAGCCGATTTCCCGGTCCAGCGCTTCCAGGTGCTCAAGGATGCGCGGGTGGTCGCTCTGCGGATCCCCGATGTCGTGGACCCGCAGCACAACCTCGCTCTCGCGCAGCATCGACCCCGGCACCACGTCGATCCGGAACACGTTGCCCTGCTCCGGGGCCGGAAGCAGCTTCAGCGAGGCGCCGGGCGTCTCCTCCCCGTAGGCGCGCGAGCAGAACTCCACGAGGCGCGGAATCTCGTCCAGCGTCACCGGGCGGGCCGAAAAGATGCCCACGAGCCGCACGGGCCGCTCGCTCTGCGGCACGCCGGGCCGGGGGCCGGACGGCGCGGCCTCGGACGGCGGGTTCTGCGGGGCGGCGTCGGTCTTCGGGTCGGCCATGCTTCCTCCGGCGCGCGCACTCTACCCCGGGTCCGCCGCACCGCGGAGCGGCCTGCGCACGAACGGCAGCAGCAGCAGCGGCAGCGCGCCCGCCGCTCCCGCCAGCAGGAAGAACGGTGCCACGCCCATGCGGTCGGCCACCGGTCCCGCCGCCGCGAGCATTGCTCCCTTCGATAGAAGTTCTATCGTTGCAAGCAAAGCGTACTGGGTGCCGGCAATCGCGGGATCCGTCAGGTCCATCATGTAGGCGAAGAGCGCCGGCGTGACGAGTCCCGTGGCGAAGTGCTCGGCGACGACGAGCGCCCCCAGGACGGAGGCGTCGGCGCCCGCCACCGCGCACAGGCCCAGCGCGACGAGCACCGCGGCCTGCAGCGCGCCGAAGACGGCCAGCGCGCGCAGTCGGCCCGTTCGGCCGCAGATCCAGCCGCCGGCGAGCGATCCGGCGAGGCTGGCGGTCATGCCGGCGAACCCCACGAGCCAAGCCACCTGCTCCAGCCCCAGGTGCGCCTCCCGCACCAGATAGGGCCGGACGAGGCCGCCCACGGCCGTCTCGCCGATCTTCACCGTGGCGATGAACAGCAGCGTCGCGGGCCAGCCGGGCCGGCGAAGGATGTCCGCGAGAAGTCTCAGGGCTCCCGAACCGGACTTGTGCAGCTCCCGTGCTCTCGGAGGGGGCGGCGGCTCGCGATAGAGCAGCGGCACGAGCAGCAGAGCCGCCACGGCGAGCGCCAGCAGCGCCATCGCGGGGCGCGCCCCTGCCCGCGCGGCCACCGCCACGAGTCCGGCACCGCCGAGCACCATGCCCAGCTTGTAGCCGGCGACCTGCGCCGCGTTGCCCGGGCCTCGCTCGCGCTCGGGCAGCAGCTCCACCGCGAGCCCGTCCACCGCGCTGTCCTGCAGCGAAGCGAACAGATTCAACGCGGCCGTGAGGACGAACAGCGGCAGCAGCGGCCCGTCGAAGTCCAACGCCGTCGCGGCGGCGGCGGTCGCCGCAAGACCGGCCTGTGCGGGCAGAATCCAGCTCCGCCGGCGGCCCAGCGCGTCGAAGTAGCGCGTGTCGGCCAGCGGCGCCCAAAGCAGCTTGAGCATCCACGGGAAGTTCGCGAGGCTGAAAAGCGTGGCTTTCGCGTAGGCGAAGTCGGGCCGGGTCGCGAGCAGCATCGGGATATAGGCCGTCGCGAACCCGAACGGCAGTCCCTGCGACACGTACAGCGCCGTGAGCCGGGCCAGACGCGCGAGAGTGCCGCCGCGCGCGCCGGCGGGCGATTCGTGCGGCGCACGGATGGCTGCAGCGGAGGGCATCCGGCCGCGATCATACCGGAGGAACTGCGGAAGGATGAAAGAAAAAGACGAGCGCCGAGGATTGAAGGGTGAAGGCATCGTGGTGCCCCACTGACCGCCACGGCGCCAAGGGCGCCAAGATTCGCCGAAGTCGAGGCTGGCACTTCATCCTTCATTCTTCATTCTTCATTCTTCCGAAGCGGTTGCGCGCACGGCGTGCGCGGCCTATGACGCGCGCCCGGAGGCGCTCATGTCGCGCGCGTTCGGCCCGCACATGCTCGACGCCGTCGAAACCGGCACGTTCGCGCTGGACGGCGGCGGCATGTTCGGCGTGGTGCCCCGTCCGCTCTGGGAGAAGCATGCACCTGCCGACGCCCGCCACCGGGTGCGGCTCGCGGCGAGAGCGCTGCTGGTGCGCACCGGCGAGCGCAACGTGCTCGTGGACACGGGGTTCGGTTCTCGGTGGAGCGCGAAACAGCAGGAAATCTACGGGTTCGAGACGTCGTCGGGATCGCTGGACGAAGGCCTGTCGCGTCTGGGGCTGGACCGCGCCGCCGTCACCGACGTGGTGCTCACCCACCTGCACTTCGACCATGCCGGCGGTGCCGTGGAGCTGGACGCCTCCGGGCGCGAGCGCGTCGCGTTCCCGCGGGCGACCTTCCACCTGCAGCGCCGCAACTGGGCGTGGGCGCACCAGCCCAGCGAGCGCGACGCCGCCGCCTACCGCCCGGAGGACTGGCGGGCGCTGGAGCTGTCCGGGCGTCTGCACCTCGTGGACGGGGAAATCGAGCTGTTTCCGGACATCTGGCTCGTGCCCAGCGAGGGACACACCGCCGGCATGCAGATGGTGCGCGTGGAGGGCGACGGGCGCTGGCTCGTACACTGCTCGGACGTCATCCCGACGGCGCAGCATCTGCACCCGGCCTGGGGCACCGCTTTCGATCTGCATCCGCTCACCGTGGCCGAGGAGAAGAAGATGCTCGTGGCCCAGGCGCTCGACGAGGGCGGCGTTCTGTTCTTCGGACACGACCCGCGCGTCGCCGCCTGCACCGTGCGCGAGGACGGCGCGGAGGTCGCCGTCTGCGCCGAGGAGTGCTTCGGATGATCGCCGCGGTGACGATCAGCCGCCGTGCGGTGGAGCGCGTCAAGGCGGGGCATCTGTGGGTGTACCGCTCGGACGTCGAGGCGCCGCCGGCCGTGCGCGGCGGCGACGCGGTGCGCGTGGTGGACACGCGCGGCTGGTTCGTGGGCACCGCCTTCTGGTCGGCGCGTTCGCAGATCGCGCTGCGATTACTCTCGCGAGAGGATGAACCGGCGGACGAGTTGGTGGCGCGGCGTCTGGAGGCGGCCGTGGCGCTGCGCACGCGGCTGTTTCCGGGGGCGGACGCGGTTCGGCTGGTACACGGCGAGGGCGATCTGCTGCCCGGGCTCGTGGCGGATCGGTATGGCACCGCGCTGGTGCTGCAGACGCTCACCGAGGCGATGGACCGCCGTCGCGACGCGATCGCGGATCGGCTCGCGGCGCTGACGGGCGCGCAAGTCGTGGTCGAGCGCAGCGACGCGCCTTCGCGCCGGCACGAGGGGCTGGAGCAGCGCAAGGGCGTGCTGCGCGGAACCCTCGCGGGGCCGGTGGAGTACCGGGAAGGGGACGTCGTCCTCTCGGCCGATCTGCTGGAAGGCCAGAAAACCGGGGCGTTTCTCGACCAGCGGGAGAATCATCTCGCGGCGGGCGCGCTGGCGGCCGGGCGGGCGCTGGACTGCTTCTCGTACAACGGCGGATTCGCGCTGCAGATGGCGCGGCGCGCGGCCGAGGTCACGGCCGTGGACTCCAGCGACCGGGCGGCGGCGGTGGTCGCGGCCGGCGCGGCGCGCAACGGGCTCGCGAACGTGCGGGTGCAGACCGCCAACGTGTTCGACTTCCTGCGCGCGCAGGCAGACGCGGGCGAACGCTACGACACGATCGTGCTGGATCCGCCGTCGTTCGCGAAGTCGCGCGACTCCGTGGAAGGGGCTCTGCGCGGGTACAAGGAGATCAACCTGCGCGCGCTGTCGACGCTGTCGCCCGGCGGAGTTCTCGTCACCGCGAGCTGCTCGTTCCACGTGTCCGAGGATGCGTTCGCGGCCATGCTGCTGGCGGCCGCGCGCGACGCCGGCCGCACGGTGCAGCTTCTGGAGAAACGCGGCGCCGGGCGCGATCACCCGGAACTGCTGGGCGTACCCGAGACGCGCTACCTGAAGTGCTTCTTCCTGCGCGCCGCGTAGCACGCCGCCTACCGCGGGCCGCGGGGCTTCTTGTTCCGCCAGGCATGCCATCCCGACCCGTCGCGATCGGGCCCGCACGAAGGGCCGTCGGGCAGGGCGTCGGGGAGCGGCATGCGCGAAGTCCCCGCATATCCAAGCGGATTGGCGCTCTCGCAGATGCGGTCGGTCTGGTCGATGAAGTACGCGCGGCGGCTCGTGTCGCGCAGCACCCGGGGCCAGGCAAAGGCCCGCCACGCGTTCCTCGCGCCCGGTGCGTCCACGCCCCCCCGTCCTTCGCCCGTCCACCCGCCGCCGGGAGCCGGCAGCCACGTCGCGAACAGATATCCGCCGCGCGCGTAGACCCGCGGCGCTCCCGGAGCATCCGCAACGGGCTCGAAACCGCCCGGCTGGAGCGGGGCTGGGCCCGGCGTGCCGAGCCCCGTGAGATCGCCGAGCATCGCGTACGAGCCCCTGCCGAAAGGCGGGTCCTGACGCACGATATCCTGTGCCCATAGTATTTCGCGGAGATGACTCAATGCCTCCTTCTCGGCCGCGCGCCCGCCGGAGCCGACGAGGTTCGGGGCGACGTCGCGTACGACGAAGCGCGTGAGCCCTGCCAGCGCGAGCGCGCCGCCGAGCACCGCCGTCGACGTGCGCAGGCATCCGGACAGCAGCGCCGCGGCCGCCGCGACCGCGAGGATGGCCGGGAGCGCCGCCGGAGGCCATGCCACGGAGAGCGCCGCGGCGACGATCGCCCCCGCGGCAAGGCCGATCCGCTTCATCGTCCCTTCGTCCCTGAACGCCTGACGCACTTCATCTCGGGCCCTCCGCGTGCGGCCATCGGCCGCCGCCCCCCGTGCGGCCGCAGGCCGCCGATCCGACGTGCGGCCAGAGGCCGCCGCTCCGACTGGATGTTCAGCCCGTCGCCGGCGCGGTGCCGTGCGCGGCCGGCGCGAAGAACGGCCGCAGCCGCTCGTAGGCCAGAATCGGCAGCACCGCCCCCGTGAGATACATTGAATAGCTCTCGATCGGCAGCACCCACGTGAAGAGCCCGAGCACCTGCCGGCTGTTCCAGACCCACCACCCGCGCCCGCACGCCATCAGCTCCACGTAGAAGGCGAACACGAGATACACCGCCGTGCCCAGCACCAGGCGGCGCCTGTCGACGAAGGGGCGCATCCGCTCCCATGCCAGGAGCAGGATCGCCAGCGCCCAGAGCTGTACGACGGTCCAGCCGTGCTCCGGCGGCCCTGCCGTATAGCGGATGGCGCCCGCCGCGTCGGGCGCGGGTTTGACCGCCGGGTCCAGCGCGGGCTCGCGGTGAAGGAAAGCCAGCACGAGCAGGGCGACGCCCGCCAGCGCCAGGAGCGCCGCCACGGCCCGGACCGCGGTGCGCGTGCGCTCCGACCACGGGGCGGGCGGCGGCGTCGGCGGCACGTAGCGCTTCAGGTGCAGGTAGAACAGCACCGAGACGTTCAGCAGCAGCGGATACGCGAGGAACTCCTCGATGGGGATGTCGCCGACGTACAGGTGCACCAGCCGGTCGATGTCCTCGGAGAACCACCAGAAGCGCCGCTCGATGCCGACCAGCTCCGTCGAGCTGGCGAGCGTGATGAACCCCGCGCTGGTCGTCAGGAACGACATGCGTCCCGCGGAGTCCTCGGCGGGAATCACCTCGCGCAGCAGCCACGCCATCGGCAGGCCCACGAGCACGACCTGCTGCAGGAAGTAGAACGGCAGGCGCCAGTGCTCGCGGTCGGCGAGCGCCTGCAGCGCCACCAGCAGGAACGACAGCAGCGCGACGACGCACAGCCGGAGCAGCAGCCGCATGGAGCCTCCCGCGACGCCCCCGGATTCTCGCAGGCCGCTCCGGCAGGCGCCAGCGGAAAGGGGGCAGGGGGCGCCAAACGGAATCGGGGGCCCCCGATCGAGCGGGTGGGATGGGCAGTCCCGCCGTGCGCCGTGCCACGGACCTGGCCTGTCGACAGTGCGGGCCTCGCGGCGCACGGTGGGCTGCCCGTCCGACGCAGACGACCGGCCGAAGATCGCCTTAGCGACCGTTGCCGGCGGACGGGCAGCCGCCCCGCGCGGCCATCGCAGTGCTCGATTCGCAGGCAGCGCCGCGCGGGACGGACTGCCCATCCCACCCGTTCCAGCAGGCCCCCCC
>Ga0172368_10007253_pt1 | contig 11646 bp, 15 predicted proteins | sample Lak11m_FD_114540 | JGI IMG/M metagenome (GOLD analysis project Ga0172368, IMG submission 114540) | Freshwater microbial communities from Kabuno Bay, South-Kivu, Congo - kab_022012_11m | ecosystem: Environmental > Aquatic > Freshwater > Lake | place: Democratic Republic of the Congo: South-Kivu...
GCAGCAGAAGGACTTCTGGTACGTCCGCCTCGCATCCATGCTCCGGAACGTCTATGTCCACGGCAACGTTGGCGTGGGCACGCTGCGCTCGCACTACGGCGGCAAGAAGATCCGAGGAGTGAAGCCGGAGAGGAAGGTCAAATCAGGCGGCTCGATAATCCGCAAGGGCTTCCAGGCGCTTGAAAAGGCGGGCCTTGTGGTCAAGAAGAAGACCGGCCGGGAAATATCCGCAACCGGCAAGAAGCTCCTTGACGCAGCAGCCAAGGAATCCGCCTCTTGAGGTGGAAGTCGTGCCCGAAGAGGAACATGACAATGAGCGGCAGAAGCTGTACCAGCAACGGTTGCAGCAGCTGCAGATGGAGCAGCAGAAAAAAGAGCTGCTCAAGAGGCTCTTATCAGGGGCGGCATACGAGCGCATGATGAATGTGCGCATCTCCAGCCCGGAATTGTACGACAAGGTGGTTTCCTCGCTTGCGTACCTTGCCCAGTCTGGCAAGAGCATGGGGGAAATATCCGATGAGCAGCTTTACAGGCTGCTTGGCAAAATGACTGAGAAGCGGGAAACCTCGATCGAATTCCGCAAGAAATGAGTGATTTTCATGTACCACCCTGGAAAAGTGATTGCGCTGCTGAGCCCCAAGGAGAGCGTTTCCTCGGACAAGTCGGTGCAGGCAACGCTGCGCATGTGGGACGACAATGTCCTCACCATGCTGGTGGATGCAAGAATAGCTGGCAAGGTGCGCGAGGGCGACACAGTCCTTTGCGACTACAGGCCGGAAAAGGGAATGTCAGTCCCTGTCCCAAGGAATGTCATCGTCAAAATACTGCGCGGCAAATCCGCGGAGCGCATGTGGCACGAGTACCATGAAGTGCATGACAAGAGGAAGCGCCACGAGAACCGCGAGAGCCAGGCGCAGCAAAGCTACATAGGTTAATCAGGTGAATATTATGAGCAAGATAAAAACCGCGAGAGCCAAGGCAACGCTTGGAAAGATGATCAAGAGGAACAGGCGCATCCCTCTGTTCGTGGTCGCAAAAACCAACCGCCGCGTGGTGCAGAACCGCGAGAGGCGCAACTGGCGCACGCAGAAGCTCAAGATGCGCTCGCAGAAGCGAACGCGGCTCAATTAGGGTGAACACATGGCAAACCTCGAAAGGATTTACACCATACCGCTCGCAGACGCATACGAGTACATCCGCACCAAGCGCGCGCGCCGCGCTGTGAAGCTGGTGCGAGCATTCGCGCTGCGCCACATGAAGGCGGAGGACGCCAAAATATCCGAGGGCGTCAACAGCCTCATACTGCGCAACGGGATGCAAAAGCCCCCGCGCAAGATCAAGGTCAGGATTGTCAAGGGCGAAGACGCGGTGGCCAAAGTCTGGCTGGTCGGCGAAGAGGAGAAGCTGAAGGAAATCTCCGACAAGAAGGCCAAGGCGCAGGAAGCCAAGAAGAAGGAAGAGGAAAAGAAGTCCGAAGCCAAGAAGGAGGCTGCAAAGCCCGCGGCCGCCAAAGAGGCGCCCAAGGCAGAAAGCAAGCCTGCAGCCCCTGCGGCAAAGGCGTGAGCCCTTTTCCAATTTTTACGGCGTGTTACCATGTCTGTCTTGAAAGCCAGCAATTTTGGCAACCCATACATTGGCTTGTTTGCCAAGGCTTCTGACAAGTTCGTGGCTGCGGATATTTCGTCTTCCCCCAAGCTGCTTGTCTCGCTCGAATCGCTGGGCGTGGCTGTCCACAAGGCGTCATTCGGCGGCTCGGGGCTGGCAGGCATATTCTTGTGCATGAATTCCAACGGGGCAATTCTGCCCTCGTTTTGCAGCAAGGAAGAAATAGCATTTTTCAAGAGCCAGGGGCTCAATGTGGAAGTCCTGTCAGGGCAATTCTCCGCAGTGGGGAACAACCTGGCTGCCAATGATTTTGGCGCGGTTGCCAACCCTGAACTAACCCGCGGGCAGCTCAAGAAAGTATCGGACTGCCTTGGCGTGGAAACGGTGCCCATCCGGATAGCAGGTTATGCCACAACCGGGAGCTGCGTGGCAGCCACCAACAAGGGCTTTGCGGCCCACAACCGGGCCAGCGAGCAAGAATTAAAAGAGCTTCAGGGCATACTGCATGTCAGGGGGCAGAACTGCACCTTGAATACCGGGGTGCCGTTCATTTCGCTTTGCCTGGTGGCAAACTCGAAAGGGGCGCTGGCAGGCGAGGCAAGCACCGGTTTCGAGCTTGGGCGGACTGCGGAGTCACTGGAATTATCCTAATGGTCAGCAACCCACGCCTAACGGCGCTTTGCCTGCGGCAAAGCGTGTCGCCTTCGAGCGGTGCTCGAAGCGCGAAGGCATGGGCTTATGAAAGCATGCATTGTTGTAGGAAGACATGCACGCCTTTACCCGCGCGTTCATGCGCGGGCTTCGGGCGTGGATTGTTGGTGATATCATGGCAAAATTTTTGGTGAACGGGAAAGCCGGGCGCGGCTCGGAGCTGCGGCCTTTTGAAAAGACGGTCGAAGCCGCAAGCGACAAGCTGGCGCGCGAGAAGGTAATGTCGCTCTTGGGCGCGAACGCAGGGATTAAAAGATCAGCCATCAAGATAGACTCAGTCGAGAAAATCTGATTTGTGCGGGGTGTGCCTATGGCAAACGAGGATGAGCTGAACGCGATAGCAAACGAGCTTCAGATGCAGCAGACGCGTGGCGAGGCCATAAGGCAGCAGATGGGCCAGATGCAGCAGACTGTGATCGAAATAGGGTCTGCAATGGAGGCAATCACCAACCTGAAGAAAGCAAAAGGCGACACCCTGGTGCCGATCGGCGCAGGGGTTTTTGTTTCCTGCCCCAAGCCAGACCCTGACCGCGTGCTGATAAACATCGGCGCCAATCTCATGGTCAACAAGAAACCGGAAGACGCAGTCAAGATGCTGGAAGACCGCCAGAAGAAAGTGCGCGAGGCAATGCAGGAAGCCCAGAACGAGCTGCAGCAGATAGTCCGCATGATAGAAGAGCTCACCGGGCGGGGCAACGCACTCTCGCAAACCGAGGAGAAAAATGTTCGGCCTTCTAAAGAATAAGCTTGCTAGTTTTATCGGTGGGCTGTCCGGCAGGGAGGAGAAAAAGGCAGAAGATAGCCCCAGCCCTGCGCAGCAGATGAAAAAGGCGGCAGAAAAACCAGAAGAGGCGCACGTGCCTGCCGGGAAAGTGGAAAAAGCAGTTTCTGCCCCGCCTGGAAAAACAGGGGAAAAGAAGCACGCGGCGCCTGAAAAAAAAGAAGCGCCGCCTGCAAAGAAATCAATTTTTGATGCGGTTGCAGGGGCATTTTCAGCCAAACCTGCGCATGCCACAATTCCGGCTGCAGAAGCAGCCCCTAAAAAGCCAGCTGAGATGGCGGCGCAAGAAAAGCCTGCGGCAAAATTAGCCGAACCAGCAAAGGCGGCTCCTGCGCCAAAGGCAACTGAAAAGCCTATGCCGGAAAAGCAGGTTGCAAAACCAGCGGAGCCAGCCCAGCAGGCAATCGAAAAGCCATCTCCAACTCAGCCGAAACAAAAAAACATTCCAAAAAAAGAGCCAGAGCACATCGTCCCGCAGCAACCGAGCCAGCAACCTCTTCCCGACCTGTCCCGCCTGGAAAAAAAGGCTCAATCTGAAAAGCGGGATATGGCCCCTAAGATAGGGTTCGGAACCGCAATAAAATCATTTTTCTCAAACGAGATAACGATTGGAGAAGGCGAGGTGGCAGACCTTCTGGAGGAGCTTGAGCTCTCGCTTCTGGAAGCCGATGTGGCGTACGATGTATCCAGCGAAGTCACCTCCCAACTCCGGTCCCAGCTGGTGGGCATGAAGGTCCCCAAAGGCCAGGTGGAGAAGAAAACAAAGGAAACGATACAGAACATTCTCGAATCGGTGATGGAAAGCGACCGCAAGTTCGACTTTGTCGGCAGGATAAAAGGGCTGGGCAAGCCGGCAAAAATCCTCTTCGTCGGCCCCAACGGGGCAGGAAAGACCACCACTATGGCAAAAGTGGCGCGCATGCTGATGGACGCAGGCCTCTCGGCCGTGTTCTCGGCATCAGACACCTTCAGGGCCGCGGCAATCGAGCAGACGGAGGTGCACGGGGGCAGGCTGGGCGTGAAGACAATAAAGAGCAAGTATGGGGCAGACCCGGCTTCTGTCGCATTTGATGCAATAAACTACGCGCGGGCCTCCAAGGTGGACGTGGTGCTGATAGATTCGGCCGGCAGGCAGGACACCAATGCCAACCTGCTCTCCGAGCTGGTGAAAATCAACCGCGTGGCGCAGCCAGACCTGAAAATCTACGTCGGCGAAAGCATAGGCGGAAACTCGGTGATCGACCAGATAAAAGCCTTCAACACCGCAATAGGGATAGACGGGGCAATACTCACCAAGATAGACTGCGACGCCAAAGGCGGGACGGCGATATCGATAGCAAAGTCAACCGGAATCCCGGTGCTTTTCCTTGGCATAGGGCAGGGTTATTCCGACCTTGTGCCATTCGATGCCCACAAGATAGCCCAGGAAATAATGAATTGACCCGCGGCAAGGCAACCAATATTAAGTTTGCAACCGGATTCCAAACGTGCCAAAATCAATGTCTGTTTACGAAGAAAAGTTTTCCGGGCCCCAGATCATCCAGAACCAGCGCGAGGAGCTCCCATTCCTGCAGTTCCTGACCATCAAACCAGTGGGCAATCCGCTCCCAAAACTCAACCCGGTTCAGCGCGAGTTCTTTTTCGAATCGCTGACGAGGCATATTGCCGATTCCTGGGCGGAAAGCCAGCGGAAGGCGCGGAAGCTGAAGTCTGTTCCAGTCATGGTCCGTGCCCATGACAGCGCCTATCATATGCAGAAAGAGAAAGAACAGGCGAAAAAAGAGGAGCTGATGAAAGCAGTTTTTGAAAAGCCGATCGGGCTATCCCAGGATTATCCCGCCGCAATCCATTCCGGCAAAAGCGGCCAGGCTGCTTTTGCGGCAAAAGCTGCCGAATCACCCGCAATGCCTGCCCAGCTGCAGCATTTCTATTCGGTTCTTGCTTTCAAGGAAACGCAGGAATCATTGGTGCACGTGCTTGAGGACTATGCACGCGGCGACTTGGAAAAGCTCAGGGCGGCCGTCTCGGATTTTGAAGGCAGGCTGAAATCCCAAGATTACGCAGCCCATGACTTGATGTCTGTGGTGCTTCTGGTCATTGAGGACCATATCTGGGAAGGCTCGGAAGGCGCGCCAGGCTCGGCAAGCCACTTCGGAAGCAGGGTCCGGCCTAATCCTGCGGTCCCGGAAATCCTCCGGACAACTGCCATGAATTCAGCCATGGTGCGCCTGGCATCTGTCAGGGAAATGCTGCGCTACTATTTCGAGCGGCATCCCAAGGAATACTCGGCCGCATTGGCAGCCGCATTGGGCATAACCACCGACAAGGAAGGCGACATGGTTTATCTCCAGGAAAGGCTGGCATGCGAGCTTGCGCGCATAGGCAGCTTTGCGCTTTCCCAGAAAATATTGGCGGCCATCAAGGAAAAGAAGAGGATGGACACCGAGCACTGCCTGCTGGAGCTGGGCTACAAATACGACAGGAAAAGGCGGGTGCTGGTCCTTGGCAAGCGGACCTGCGGCAGCAGGAACGAGGCGCGCGGCATAATCGGCCTCCTGCTGGCCATTGCGAAAAAATAGGCTAAACGGAAAATTCCGCAGCGCAAGAAGGCTGCTCCAGGTTGAAGTCGGCCAGCACGCCCGGCGCAATCTCCCCCAAATATCCAGTTTTCTTCCCGTCCAGATAAACGGCGGCACACCTGCCTTTCACGAAAGGCCCGAATTCCTCTGCGACGAGCTCGAGTTTTTTGCCCAATGACTCCGCAAGGGCCTGCACCACCCCTTTTATCTCGGAAAATGAGGCTTTGGGGTGCATCGAGGCTATTGCCAGCCTTTGTTGCATGCCTGGCGTTCCAACGGGCCCCAGTTCATATACCTTTATGGGCAGCTTCTCATTTTTGCCCTCTGAAAGGACGGCCAGGAGGTTGGGCAGCAGCGCCTGCCTAAAAATCGTGAAGTCCTCGGTAAGCGGATTCTCGATCTCAATTGCCTGCTGCCGCGGCAGCTTTGCCTTTGCGGCAAGCGAGGGGTTGGCAAGCGTCCAGGTGACCACCTCCTCGAAGCCCAGCCCGAGCAGCAGCCCGTAGTATTCAGGCTCGGCAAGTCCTTTGCCTACTGTGGAAACATCCGGAAGCCGAGGCTCGAAATTGTTGAATCCGTAAGCTATTGCAATGTCCTCTATCAGGTCAACTGCATTCATCACGTCAGTCCTGTAGCCCGGCACATAAACGGAATTTCCAACAACCCGATGGCCCATCTTTGAAAGCAGTCTGCCTGCCTGCGCCACGCCAAGCTTTATGCCGAGGAGCTTTTCAGCTTCCTTCACAGGCACTTTCCACCTGCTTTCCTGCAGCAGCGGGTATGCATTGCCATTGATTTTTATCCCCTCGACTTTTCCGCCCCTGTCTGCAAGCATTGCGCAGATTATGTTTACGCACTGCCCTGATGCATCATCGCTGGAGCCCGTGGACTCAATGAACAAGTTGCGCGTTTTGCCGTTCAGCTTCGTATCTTCGCTGTTGATTATCGGCGGGAATGAAAGGGCCTTGCCGTTCCTGTCGGTTATCATCGGGCACCTTTCGCCAACCAGGTGCGCGTAGCTTATGCCCTTGGGATGCCTTTCCAGGATTTTCTCGGGCGTCATCTTCTCGCTTGACTCAAGGGGCACAAAGGAAACATCCTTTCTGCCGCAGGCAAAGTAACGGAACGGGGGCTCGACAGTGTCAAGGTCATAAATCCCGATGGCCGCCTTCCTTCTCTTCCTGCCCAATGTTTCGTGCAGCTTTTCCTGCACCTGCATAAGCGAGCGGAGAAGGGAATCGGTCATCTTTACGTTTTTCACTACTGCTGCCGCGAATGACGGCCGGACTTGGAGAACGGATTTGTCCACAACTACGGAAACATCGGATTTGCCAATCTTGTAAGGCGCGGGCTTGCCGCTCATGTGGCATTTCAGCACCCGGGCCAGCCCTTCCACGCACAGGCAGTCCGGCCTGTTGGGTGTAACTTCCACGTTGAGTTGCCCATCTTCGGTCTCCTCTGTGGGAAAGCCCAGCATGGTAAGGGTGTCCATTGCCTCCTTCTTGCCGGTCTTGACAAGCTCCTGCAAATCCTCAAGATCGAACTGTAGCTGTGCCATATGGGGTAATTCCCCGAATGGGATTAAAATAGTTGGTTATGGGGCAAGGGCGAATATCGACTTGCCGATCCTTTTCTTCGAGTCCAGCTCAACATTCACATAATCAAGAAGCATTTTCTTCACGCGCAGGAATTCCTCCTTGCCAACCTCCTGGTTGAGCACTGCATAGCGCTTGCCCTTCAGGCTGAAGCAGAGTATGCAGTCCTGGCACCCCTCCACATTGTGGCAGAAATAGCAGTCGCTGCATTTGCTTGAGCTGTCCACCTCGAAGCAGCGCTTGGCTTCCACTATGTCGTAGCAGTTCACGCAGAATTCGGAGTCAAGTATCCTGAAATACCCGCCGAAAATGTATTTTGACTGTATCACTCCGGTTGAGCAGGCCGAGCGCGTGGAGGCGGTGGCATCCCACTCGGACCATGACTCAGTGGAATCGATTGCCTGCGTGACTTCCGGCACTTCGCGGCTTTCGCCTTCCACCATGTCCATCGTGGTGCAGGCTTTTCTCGAGACTGCCAACGCGAGCTTTTGAATGGGCAGCCCGAGCGTTCCTTCCTGCACCAGCGCCCCCGAGTTCTTCAGCGCCTCCTCCCTTGTGCATAAGAACGAGCATGGAAGGTCCTTTACAATGGGCAGCTCGGGCCGGTAGGTATGGCTGCCGAATCTTCCGCGCAGCCTCCTGACCGGCAGAGCGCGCTGTTGGAGAAAAGGCACGTATCTGCCGATAGGGCTCCTCGTTTTTCCAAGCACAATTTTCGCGGTTTCGGCAAAAGCCTTTTCAACCGAGGCGGGAGCAGGAACCGTGGGAATGAGCCTCACTTCATCATCGCTGGAATTTTCCTCCACGCCCAGGTGCGCAAGGTCTGAGATGGAGAAAATCCTCTTGTTTTCAGAGAGCAGGGCTGCCATCTCGCCAACGAGCTTCGTTTTCAGCTCCGCGTATTTCTCCCTCTGGAGCTGCACATTGCCGATGACGTGCCTCTTGCCGCGCAGGTTGAAGCCGAATATCACGTCCGAGCAGCTGTAGCAGTTGAAGGAATAGTATGTGTCCGAGCAGTGGTTGGAGTAATACGTCTCAAACATCCGGTTGGCGTTTATGCCCTCCAGGCAGCGCATGGAGTAGTTTATCTTGGGGAATGCGGGTATGCCGAAAACATACTCCGACTCCCGCACGCAGGAAATATACGCGCCCTTTTTCACGTTGCGCACATTGTGGGCATTGTAAACATCTATGCAGTCTATTGCGTTGTCCACCATTCCGATGTTGTGGCTCCTGCCGAAGGTCTTGTTGCCGCAGTATGCCGCGCCCTCCGAGGCGGCGCGGAAAAGCGAGTCAACGTCCTTTATGTCGTTTATCGAGAACTGCTTGCTTGTCGCAGAGGGGATTTCCTGCGGCGAGATGAACGCAGCGCTTGCAGGGTAATACGGCCCGGCCAAAAAAATCTTGCCGGCATTTTCTTTTCCGCCCATTATCGCGTATGGCAGCATGCATTCCTTCAGGTAGGGCTCGAATTCCAGCAGGCCGCCCACTTCTTTTCCGAAGAGTATGGCGCAAAGCTTGCGGAACGCGGCATCAACCGGGGCAATGTCAAAATCCGTGGTCGGGCTTGCCATGCTCTTTTGCTGTTGCTAGGCATATATTAAAATTCTTCCAAATAATTGACCGAAAAATGCATATTTTTATTGTTTTTCCACTAAATCGGCATATTATGGCTGAAATTTTGGATCTTACGGACAGGCGAATCCTTGCCGAGCTGGACATGAACTGCCGCATTTCTGACACGCGGCTTGCCAAAAAGGTCAGGAAAAGCAGGGAAGCGGTGCGCTATCGAATACGCCAGCTTGAGCGCAAGGGCATAATCACCGGCTACCTTACCGCGATCAACCCGAACAAGTTCGGCTGGCACATGTTCAAGGTCTACCTGCAGCTTGAGAACATCCCCGGGGAAAGGGAGAAATTCTACAGGTTCCTGCGTGGCAGCCGGAGGATATACTGGTACGGGATTTGCGACGGGGCCTACGACTGCATATTTGCCATACTCTCCAGGAACGTGACAGAATATTACGACGAAATAAATGCAATCTGCTCGCAATGGCGCCACCTGATAATCCGCAAAGTGCTGGGCGTGATGGTGGACACCGTCCAGTACAACAAGAAATATTTCTGCGAAACCGCGCACACCGAAAACGGGGGCTTTGGGGGCAACACCTCGCAAAACGAGCTGGATGAAACGGACCTGGCAATCCTGGATGCCCTGGCCAACGACGGCCGAATCCCCGTGGTGAAGCTGGCCAGGAGCGTTGGCGCAAGCGCAGAAGCGGTCAGGCGGAGGATAAAATCCATGGAGAAAAGCGGCGTGATAATGTCCTACAGGATATCGGTCGACCTCAACAAGCTTGGCTACATGTTCTTCAAGGCGATATTGTACTTCAAGTCCCTCTCCAGCAAGCAGGAGGCGTCCCTAAGGCAATGGATGCGCTCGCACAAGAATTCAGTATACTACATACGCAGCCTGGCACCATGGGAGGCGGAGTTCGAGTTCGTGGTGGAAAACTACGCGCAGTTCAACCAGATAATCTCCGAGCTGCGCGAGAGGTTCCCATCAGTCGTCAAAAACTGCGAAAACGTCATTTTTTCGGAAGAGAGGTGGATGCCTGCCTACGGCTCGCTGAAATCGGGCTGAAATCAGACTACTTCATCCACGAAGTATTTCTTGCCCTCCACCACTATCGAGGGCGCCTCTGTCACAAAGTAGGTCTTGCCTGAAACTGTGACTGAGGGCACCGCATCCTCCAGCAATACCTTTAGTCGGTTGCCCCTCATCTCAAATGCCAGGCTCTTTTCGCCCACGAATTTATCCATATTGCCACTATATATGGCAAACCATTTATAAATGCAGTGGTTTTTAGAGGAAAAACAGGTTATTGACTGCGGTGCCCGCTCGGCGTCGGCTTTTTAAAGGATTCGCCCAAATTAAGCTTTGCACATTCTCAATTGAAGGTGGTTTTTGTGAGCAAGATATTCTCCTCAGCAAAGGACCTGAAGGAAGGCAAGTATGTCCTCATAGAGGACATTCCCTGCCGGATAGTGAACATCGATTCGAGCAAGCCCGGGAAGCACGGCGCGGCAAAGATGCGCGTCACCGGCATCGGGATATTCGACGGCCAGAAAAAACAGCTGCTGGTCCCTTCGGACGCCGATGTTGAAGTCCCGATCATTGACCGCATGACGGCTCAGGTGGTGGCAGTGAACGGCAACACCGCGCAGCTGATGGACACCACGACCTATGAGGTATTCGAGCTCACCATTCCTGAGGAAATACTGAAGGACGCCGCGGCTGGGAAGGAAGCCGAGCTGATGTGCGCAATGGAAAAGAAAATCATAACAAGAATACACTAAGAGTGATATCATGGAACTTGCAGTAAAGAACAAGAAGGAGAACAGGGCGTTGCAGCGCGACGAGCTTCTCTGCGAAGTGGGTTTTGAGAAGGCAATGCCTTCCCGCAAGCAGCTGCGCGAGGCGATCTGCGCCGCAACCGGCGCTCCAGCCGAGCTTCTCGTAATAGTTTCGGCAAAGGGCGCATTCGGCACCAACAAGGCAATCGTGATTGCGCACTCATACAAGGACAAGAAGGCAATGGGAATCGAACGCAAGCACCTGCTGGTGCGCGACGGACTTGCCGAGAAGGCGAAGAAGGCAGCCAAGAAATCGGCGCCTGCCAAGAAGTAAAAGATGTGATTTTGATGGCTGACCCAAAAGCAAAACCTGCCAAGAAGTTCGCGGCTTACGCTGCGCGCAAATCCTGCCCCAAGTGCGGCTCGGGCGTACGGCTCGCAGAGCACAAGGACCGCAGGGCATGCGGAAAATGCGGCTATTTTGAGAAGAAATAGGTGTGGCGGCTTGAAAGCTGAACACGCGCTTGTTTTTCTCTTCCTTGCATGCGTATCAGCACTGCTGCTTTTTCCCTCCTCATTGGAACTCAGGACAATTTGCACCGGCGCGCTGCTGCTCCTCATGGCGCTGCTTCTTTCCTGCTGGGGCAAAAGCTTGCCCTATGCCCTTTCCTATCTGGGGCTTAGCCCGAAAAAGGGCGAACTCCAGATCCTTGTGGCATGGGGATTTGCCGGGCTGGCTGCGCTGCTGGCGCTGTCATTTGCACTTTCCGCAGCACTCTATTCCCTCGGGCTGCTGGACACTTTCAAAGTGGAGCAGAAAATCCTCACTCTTCCAGCGCTTGCCTTGCTTTCCGCGTTCACGCTCTCTCCCATTGCAGAGGAAATGCTATTCAGGGGCTATTTTTTCCGAAAAATTACCGAATCCTCATCCGGAGGGAAAAAGCAGGGCAGATGGGCAATCGTGCTGGGGGCAGTTTTCTCCTCGCTGCTTTTTGCGTCCCTGCACCTTTCCTACGGC
>Ga0172368_10007254_pt1 | contig 11645 bp, 8 predicted proteins | sample Lak11m_FD_114540 | JGI IMG/M metagenome (GOLD analysis project Ga0172368, IMG submission 114540) | Freshwater microbial communities from Kabuno Bay, South-Kivu, Congo - kab_022012_11m | ecosystem: Environmental > Aquatic > Freshwater > Lake | place: Democratic Republic of the Congo: South-Kivu...
CGCCTCGTGGGGCTGCTGCGTCCGCCGTTTCCGGTGCACGCGATCATGGGTGCTTGCGAGAACATGCCGGGCGGCGGCGCGCAGCGGCCGGGCGACATCGTGAAGGGGCGCGCCGGGCGCACGGTGGAGGTCGTCAACACCGACGCGGAAGGCCGGCTCGTGCTGGCCGACGTGCTCGCGGCCGCGGCGGAGCTGAAGCCGGCGGCGATCGTGGACGTCGCGACGCTGACGGCAGCGATCTCCGTCGCGCTGGGGCCCGGGACCGCGGGGCTGTTCTCGACGGGCGATGCGTTGGCGGACGAGGTGTGCGCGGCCGCCGAGGAAGCCGGCGAGGACGTATGGCGCATGCCGCTGAGCGAGTCGCTGCGCGAGCTGATCAAGAGTCCCGTCGCGGATCTGAAGAACACCGGCGGGCGCAAGGGCGGGGCGATCACCGCGGCGCTGTTCCTGAGGGAGTTCGCGGGCGACGCGCCCTGGGCCCACCTGGACATGGCAGGCTGCGCGATGACCGACAAGGAGCGGCCGCTGGACGCGCGCGGCGCCACGGGATTCGGCGTGCGCACGCTCGCGGCGCTCGTGCGCGGGCGGATGGTCCGGCCATTCGCGCCATAGATGGGATGTCCGCAGATCGCGATTCCCGCGGCAGAAGCCCGGCACGGGAGTGCCGGGGCCCTGCAGTGCCGGCGATTCCGGGGACGCGTCGGAAGCGCCCAGTGCGGCACGCCTGCGACATGCCATGTCCCGGGCCCGGCTCATGGAAGCGAGGAGCGGCACGGAGCGCGCGTCGGCCGCCCCGGCCGGTCCAGCGGCGTCCGCGCCTGGCCTCAATATCGGAACGTGCTCGCGACGAAGACGAAAGCGAACGTCTGCGACACCGCGTCGGCGACCCAGCGGCTCGTCGCGGCGTCGTAGCGCGCGTCCTGACCGCTGCCCGTGGCGAAGCTCAGCCCCAGCCGCGTCAGCGAGTACTCGCCCAGAAGTCCCAGCGACGCCGTCGCGCCGAACAGGTTCACGTGCGGCAGCACGTTGTCCGCGCTGCCGACGAGCGCGCCCGCAGCGTCGGTGCGCAGCGGCGGCGACGAGCTGAAGTCCGTCCACGCCCCCGCCGCCACCGACAGCGTCTCCGAGAACTTCCACTCGCCCCCGCAGGCGCCGTCCACGACCCAGCGGCGCTCCACTCTCGACGGAACCCTGATTTCCCGGACGAATTCGGGATGATCGCGGAAGACCAGCCGCTCGTAGTCGACCGGCAGGTGAACGACGAGGTCGCAGGCGGCCGTCGCGGTGCGGTCCCGGATCCACGCCGCGCCCGCCCGCAGCGCCCCGCCCACGCGCGTCGCCGCCCGCAGCGCGCCCGCATCCTCGTCCGTGTCGGCAGTCCACTCGCGCAGCAGCGCCGCCCCGCCCGCGTCCGCCTGCAGCCGCGCCATGCGCACCTTTCCGCCCGAGAACACCGGCACGGAAGGCGTTTCCAGCGCCAGCCCGAACGACCACGGATCGCCCGTCCACCGCACGCCCGCCTTCGCCACCAGCGAGTCGTCGAACGTGTCCAGTTCGTTGGTCTCCTCGTGGAAGACGTGGCCGGAGTCGCTCCAGCCCGTGGCGCGCTCGAACAGGTGCAGCGAGCGGTGTACCAGGAAGAAGCTCGCGCCGATGGAGAAGCGATCCGTCGGGGCCAGGGCGCCCGCGAGCCCCGCCCACAGGGTCCGGTCGCTCATCTCGCGGTGCGCCTCCTGCACGCCGTCGCCCACGGGGCGGCTCGTGTCGCCCGACGACGAGAGGCTGGAGGGCACGATGACGTCGAACCCGCCCGCCAGGCGCGCGTTGCGCCCGGGCTCCGGGGTGCCCGCCACGAAGATGGCCCCGGCCTCGCCCGCCACCGACGAGAGGCGCAGCCACGCCTGGTGCGGCACGTTCGCCGGCCGATCCGTCTCGACGCCGTAGAGGCTCGTGGAAACGCTCACGTTGCTGCGCGTGGCGCCCGCGATGCCCGCGGGGTTGTACCAGGCGCCCGACGGCTCGTTCGCGACGGCGGTGAACGCACCGCCCAGCACCGCGGCGCGGTTTCCGACCGGGTAGTCCTGGTAGTGCACGTCGTCGGCGCGCGCGGCGGCCGCCCCGAGGACGACGAGCGCGGCCGCGGCGCAACGCATCAATCCGCCCCAGAAAAAAGCAAGAGCTTCACCACGGAGACCACAGAGACCACGGAGCTCTTCGGGTATCGGAAGCCGAACCTCCGTGCTCTCCGTGGTCTCCGTGGTCAACCGTTCTTGTTCTTGGCCGCCCGGTTGCTGCCCGCACTCTCAGCCTCCCTGCTGCGGGAAGCAGTAGCGCGGCGTACACCAGAACGACTCGCAGATGCCCGTGTCGTTGCCGTCCCGGTCCTTGCCGGGCTGCGACGGCGCCGGGCAGGCCTGGCCGTTGTTGCACACGCAGCCCTTGGCCTTGCCGTAGGTGTCGCCCATGTCGATGTCCGCGCAGCTTCCCTGGGAGCCGTCGCAGTCGGCGTCGGTGTCGCACCACTGGATCCACGCCTCGCACTGCCAGCGTGCGGGGCAGGCCGCGCGGGCGAGCTTGTCGCAGGCGTGCCACATGATCTTCTTCGTGGCGGCCGCCAGCGCGTGCGTCACGCAGCGGGACTCCTGCGGGCGGGTGCCGGGCGGGGTCGGGTACGTCTGCAGCGAGCAGTCGCCGCACCAGGGCGGGTCGGTCGCGTCGAAGCAGTCGCCGGCCTTCACACCGGTCGGGCAGTCGGCCGCCGGGTAGCCCCCCGGCTCGCCGCAGCAGAACTGGCCGAGCTGGCCGGCGGTCACGTTGGGGCCGCCGCAGTAGAGGTTGGCGCCTCCGACGCTGCCGTCGGGGTTCTGGCGGATGCACCCCATGGGCTTGCAGACGCGGTTCTCGCACGCGTAGCCCGCGTTGCAGTCGCTGTCGGCGCGGCAGCCGCCCTTGCACCCGAGCGTCGCGCGGTCGCAGTAGCCCCACGAGTGGCCGTCGGGATCGGCGGGACAGTCGGCGTCGCGCACGCACTTGGGCGGGGGCGGGCGGCAGCGGCGCACGAGCGGGCTCACGCGCACCGGATCGCCGTCGTCGGTGCAGGCGGTGCCGGTGCTGCAGGCAAAGGCGCCCGCGCCGTCGCAGCCGGCGCCGCACTTGCCGCCGCCGAAGTTGGGGTTGTTGGCAGTGAGCAGGCGGCCGTCGACGTGGCAGACCTGGCCCGGCGGACAACTGCTCTGGCCGGTCTGGTAGTCGAAAAGACAACTCTTCACGCAGATGCCGCGCATCGTGTCGCACACGGGCATGGGGCCCAGCGCGTCGCACTCGGCGTCGGAGATGCACGGGAACTGCGCGTCGCACGAGCCGCCGACGGGCGCGCAGAAGGGCGAGTCCGTCTGCGCGACGTAGCCGGGCGTGCAGCCCAGATCCTTCTTCGGCAGGCAGACCTTTTTGCCCTGGTAGTCGGTGCAGCCGGCAAGGTAGCTCTCGTAGGCCGCCGTGGAGCCGCACTCGGCGTCGCCGGCGCAAGGCTGGCAGCGGCCGCGGCGGGGGCGGCAGGAGCCGACGGCGGCGTCGCAGAAGCACATCTCGGCCGAGCAGTAGTCGTCCACGATGCCGTCGGGCCCCATGGCGGGCTGGAGGCAGTCGTAGTCGTCGCGGCAGGTGCGCGCCTGCAGGCACTCGCCGCTGGGGATGTCGCAGTATTCGCGGGAGGCGCACGCGGAGTCGGCCGTGCACCGGGGCGGGCCGGCGTCCGCGGGGCCGGCATCGACCGGGCCTGCGTCGGCCTTGCCGGAGTCCGGGCCGCCCGCCTGCTTGTCGGGGCAGCCGGCGAACGCGATCGCCAGCAGGAGGACCGCGGGCACGAAAGCGAGCGCCCGGCGGGGCAACGGGATGCGGAGCGAGACCATGGTGCGACTCCCGCACGACGCGGCGTGTCGTGCGCCAGCATCGCACGGGGTCGGCGAGCGCGGCAAGGACGGGAAAAGAACAAGAACGGTTCACCACGGAGACCACGGAGAGCATGGAGGTTTGACTTCTGATACCCCGAGAACTCCGTGGTCTCTGTGGTCTCCGTGGTGAAGCTTCTGCTCTATTTGTCTGGCATCGCTCCGGCCGCCGCTTCACGACGCGGCGCGTCATCGCACCCCGCCGCACAGCGCCCCGTCCCCGGGCGTGCCGAAAACGCACGGATCCGCCTCGGAATGCAACCGGCCGGAAATTTGGTCGGTCCGTGGCCCGGTGCTACCATCCGGCTCGAATCGCTCCCACCCGCACCGCGGGCGGCTTTGCGCGCCGGACGCGCCGGGAGGAGCGGAAAGGACCGGCCTTCATGGCCCGCAGCAGGCTCGCCGTCGGCCTGGACATCGGCTCCGCCTCCGTGAAGCTCACCCACCTGGGCGAGAGCAAGCGCGGCTACGTCCTGGACGCCTTCGGCATCGCGCCGCTGCCGCCCGAGGCGATCGTCGACGGCGCGCTCATGAACAGCTCCGCCGTCGTGGACGCCGTGCGCGAGCTCTTCAGCCAGGCCCGAATCAAGGCCAAGCAGGTCGCCATCGGCATCAGCGGCCACTCGGTCATCATCAAGAAGATCCAGCTCCCGCGCATGAGCCAGGAGGAGCTGGAGGAGTCCATCCAGTGGGAGGCCGAGCAGTACATCCCCTTCGACGTGAAGGACGTGAACATCGACGTGCAGGTGCTCAGCCAGGGCGACGACACCACGCAGCAGATGGACGTGCTGCTCGTGGCCGCCAAGAAGGACATGATCAACGACTACACGGCCGTCATCGCAGAGGTGGGGCTGCAGCCGACGGTCGTGGACGTGGACGCCTTCGCGGTGCAGAACTGCTTCGAGATCAACTACGACATGCCCAAGAACGAGACGCTGGTGCTCATCAACGCCGGCGCCTCGGTGGTGAACATCAACGTGGTGCGCGACGGCAACACGGTGTTCACGCGCGACGTGTCGGTGGGCGGAAACCAGTTCACCGAGGAAATCCAGAAGCAGCTCAACGTGAGCTACGACGAGGCCGAGAAGCTCAAGGTGGGCGGCGATCTGGGGGAGACCGACAGCGTGGTGCCCCAGGACGTGGAGCGCGTCATCCAAGGGGTGGCCGAGCAGATGGCGGGCGAAATCCAGCGCTCGCTGGACTTCTACGCCGCCACGGCCGCCGACAGCCACGTGTCCAAGGTGTTCCTCAGCGGCGGCACGGCGAAGATTCCCGCGCTATTCAAAATAATCGAGAACCGGGTCGGCGTGCCCGTGGAGATCATGAACCCGTTCAAGTCGGTGGAAATCGACAACCGCCGCTTCGACCCCAACTACCTCATGGAGATAGCGCCGCTGGCCGCCGTGTCCGTGGGGCTGGCGCTGCGGCGCCCGGGCGACCGGTGAGGTCGCGATGATCCGCATCAACCTCCTGCCCGTCCGGGCCAGCAAGAAGCGCGAGCTGGGACGCCAGTGGCTGGTGCTGGGCGCGCTCGTGCTCGGGGCGGCGGTGACGGGCAACTACTTCTGGTGGGCGGACTCGGAGCGCACGCTCGCGGCCATCAAGCAGCGCATCGCCCGCTACCAGGCCGACATCGAGACGCTCAACAAGATCATCGGCGAAGTCAGCACCATCAAGGAGGAGAAGGCCCAGATGGAGCAGAAGCTGGGCGTGCTCAAGAAGCTGCGCGACGGGCGTACCGGGCCCGTGCGGGTGATGGACGAGCTGGCGAGCGTCATTCCGGCCCGGGTGCGGCTCCAGGCGTACGAGGAGAAGGAGGGCGGGGTGAACCTCGTGGGCAGCGGCGCCACCCACGACGACGTGGCGGCGTTCCTGCGCAAGCTCAAGGGCAGCCGGTTCTTCGGCGACGCGCAGCTCAAGTTCACGCGCGTGGCCGGCGAGAACCGGGTCGAGTTCAACATCGTGTGCAGCGTGAAGTACTCCACGTAGGGGCGTCATGGCTTCGGGCGGCGAGGCGTTCGTCGACAGGGTGGTGCGGCTGCCGGCCCCGCAGAAGGCTGCGGTCGCGGCCTTTCTCGTCGCGGGCATCACGGCCGGCAACTACTTCCTGTTCGTCCAGCCCACCCAGGAGCAGGCCCAGGCGCAGCTCGCGCGCATGAAGAAGCTGGAGGAGGAGCTCATCCAGAACCAGGCCATCGCCAACAACCTCAACCAGTACCGCCGCGAGAAGGAGCTTCTGGAGCAGCAGCTCGCCAAGGCCCTGGCGGAACTGCCCGAGGAGGCCAACATCGAGGCGCTGGTCGAGAGCCTGTACGAGATCGCCAGCAAGGCCGGCATCGTCCTGAACAGCATCGAGCCCAAGGGCGAGAACCGGGCCGACTTCTACGCGGCCATCCCCCTGGCCATCCAGACCGTCGGCAACTACCACGAGATCGCGGTCTTCTTCGACGCCATCTCCAAGCTCAAGCGCATCGTGAACATCACGGGCATCCGCATGGGAGTGCCGCGCACGAAGAACGAGAAGGTGCTCGTCGACGCGGCGTTCACCGCCACCTCGTTCCGGTTCCTGGAGGGCGAGAAGAAGCCCGAAAAGAAAGAGGAAGGCAAGAACCCGGAGAAGAAGCCGGAAGGCAAGAAGTAGGCGCACGGGAGGGCGGGTCCCCCGGGGCCCGGAGGCAGGCGTGGTGGCATTGCGGACGATGGCGCGGGGCGTGCGGGGCGCGGCGGCGGCGGCGCTGGCGTGCTGGGCGTGCGGCCCGCAGCTTCCGCCGCAGAAGCCGCTGCCGCCCCCGCCTCCGCCCTCGGCGCTGGACCTCACGGCCGGCGCCGGCGAGGACGCCTCCGCGGTGCTCTACGTCTACTCGCCCGTGGGCAAGCGCGACCCCTTCCGCGACACGCTCGCCGCCGGCGGCCGCGTCGCGGTCGGCCCCGACACGCGCGGCGTCAAGCCCACGCGCCTGCAGAAATACGAGATCGACCAGCTCCGCCTGCAGTTCACGCAGACGGGCACCAGTGCCCCGGCGGCGATGATCATCGACCCGAGCGGGCGCGGCACCGTGGTGCGCGTGGGAGACTTCATCGGCAAGAACTGGGGCAAGATCTCGCACATCGGACGCGAGGAAATCACGGTCACCGAGACCATCGCGGACCAGCAGACCGGCCGTGTGTACCCGAACTACGTCCAGCTCCGGATGCCGGTCACCGACGTCGAGAAACGCACCAAGGATCTGCTGGACGAGGACGAGGCGAACCCATGACGCACCCCAGGCGCCCCGTCCGATCGGAGGCCTCCATGGCCCGCCCCGTAGCCGGGCGCCGCCGGCAGGCGCCGGCCGCCGCCCTCGTCGCGATGCTGCTGGCGGCGCCCGCCGCGCGCGCCGCCGACGCCGACCCCGGCGTCAACCGCGTCTCGCAGGTCCTCGTGGAGGGGACCGGCGCCGCCGCCACGGTGCGCGTGCGCGGCAGCCGCGAGGCCACGTTCACCGTGTTCCGCCTGGAGGCGCCCGCGCGCGTCGTCGTCGACCTGTCGCGCGCCGACGTGGGGGCGGTGGCCGCCGCGGGGCGGATCCCGGGCGGCGGTCCCGTCCTCGCGGTGAACGCGACCCAGTTCGACGACGCACGCGCCCGCGTCGGCCGCATCGTCGTGGCCGTCGCCGAGGGCACGCGCCACGAGGTGCGGCCCGCCGGAAACGATCTGCTCGTCGAGCTGTCGGGACCGCCCGAGGCCGCCGGCGGCCCGAAGCAGGCGGCGGCGCCGTCCGCAGGTCCCGCTGGCGGTCCGGGGTCGGCGGTCGAATCCGGGCCGGAGCGCGGGCCGGCGGTCGCGGCGGCGCCCGAACCCAGTCCCGGGCCGCCCGGAGCGCCTGGCGCCGGCACCGAGGACAACGTCGTCTCCGTGCGCGACGACGATCTGCCGGCGGGAGCGCCCTCCGGCTCGCGCCTGCTCGCCGTGCGCGTGCGCCCGCGGCGCGGAGGCGCGCGCGTGGAGCTGCACGCGGACGGCGCACCCGCGCGGTGCAGGATTCTGGAGCTGAAGGACCCCGCCCGGGTGGCGCTGGACCTGGACGGGTTCGAGACGTCGCTGCGCCGCGCCGGGCCGCCCTCGGGGCCCGTGGCCGCCGTGCGCGTCGGGCGCCACGAGGGCCGCGTGCGCGTCGTCGTCGAGGCGCGCGGCCCGCGCATGCCGCCCTTCCGCGTGCAGCGGACGCCGTCGGGACTGGTCCTGGACGTCTCGGGAGCTCCCGCCCGGGCTCCCGAAACGGTCGCCGCAGCGCCCGCCGCCGAACGCCCCGGTCGCGGGGAAAGTCCGACGCAGCGTCGGGACGAGCCCGCCGGCGCCGGGGACGCGAGCGGGACGAAGGGCCCCGGCGCGACAGAGGCGATCGCGCAACCGGCCGTCGTTGCTGAGGAAATTGTCGCAAAGGGATCGGTGGCCGACGCGGTCCCCGGGCCGGTGAAGACCGCCGGACGGGAGGACGGCGCCGGGGCGGCGGCGGCCGGCACGGGCTCCCGCGGGCCCGCCGAGCCCGATGGGCTGGCGGCACGGAAGGTCGCCCCGGCTCCGGTCGCCGTGGAAAGCCCCCCGCGACCCGCCGCGGGGCGGGGCTCGCGCCAGCCCGCCTCCGCCGATGCATCCGGGAGTCCGGACGAGCGGGCCGCGCCGGATCGGGCGCGGGGCGCAGGCAAGCCGGTGGAGATCCGGACGGTGGACGTGTCGGGCAACGGCCGCACGACGCGCGTGGTCGTCGCGGCGACGGCCGATCCGGCCACCGAGGTCGGACGGGGCCGCGACGGGGAGTGGGTGCTGACGCTGCGCGGCGCGCGGCTTCCCGCGGAACTGGAGCGCAAGCTGGACGCCGCCGACCTGGACGGCCCGGTCGCATGGGTGGCGGCCTACCGGGCGGGGCCGGACGTGCGCGTCGCGGTGGCGCTGCGGCCCGGCGAGGAGGCGACGCCGGCCCTGTCCCGCACGAAGGTCGGGCCCTCGACCGGAATCGCCTGGACGTTCGCCTCGGCAGCGCCGCGGCGGGTGGCCATCGCCGCCCGCGACCGCGAGGCGGGCGCCGGCGGGTTCTTGGGCGAGGCGCCGGCCTACGCCATGGCGGCGGCGCCCCGGGCGGGGCTGCAGGCCGCCCCGCCCGCGCCCCAGGCGCCCGCACCGGGACAGTCCCTGTCCACGCTGGTGGGAGGCTCGCCCGCCCAGCAGCCGTACAGCGGCAAGCGCGTCGACTTCACGGCCAAGGGGCTGGACATCATCCAGTTTCTGCAGGCCATCGCCGAGGTGAGCAAGCGCAACATCGTCGCCAGCGACGAGGTGGGCGGCACGGTCAACATCCGGCTGCGCAACGTGCCCTGGGACGAGGCGCTGGACATCGTGCTGCGCACCAAGAACCTGGGGCGCGAGGAGGTGGGCGACATCATCCGCGTGGCGCCGATGGAACGGCTGCGCGCCGAGCAGAAGGCGGCCGTGGACGCCAAGCTCGCCGCCGACCAGGTGGCGCAGCTCAAGGTGCGCCTCATCCCGGTGAACTATGCGACGGCCGGCCAGATGGTGGACCGCGTCAAGGATCTGCTCACCCCGCGCGGCACCGTTTCCGTGGATCCGCGCACCAACGTCCTCATCGTCAAGGACACGGTGGAGGCGCTCACGCGCGCGGAACTGCTGGTGCGCAACCTCGACACCCAGACGCCGCAGGTGCTCATCGAGGCGCGCATCGTGGAGGCGCAGACGACCTGGAGCCGCGCCGTGGGCATCCAGTGGGGCGGCGACGCCAAGGCCACCCCGGCGACGGGAAACCCCACGGGTCTGGTGTTCCCCAACCTCGTATCCATGGCCGGGGCGGCCGACGACGGGTCGGCGCCCACGAGCGCCACGAGCCCGAAACCCAACTTCGCGGTCAACATGCCCACGTCGGTCGGCGCCGGCACCGGCGGCGGCGTCGGGTTCATCTTCGGTTCGGCCGGAGGCGCCGCCTCGCTGAACCTGCGCCTGAGCGCGGCCGAGGTGAACGGCACCATCAAGACCATCAGCGCTCCCAAGGTGACGACGCTCGACAACGAGAGCGCCACCATCAGCCAGGGCGTGAGCGTGCCGTTCAGCCAGACTTCGGCCTCGGGGGCCTCCACGAGCTTCATGGAGGCGCGCCTGTCGCTGCAGGTGACCCCGCACGTCACGAGCGACGGGGGGGTGCTGCTGAGAATAAGCGCGTCGAACAACTCGCCCAACACGCAGCTCACGGGCTCCAACGGCCAGCCGTCCATCAGCCGCCGCGAGGCCAGCACCAACGTGATGGTGCGCGACGGCGACACGACGGTCATCGGCGGCATCTACACGCGCCGCAGCTCGCTGCAGGAGGACGGCGTGCCGTACCTGTCGAGGCTCCCGATCATCGGGCGCCTCTTCCACAAGAACAACGAGCTGGACGACCGCTCGGAGCTGCTCATCTTCATCACTCCGCGCATCGTCAACCGCCAGCAGTCGCTCGTCACGACCGGCGACGCTCCGTAGGCGCGGCCGGGAAACAGGGAGTCCGCCATGCGGGCGCACGCGAACCTCGTTGCACCGATGCCTGTCGGGTTGCCGCACTCCCGCCGCCCGAAACGGCCGGGCCCGACCGGACGCGAGGGCCGCGGAGGCCGGGAGCCCGGGGCCTTCGTGTCCGCGGGCGCCGAGAACACGTGCGCCCCCGGCGCCGTCCACGGGAAGGCTCCGCCCTCGGGCCGGGCGATCCGGCCGGTGGAGTGCGTCCGCTTGGCGGCCATGATTGCGTCGACCGCGTTTCTGGCCGCCTGCGGCACCGATCTGTCGCCGCTGACGGTCAGCAGCTTCAATGCTCCGACGCTGGACGTTGCGTCCTCGGCGTGCGTCGGCAGCGGCGCGGCCGTCAGCCGGGTCCGCATGGACCTGTCGAGGGGCAAGGGCATGGTGCTGGGGGCGTCCATCAAGAGCGTGCTCGGGGGCAACGCCGAAGGGACGGTCGGCCGCATCGACTCCAACACGGCCACCATCGACACGGCGGTGGTGACGTTCCGCGGCAAGAGCCTCGCGCAGCCGCAGGTGACGACGACCACGCTCATCCAGGTGCCGAGCAGCGGCGTGGGCAACGGGCTCTTCACGCTGCTGCCCTCCGGCCTGAGCACGCTGGAGCCCGACTCGGAGGAGGACGGCGAGTTCGTCGCCCGGGTCGCCTTCTCCGGCAAGCTGCTCGACGGTTCGACGATTCTCGTCACGCCTGCGGAACTCCCGGTGAGCACCTGCAATGGCTGCCTCCGTCTGCCGTGCGAGGATCCCGACAAGGTCGATCTCGAGGACGGGCTGCCGCTCGTGAAGGACACGTTCCGTCGCGTGGACTGCGGCGCGGACTCCCGCGCACAGGCCGGCACCCAGGCCTGCGTCAAGGTGACGCCGTAGCCCGACCCGGGCTCGCCGGTCCCGCGGTGCTTTCCCCATTCCTGCGGTCAGAAAGCGGACAATGCGTCCGCGCGCGTCCCAGCAGGAATCCCGACCGCAACTCTGCCCAGTGACAGACCCGTGCGGCTGTGATCAGGTCCGCACCCCCTCCGCCCGCGGCTTAACGCGGGACACAACGTTCGAATTCCCTGTTGTTTCAGCCTGATCGGGCAGGTTTGCACTTTTCGCTGGACACAGATCGGGCGCCCATGTAGACCGGTTGTATGAGCAGCGGCTCGGGCGGCGGC
>Ga0172368_10007255_pt1 | contig 11643 bp, 13 predicted proteins | sample Lak11m_FD_114540 | JGI IMG/M metagenome (GOLD analysis project Ga0172368, IMG submission 114540) | Freshwater microbial communities from Kabuno Bay, South-Kivu, Congo - kab_022012_11m | ecosystem: Environmental > Aquatic > Freshwater > Lake | place: Democratic Republic of the Congo: South-Kivu...
AACAGGAAAGTGGAGCCGAGCTGTCTCGACTCCACTTTATCGCTTGCGTTTGTCTATCAGCAGGCTTTGGATCGCCTACCGACCTTTTTCTCTCCCTGTATTAGATTCGGGATGAGTCATGTTGATTATTTTTGAAGGGCTTCAGAGACGCGTGCAAGTCGTTCGCGAGCTTCCTGCGCCACTTTTTCGAGCGCCGGATCCTCGATTAATCCCAGCATCGAAAGCGGGTCAACGATATTTATCACAATGTCATCGCCTTCTTCGTATACGATCACGTTGCACGGCAACAGCAGTCCTACGTCGGGACGGGCAGTCAGTGCTCGAAATGCCAACGGTGGGTTGCAAGCGCCTAAAATCGTGTATTTTCGGAAATCGACATCCAGTTTCTTCTTCATGGTTTCTTGCACATCGATGCTTGTCAGCACGCCAAAGCCTTCGGCTTTGAGAGCCGCCGTTACCTTTTCAAGTGCAGATTCGTAAGACAATTTCAGGGTGGATTGAAATCCCAACTCAGACAAGGTTACCTCCAGGAATGAATAGTAGTTTGTAAATCTCTTTGATGTTAGGTGATTAAAAAAGTTGCTTCGAAGGTTGAATTGTAACGAATCCCTGTACATTTTTCTCTGATGGCGCCTGGTGTAATAAATAAATTACAATCTTCACGTAATCTTTATATATTCTTTGACAATACTTGACATTCAACGGATATTATCAGGAAAAACGTCTTTAAGGAGAAAATGATGACAGCCCGAGCAGTTCCATCCAGAGTAAAACCCCGTTTAATTGGTTTCAAGGCAATTTTCACTCACCAATCTTTTCGCACGTTGGTGCAGCTTGCTTTTGCCTTGTTCATTGTGTATATCACGGCGGTTCATATATCAGCGGGCGAAGCTTCCACCAACCTGACCGCCTCGCCAGAAGCCTTTTGTCCTTTTGGCGGGTTGGAGACTTTCTATAGGTACATCGTCAGCGGCGGAACGTATGTGCCTCATACTCATTTATCGAACCTGGTGGTCGCAGCGGCAGTATTGATTACCGCTCTTTTGTTGCGATCCGCCTTCTGCGGTTGGATCTGCCCGCTGGGTTATATACAGGACCTGATCCACAACTTCAGCGCATGGCTGCAAAAACACTTTATACCTTACCGAAAGTCCATTCGTACAATTTCACAGCGAGGACAACCTACCTGGAGTTTCCTTGACAAATACCTGCGCTTCATAAAATACGGGGTGCTCATTTGGTCTGTTACCGGCGCGGCAATCTATGGTGTCATGGTGTTCAAGGATTACGATCCCTGGTCAGCACTGATCAACTTTGCCGAATGGACATTCACTCCTGGTCTGGTTGTGCTTGGGCTGACCCTGGTTGGCTCGATGTTTGTTGAACGTCCATGGTGCCGTTACGCCTGCCCGCTTGGCGCGGCTAGCGGGCTGCTTGGCAAACTCAGCCCTGTTTATCTCAAACGCGAAGCTGATGCCTGCACAAGCTGCAAAATCTGCACGAATGTCTGCCCGATGGGGCTTAATATCCACACCGCCACGACCATAACCAGCGTGGACTGCGTCAGCTGCCTGGAATGTGTGGGTGAGTGCCCGCGCGAAAGCGCGCTGGAAGTCAAAGTTGGCTTGCCATTCATGGCAAAATAAGGAGAAGACGATGAAAATTAATCCAATGGTATATGGGGTAGTTGTTGTGGTGGTTTTCCTGGGCGTGATCTTCGGTTTTCAAGTTGCTGGTGTCTGGTCCACTTCCGGAAAAGTAGATACATCAGGCAAGTCGATCCAGCCTTCTGCCGCTGATGTCAACACTATCAAGGGCTGGATGACGTTGGAGCAGGTATCGACAGTGTTTGGGGTCCCGGCTCCAGAAATTCTCTCGGAATTCAATTTACCTGCTGATACCCCGCCCTCCACTGCATTAAAAGACCTGGAAAGCGATACCTTTGACATCACAAAGCTGCGCACCTGGCTACAAAACCGGTCAAATCCCTAGAAAATATCTAGACTCACTGGGTATATATTTTCCTAGCAGTAAACAGCCTGAAGAGAAGAAAAGAGGTTTTTTGTTGTGTATATGGGCGTGGAACACGCCCATATACACAACTTCCCGTATAAGATTCGGGGCAGCGTAAAGGATCCCGCCGATGAAAATGCATCTCTTCATGATCGATCACGAAGATTTTGCGCCCGGTCCAGGTGCAGATGAGTAAACACGAGAAAAATATCGAACAAAACGCCTGATCCAATGATTGCGCGTTTTGTTTTTTACCAGATGTAACTTTTATGGGACGATCGCATCAAATGAAGTATAAATTCAAAAAAATTCAGGAGTAGAAAATATGGAAATGATCATTGATTTCCCAGGCGGCTCACGTGTGGATGCCCATTTTGGTCAGTTCACTGTTGCTACTGACCAACCCCCAGCCGCAAGTGCGCCAACACCTTTTGCGGTTTTTCTTTCGTCGATTGGTACTTGCGCCGGGATTTATGTCCTCGGTTTTTGCCAGCAGCGCGGGCTGCCAACCGATGGAATCCGCATCGTGCAGCGTATCCACAGCGGTTTCAGCGGTATGGTTGAGAAGATCGACCTGGAGATCCAGGTTCCGGCTTCCTTCCCTGAAAAATACCGAGATTCGCTGATCCGTTCCGCCGATTTGTGCGCAGTTAAGAAGCATCTTGAAAAGCCGCCCAGGTTTGAGATCACCACCACGGTGGTTGAGCCGGCCCGGTAAAGTAATTTTGGTAGAAAATAAAATTTCCCATTTAAAAAAAGAACCGGCGCTCTGCCCGGTTCTTTTCGATTGAACTGTGTGGAGGAGATGCGCCATGAATGCTTTTATTGAACCGCCTCGAAGAGTTTCACCTGTGCTGCGCTTTGGCATCTGGGTATCTGAGAAGATCACTGGGCGCAGGATGCTGCCCGCGCGGATCCTGGCTTGGTATCCCAGGGCTGCCCTGGGTTCAGGATTGCTGGAGGCATTGGTGGCTCACCGGGATGGCGGACTGGATGAACGCATGCTAAAACTGGTGCGCATGGCTGCCTCTTTTGCTGCGGCATGCCCTTTTTGCATCGATATGAATTCTTACGAGCATGAAGCCCTGGGCATTAACAGCCAGGAAGTTCTGGCTTTGCAGGGCCAACTGAACCTGGAAGATGTGCCAACAATTTCAGATCGCGAACGCCTGGCGATAGAGTATTCGCGCCATATTTCGCAGACACCGCTCAAGTTCCAACCGGATTTCATCGAAAGGGTTAAAGCCAGTTTTCATGAGCGCGAGATGGTTATCCTGGCATCCACGGCAGCGCAGGTCAATTATTGGGCGAGGCTGATCCAGGCCCTGGGGATCCCACCTGCGGGATTTTCTGATTAGGTTGGGGTCGGTCGTGTGGGTGTTCAAAGCAGGTATCCAAAAATTCCAAAATTGTAAAAATCCTGAGAATGCTTTTGTCATGAAATTGGCTGTGCATTTAAAAGAAAAAAAGGGCACGGTACTGCAACCGTACCCTTTGCATCACGTTTTATTTTTACTTTTTGAGCGTGCTAAAGTTGAAGAGCCTGTAAAGCGGGCAGAAGCCAACTGCGGCAGTGAGCAGCAGGATCACACCGATGATATCCACCACAACTGCGAGGGTGCCGCCGAGCGCGCCACCAAGACCCAGGTAAAGTAACACGACACCGGCAACTGCGCGGATGATACGGTCAATGTTGGATTCGTTCAGTTTCATAAAAGCCTCCTGTGGCAGTTTTTAGAATGATGAAGCTACATTCTTTGATGCAAATGTCACAAAAAGGTTACAAAATTCGCGAACCTATCCGTTTTTCTGTGAACAATCTGTTGCCTGCGTTATCACGGTGTCGTTATACCGGCTTTTGTTGGGATCAGGAGAAACGAAGTTGAATCGTTCAGGTTTATGCGGGGTGGTCCATGATTCGTTTGCCGTACCAGAAGCGCTTCCAATCACCGCCGCTGCCCTGCAAGGCAAGAAAAGTGTACAGCGAACCTGCCCAGAAACCCATCCCTATCATCAGGATTACCCAGATGATGGATGGCAGCAACGCTTTCTCGCGGAAGATGATCCAGCATGAGAAGAGGGTGAAACCGACATACAGATCCACCAGCGAGACAATGCCCCATGGCATGGCCAGCAACCTGGATCCTTCGGTAAAGAAGTCTGCGGATGTGAAGGCATAGATCAATATACCGGTCATGACCAGCAGGCATAGCAGTGAAACGACTTTTGCAATTTTCATAGTGATACCATTCCTTTTGAGATATTTTTTGGGTGAATAGCGATTTTCAAGGCGATGCTGCCGGTTTTTTAAAGGAGCGCACGAATACATAAATACCCACACCCAAAACGAGTGCGCCGAGGATAAATCCACTGAAGTTGGAAATGAAATCGCTGATCAACTCCCACTGGCTGCCAAAAGCATAACCCAGGCAGCCATAAATCGCAATCCAGGTCAATTCTCCCAACACAACGAAAAGATAGAATTTTCGAAAATGATAACCACTACTGGCCGCAATCAATGTCACCGGAAGCGCCAAAGCGGTCAACAGCCAGCGGGTCAGATAAATGGCAATACCTCCCCGGCTTAAAAACAGTTTGCTGGCGTTTTTCCATGCGCTGGTTTCACCAAATCGGGCTTCGATATGGGTACTGGCAAAATAGCCGATTGCATATAACAGCCCATCCCCGGCGATCGTGCCGAGGTAACCAAGCAAGGAAGTGGAATAGCCATCCAGCAGGTTTTGGCGGATAAAAGCGCCCGACGCAATTACGATCAAGGTACCCGGCAGGGGCAAACCCAACCCGCTCAGGAATAATAATCCAGCCACCATAGGGGCGCCATAGGTGCCGATCCAGGTCAGGGCCAGTGAACTTATATCCACGCTCATGGCTTTTTCCCTTGGGTGTCGAGCACTTTTTGGATTGCTGTCACAAGGGCGCTCGGCCCGCCGGAATACTTGATCTCATCGCTTAAGAAATCGAGCGGTTTATTGGCATTCCCGTCTGGCGCAATCCCGGTTCCGGTAAAAAAAGCTTCAGCCGGGATGCCGGTGCTGTTGGCGATGTATTGGACGGTCATCCACCCTTCCACTTTCTGTTCGATCAGCCCGGTGGCAACTGGATTTGCTCGATAAGAAAGGATCGCATCGCGTACGGTTGTCATGACCACTGGAGCCCCACCTGCCTGTCCCAGGCCTTTCTGACGGTTGAGACGGTTGAGTGCGATCAGGCTGGTTTCTTTTTTCGGGTTGACCCCGACAGCATCGAACAGGTACTTTTCCGGCACGGCATATGCCACGGCTACATAGCGAATACTCATCCAGGGCCGTAGAAGGTCGGGTGACAAGTTTCCAGCGGCAAAATCATGTTCTGCGGCATAACGCACCTCTTTATAAAAATCCAACATTCCAGTGGCTTTGGGGATCATGATTGCCGCCCCAATAATGATCAATACCAGGGCCAGCAATTGTATTTTGGAAATGGTTTTTATTTTTTGGATGATCCTTTTCATGATGTTCCTTTCAAATTGCAATATCCCTGGATTGGCAGCTACCCGGTCTTTCATCCCCGGCGTACGATCGAATTCTAAACCAAGGTGTGTACCCCGGATAGATGATGGCTGCATTTTAGTGTAGCTTGGCCAGAAAATGCGTGCTGAATATTGATCTTTAATACATAAAAAGGTATAGTGGATGAAAATTGGTATAATATTTATTACTATCCAGGGAAACGATCGATGCGAAAAAACATTTTTTGCTCTGATATGGATGGAAACCATGCCTGATTTTGATGGAAAGATCGCCATTGTCACTGGCGGCGGCTCCGGGATCGGTCGCTGCGTCGCTGAATTGTTTGCTCTGGGTGGTGCCAGCGTGCTGATTGCGGATATTGATGAAAAGGGTGGAGATGAAACCGTTCAGCGCATCCACGCTGTGGGCAGCGGGGCTACCTTTCTACAAACGGATGTTTCCCGCGTTTCCGATTGTGAGAAATTGGTTGATTTTGTCCTTGAAAAATACGGGCGGCTGGACATCGCTTGCAACAATGCCGGTATCAGCGGTGAATCCAACCAGACTGGTGATTACAGCCCCGAAAATTGGGACAGGGTTATAAATACCAATCTTTCAAGCGTCTTTTATTGCATGCGTTTTGAGATCCCTGCCATGCTTCAGAACAAGGGCGGGGTGATCGTCAACATGGCTTCCGTACTCGGACAGGTTGCTTTTGCCACTTCCCCCGCTTATGTGGCTTCAAAACACGGCGTGATCGGTCTTACCCGTACTGCGGCAGTTGAATACGCCCGGCAGGGGATCCGTGTGAATGCCGTTGGCCCCTCGTTCATTCGCACGCCCATGATCCCGGGCAGTGGCGATGAAGAAATACCATATATCCAGAGCATGCTTGCAGGCATGCATCCAGTTGGGCGGCTGGGGGAACCACAGGAGGTGGCTGAGCTGGTGGCATGGCTTAGCTCAGATAAGGCTTCCTTTGTGACAGGCGCATTTTACCCGGTTGACGGGGGCTACCTGGCCCGATAGAGCCATCGAAATGCAGGATGGCGCAGGCAGGTATGTGTGCCGGTGATTTTTGAATTTCACGCAATGTGTAATGAGATGAACGAAAAGGTGCGCCTACCCATGGGAATGCAATTCTCTGACTGGCTGGAGAGTGTTATTTATCCGTTTGATCATATACCCGGGTTGTTGAAATGAATCTATTGACTCAACATGAGTGGGTTTTGTTTTTTTTGCAAATCGGCTTAATGCTTTCGATGGCTTTAGTGGGCGGATATTTAATGCGCAGACTTCGCCATCCCGCTGTAATGGGGGAATTGGTTGGAGGAATTATTTTAGGTCCAACCATCTTCGGCCTGCTTATCCCGGATGCGTATAAATGGTTATTTCCAAACTCATCCGCAGTCAATACTGCCCGCGAGGCGGTAATTTCGCTTGGCATGTTATTTTTCTTGTTTACGGTTGGGTTGGAAGTAAATCTGTCGCGGTTGAACAATAAGGGTTGGGGGATTATCCTGACCAGTATTTTGGGGGTTGTGATCCCTTTTGGTATGGGATTTGGCGCGGTGCAAGTATGGCCCAATTTGTGGGGCGCGCAGGAGAAAGGAATTATCCTGTCGATCTTTATTGGGACCGCGCTTTCCATTTCAGCACTGCCGGTGATCGCCCGAATTTTATTGGACCTCGATCTGCTTGACACGCAGGTCGGGAGCATCGTTATCACGGCTGCGGTTATCGATGACCTGATTGGGTGGTCACTCTTTGCTGCCAGTCTCAGTGCATTGAACCCTGGAAATTCGAGTAAAAATCCCTGGGGAATGTTTGGCCTGGTTCTCGGAGTTTTGGTTTTGTTTTGGGGGATTAGCCGTTGGCTGATCCAACCAATGTTACGGTGGTTGCAACGGGTGGTGGATTGGACGGGAGGTTTCATCAGTGTTATAGCTGTGTGGATCCTGGCTGCTGCCGCATTGGCGGAGGGGGTGGGCATTCATCCGGTTTTTGGGGCTTTCCAGGTAGGGGTCGCGCTTGGTCATGGACTTGGTTCAAAAAAGAACAATCCTGTTTATGAAATCATTCAACAGTTCGCGGTCAATTTTTTTGCACCTTTATATTTTGTCTCGGTTGGTTTAAAAGCAGACTTTGTCAGGAATTTTGACCCGCTGCTTGTAATTGTAGTGATTTTGATTGCCAGTGTTGGCAAAATTGTTGGAGCAGGTTTGGGAGCCTGGTTTGGCGGATTGAATCGGCGTGAGGCATTGGCCGTTGGTTGCGGTTTAAATGCCCGGGGTGCAATGGAGATCATTCTGGCATCCGTAGCGTTGGAGTACCAGGTCATTGACCAGCGCATTTTTGTCTCACTGGTGATGATGGCGCTTGTTACATCCATGTTTAGCGGTCCTCTTCTGCGCTGGTTGTTGAAAAAACCGGACGACCTTTCCATAGGTACCTCCCGGGGAGCATTTGTTAAAAAGTGAACCCCCAAATCTATACTCCCGACTGTAAATTTGTCCTTAAATATGTTATAAAATTATGATAGGTTATATCCAAAATCAGAACCGATCCGGGAAACCGCCCCTGTTTCCAAAAACGTAACGAGCCGGGATTTGCGCCTGCCCGGACTATGTCATTCCGGAGTGCTTCCGGGCATAAAATCAATCGGGTTTTATCACAGGGATATCAAACCGGTTTCCGCCGGGATTTTTTGGGATGTTCAGCGCGTTGCATGGATAACCCGCCACAAACAGGAGAAAAAATGCAAGTTCAAACTGCCTTTGATGTTGTGATTTGTGGTGGCGGTCTGGCTGGGCTGACTTTGGCACGACAATTGCGTCTTGAATTACCTGATCTTTCGGTGGCCGTGATCGACCGGCTGACTTCGCCGCTACCGGAAGCAGCATTCAAGGTTGGCGAGTCGTCGATCGAACTGGGGACTTATTATTATGGCCAGGTCCTCAAGCTCGATAAGTATTTCCGCACCAGGCACTTACCCAAACTTGGATTGCGTTTTTTTATGGGTAAATCGCAACAGCAGCTGGCGGCGCGTCCTGAAACCGGTCCCGACCTGTTTCCTCCTGTGCCTTCCTACCAGATCGATCGAGGCCGGCTGGAGAATGATTTGCGCCAATTTGTGAAGGAAATGGGGGTAACGCTTTTCGAAGGAGCTATTGTGGATGATATCGAGTTGGCTGAAGGTGAGTCGGCTCACATTATCAGATGCCGGGGTAAGAACGAAGGCGATGAATTCTCGTTATCAGGGCGTTGGGTGATAGATGCTTTGGGGCGCCGGCGGCTGCTCCAGAGCAAGCTGGGATTAAAGCGCGAGCATGACCACCGGGCCAGTGCAGCTTGGTGGCGTTATTCTGGAAGGATCGATGTGGATCGGCTGCTCGCGCAAGATGTCTCAGGGCGGTTGGACGACAGTGTTGAAGATCGCTATTTCTCGACCAACCATCTGATGGCGCGCGGATATTGGGTCTGGTTGATCCCACTCGGGTCGGGAGCCACCAGCATCGGCATTGTCACCGATGATGATATTCACCCGCATAATACATATGGTAAATCATATTCGCAGGCACTTGAGTGGCTGAAAGCAAATGAACCCAGGATGTGGGAGTTCATCAGGGATGAACCACCCCTGGATTTTTTAAGCCTAAAGCGATACAGCTATGCCTCGGCGCAGATATTCTCGCACCAACGCTGGAGTTGTGTGGGCGAAGCTGGCTTCTTCCTCGATCCGCTTTACAGCATTGGATCAGATTTCATCGCGATCACAAACACACTGACTGTGGAAATGATCAGACGCGATCGCGCCGGTACACTGACAGAAGCAACCGTGACTGATTATAACCAGCTTGTGCTCAAGAATCTTTACCCGATCTGCCTGGACTACTATCAAGGGATGTACCGTACTTTTGGACATGCGCAGATCTTTACTCCCAAGCTCACCTGGGATACCGCCATTTATTGGGCCTGGATGTACCAGCTGTATGTTCAGGGGTTATTGTTTCAGCCGACAACAGAGATATTCTTGCTTGGCGAGAGCTTCAGGGAATTGAATTCTCGCGTTCAGCAGTTATTTGCAGACTGGTCAGAAAAAGCGCCGCCTCAGTCAATGCATGTTCGCGGTGATATGACGCGTATGCGATTAATGATGCTGCTCCATTTGGACCTGGCAGCGCGCCGAAGCCCAGTCCAGGCGCTTGAGATAGCGCGCAAAAACCTTGACCGCCTCGAGGAATTGGCCCTGGTTTTATTCTGGCAGGCTGTGTCGGAGTGTTATCCTGACCATCCGGCCCTGAAGAACCAACCATGGATTAATGCCTGGCGTATTCAATTGGATCCAGAGAAATGGGCGGATTCCGGGATGTTTGAAGCTGTAACAATCCGGCGCCCGCTCCATTCGATGCGCGATAATTTTACAGGCATATTTGCTCCACAGGGGTTGCGCGAATGGCTGTTGTATGAATTACCCTATCGCATGCTGCACTGGGGCCATGGTTACTTGTATTACCATCTGGCTGTTTTTCTTCGCAAGCTGATCTATGTAAACAAACCTGCCATGTGGGCCAGGTGGGCACTGGTGCGGGATTACCCGGCGAAAAAGTAAATGCAGGTGGTGGTTTCAGGTATCCTTGTGGCTCCGGTAGCCATAGCGTCCCAACCGCAAGATAAATGGCCCGATAGCGTTCGAGCCATTTCCTGTAGGGTCTTCATACCTTTGTTTTGTTCGGGGATTATTGGTACTACCTAGCCATAACTCCCATGCTGGTGAATTTCTGCGAATTGATTTTCAGATCAGAGCGTGATACCACCATCGATCTGGATTACCTGGCCGGTGATGTATCCTGAGTCATCGGAAAGCAGGAAACAAACCATTGGAGCAATATCATCAACATTCCCCAATCGTCTCATTGAAATACGAGATTTAATGTAAGCGAGTGTATCGGGGTCGAGCACTCCCAACATATCTGTATTAATATAACCGGGTGCTACCGCATTGACGCGGATATTCTGCGGTGAAACTTCAGCCGAAAGTGATTTTGTAAAACCGATGATCCCGGCTTTTGATGCTGAATAGTTGGTTTGCCCGTTATTGCCATAAATGGCAGCCACGGATGTGATGTTTACAATTGAGCCCCCGCGCTGTTTCACCATCTGCAAAATCAGCGGCTTGGTGGCATTGTACACGCTGCCCAAGTTAACATTCAAAACCGCATCCCATTGGGAGCGGTTCATGCGCGCAAAAACCATATCGCGGGTGATCCCAGCATTATTGACAAGACCATCGATGGCACCGAACTCAGTAATTAAATTTTTAACTGCAGTTTCCATGGCCTGCATATCAGCCACATCACATTCAATTGCCAGGCAGCGCTGGGAGACATATCTGGCTGACATGTCGGTTTCCAGTGCGTGGGCCTCATCCACGCTGTGTAAATAAGTAAAGGCAACATCAGCGCCTTCATCCATGGCTCTGCGCACAATTGCAGTTCCAATTCCCCGGCTTCCGCCGGTTACCAGGATCTTTTTTCCTTTAAGCATTTCCACCCACTCCAGCGGTCAGATTTTCGGGTTCAGGTATAAAACCGATCCCGCGTAGATAACTTAAATACGTATCAAATAGTTTTTCATCGGCCGGGGCACAGATGATACCGGAACCTTCCAGTTCGCGCCGGGTTTCGCGGGTATCGTAGGTGGGCAGCTGCATGCTGACCTGGTTCATATCTTCCAACGCCGCCTGGTAGGCAAACAACGCATTGGAAGCGAAGTCAGGACTGTTTACCAGCTTGTTGCGCAGGTTTTCGAACGGCAGTTCATCGAATTGGTAACCACGGTTGCGCAGGAATGCCAGGGCATCCTTCATGTGCCTGCGGTTGGGATTTGTCAGGTGGAAGGCACGACCCAGGGGTTTTCGGTAAAAAGCCATATACACCATTGACCTGGCAACATAATCCACAGGAGCCACATCCACTTCGATATCCAGTTCAGGGAATGCGCCGAATTGTAGAAAACCCTTGATACAGGCGATTAGAAAATGATCGGTGACACAATGCCCACTGAGGCTGTCACCGCCCACTTCACCGGGGCGATAGCGTGCCACCGGCAGACCACGGTC
>Ga0172368_10007256_pt1 | contig 11642 bp, 9 predicted proteins | sample Lak11m_FD_114540 | JGI IMG/M metagenome (GOLD analysis project Ga0172368, IMG submission 114540) | Freshwater microbial communities from Kabuno Bay, South-Kivu, Congo - kab_022012_11m | ecosystem: Environmental > Aquatic > Freshwater > Lake | place: Democratic Republic of the Congo: South-Kivu...
ACGGTCGTCAACCCCGGCTCTGTCTTGGCCTGAAGACGAAGGGCGGCTCCGTTCCGCTCAGGATGCTGGTGCGTTCTCGATAGACATGAAGCACCCTGAGCGGAGCACGGCGCCTGTGATGTCAAGCAGCGTGCAGCACCTGACCTGCGCCGTGCGAAGTCGAAGGGGCGGGTGGATTAACGCCTGATCTCCGAAGCCTCCGTTTGGCGCTTTAGCGCCTCACGAGTTTTGCGTTCCCGCTGAACAATCCCGTGTAGCTCATCCCAGTTGCTGCGGATCAGTGCTTCTTTCTTGGCCCTCGACCAACCTTTGATCTGGTGCTCGATCAGAAAGGCGTCGTTTTCTGTTGGAAACTCGGCCGACCATACCAACTCAACTGGCAAGCGCGTGCTGGTGTAGCCTCTGTAGAAGCCGGCCTGATGCTCCGCTAGGCGGTGCTCCAGATCAGAAGTCGAGCCGGTGTAGTACGAGCCGTCCGCGCATTTCAGAATGTAGACGTAATGCACTGAACTGTATCCCAAGTGAAACCGCATCCTTCGACTGCACTCCGCCGCCCTTTGTGGTAGAGCTTGACGCTTGTGCGCAAGCTCGGCGTCCTCATTCCGGTAGATGTTAGGACTACTGACTGGCAGGGCGGCTCCGTTCCGCTCAGGATGCTATCGTGGGGTCTGATTGCCCTCAGTTACCAACGAAGGTGACCCCGGTACATTGTTCGCTCTCGTTGAAGGTATGTACCCACTTATCTGATTGAGGTGTCAGATCTCCGAAGCCGCCGGGGGTGTTAACGGTTACGCCGCCGGGCGGGATGTTAGATGGGCATTGCACTACGTAAACTTCAACGGTCGTGCCTTTGGGTGCGGGCCCGCCAAACGGTGAAAAGCCCCATTGGCCATCACCGACGCCATCACAGCCGGAGCATTTGGTCACGCGCGGCCCGTAGAAAGCAATGTGCACGCACACGCCGTTGCGCGGGGCATTGCTGCGGAAACGCACCCAGCCATTGACGTAGCTTTGGCCGGGGTTGGGATCGCAGCGTTCAACGCCCTTCAGCAACATGAACGGAAATTGCGGCTGCGGTGTCGCTGTTGGTTGCGGCGGCGACGTGGGCGCCGGTCGCGCGGTAGGCGGCGCGGGCGGCGCAGGGATATTTTGCGCCACTTGCACGGTGCCCGAGTCGCCGCTGACCTCAACGAGGTTCGCGGTGACCCAGCCCGGCTTGCCGTTGAGGCTGAACTGCCACCAACTGCCGGCCGAGTTCTTGCCCGTGATCTCATAGGATTGGCCCGCCTCGATTTTGCCGATCACCGCATAATTGGTGCCCGGCCCCTGGCGGACGTTCACGGTCTGGTTGGCTGTCAGACGAGCGACCGGATTCTCTGTCGGCGTAGGCGGCGGCTGCGTCGGCTCGGGCGTTGCAGTGGCCGGCGGCGCCTCAGGTGTGGCCGTTGCGGGCAGCGGCGTTGCGGTCGGGAAAATCTCTGGCGTTGGAGACCAATCGGGAGTTGACGTGAAGGTTGGCTTCGGTGTTTTCGTCGGTGGTGGCGGCGTGGCTTGCGGGCTGAGCGTCGCACAACCGGCTGCCAGCACCATCGCGAGCACAAGCGTCGTCAGCAAAAGGGTCTTGCGTTGCATTCGGCAAATACCTCTCGGGGGCTAGAAGAAGCCCAAGATAGCGCGCCAGGGGCCGGCGCGAGCCGGGAACCAAGCGAGCGGATTATAGCACAAAGGAATCCCTTCCCAAAGTCACGGGCGTGATAGATGGACGCTGGCGGAATGGGAAAGGTTCCAGGCAAAGGACCCTATTTCTCGGTGCACCGCTTCAACCCATCGAGGGCGGGACGGGAGTCCGGGTTTAGCTCCAACGCCTTTTCCAGCCAGATCGTAGCATTCGTGCAATCGTCCAGGTAGGAATACGCCAGCCCGGCTTCGTAGAAGAACTCCTCGTTCTTCAGGCCCAACGAGAAGGCCTTGGTGAAGTATTCGACGGACGCTTCCCAGTTAAGCAGTGTGTAGTAGACCCGTGCCAGGTGTGCGTAGGCAGGCGCATAATCGGGATCGAGTTCGATAGCTTTGCGCAACGTCGAAATGGCGCGATCCGGGTCGCCGTTGAGCGCGCTGGCGTGACCCAGCGCATCGTAGCCGGTTGGCGTGTCAGGGTTGGCCTGCACCGCCTGCTCGAACTGCGCGATGGCATTATCGTAGTCGTTCATGGCCTGGTAAAGCTTGCCGGCGCTGATATAAATGTAACCTAGCTTGGGATCCAACTCGACGGCCTTGGCGTAGGCGTCGAAGGCTTCGTCCTGGCGGCCCTGCATTGATAACACATAGCCCATACTGCGTTCCACCGACGCGCTGTTCGGATCCAGTTTTACCGCCTGCTCCGCCTCATCCAGCGCGCGCGTCCAGTTGTTCCGATCCGCGTAGACCTCGCCAAGCACCGCGTGCGCGTCGGCCGAAAGCGGATCCTTGTCCACCGCCTGGAGGGCGACCCTGATTGCTTCATCGTATTGGCCATCCCAATCCAGCGCCATTGCCTGCATCGTCAGATTTGCCGCGCTGGGATTGAGATTCACAGCCTTGGCCGCGATTTCTACGGCTCGTTCCGGATGTCCTCGCAGGATCCAAAGCCACGCCAACCGGTTCAGCGCCTCATCGTTCGCGGGCTCCAGCTCGATCACACGCTGATAGTTCTCCGCGGCCGCGACCAGATATCCTGTCCTGTAATCGTCTTCGGCTTCCGCCAGATAACTCACAGCGGAGCGTGTGGGTGTGGGTGTGGGTTGCAAAGGATTGAACGGATTCTCGAAAAAATGCGTGCGCGTGGCAAGCAGATAGATACCCGGTGCCAGAACGATGATCAGGAAGGCGATAATCGGCCAGGGTGAGCGCCGGCGCCGCCCCCGGTATCGCCGGTCTATATACATGAAACGTGCTCCGTGATGCGTGATGGCAGGAGTATATCACGCAGTCGGCCAGTTGCCAACAGTACTCGCGCCATGGGTGCGGTGCAAGGTTTTGCGCTGCGTGCTGCGCAGGGTCACGGCTTCGCCGTGAGCGGGTCTATGACACACCGTGGGTGACGAAGACTATCCAGCGAAGCATCCGTGCCAGGCGTGCCGCGCCAGTTTTGCCCTCAAGGACGGATGCTTCGCTGGTCGATCGCGGCGGTGTACCAGGTGCGGGCGGCCCGCTACCAAGAAACTGCCAGCACGGATCCTTCGGCCTGACAACCGTGAATCGCAAACCGCTGTCAGGGACTCGGCCTCAGGATGACACTGCGAGTTTCTTGGTCAGAACATGCCGCCCGGCGCGGCCTGGGAGTCTCAGCATGACAGAAGGTCGCTGTGCCGGGCCGAGGATGTGTCCACGCAAAACTCTGTACCGTACGCTCACGCCATAGGCGGTGAACTTCCTACCGTCTATCGTCTATCGTCCGCCGTGCTTTGACCGCGGCCAGAGTTTCCAAGATTGCATCATGAATTGCCGGTTGACCATTGCTGGCGACGAGATTGCGACTGTCCAAACGAAGCGGCACGCTATCGTACCCGGTCACTCGTCCGCCCGCCTCGGTGACCAACACCTGGCCGGCGGTCCAGTCCCACGGCTTCAGCCCTTCTTCCCAGTAGCCTTCCAGAAGTCCCGCCGCGATCCAGGCCAGCTCCAGCGCGGCCGAGCCGAGCCGCCGCACCGATTGCGAGCGGAGGTCGAGCGCGGTAAACTCCGCGCGGTTGTGGGTGGGATCGTGCCGCCGGCCCGCAACAAAGCCGGTCGCCAGCAGCGCTCGTTCCAGGTTCGCCGTGGCCGAAACGCGGATGGGCCGATCTTCTCCCGCCGCGCGCACCCACGCGCCACCGCCCTGCTCGGCCCAGTAGGTGCGACCGGCGGAGGGATGGTGCGTGACCCCCAGGACGGGCACCCCGTGATGCGCCAGACAGATGTTGACGGCGAAGATGGGCAGTCCGTGAGAGAAGTTGGTCGTGCCGTCCACCGGATCGACCAGCCATAACCACTCGACCTCGGGCGGCGTCCCGGACGCGCTTTCCTCTGCGAAGACGCTGTGATCGGGGAAGGCCGTCCGGATCGCGGTCAAAATCAGGCGCTCCGCAGCCACGTCGGCCTCGGTGACAATATCGAAGTGGCCGGTTTTCTCGTGGATGGCATCATCCGCCAGCCCGCGGCGAAGGTAGTCCAACAGCAAATCGCCGACCTGTTGGGCCAGCGAGATAGCGAATTCGCGCATGTTCTCTCTCGTTCCAGGTTCCACGTTTCAGGTTCCACGTTCCACGTTTCGCGTCCCATGTCCACATATCACATAGCACGCACCACGCACCACGCACCACGCTCTACGCACCACGCACCACGCACCACGTTCCACGCGCCACGCTCACGCTCCACGCCCTCGCAATCCCACCCTGATCAGGTTCGGCCGCGCCTGGATGAGATAATCGCGGCCCAACAGCTTCAGCATCTCTCCCATGAGCTTGCGCCGCGAGTCGCCGGCGCGCGGGCAGGCAGGCGGCGGCGCCGGGAAACCGCTGGCACGGGCGAGATGGGCCAGATCGCTCTCCGGCACCAGCAGCAACGGCCGGATCAGCCGGAAGCGGCCCTCGAAGTAGTCGGCCACGGGCGCCAGGGTGCGCACCTGGCTGCCGTAGAGCAAGTTGAGCAGCGTCGTTTGAGCCGCGTCGTCGGCGTGATGCGCGAACGCCACGACATTGCACCCCAAACTGTCCGCGGCCTGAAACAGCGCCTTGCGCCGCAGCCAGGTGCAGCGCTGGCAACCCAGCGGCAATTCCTCGCCGGCGGTCACCTCGGGAGACACGATCCGGAAGGGCAAGCTCTCCGCTGCCAGCCAGTCGCGTAACGGCACATGCAGCCCGGTGACCCCGGTGGCGTCCCCCAACACATGAACGGCCGCGATCTCGAAGTCGATGCCGGCCGCCCGCCGATAGAACTGGAGCAGGTGCACCAGGCTCAAGCTGTCCTTGCCTCCCGACACGGCGACGGCGATCCGGTCGCGGGGCCGGATCATGCCATACTGCCGCACTGCCTTGCCCAGGTTCTTCAGGATGAAGAATGCCAGGCGATCAGGATCAATAGCCTGCGTCATCTGTGTTCCCCGGCGCTCATCCACGCCTCGCGCAGGCGGCGGACGACCTTCCTTGGCACGTAGATGCCGCCGAGATCCGGTTCGTTGGGCCGGACGCCGTGGAAGTCGGTGCCACCGGTGACCAGCAAGCCGTATCGCCGCGCAACGCCGAGCAGGTGTTCGATGGTGATCGCGTCATAGCCGGGGTAGTAGACTTCGAGCCCCGCCAGGCCCGCGGGGATCATCTCCTGCAGCATGGCGTCCAGGTCGAAAGCGGACTTGATCGCGCCGTAGTGGTCGAAGAACACAGGATGCGCCAACACCGGCAGGCCGCCGGCGCGGCGGATAAGCGCGCACGCCTCGGCCGGGCTGAACTTCATGCGTTCAACATAAGCGGGGCTGTTGCGGCCGATGTACTTGTCGAACGCTTCGCTGAAGCTTCCAACATGACCGGCCTCCAACAACGCCTGCGCGACGTGAGGACGACCCACCGCGCCATCGCCCGCGATCTCAAGGATCCGTTCGAACCGCACCGGCGCGCCCATCTGGGTCAGCACCTCCGCCATCCTGCGGGCCCGGCCGATCCGACTCTCGCGAATTTGGGCAAGCTGCGCGTTGAGCTCCGCGTGCGCCGGATCGACGAAATAACCCAGGACGTGTACTTCCGATCTCGGGACGTCCGTGTTGATCTCGACGCCGGCGATCACCTCGACGCCATGGACCTGCCCGGCGGCCTGTGCCTTCCGGATGCCCTCGGTGGAGTCGTGGTCGGTAACGGCGATTACCTTGAGCGCAAGCCTGGCAGCGCGGCCAACCAGTTGCGCTGGCGCCAGCGTGCCATCGGAGGCGGTCGTATGGCAGTGCAAATCGACTTCGTTCATTCCATTAACGTTTAACGTTCCGACGCTCCAGCACTGGAACGTTGGAGCGTTATGAGTCCTGCTTCCGCCAGCAACCTGAAGTACCGCAGCGCTGCCTCGCCTACCGCTTTGCCTGTCTCGAGCTCGACCAGGTCGGCGATCTCAGCAACGGTGTGATGGCCGTCGGCCCAGTATTGCAGCAGCGCTGCCTCGTCGTGAAAGGCGGCGCCCGCGTCGTCGGTGAGTTGCCAGTAGGCCGGCAGCAACGCCGGTTTGTCGGCTTGCAGGGTCAGGGCAACGTCAATCGGGCCGGGCAGCAGGCGCCGGGGAAACAAATTCGCGGCCTCCGCCTCGTGAGCGCCGGCCGTGGGAGCCTGTGAGAACTCGCCGGCCGTTTCGTCGCCGGCAAGAAGGTCGCTGACGTATCCATCTTCCGCGGCGGCTGCCTGCACGACCCGGGCGCGAAGCTGATCCAGGACGGCAGGATCCGCGTCCAGCCGGCGAAGGCTTTCAATGGCTCCTTCGACGCGACCGGCGCGAAACGAGCTGGCCCGACGATAAGCCAGCTCGACGCGGGCGCGCTCGGCGTCGTTCCTGACCGCGGCCAGCGATTCGGCAGCTCGAGCGGCCTCCCGGCTTGCCTGCGCGATGAATCGTCCCGCCATCAGATGGCCCAGCCACCCAGCTTCGGCCGGCCCGGCGGTTGCCAGCCAGTACGCGTAGATCGCGGCCAGCGCGCCGCTGCGCGCCAGGCTATCGGGGCTTACCTTGTCTGGCGTATCTGCGGAGGTGTGGTAAAACCTGTCCGGCCAGTGGATCAGCATCGGCGTGGGGATGCCCACGGTGGGATCGGACAGGATGGTGTGGTCCGAGCCGGCGCTGAAAATCGTTTCGCGGTGGCGCATCCCGTCGAGGAAGGGTTCGCGCAGCCAGCTCAACAGGTAGTCGGCGAACGCCGCGCCCGCGGCGGGCAGGTCAACCAGCTCCCAACTGCTGCCCGTCTGGCATTGATCCGCGCCGACCATGTCCAGGTTCAGTCCGGCGATCCAACGGCCGGCCTTGACATCGTCCTCGTGCTCGGCCAGCCACGCGAAGGTGCCCGTCATCTCTGGTGGCCACAGGAAGCGGATGCCGCGGCGGGGTTGCGACAGGCTGCCGTCGGCGATCAGGCGCGCCAGGGTGGCGGCGGTCTCGATCAGAGCGGCCGCGCCCGAGCCGTTGTCATGCGCGCCGGGCCGCGGATGGCACAGGTGACTGACCAGGAGGATCTCGGTGGGCGCCTGTAGAGACGTTGCATGCAACGTCTCTACAGATACGGGGGGGATAAAGGCATCCACCACCTCGAAGCCGCCCACATAAAACCGGCTGTGGAGGCTTGCCCGGACTCGGACAGGTTTCCCATCGGCCAGCCTGGCCCGCAACGCGCGGCCCTGGCGCGGGCTCAGGACGAAGCCCCAGGCGTCCGGCGTGGTTTCGCCGGCCCACCAGAACGAGGTATACTGTCGGGCGTCGGGCAGATCCAACTCGGAGCGGCCGCCCGCTGCCATGCCGTCGAACAGGATGCCGGCCGCACCGCGTTGCCGTATGGCCAGCTCGGCCACGCGGGCGACGGGTTCGACCGTCAGCACCAGCTTGCCGCGCACCTCCAGGCCATCATAGTCGGTCGGGGCTTTGCCGCCGCTGCCGCCCGGCGCGACGACCTCGAACTCGCCTTCCGCGGGGATGCTTCGCTGGATCAAGCTAGTGGGGAGCGCGGCGAAGTCGCACAGCAACTCCGCGCCTTCATTCTCCACCAGGTGCAGCGTCGCCTCCTCGCACTCCCATTCCAGGAAGCTCGGGGTGGACCAGAAACGGGCGCGGCCGTCGGCGGGATAGCGGCGCACGGTGACTTCCAGGCCCGCGGCCTCGAGTTGTGCGGCCACGTATCCGGCCGCGGCGCGGTAGCCGGGGCTGGCCTGGATGCGGTGGTGCTGGCTGATCGCCGTTACGTGGTGGTGGGCCACATCGCCACGATAGCTGCGGCGGATGAGATCGGCGTAAAGGTAGGGCATGGGCTGCTTCTCCAAAACCCTCCCGCAGGTCGCCTGGCGCCCGTGTTCCTGCTGCGCGACGGATTTGCGGGAGAGCCAGATTGTACGTGAAGGCGGGCTGCATCATAGCACAGAGCCGCGGCGCGTGGAAATGAAGCGCATCCGCACGTCGCTGACGGTTGGCGCGGTTCGGTCTGGCATGGTAGAATTAGATTTATGATTTTTACTGTGCGAACCTTCCGGCGGATTTGCTGGCCGGCGTGTATGTTGGTCTGGATCCTGGTGGGTTGTTCGGATCAGGCCCTCCCATCGCCGACACCATCGGCTGTCTCGGCGATCGCGCCTGTCACCCTGCCGGCCGCCTTACCCGTCACGCCCACAGCCTTACCCGCTCCATCCGCTGTGGATAAACCCGCGGCGACGCTCTCGATGACGCCTGTGGCGGATACAACACCGCCGAGCGTCTCCATAACGGCCGATCAGACAGAGATCCCGTGGTTGGGCCAAACGACCGTCATCATCACCGCGACCGATGATATTGCCGTCGTCAGCATGACCGTGTTGATGGGCGACCAGGTGCTGGCGACCGCGGATAGCGGGAGCCTCTCGTTCGATCTGATCCCGGGCGCGATGGATGGGGTGACGCCGGGAACGGCCTACACCCTGATTGCGCGGGCAGTCGATGCTGCGGGCAACGTCGGCCAGGCTGCGCTGACGGTGATGTTCGGCCCCGCACCCGTGACGTCGACACCGGAGGCTGACGCTGCAGCATCAGCTACCGGTTCGATGACTCCCGCAAGCACCACCTTGTTGCCGGTCGTGACATCCCCCGGCACGCTCACGCCACAGGAGACCATGACGCCAACTCCATCGCCCACGTCCACTGTGCCGGCGTTGGTGACGAGTTATCGCGTCACCGAGATTAGCCTGCCCACCTACCGGTACGCGCCGTTCCTGCGCCAGGCGGCTGACCCGAACCTGAACGGCTATCCCGTGACGGTTCTTGACCGGGCGGCGTACGAGGCTTCTAACCCCCAGCCATCACCTGTCCAATACCGGCTCATCGTGTTGGAGAACCGCTACCTGCGGCTGGGCATCCTGCCCGACCTGGGGGGGCGAATCTACGAATGCACGTTCAAGCCTACCGGCAACAACGAGTTTTACAGCAACCCGGTCGTGAAGCCCACGAGCTGGGGACCGCCCGGCCCACCTAATCCCGCGGGCGCGGCCTGGTGGTTGGGCACAGGTGGGCTGGAGTGGGGCTTCCCGGTGGAAGAACACGGTTACGAGTGGGGCACCCGTTGGGGCTTCGATCACGTGACGCAACCCAACGGTGGCGTCATGGTGACCTTGTTTACGCGCACGGGTCCGCAGTTCCCCTATGTAGTCGTCGATGTGATCCTGCCACCCGACGCGGCCTATTTCGTCGTGCAGCCGCGCATCATCAATCCGTTGGGCGCGCCGTTCAAGTTCAAATGGTGGGATAACGCGATGCTGGCGCCCGGCGCGGCCAATAAGCCCAGCTCGAATCTCCGCTTCATTTTCCCGGCCTCCGAGGTGACGGTGCACAGCACGGGCGACGAAACTCTGCCTGGCCCCGGCCAACCGATGTCCTGGCCGGTCTACAACGGCCGGGATCTGAGTCTCCTCGGCAATTGGACGCAATACCTGGGAGTATTCCAGCGGCCGGCGGCCCAGGGCAATTTCGTTGGCGTCTACGACACCGCCGCAAACGAGGGGATGCTGCGCATTTATCCCAGCGACGTGACGCGGGGCATCAAGCTCTTTGCCAGCGGCTGGAGCGATCCGCTGGATTGGCATCTCTGGACCGACGACGGTTCCGGCTACGTGGAGCTTCACGGCGGGCTGGAGCCGACGTTCAACGATTGGCACGAGCTGCCTCCCGGCGATGACATCACCTGGAGCGAGATCTGGTACCCGGTGGCGGGCATCAGCGGGGTGACGTACGCGGACGAGAACGCCGCGCTGGCGCTGGTCCCCGGCGGCAGCCGTTTGAAGGCCGCCCTGTTCCCGACCGCGGCGGCGAGCGGGAAGCTGACCATCTCTCTGCCCGGCATGGAGCCGATCATCCGAAACGTCGTTCTGGACCCGGCACATCCGTTTGCGGAGGATATCGTCCTGCCCGATTCCGTGCCCGCACAAGGCCCGGTCTCGGTGACGTTGATGGATGCGGGTGGCGAGACGCAATTCGCCTTCCAGGGGACGGTCCAATTGCGATAGCCCAGGTGCGACCAGGCTTTTCTTTGACGTAGGCGCAGATTCGGTTATACTTTAGCACGTTCGGGGCGTAGCGCAGTCCGGTTAGCGCGCTTGATTTGGGTTCAAGAGGTCCCCAGTTCGAATCTGGGCGCCCCGACACGCAGTCCTCTGCGCTGGAAACCCAGCCTCCTGACGGAATGGCTCAACGGTAGCGGCGGAACGGACAAGATTCCTTCGCAGACCAGAACCATTGAAGCAAACGATCCTCCTCACCGATTATCCACACGACCGGCCATGTGCCTGGCCTTCGAGCTGAGCGACCAGGAATGGAAGCTAGGCCTCACGCTCGGCCTCGGCCAGCCGCGTCCCTCAGCGAACATTTTTCGCCGATGATCAGGGGACATCCTATCCCGATGATCTGCGGACAATTCATTCCGTTCTTGACAAGGCGGATAGGATCACGCACCATCCCATCAAGAAGAACGCTTGAGGAAGGCCAGGGTTCGATCCCATGCCAGGCTCGCGGCCGCCTGGTTGAATGCTTCCGGGCGATCAGGTTCAAAGAACCAGTGTCCAGTACCAGCGTAACGATAGAAGCTCACCGGGCGGCCAGCACGCCGTAGGGTCGCCTCTAGCTTGTCGACGTCGGATTGCGGCTCAAACTCATCCGTCTCTGCGAAGTGACCGAGGTATTCTGCTCTCGAGCTGCTATAGTCGCCGGCCCGGGTCCCGTAGAAGATGACGACGGGACGGATGTGTTCGGGATCGGCGACTGAGAGATCCAGCGCGTAATAGGCGCCCAGCGAGAAGCCAATCACCGCAAGGCCGCGGTCGGCGGTCTGGCCGGCACGTTCGTCAAGAAACATGGTGGCATCCGCGATGTCGGCCCTGGCTTGGTTGGTGTCGAGTGCATTGCTAAGGGTTTCGGCCTCGGCGATGGTGTCTGCGACCTTGCCATGATAGAGGTCTGCGGCGAAGGCGACGAAACCGGCTTCGGCCAGTTGCGTGCAGAAAGCCTTCATCGTCTCATTCAGCCCCCACCAGGGATGGAGGACCAATACACCGCGGCCCTTGCCAGTGGGCGGGATGGCGAGAAAGCCCTGAGGTTGGGGATGTGTCATGTGAACTCCTTACAGTGGTTAGAGTGAATCGTGCTGCTGCCTAACACTATAACGCACTTCGCCAGCCATGTCACGCTACCAGGATGCCGACGAGGGTGTCCACTACAGCGGCCGCACGATTGACCATCGCCCGGCCTGGCAACAGGTCCTGAAACGACTTGACGAACCCGATGTGGCGGCCGTGGTCGTGAGTACGATCGACCGCGCCTCACGCAGTATCAAGGACTTCTACGAGTTCTTTGACAACTGCGACAAGTCCGGGGTCACGTTTGTGGCCACGGCCCAGCAGATCGACTCGTCCACGGCCGCGGGCAAGCTGATG
>Ga0172368_10007262_pt1 | contig 11635 bp, 7 predicted proteins | sample Lak11m_FD_114540 | JGI IMG/M metagenome (GOLD analysis project Ga0172368, IMG submission 114540) | Freshwater microbial communities from Kabuno Bay, South-Kivu, Congo - kab_022012_11m | ecosystem: Environmental > Aquatic > Freshwater > Lake | place: Democratic Republic of the Congo: South-Kivu...
CACGGTGTCACATCCCGACGGCAGCGCCTCGGTCTGGGTCGGCAATACGGACCGCGTCTACGGCATGCGGTGGCGTGTTGAGCTGATCCTGCGGCCTGGGAGCACGGTCCTCGAGCAGCGGGTCCGGTTGTTCAATGGCAGTCCTGTCCGCCACCGTTTCTATTGGTGGAATAACGCCGCCGCCGAGGTCTGGGAGGACACGCGGATCATCTATCCGCAGCACCTGACCGCTAGCCATGGCTTCACTCAGGTCGATACCTGGCCGGTGAACCAGGCCGGACTGGATCTGAGCGTGGTGAAGAACCACACGCAAGGGCCGGTGTCGCAGTTCGCTCACCGAAGCCGGGAGCCTTTCATGGGCGTCTACCATCCGAAGACCAAGGCCGGCGTCGTGCACTTCGCCTTCCACGACCAGTTGCCGGCAAAGAAGATCTGGGCCTGGGGCGTGGATGCTGACGGGCTCGATTGGCGCAAGGCGCTGTCGGACAACGAAAGCGCCTATGTCGAGGTTCAGGCGGGCTTGTTCCGCAACCAGGAGACCTACGCGTTTCTCCAGCCCCAGGAGACGCTTGATTTCAGCGAGTATTGGATTCCGGTTCGCGAGATCGGCGGTTTCGTCCGGGCGAATCTTCATGCTGTTGTGAACATCGAGCGCGGCCCGGCGAACAAGCTGGGCCTGAATGTGACGCATGAGATGAAGGGCGCGCGGGTGCTGGTGATGAGCGGCGATCAGGTGATCCTGGACGAGAAGGCGGACCTCTCGCCGTCGAGCGTCTTTTTCCGCGAACTGAAGCCTGCCCCTGTCTACACAGCTAAACTCACCGGCGCCGGCGGCGAGCTGTATCTCGAACACACCGAAGGCAAGTACGACATGGACGGTCAGGAGGCCGAAAAGCCCGGGCCGCGCCAGGCGCGGCGTTTTCCCGATGCGGATAAACGGACGGATGGCGACTTCGCCGAACTGGGCATGGACCAGGAACTGAACGGCCGCCTGGTGGTAGCTTGGGATGCCTATCATCAGGGGCTGGACCGCTTTCCTGAGAGCTTCACACTGAGGCGGGCCGCTGGACGGCTGGCTGTGCATCTGATGCGATTCGCTGAAGCGGAGAAGTTGCTCTCGGGCGCGCTGACGCAGGTGAGCAATGACGAAGAGACGCATTACTATCTCGGTCTGGCACTGATCCGTTTGGGCCGGGAGGCCGAGGCCAAGGTCCAGTTCATGCGGGCGCTTGTGTTCCGGTCGTTCCGCCCGGCGGCCGCGTTGCAGTTGGCGCGGATGGCATCGAGACAGGGCGACTTCGCCGAAGCGCTGGAGAAGGTCCGTCTTGCAGTGAACGAATCGGCCGCGGCGGCCAATGCCGGGTGGCTGGAAGTGGCGCTGCTCAAGAGGACCGGCAAGCAGGAGGAAGCCGCGCGGCAATTGGCCCGATGGACGGCCGCTGATCCTGCAAGTTCGCTGCTGCGGGTGGAGTCCGCGAATCCCGATCCAACGCTGTGGACGCACCTCGGCGCCGAGCCCGACCGTGTTCTGGAGATCGTCACCGAATACCTGGAAGCCGGCTTCGTCAAGGAGGCCCTTGCCCTGCTTGAGCGCCAGTACCCGGATGTCGATGCCGCCACGACGGAACCGGGCGCTGTGCGTCCTCAGGCGAACCCGATGATCGCTTACTATCGCGGTTACTGCCGCCAGCTACTGGGCGGGTCGGGCGAGGTTGACTTCGGTGCAGCGTCCGCGATGTCCACCTTGTATGTTTTCCCGAGCCGCCCGGGCGCGTTCGACGTGTTGAATGCCGCGCTCAAGGCCAATCCGCGCGACGCCACGGCCCATCACTTGATGGGCTTGCTCCAGATGTCGGCGGGCATGACGCAGGAAGCGTTGAAAAGCTGGGAGACGGCGCGTGCGATCAACCCCCGGATTCCGGTGCTTCACCGCAACCTCGGCCAGACGCTGCTGCGCGTTTCGCGTGATCCAGCCAAGGCTGCGGCGGTGTTGCGCGAGGGGCTGGATGCCGATCCGGTGAATGCCGAGATTTACAGCGGCCTCGATCAGGCGCTGACCCTGCTTGGCCGTCCCGCCGCCGAACGCATCGCCGTTTTCCAGAAATACCCGAATCCAGCGGCCATGCCCGCCGCGCTGGTCTACAGCCATGCCTTGTCGCTGGCTGAGGCGGGCCGGTTCGACGAGGCGGAGAAGCTGTTCCATGGACGTTTCTTTCCGCGAGAGGAAGGTGGCACGAATGTCCGCCAGGTCTATCTTGAAATCAAGCTCCAACGCGCCTTGGCGGCGGCGAAAGGAGGCCGGACCGCCGAGGCCCTGCAAGGCGTGGCTCAGTTGGGCAAGCCCGTAGCCGGACTCGAATTCACCCAGGATGGATTCGAGCCGCTGCTAGCAGACGGTCGTGTCCAGTTTCTGATCGCACAGATCGAAAAGTCCACCGGCCGGACCGTTGAGGCCGAGTCGAGACTGCGCAAACTGCTCTCTCAATCGCAGAGACGCCGCGGCGCTGGTTGGGTCTATGCCTTTCTGGCCGCACGAGAAATGGGAGATGCGTCACAAGGCGATTTGCGGACGGGCATGTGCAGTGCCGCCGAATCCGGTGGCGGGGGATTGGCCGCCGCGCGCGGCCTGGCCCTTCATTTGTGCGGCAGGACCGCCGATGCCCGCAGTGCCCTGGAAAGCGCGGTTCTGGGAGCGGACAGGAATCTGTCGCTGTATCTTACCCGGGAGGTCCTGGCCGCACTGGATCACTGAATCAGCCGTGGAGGCTGAGTTTCATGCGGCGGCGCCTCGCGGCGCCTCGCCACCGACATCACTGGTCGTGAGGGTCCGCGGACGGCGGCTCGACGCGGTTGAAAATCGTCGGCAAACCAAGTGAAAGAGCCGGTCCTGATGGGCCGGCCCTCCAGGTTCTGGAACCGCGCATGCGGGAGCGCCTCAGTCTGGATTGACAGTGATGGTCCGTTTGGCGTCGCCGGAGACGATTTCTATCTTGGATGGTCCCGATCCAACCCGCACGGGCAGCCAGAAAAGGTTGGGGTAGATTTCGGAAGCCTTCAGGGAGACAGTTGCCGCCCATTCGCCGCCATTGGAGACCATGGCGTCCCCGGAGACCACGGTCGCCTCCGGAGTCTTGCCGCTGACCACCGCGCCCGATACATCATGTAGCCGGACGTAATAACTGGCAGTGGAACCGGCGCCGATGCGCTCGGGATAGATGGGAATACTGATCTGTGTGGGGGTGTCCGTCGCGACCGCCAACCAGTAGGGTATGCGCGTCTCGGCCAGAGTCTGATCGTCGCGGACGACCAGATAGCCCTGGTAGTTGCCGGGCGCATAATCACCCGAGAAGATCAGGCATGGACCGGCGATTTCGCCTGGGGCGAGAGTCAGGGCGCCGGCGGTAAGAGAAGGTTTGACTTCGTTGGCCGACTGCAATTCGAGCGTGTAGCTCCTTGCAGCGTCGGTGACGTTCCTGACGATCACCTGCCGGTACGTGTCCAGGGTGGAACCCTGAAGGCCGAACGAGAGCGACACCGGAAATGCGGTCAGGGTCAGTTTCAGTGCGTTATCGATGTCGAGCGAGCCGGCCCCGCCCCTCATCACGTCCGTCGCCGTTCCATCGGGCGAAACGATCGGCCGCGCGGAATTCACGATGATGGAGCGATAGTCACTGGCGTATAGGCCGGGGCGCGCGGCTTTGACGACGGCGGCGGCCCCAGCCACCATGGGGGCCGAGAAACTGGTGCCTGAGACCGTGACATACCCGGAGGGGGTGTACATGTCGCCGCTGGTGTAATCGGTCTCGGTGGCAGTATAGACGCTGCTGCCCGTGGCCACCAGATCGGGCTTGATGGTGTAATCGATCGCCGGTCCCAAGCTGGAGAATCCGCTCAACTTGTTCGGATCGCCGGCGACGACGAAGCGAGCCTGAATCTGATAGGGCTCCTCCGGGCGGGCGGCGGCGACCGATTGGTTCAGCGCCACACCGTCGTCATAGCCGATGAAAAGGCCGGGAATGGAGGGATCATCATCGACGCTCATCGTGATCAACGAGTTCGGGCTTGCGTTGTCGGAGCGATTGTAGACGATGGCCGCCACGGCGCCTGAAAGGTAAGCGTTGCGGAGCTTCACCGTGAAATTGCACTCGCCGCGCAGGATAATTGGGATTTTGCCGCTGAGTACGCCATCGGGGATACGGCTGCAAAGAAGGCCCGTCGAGTCGAACTGCGTGACATCAACGGCAGGGCCATCGACATTGCCCGTGGATCCGCTCACGTCGGAGGAGGCGAGCGCCGAAAGCCTGGTTCCATCGGGCAGAACAACGGCGGGGCTCAGGCTGACTCGATTGTTCTGTGCGGAACCGACGCCGAGAACAAGCGGCGCGGAGGCGGTTCCATCGAGCGACATGATCTCGGGACCGTCGTTGCCTGCAGAGTTGACCACGATCATGCCGGCGTCAGCCAGGCGGTTTGCGGTTTCGGCCACCTGGTCTTCCGGATAGGGATTCACGGCAAGCGCACCAAGGCTTATGTTGATGACATCCATTTGGTCGGCCAGCGCGGCGTCGAGGGCTTGCAGGATGAAGTCGGTCGGAATCGTGTTCGTGAGGAAACGCGACACTTTGTAGATTCCCAGGTGCGCATCGGGCGCGAATCCGGAAATGACGCCGGCGGGCGATGTATGTTCCACTCCAGCCGCGATCATGGCCGTGGCGGTTCCATGGCCGTATGTATCGGCAATGGTTGAGCCTTCCTCGAATGTCCGGGCGACGATGACCTTGGGTGACGTCAGCGCCAGATTGGCGCTCGATGACGCTTGCGGATATCCAGCGGGGTAGTCCATGCCGGCCGGCGGCTGGAAGCCTGGATGGTTGGGTTGCAGGCCGGTGTCCAGGACGCCGATCTTGATGCCCCTGCCGCGGGCGCCGGAAGCCTCCCAGGCGGCGCGAACCTTGTGAATGTCGATTGCCCGGTCCAAATGGAGTTTCAGGTCGCGCGAGACCCTCACTTTTTTGACGCCGGGCAAAGCGGCGAGCCGGGCCAGGTCGCCGGCTTCGGCGTCGACGATCAGCGCATTGATCGCGGATTGCAGCCGGGCCACGACGGTCAAGTTCCTGTTCACCGAACGAGCCGCGCGTTCGACGGCGGCCTGTTCCCCCCGGATGGTCGAGCGGCGAAGGCCGCGCTCGGCGTCGCGGAACACGACTGCCGGCTGCCCGGCCAGTTCAACGATGTACCGGACAGGTTCGGCGGCCAGCGTCAGGGCGCTGGCAACAAAAAGAAAAAATAGCGACACCAGCTTCATGGTTCAGCCTTCAGTTTACACACTATCACTTGTCTCATTATCGGCGGATTTGCCGTCTTTCTGAAGACCCGCCCCGTTCCAAGTTTCAAGTGAGGCTGCCCGCGGGGGGGCGGATCTTTGCCACAGTACGGGGATCGGCGCGGCGCATGAAATAAACTGGCCTGGTTTCATCTAACGGCTACCGGGCTCTGGGCTTGGGGGGCCGCGAGCAATGTCTTTGTCCATTGGACGCCGGAGGAGGGGGCGCCGTTTCCGGAAACAGATCTGGCGGGGACAGCCTCGATCAGCCAGCCCGGCGGTTGCGAAGACGGAACTCCTCGACAAAACGCTCCGGATCGTCCATGGCGCTCTCGATGCGGAGCGTGCCGGAGATCAGATACAGCAGGGCAAGCGGGATCCCGATAACCGTGATCGAAAGGACCCAGAAGTAGAACCAGCTACCCATGAATTCGTAGCGGATGATCTTGGACATGTCTAACTCCACCTATCTTTGGATGTGTCGCTCAATGGACCGGGATTTCGATTTCTGTTCGGGTACCCTGACCTGGGCGCGAATCAATGGTGAACCTGTAGTTGTCTCCGAACAACACCTTGAGCCGCTCATTGACGTTCGACACTCCGATGCCGGCCTGCTCGAGAAGAGTGGACAGCTTGGCTTCGTCGATGCCGACGCCGTCGTCTTCGATGGCGAGAGCGAGGCGGCCGGGTTCCAGGATTCGAGCGGAGAGCTTGATTCGACCGCCATAGAGTTTGTTGGCCAGCCCATGGCGGATGGAGTTCTCGACGATTGGCTGGAGGATCATGGTGGGAATCGGGCAGTCCAACGCCGCAGCGTCGACTTCCTTGTCGACCTTCAGGTTCTCGCCGAAGCGGACCATTTCGATGGAGAGGTAGTCGTCAATGAACTGGAGTTCGTCCCGCAGAGGGGTGAGGCTGTCGGTCTTGCGCAAAAGGCGCCGCAGAATGCTCGAAAGGCGGTGCACGACGCGGCGGGCCTCATCGGGCCTGGTCCGGATCAGCGAACTGACAGTGTTCAGGGTATTGAAGAGAAAGTGGGGATTGATCTGGCTTGACAAGGCGGACAGGCGCGCCTCAACGAGCAGGCGCTCCTTCGACTCGAGCAGCCTCTCATTGCGGGCGCTGTTCCACACCTTCAGGGGAATGGTGACGGCGAACACCGTGGTGAGAAAGACCGCGCCGGCGGCCAGGATTCCGCCGTTGGGGGTGTAGAACGTGAACAGAAATTTGCCGCTGAACAGTTCTCGCGCGAGAAATCGCAGGAGCTCGGCAAGCAGGACGGAGAGTAGGATCAGGACATGGTAGAGGCGCCGCTGGCGCTCGGATGGATAGCGGATCAGGCGGTAGATGGACAGGTCAAAGAAAGGAGTGAACCGCCAGATCTCCTCATGGTTGGGGGCGAGGTCGCGCAGAAGCCCGCCGATCAGCCCAACGGCGGCATAGAGGGGCATCGAAAGATACTCCCCGCTCAGCATCGCGGGAAGGGCGCAAACGGCCCCGGCAACAAGGCCGGAGATGTAGCCGCCGACGATGCCGGCGACGATCGAGCCTTCGAGGGAGAGGTCGACGCCCTGGTAGGCGCCTGAACTCAGGCGAAAGGTTGCTCCTGTGGCGCAGAAGGCAGCGATACCGAGGGCGACTTGAAGGCGCTCGATCGTCGTCCGGTCCTCTCGGAGCAAGAGATTGAGAAAGCGCGACGAACGCGAAAGTATGCTGGCGAAAGAGGCGGCGACCGCCAGTTTCACGAGCAAGATAATAACGTGCTGCTCCATACTGCGCTCGTGGGCGCGGGCGCGGCTTGGGGCACGCGCCCGGAGGCACCATTATAGAATGGTAGTTTCAGGCAAGTGAATGAAGGGCAATGCGCCATTGAAGATTGAAAAGGTCGCCGAGGCGGATTTCCCGACCGAATACGGCCATTTCCGGATCCACGGATTCGAGATCGTACGCAAACAGCGATCCGAGGAAGTCGTCGCCATCGTCATGGGCGATATCTCGGGGCCGGAGCCGGTGTTGCTGCGAATCCATTCGCAATGTCTGACAGGAGACGTCTTTCACAGCCTGCGGTGTGACTGCCGGGCGCAACTGGAGATGGCGCTGGAAACCGTCGCGGCCTCGGGCCGGGGCATGGTAATTTACGAGCAGATGGAAGGCCGCGGAATTGGTCTCCTGAACAAGCTTCGGGCCTATGAGCTTCAGGATGCAGGGGCCGATACCGTAGAGGCGAATGAGCAGCTCGGATTCGAGGCGGACCTGCGCGCCTACAAAGCCCCGGCGGCGGTGTTGAACCATTTCAATATCAAGTGCGTGCGTTTGATGACAAACAACCCCGACAAGATCTCGGCGTTGGAGCAGGACGGCATTACAGTGGTCGAGCGAATTCCTTGCCAGGTTCAGCGGAGCGACCGGAGCGACAGCTACCTGCGCACGAAGAAAGACCGGATGGGCCACCTGCTGGAACTTTAAGGGTCCAGTGACGCCCGGCCTCCTCGATCGTACGGCCAGATGCTTTCTTGACGGCGGCGGCATACCGGATTTGTTCGTGCCGAGGACACGGCGAAGACTCGCAAAGACAAAAAGGGAGAGGGGCGCATCTTGCGATACGCCCCTCGCCACGTTGGTCGTGTTCGACCCTGTGTTTTGAACTGTAGGGTCCCCTTCTCATCGGGGCGACCACCAGTATAGCTCAGCTACGCGGTTTTAGTTGCAATCGATTTGGCCTGCACGAACCAGAACAGGTAGTCCGGTCCGCCGGCCTTGGAATCGGTGCCCGACATGTTGAATCCGCCAAACGGATGAGCGCCGACCATGGCGCCGGTGCATTTGCGGTTGATGTAGAGATTGCCGACGTGGAAACGGTCAGAGGCGGCCTGGATCTTGGCCGGGTTGGCCGAGTACATTGCTCCGGTAAGACCGTATTCGCTGTCGTTGGCAAGTTCCAGCGCGTGTTCAAAGTCGCGCGCCCTGGTCACGGCCAGGACCGGCCCGAAGACCTCTTCCCGGAATAGGCGCGACTCGGGGCCAATGTCATCGATGACCGTGGGCTCGACAAAGAAGCCGCTGCCGGGGGCCATGCCGCCGCCGCAAACCAACTTGCCGTCGCGCTTGCCGATTTCGATGTAGTCGAGGATGGTCTTCCTGGAACGTTGGTTGATAACCGGGCCCATGTAGTTGGCAGGATCGTCCGCCGGGCCGACTTGGATGGCTTTGACTTTCGTCAGGAGCTTTTCCATGAAGGCGTCATGGACGGAGTCGACGACAATGGCCCGCGAGCAGGCCGAACACTTCTGCCCCTGGTAGCCGAAGGCGGATGCGCAGACGCCCGTGGCGGCGGATTCCAGATCGGCCTCGTCGTCGACGAGGATGGCGTCCTTGCCGCCCATCTCGGCGATGACGCGTTTAATCCAGATCTGGCCCGGCGAAGTCGTTGCTGCCCGTTCATTAATGCGCAGACCGACCTCACGTGAGCCCGTAAAGCTGATGAATCTGGTGCGCGGGTGATCAACCAGCAGATCGCCCACCTCGCCGCCGCCCGCCGGCAGCATGGTGAACGATTCCGGGGGAAACCCCGCTTCGTCAAGCACTTCGGCGAATTTGGCGCCGATCGTAGGCGTGTCGCTGGACGGCTTCACAACGACGGTATTGCCGGAAACCAGAGCCGCCACGGTCATGCCGGCCATGATGGCCAAGGGGAAGTTCCACGGCGGGATGATGAGCCCAACGCCGAGCGGAAGGTATCTCAATTCGTTCCGTTCGCCGGGCATTTGGACGAGCGGCTCGGGCGCGGCCATTCGTTCAGCGAGCAGGGCGTAATAGTAACAGAAGTCGATCGCCTCGCTGACGTCGGCTTCCGCTTCTACCCAGGACTTGCCCGCCTCATAGACCAGCCAGGCGTTGAACTCGAATTTGCGCCGCTGAATGATCGCAGCCGCCTTGCGCAGCAACGTGATCCGGGCGGCCGGGGGCCGGGCAGCCCAGGCAGGGAAGGACCGGTGGGCGGATTCAATGGCTTTGAGGGCCAATTCCGGAGTGGCCTTGTGGTGGACGCCGACGACCTGATCGGGTTGCGACGGGTTCACCGATTTCAGGATGTTGCCGGTTTGTTGCTTCCCGGAGCCGATGCGAAGCGGATACTCGGCGCCAAAGGCGGCGCGCACCTGTGCCAGGGCTTGGCGCATGGCGGCGGCATTGGCGGGTTGTGAAAAGTCAGAGTAGGGCTCGTTCTTGAAGTCGCAGAGACGCACTGGCATCATCAGCCTTCCACCATCTTCTTGCCGCGTTCGAAAAGTTCAGCGGCGTCATCGGCGAGCTGGCGTCCTCTTTCGTAAAGGCCTTTGCCCCGGTCAAGCATATCCCGGCCCGCCTCTTCGACGTAGTCACGGCCCCTGGCCGCGGTGCGTCCGAGTCTGCGCCGGGTCACTTCGCCGGCGGCCGGAGCGAACAGGAGCGCGATGGTCGCGCCGACTGCCGCACCCGCCACAAACCACAGCACTTTGCTTCCATTGTCTTCTTGCATGGAAATATTCCTCCTCAAGCGATATTCTATCGGAGCCGGAGCCCGTTCGAACCGCTTGTTGAGTTCAAGGCCCGGCCAGGAGAACGATGTCATGAGCGACGAGATGAAACCTCACGATGCCGAAGAGCTGGTCCCTATGACAGACGGAGAGTTCGTGCTTGCCATGCCGGAGATGGAAGCGCTTGCCCTGCAAAGCCTGCTTGCCGCGAACGGCATCGATGCCGTTCTGAACGGCGTTTCAACCATGCCCAACCTGCCGTTTGAAGTTCATGTGCCCGCCGGTTCTCTCGAAGAAGCCACGCGCATCTACCAGGAAGCCCGAACGGCGGGTCCGGAGGCAGCCGACGCCGCGGAAGCCGCTGGCGAGGAGACCGCCGACACGGGGCTGGCCGGCTGATCGCGCCCCCGCTGCGTGGGCGGGCTCGCGGTTGCTGCGAATCGTTTTCACCTCTGAACCGGCGGAGATCCCAGGGCCCGTTAGCCGGGGATGATGGCGCCATGTGCCCGCAGGGTGTCCAGGACGCGGGCTATGGGCACAGCTGAGGGCGTGCAGCCCAGTTTTGCGGCCAGCGCCGCTGCCGCTCCCGCTGCCTGGCCCATGGCCATGCATGAGGCTTGGACGCGCAACGCCGAGTTCGCCAGGCGGTCGCTGCTGATTGAACGTCCGGCGGCCAACAAATTGCGGCTTGACTTCGGGATGAGAGCTCCTAGCGGGATGGTAGCGACCGTGGACTTCGCCAAGGGCCTTGGGCGGATGCCGTGCTCGTCGTGCAGATCGATCGGGTAGAAGGAGTAGGCTATGGCGTCGTCGAACTTGCGTCCGCTGGTGTAGTCGCCAACAGTGACCGAGGTTTCGCCGGCGATGCGGTAGGTCTCCCGCACGCCCGCTTCAGGTTGTAGCCTTTCCAGCTTCAGTCCCTCGAAACCAGGCTGCGTCCTGAGGAAACGGACCATTCTAAGCAAGGATTCGCGGCCCTCGATGTTGGTGCGCGTGTGGCGTTCGGAGTTGGACGAATCTGCGCCTGGTAAGTGGGTGGCGTTCTCTCCTCCGCCGGCGAGAAAGCCCCGCATGCTGTGGCGGTAGTCGGTCGGAATCAGGCGTCCGGCTGCCACCGCTTCTTTCGCGGCGTCTTCGAGAGCGCTCACATCGATTCTGGCCAGATTGTAGCCGCCAAGGCGGTAGATGAGGGAACCGGGCTGGGTGACCGATTCGTGCAGCCGCCTGAGGCCGATAAGTCCGATCGCCGACGCATCGCCGGTACAATCAATCAACTGCCGCGCGACGATCTCGATCGACAAACTCTTGCCGGCGATCCGGGCGATCCAGCCGTCTGCGGCCGGCTGGATGGACAGTGGCGTTTCGTAGTAACGCAGCCCGACCCCCGCCTTCACACAAGCCTCTTCGGCCAGCGCCGCGTAAAGCGCTCCGTTGATCCTCACCTGGTGCCGCCAGTGTTGCGTGCCATACGGTTGCGAGAAGTCCGGCATCGACCCGCCGCCCAGCGACGATGTCTGGCGCACCAATTCCCAGCCGATGCCGGCGATGATCTGCTTGCCCCAGGCGTGAAAGAGGCCAGGGAAGTCGACCCCGGCTGTGGACAGTGTTCCACCAAGCTGACTGCCGGCTTCGATGAGGATCGTCTTCACGCCAAGGCGCGCGGCCTGAATCGCCGCGATGGCTCCCGCGGTTCCGCCGCCGATCACAAGCACGCCGGCCGTCAGCGCACGGGCTTCATTCCGCGCCGCTCTGAACCCGGCGGCGGACCCCGCCACTGGCGCTGCGCCAAGCCGCGCCA
>Ga0172368_10007267_pt1 | contig 11625 bp, 2 predicted proteins | sample Lak11m_FD_114540 | JGI IMG/M metagenome (GOLD analysis project Ga0172368, IMG submission 114540) | Freshwater microbial communities from Kabuno Bay, South-Kivu, Congo - kab_022012_11m | ecosystem: Environmental > Aquatic > Freshwater > Lake | place: Democratic Republic of the Congo: South-Kivu...
TGAAAATAGTCGAAAGTCGAAAGGAAAAGCTGTGCTGTCAGGCGCCCTCGCCTGACAGCCGACCTTAGTCTGTGGTATCGACCCTCTGTGGTCGACACTATTTTCATGCTTCGGGGTGCGCCGACAGGCGCATGTGGGTTTATCCTGAATCAAGTTCAGGACAAGTTTAAAGGGGGGAAGGGGGGATTTCAACACAAAACAACAAAAATATCCTCGTAAAATTGTCCCAAAAAACTACTTAACAAAGAAGCGCCGGTTGCGAGTCAGGATGTAGTGTCAGGGGTCCTCACCTGACACCTGTCCGTGCATTGTCAATAATGGTGTCAGACGAGGGCGTCTGACACCACAAACATTACTTAACTAAAACAATCGCCCCTATCTCTTCCTTGCTGCCGGTGGGATCTTCCACTTTGATATAGGCTGCATACCGGCCGTTGCGCGCCAGCAAGCCGTCTTCGGTCAATCCGTCCCATTCAATCGAACCATCTTCCACGCCCTGCTGAAACACGCCGCTGGAATAAAGATGCGGGCCTTTCGGCATCGGCGCTCTTTCGATGATAGTTCTCACCAAATCGCCGCGCATATTGAAAATTTTCACGGTGACTTCGGGAGTAGCGTCGTTTTGCGAATTCAAGGTGAATTCGATCTGCAGCTTTTTGACCGTGCTGGGGGAGAAAGGATTGGGGTGGAATTCCAAATCTTCAATTCCCAAAGGTTTGGAAACTCCCATCACCACATATTCGGAGAATCCGAAAATGTCGGCATCGATGAAGTTACCGCTGGCGTCGACCGTTCCGCCCAGATTTTCCCATCCCAAAGTCTCTTCATCCCACCGTCCGATCACCGCATTTAAACGCCTGGTCTCTTCCGGGATAGGCAAAGTGAGCGATAGCGGCAGATCGCCGCCGGTAACTTCAGGCGAAAATTCCACGGTATTAGTCAGCTGATAACTATCGGCATGGATTTCGTATGCGCGGGAATTCTTCTTCACCTGAGGCACGGCCGGGCGCTTCAATGTTACCGTCCCGGTGTTGCCCGAAGGGATAGCGCCCTGCGGAATGGATAATTCAAACCCGGCGGAATCGTTGATGGTTACACTAATGTCGTTAGTAACATTTTGGCTGATTAACAATCCCCGGTCGCTTACATTCAGCGCTAAATTATTGTAAGAAGCGGAAATCCCCGTGATAGAATCGGTAACGGTGAAAAATACTTGCCCCACCAATCCGGGATAAGGCGTAAATTTGACTTTATTCTGCGCCGTCGGAGTTAAAGTCCCCAAAGCTTGAGGAGTATGACTCCATATCGGAATGACCGACATAGTAGCGCCGTCGATGTCATAAGCGCTAACCGTAAAAATTACGCTGTCCGTATTGGAAATGACGCTTTCCGGTATATTATCGGATATGGATAAACTGTCCAACACTCGGTTTTCAACCGTTATGGAAGCAATTTGCGCCAGTGTAACCGCGCCTTTGGTCACTTGAACCATAATACTGACAGTCCCGGTATCCGAACCCAGATAGACCGCGGATAAAGCTGCGGAATCGACCGCGGTGGGGGAGTAAACCGGCGTTAGCGTTCCAATAGTATTAGTGGTATCCGCATAACTCCATTCCACGCTGGCGGCGGAAAGCGAATCGTTCAGCGAAGCATAGCCATCGTCGAAAGTCTGGATACTCAAGGTCATCGGATAGTTCCATTGCAGACTGCCGGCTAAAGGCTGCAACTGCAAAATCGCCAGCACGCCGGTGGAAGTAATCGCCAGACTGCCTTGCTGTGAGAAATTGGAATAGTCACGATCACCGGCGGTGGCATATAAATAATATTCCACTGTCCCTGAAGCGCTTTGCCCGGGGATGACGCCCACATAAGTAGCGAATCCCTGATCCCAGCCTCCGGCGGGAGGATTGCCGCCGCCGGATACCACCGGAGGATCGTCCGGTATTACCGTAGGAGGATCAGAAAAATTACCCCGGGTAGAATTACCGCCGGCCGGCGGAACTATCGGTAGTTGAATCCCCGCGTTGGAATTAGCGCTGGGCGGATTCATCACCACTTGATCATAAGTCGTCCGGCCTACGCCTTTATAGAACAGGTCGAGGTTAAAGCCCTGCGGATGATTGACTAAATCGTTGGCGATTTGCGCCGTCACAGAAACCGGAGATTCGATTTGGGCAGAAACGGCGGCGGTGTAATCGATACCCAAAATGATGGTATCGGAGAAGACTTCATTATAACTTATAGCGATGGAATAGGTCTGCAGGGTTAAGTAACCCGGAATGTAATGAGTTACAGTGATAGAATAAGGTTCCGGCCAAAGGTCGGATCCTAACAAATTATCCGTTGTTTCCGCAGTTCCTGTGGTATCGGAGGTAAGTGTAAGGTTTACCCCTAAATTTTGATTATAGACGGTGATTTGCACATTAGCTAATGGTTCTACACCATCGGAAGTGACAAAAAATTTAAACTGACCGGCGGGGAAATCGAAATCCTGTTGAAGGTCCCCGGAAGCCAAATCCAGCGGCGGTGAAACCTGCTCGGTGAATCCGGCTTTGTACACCCGCAATTGCACCTGGTCCGGCGCCGGCCAGTCGATAAAGCGGTAGTAGCCCGCGCCATTGGTCACCAAAGTATCTACCCGCGTGGGGAATAATAACGAACGGCAGATGACCGAAGCGCTTTGCACCGCCGCAATTCCGTGAGTGACATAACCGCTAATATCGAAAGAATCGACATCGGCGGAGAAATAAAAGTCTCTGTTGCCAATCGACTGATTGATGGCTAATCCAATTAAATAACTCTCCGGCTGAACAGTAAAGCCGGCTTTGGCCGCGGTCAGTTCATAAGTCCCCGGAGTCAATTCGGTAAAGAGGAAGTTCCCATCGCTCAAAGTAACAATGGTGGAATCGTAAGTCGCATCGTCTTTGGTCAAAGTTATCTCCGCGCCGGATAAACCGCCGCTGGTAGTAACATAAATCGCCTGACCGCTGATAGAACCGGGGATACTGCGCAGCCACAAATCCTGCTGCTGCGGAACATTCCCGCCGATGGGCAGACTGGCGCTGGAAAGAGCAGTAGTGTTATAGCCGGATTTTTCCGTCCACACCGTGAAATTACCGTCATCTAAAGAACCGAAAGAGAAAGAGCCATTTGAAGAGGTAATGGTACTGGAAGTATCCAATTCCCCGGCTTGATACAGATAAACCTGCGCCTCGGCGATGGGCGCAGAATTGGTGGAATCCAGCACGAAACCGCTTAGGGCGTTCTGCGCGCCGTGTAAAAAGAATTCGATCGTGTCGGTTTCGCCCAAAGTCGGGGTAAGCAGCTGCGGCGAATTCAACACTTCAAATCCTTCAATCGCCGCCGTTACCGAGAAGGGATTCGCCCGCAGTCCGGAGAAATAGAAGGAGGAATCGCCCGAACCGGTCTGCTGGGTAAATAAATTCTGACTGATGGTATTATACGCCGTCACCGAAGCTGCGCCGGGAGCGATTTGTCCGTTATAAGTTACAGTCCCGTAAATCTTGCCGGTGCTTAGCACGGTTAAGATTTTTCTACTCGATCCGCCTGATGTCAGAGTGACATTATCATAATAGCTGTCCAAAACGCCTGGCGGTGATTCCCAGGCATGCAGTTGATAATTGCCGGATGATAGAGGATTGAAAGAATAGTCTCCAAAGTAATTCGTTGTATCGTAAAATACCGCCGCTCCGAACTTGTTCGCCTGCACAATGGCGTTGGCTTTCCCAATACCGGCTTCATTCCTGACGCTGCCGTAAATGCTGTTCGGATATGGTGTCAAAGTATAATTCTTCTCCGTCGACGCCGTCAAAGTAAAATTGGCGCTGACGCTGTCCGGGAAGCCTTCTTTCACCATCCTGATGTTATAAATGTTGTTAGGCCCTACGGTATTCAAGCCGCTGATTTGATAAGCGCCGGCGTTGGAACTGGTGTCGCTAATAATCTGACTGGTATTGACATTGGTAATGTTGACCACCACATTTCGGATAGTAAGATTCTCAATGCCGTTAGTTATGACACCATAGACCGCATTAGTTACAGCTTGAAGTTCGATGGTACCTAAATCCAGGTTCTGTGACATTGTTAGTATGATTGGAGTTTCATAATGCACATAACCTGATTTATCCACGCTTAAAGTATAATTACCGGCATATAAGTAGTCAAAATCGAACGAACTGCCGGAAGTGACCAAAACCGTATCATAGACCAGCGGCGCCGCCCCCAGCAATCCGATAGTTACTCCGGAAAGCGGATTGCCCTCCAGATCTTCTATCTGCGCAGTAATTGAAGCATTATGAACGGTGACGGTTAAGTCCTGGCCGGTAACATTGCTGATTCCCGCCGCCAGATTTATCATAGCGTTTTGATATTGTTCCGGTGGCAAATCGGTGCTGATTTGGTAATTGATATTGGCGGTCTTATCCGCGAAAGTATAGACTCCCGAGGAATTGGTATAAACGGAATCAGTTCCTTGAGAGGTCCAGGCTTTGACTTCCACATTCGACATTGGCTGACCGGCGTTATTCCTAACTGTTCCGCTGATAGATATCTTGATTTCCGTCATCGTGAAATTCTGATTGCTCTGAGTCTGACCGACCGCCAAAGGCACCGTAATAGTGTCCGGCGCCACGCTGTAGCCAATCTTTGAGGACCAGATTTTCCAGGTGCCGTCGAATAGGTTAGTTATGCTCCAATCGCCGTCAATACCAGTGTTTGTGGTGTAGATTGTCGTCCCTGTAGTCCGTTTGGCTTTAACCTGCACATTCACCATCGGCGCATTCAAATTGTTTCTGACATAGCCGGTCAGCGTAGAGGAGTGTTCCTGCATCGTTAGACCGACATTGGTAAGCGAAATCGTGCCGACCGTAGTATCTCTGGAAGCATTATTTAAGGTCTGGCTGTAGGCGTTGGTCCGTACATTATAAGTTGTCAAGGGCGCAGCGTTGGTGATGGAATAATATCCATTAGTGTTAGTTGTCGCATTCAGGGTGGTACTGCCCACTATGGCTTGCACCGGAATATTGCTCTTCACCGTCCCCGCCTGATTGACCACTGTGCCGGAAATATTCAGATTGTTGGACAACATTACAAAATTTCCGCTGTCGGGATTGGTAGTCTTAGCCTGAACCGTTCCGGGCTGAGTATAAACCGAATACCCGCTTAAAACCGCCGTCAGGGTGAATTGTGATTGTGTAAATAAATCGGTTAAAGTGTAATTCCCCGAGGAGTTGGTGGCGGCGCTGCCAAAATTCCCCAATCCGTCGGAAGCGTTAATCTGCACTCCGGCCAGCCCGACGCCCATCGTCGAATTGACCTTGCCGACTATAATCCCGGTGTTGGCGATGATCTGGAAATTGATGCCAGTCTTCGTCTGCCCGGCGGACAGCGGCACATTAAGCGTATCGTCCACCGTATAACCGGTTTTTACCGCTGTCAGGTTATAAGTCCCGGAAGGAAGATTGGAAATTGTATAATCACCTGTGGAATTAGTTTGGGCGGTATAAGTTCCCCCGGTAGTTCTTTGCGCAGTGATGGAAGCGCCGCTAAGCCCTTGATTATAAAAATTGCGGACATTCCCCGCGATAGAACCGTTTAACGGAGTCAAATTGATATTATTGGTCGTGCTGCTTCCGCCCACCAGCCCCAGACCGTTGACCTGACCGGTCTGATACTGAGAATGAGTCACGGTAATATTATAAGAACCGCCGAATAATTGCGTGAAACTATAGTAGCCGGTCGCATCGGTCTGAATCGAAGCCCCGGACTGAGTATTCACTTCGGTAACCGTAACTAAAGCATTGGAAATAGCCTGCTGAGTGGAGGAATTCTTGATAAATCCCTGCAATCCCGCATAATTCGGCTGCAGATAAAAATGATAGTTGGATAAAGTCTGCCCGGCGGTCAATGAAGTGTTTTGCGTTATAGGCGTGTATCCGGCTTTGGAAGCGGTGATATTATAGGCGCCGGCGTTGAGGTTCAGCGAATAAGTTCCCACATTGTTGGTAGTGGCGGTATAAGTCGCTGCGTTCACCGTGTTGACCGCGGTTACGGTCGCACCCACAAGGAAAGTATTGCCGGGAAGAGCATAGACTTTACCCGTCACCTGACATTGCAGCTGCGTCAGGTTAAATGTAAAGTCCTGCGTGGTATTCGGTTGGATTGTAGTCGAAGTGGCGCTGGCGGGCACATAGCCCGTCTTGGAAACCGTAATATTGTAAATATGCTGAGGCGTAACCGCCACATTGAAAATGCCATAATAATTACTCTGGGTATTGAAGGTGACGCTGGCATTGGTGGTGGAGACTAAAGTAACCTGCGCCGAGGATACCGCCTGGTTATTATATAAAGTACTGCCGGAAATATATCCAATATTGGGAATTAGGTTGAAGTCGATATTGTTCACGGTAGCGCCAGGATTGACCACCACCTGCAAAGATTCGGGAGCGGCGGCAATCATACCGGATTTCGAGGCTTTTAGCCAGTAAGTCCCGAAAGAAAGCCCGAAAGTATAAGTCCCGCTCTGAGAGGTCTGCAAAGTACTGATAGCGTTATTACTCGTGTTGCGAGCGGTAACCGTGGCTTGATAAACCGCCTGACCACTGGAGCGAACGGTGCCGTTGATGGTGGCGGCATTGGGGGTGATTGTTAAATTAATATTGCTTAAAGTCTGCCCAATCGCCACATTCAATTGCTGGCTGACCGCGGTAATATAGCCGGTTTTTGAAGCGGTTACAGTCTGCGGTCCTGAAGCGACATTAAGCGTATAATTTCCCTGCGCATTGGTAGTCGCCGTAACGCTGCCGGAAGCCACCGTCGCTCCGACCACCGCCTGCACTCCGTCGGAAGTGATTTTGCCGCTGATGTAGGACGGATTGGGTGTAAGCACGATATTGACCCCGGAAATCGTCTGCCCGACATCGAGTGTAAGGTTGATAGGAGTGGGCGAAGTGTAGCCGGTTAGATATGCGTTCAATTGATAGTTGCCGCTGGAAAGGGAAAGCTGGAAATTGCCTTGAGCATTGACCGTGGTTTCTTCGATTTGCCCGGCAGCGGGGACAGCACGAACAATGGCGTCGTTATTTGCCAAAACCGCCCCTTTGAATACTACACCGGAAACGATATTCGCGGAAGGCTGCAGTATGATGTTTTGCGTAGTGCCGCTGTTGATAATCTGCACCGGCTGCAGCGTGGAACTCAGCCAGAACGCCGGTTTGCTGGCGGATAAAGTCCAGGTACCGGGATTGACATTGATTTGATAATAACCGTTATCGCTGGTCGTATATTGATAAGAAGTGGCGCCGCTAGTCGCTGTCACTACCGCCAGGGAAATCGGTTCGCCGCCGGGATTAGTAACATGACCGTCAAGCGTATATAGATTGATGGTCAATAGCAGTGGGCCGCCGTAATTGTCCACATTCACATTCTGTTCCGGCTGTAAAGCGATGGTGCGGCTGGAGGAAGCAGTATAGCCGGTCTTCGCCGCTTGAATCTGATAGGTGCCGGGAGGAACTTCGAAAGCGTAATAACCGTTGTTATTGGTATCGGTGGTATATTCCTGATTAGTGCTGGAGTTAATCGCAGTTACAGAGGCGAAGGGAATAAAATTGTTCTGATTATCTTTAACCGTGCCGTGAGCGGTGGATGCCGCTTGCAGCATCTGGAAATTTAACGGCGCCGCGGTGGATGTATTGATAGTGACAGGAGAAGTCTGAGTAGTGACAAAACCGGTCTTGGATAATTCAAAGATATAAGTTCCATAAGGCATCATTCTTTCCGCATATCCATTCTGATCGGTCAATACCGCAGTTAAACTTGGTCCTTCAATGGGGATAAAATCGATCTGCGCGCCTTGTATGTTCACATTCGAGCTTGTTCTAATGTAAAATTCCCTATAACCGGAGGCGGTAGTATAGACAAAATCGGAAGGCATCGACATAGTGCCTTGCCCCTGGTTATCTTCCGCGATGACTTTCCAGCGATAATTTCCGCTAGTTAAAAGGTTGCCTACCGGACATTCCGCCGCATTGATGGTCGATTGCACATACCACATCGGAGTATAGACCGTGCTCAAACTGTCCGGCGCGATTTCTTCCTTGGTCAAATAAACATGATAACTTGACGCCTGCGGAATTGCCGTCCATTCAAAGATTACGGTATTGCTGGTGATAACATCTCCGTCAGCCGGTTCTAACAAAACGGGGGAAGCGAAGGGCGGCGCCACCGCAATTTCAAAGGCTTTCAATTGCCCCACCACATCGGAAGAAGTAGCGGGAGTGCCATTATAATTATTGAGCACTACCCAGTTATAGGTTGGGCGGTTTGCACCGGTGAGGTCGCCAATTAGCGGAGGGACATTGATATTGTTAAAGAAATTCGAAGGATCCGGTTGACCGTAATCTATGGAAGTGCCGGGAGTAATCACTTGCCATATAATATTCGCTCCGGTAGTGGTCAATTCACCGGTTTCAGGATCGGTTTCTATCTCGAACGCTTGATCGGATAAAACTAAGTGATAATAGTTGACGCCTTGATTGGAATTCCAAGTAAAGGTCGGAGTGGTGGTGGGAATACCGCTGGCGGAACTGGTATTGGACTGTGGGGCGATCATCGAAACCGCATTAGTTGATTCCCGGATGATGACAAATTCCACCGAGGTCAGTGTATTCGCCGTATTGGTAAGCATTACATAGAGATAGCCCGCAGGGAGCACCGAAGGATCGAAGGTCCAGGTGCCGGCGGCGCCGACAGTTCCGGAACTGGGATAAGTAAACGGATAATTCCCCACTAAACCGCCGCCGGGATTGTAACTGTATTTCACCTTAACCTGAACATTGGTCGGCGTCCAGGAAATATGGTAATCATATCCCGCATTCAACATAGCTTCCGGGACATAAGTCAAAGTGATTCCGGCGTCCAAATTAGCCTGGCTGGACAGCAGCCCCTCATTGACCGCATAACTGCTAATCGCGGCAAAAAAGCTGACCAGGCCCATAAAAACGCCAATAGAAATTCGTAAGGATTTTTTCAGCACGATATCTCCCAAGATATCTCGTATTATATTATAAAAGCTGAATATTCTAAGAAAGTCTACATGTTAGCAAGTTAAAAGCAATGGCGTCCAGCATCCGTGTCTTTTGTTAATACGCAAAATCGTTGCCACCTGCCACACGCCACTAGCCACCAGCTAAAAACTATACACCGCCCCGGCTTTTAGAACCGAACCCATCAGATCCGGTACACTGAGCAGTAAAATATCCACCTTCCAACTCTCATTTATGCGGAATCCGGTGCCAAGATTGAAACGAGGGATAATGATCCCCGTCGAAGGTTCTACCGGAACCCCGCTATCGTCTTTATAACCCGCTGCTACTTCATCACCCATTATCCCGCCGAAACTCATCCGGACATACTTGAGATCGAATCCCAAAAGAAATCCCAGATTCGGTTTGAAGCCCCGCGAATAAGTCGCGGGAATGCCGTCACGGGTCAAGTCGAAACTATAAGAAAGTTCCCCGCTGTATTTGATCAGATTGAGGGAAATCCGCCGGTAAGCGCAGCCTAAAGAAATCGAGGAAGGAACGCTGAGGATCAACTGATTGCCCGGCTGATTATCCGCCAGCACCGTTTCGGTAGGCTGAGTGAAATCGATATTGTTCAAATCGAAAGTTTCAGAGGAATCCGAATCGTCCGAGAGATTTAACGCCGGGTAAAAATATTGAATAATCTCCATATCCCCATCAAGCGTCAAATCTCCATTGAAACTTAGCAGAAAATCCAGCGCGATATTGGCGGTGGGATGATAGGCGAATCCGGCTTTCACTCCCCACCCGCCGCCTTTGAAAGAGCCGATCATCGAAGAATAAAAGTCGTTTTGGTAACCGGCGGCGGCATTATTGAAAGAATTTTCAATACCGGTACGCTCAAAAATGCCTTCCGGAGCGAGGATTCCATTGATGGTAGTATTGGCGTTCAAACGGGTTAAAGTCAGACCGGCAGCGGTTTTCGGAGTTATACTTCTGCCGCAGGAAAAGGCATAGGCGTCGACATTCAAATCGACCAGCAGGTTGATATCCGTGCGGGTGAAAATCGTGGAATTCTGCATAGTATCCGATTCCAGCGCCGTCATCAAATTCTCTACCCCGGCGCTGATTAAATTTACATTAAGCGCAAAATTCTGATAATAGGCGAAACCTAAGTTAAAATCGCCATAGGGAACCGCCAGCGCCAACGAAGAAATCGCCTGCGCCCGCTGACCGCCTTCCAGGGTAAAGTCCGGATAGATGATAATGGTCGAGGCATCCTTCTGAAATCTTTCCAAAGCGGAATCGGTCTCTTTTTTAATGTCCTGGGTGATATTGGGCGAGTAGGAAAGCTGCGGCACCGCTTCCAGAATTATTCCGCCTTTTTTCAAAAATCCCAATCCCGCAGGATTCCAATAAATCGAAGCCGGAGTAGGCCGTAAAGTAGTGATGCCAATTCCCGCAGCGGCTTCATAAGCGCCTATGCCGGATGTCAGCGCAGAATTCTGCATCATCAGCATATTATGGATGCCGCCGTCGAAGGAATTGAGATAGGTATCGTTGTTTTCGGCTGAAATTGCCGAAGAGGAGGCACAGATAATGAGGATTATCAGTGATGATAAAGTAGTGAAGTTCCGCTTCATAATTTGCCTTAAATTATTAACGGCGGTATGCAAAAATAATATGTTAAAGTAGTTTTATTGCAACATATGATGCGGTGTTGGCTGACAGGTCGAGTCGACAAAAATTCAATGAATAAACAATCTAAAAATAGCATTAAGTATTTCGGTTATCCAGTTAGTTCAGCTTAATGTCAAAAGCGAGTAGAAGGGTCATGCTGAACTTGTTTCAGCATCCAGTGCCTTTTAAAATGCTGTTGAAAATCAAAGGCGCTAGATTCCGAACCAAGTTCGGAATGACCACTTTGCGACTATTTGTAAAAAAGGGAAAATTGATTTTCCTGACTTAACTTGATAACCAAATTAAATATTATAGCCAAAGATATTCGAATTTTTTCGATGACTTGGGATTTTAGGCTCAAGGCTTATTTGAACAGACTAAAGTCTGTTCTCCTAATATGGGAGGTCGGACTTTAGTCCGACACCTTTTTAAATCAGTGATTAATTTGAAAAGATAACAATTAGTTGCGAAAATGTAAGCGATGCGCTCTTACAATTAGGTAAGAAACTACGCCTCATCCGGGACTGCGCCGGGAAGAGGGGGCTGCGCAGCTGATTAAAAGACTAAGAAAAATTCAAAATCCGAAACCGGAAAAAAATTAAAAGCTGGATTCCGGCTTTTCCCGCCCCGCCCCGCAGGGGCTACTGCGTAGCAGGGGTCACTGCGTGACAAGGACTACTGCGTAGCGCTCGGAATGACGCCCGGCGGGCGTATAGTATGTGTCAGGTGAGAGCGTCTGACACTTATAGGTATAATGACTTTTTCAGACAGAACGCTCTAACTTGATTAATTCATAAATTTTATTTATTAAATCATAACACAAATATATACAGATTCTTATTGTAGGGACGAGGCAACGCCTCGTCCAAAAATCGGACGAGACAGGGTCTCGTCCCTACAA
>Ga0172368_10007268_pt1 | contig 11624 bp, 10 predicted proteins | sample Lak11m_FD_114540 | JGI IMG/M metagenome (GOLD analysis project Ga0172368, IMG submission 114540) | Freshwater microbial communities from Kabuno Bay, South-Kivu, Congo - kab_022012_11m | ecosystem: Environmental > Aquatic > Freshwater > Lake | place: Democratic Republic of the Congo: South-Kivu...
GCGGAAAAGAAGGTTATTCGAGCCTTCCATTTAACTTTCGAGCTTATTCGAACCTCAAAATTGTTCAATATTAGTGTTAGAAAGCTTGCAGAGATGTGACTCTGGAGAGGGGGGTATATTTTTAAGGTTATTACACACCTCATATCCATTCATTTTAGGCATCATGATGTCCAGAAGTATCAGATCGGGGGGATCTTTATTGACAATAAGTAATGCTTCATTGCCATCAAAAGCAACTGAAACATCATAATCCCTGGAGAGATAATTCTCAAGCAATTCCACATTCATTTGTTCATCATCAACGACAAGAATTTTTGCTCTGGTCATATTCATATTTGGGCATTTTTAAGTCACATATATAAAAAGATATTTAATGCAATGTGTTCATTTTTTGTGCTTAAAAACCTTTAATACAAAAAGATATAAATTTTGAATAATATTAATTCAAGCTGGTTAATGTGTCCTTATTGTGGTTCTAAAGTGAAATTTATAAAATAGCTTTTATTGATTTATTTTGTGTTGAAATCAGGCAAAATCTTGTTAAAGTATTTAACAACTACGCATGATCCTGTGCATTTTCCGCATAGTTTGCATTCTTTTTTTATCATCAGATGTGGCTCAAGAACAATGGCATTCACTGGACAGACCCTCAAACATACGCCACACTTCGTGCATTTTTTCAACCTTATCAGTTGCTTTGCGGTTTCTTCAAAAACCGAACGCGCTTCATCATTTCCCGGTGCATTTACAGATATGTGTCCTGAAGAGAAGATCTTGACGCTTGCACCTTTTGTATGAATCAAGAGCACACCGAGGTCTTCTGAAAACACATTCTCACCCAGTATATTTGCGATATCCTGCGCTTCTTGGGGTAGAAGCCCTGTTATCTTGCCCTCCATTGTATATCCGCCGGTCTTGCATGGCGAGACTCCACCAGTTACAGTGATACCGAACTCTTCTTTCACAGGCTCAAATTTCGTATTTATTTTAAGTTCTTCAGAAAGGCGAAGCATCTTTGGCGGCAGCGTCTTCCAGCGCCAGAATCCATGTCTTATGAACGCTTCATCAAGCCCGTTTTCTTTTGCCCATTTCAAAAGATACTCGTTCCAGCGCGTAAAAAGCTCAGGATGAAGCTCACCGAACCTTAAATATTCCGCGCCAAGTTCTGCCGGGCACAACCAGCACCCCACGCGCTCAAAACCCATATCGTACAGGGGATTATAATCAAGTTTCCTGTAGTAAATGTAAAGCCATATCTCGATCGCACGCCAGTTACGGATCGGGAATAAGCTCACCTGCCCTGGAATGAAGGGATTTTCCTCCTTCGGGGCGATACGTGAACGTGTGAATGATTCGTATTTTCGTTTTCCGTCGATTGTAAGGCATTTTCTTCCCCCGCGCGTGCATTCCTCTATGACTGAATTGATAGGCGCAAGCTTGCAGACCTTGCAACACCACCTGAAATCCTTGGCCGGCGGCCCGAAACTTGGAAGATTTTCCCAGAAAGCATCATTTACTTTTACTTCAATGAGCTCGATATTGTTTTTCTTGCAAAAATTCCTTGCGAATTCAACGGTCTCCGGGAATTCAATGCCCGTATTGGCAAAGAAAACTTTTATTGGCTTTTTAATTGCGGTTCTGGTAAGGTCAAGCGTCGTCAGGCTGTCTTTTCCTCCGGAAAAAGACACATAAACGGGTGAATCCACGAACTCCTTCTGGTTTGCAATCCCTTTTATGGTGTTGACTGCATCCTTGACAAGTCTCTTCATGTGGGGGGCATTGGCACGGATAACGTCCTGCATTGATGGTTTACCGACCAGGAAATTGTAATTTTCTGAGCCGATCTTTTTTATCTTTAGTGACCGTCCCGGGGTCTTAAGTTGCGCGCTCTCCCTGTATGCAATCCCGAAACCGCGTAGGTTCTTGCTGGTTACAAGCACGGTCTCCCCCGTTTTTATATCATCCGAACATTCAATGATGTCGGTTCCATCTATGTTCTTGCCGCTCAGGTGACGTTGGCCCGATGAGATCTTTACAAGTTTCCTGCCAATGGCAGAATCAATAAGCGCACAAGCACCTTCTATCATCAGGTCAAGCTTGAAAGAAAGAAGGGACATATCGAATCTCAATATGCCAAAATGCAGCCCGTCCACGATTATTTCATCAGTTTTGTCTTCACCGGGGATTTTATTCAGGAGAATTAGTTTTTCCGAAAAGGAAGCGCCCGGAAATTCCTTTGAAATAATTCTATCGATGATGCTTTTTTCATGCGGCGATGCAAAACGCACATCTCCGGGCGGGGAGAGATTGATGCGTGTGCCTTTTTCCTTGCATATCGCGCATTGTTCATCCAGTAATGGGGTGTTGCATTTAACGCACCAGAAAAGTAGACTTTCATCGAGATCGAATGAGGTATTTATGGGCATTTTATTCTCTTTTTTTCATAAAAAATATTCCCAACCCTGTTGATGTGGTCGATCAATTTCTGGTTGGAAATTGTGCTGTAATCCAGCACATCGAATTTGTAAGGTAAAAGGCTATCTTCATTGAGTGAAAAACCTATCTCGGTTATAATATTATGAACACTGCCTTTCAAGACAATATCCACATCAGATCCGGACTTGAAATTGCCCTTGGCCCTTGAGCCGAAGATTAAGGCCTGTTCTATCTGTGGGTATTTTTTTAGAATGGAAATTATTATTTCAATATCGCCATCTTTTAAACCGAAATATTTATCATTCATATTTTTTGGTCTTTAAAATAATGATATACCTGCCTGATCGCAGGATAATAGCGGTTTTTGATAGTATCAACAGCGTTTCTGGCCACATCTTCGTTGTATGTCTGTGAGAGTTCATTTCGTTTTTCAAGCATTTGAAGCCAGGAATGGCCATCTTCTATAACCTGTGTATTGAATCCTTCTTTTATAGCTTCACGTGGGAATCTGGTCACAATACCCTGTTCTTCCAAATAATCTTTCACAGTTTTCCAACCTAACTCAAAAGTAAACTCAAATGCCTGTACCAGACCGCCAATTTCAATAGGAGTATAGCTTTCTTTTTTTACTGCTCCTTCAAAAAAGAGATATGCCTTTTCAAAATTTTCAAAGCGTTGTTTCCCTCGAATATCCTGTTCATTCATAAATATACTCCATGTCTGCTAAAAAGAGGGGAATTTAGGAATATCTTCTAAACTATACCCCAGATGTTCCTTGATAATTATATACGCCATTTCAGGAGGTATCGCCCCTACCTCCGTGCATATCAGATCGATATATTCACGCGGCGTAACATCAAATGCCGGGTTTTTCACAGAAACATGTGCGTAACCCTTCAATATTTCATCGGATATCACTTCCGAACTGCTTCGCTCTTCTATTTCAATAAGATCACCCAATAATGATCTTGGGCTGAATTTGTAAGTCTCAGCAGCAATTATCACGTTTTTCCTTGCTTCATGTGCACAAAGCGCAAGCTGGGATGTCCCGATTTTATTGATAACAGAGCCGTTTGCGGTAACTGCATCTGCACCCATGATAACAATGTCAACTTCTTTCATGAAATACCGCACGGCAGAATCCACTATTAATGATGTTTTTATTCCTTCATCGTCAAGCTGTTTAATCGTAAGATGACCCTGCCACCTTGGGCGGGATTCCGTAGCTATTACCCGAATATTTTTTCCATCTTTATGCGCTGCTGCAATTATTGATATTGCTGCTGATGAATTGCAGTGTGTCATTATTGTATCACCGTCGCGCACTCTTTTTGCGCCTATTTCCCCGATCTTTCGTACTGCGTTCTCGGAGTTTTCGATAAAATCGTTTGCCCGTTTATTGATATCAGCTTTTGCCTCTTCAACGGTTTCGCCAGCATATCGCATAACAGCGCGAACCGCATTTGGCAAAGATACTGCCGTGGGGCGCGTACTGACCAGAAGTTCGGCGGCGATTTTCATCTTATCATTGAACTGTGAAATATCTCCTGTATTCTGGCGATGGCTATAATCGCGAAGTTGCGCCGCTACAGTTCGCGCAATCTTTCCCGCGCCCCGTATTTCCATGCTTTTTATCTTTTGGGCAGTATCTAAAAGTTGTTTCATGGTTCCTCCAGCATCCCGTGTATTGACTCCATATTCAAATGATATTCAATAAATCCTGCAAGTTCCTCAATTCCATCGTTTACAGTCTTATTTTGATATGTTAATCCTTTTTGATTGTATAAATATCCAAGGAATGAATTCCTGAAATTGTCATTCTCAAAAAGCCCATGAAGATATGTGCCAATAACAAGCCCATTCTCACTCACGCTCCCATCATCCCCGAAAGCCTGCACTTCTGCCTGCGTTTCACCCATATGGATCTCATATCCTGTTACTAATTGTCCATTTATGGCGCCAAGAATTTTCCCATTACCAGTCACGGGTTTTTCCACCTGTCGTGTTTTTTTCTCATATGTAGCAAAGCGAGTGGAAACATCAAGAAGCCCTAAACCTTTTATTGTGCTTGCCCCGCCAGTACCTTCTATACCGCTATCGATTATTTCATTTCCTAGCATCTGGTAACCTCCGCATATCCCGATAACAGGGACACCTTTCATGGCTTGCTTTACAATCTTTCGTCCAATTCCGCTTGAAACAAGTGCTTTCATATCATCCATGGTGTTTTTCGTCCCAGGCATTATGATCGCATCGGATTCGGGAAGCTGCGAATTTAATTCCACATATTCAATATCAGCATATTCTTCAAGAGGCTCAAAATCTGTAAAATTGGATATGTGGGGCAATCGTATCACTACGATTTTTATTGGATTACCATTACTTGTTTTATCTTTTATAGATACAGAATCCTCTGAAGGGACCCGCATATCCGTATATGGTATAACCCCTATCACAGGAATTCCAGTTAATTCCTCAAGCTGTCTTATTCCAGGCTCAAGCAATTTCATATCTCCCCTGAATTTGTTTATTACTAAACCCCTGACAAGACCTCTTATATCATCGGGAAGCAACTGTAATGTCCCATAAATACTTGCAAAAACGCCACCGCGCTCAATGTCCCCCACAAGAATCATTGGCGGCCTGACAAGTCTTGCCATGCCAATATTTACTATATCCCTGTGATACAGGTTTATTTCGGCAGCTCCTCCTGCGCCTTCAATAATTATCAACTCATATAGGTCACAAAGCCGTTCATGAGCACTTTCAACACATGACATTACCTCATCGATAGAATCATAATAATCCCCTGCTTCCTTGTCAGCGACTGGTTTTCCAAGAATTATGACCTGTGACATGTGATCCCCTTTGGGTTTTAACAATACCGGATTCATATCGCAGGTGGGTTCGATGCCTGCTGCTTTTGCCTGTATCGCCTGGGCAATTCCTATTTCTCCGCCATCACGTGTTACCCAAGAGTTAAGGCTCATGTTCTGTGCCTTGAAAGGTGCGACCGAATACTTTTTTGAGAGGATCCTGCAAAGTGCGGTCACAATTATACTTTTTCCCACGTGTGAACCTGTTCCCACGACCATGAGGTTTTTTGTCATTTATTCCACCATTCTAATAATCTGGTTCTTTCCGCCCACATGCCTGCTACAAATATAAGTGCAAGCGAACCTGTGCCAGCACTATCAAAAATATAACCCTCTGCCAACCTCCATGCATCATCATATGCAGTGAAACCATAATCGAATGTCCATAATAATTCATTTGTTTTAGTTACTTTGAGGCTTGCATCTATAAAGGCCATTTCATTGTAAAACGGATAGAAAAGAACGACGCCTCCACCGAATATATCCAGAATAACATGAGACGCAAAATAAAAAGCGATTATAAAGAATATCGTCCTCATTTTTTTTAATGATATGCCTAATAAAACAAGTGCGAGAGGAATAAAGATATTATGTAGAAGCGCCCTGTGTTCGATCGCAAAAGTATCGATATCAGGTAAGACTGCAGATGGCAACAGCAAAAGGAAGTATTTGTAATCCTCTTTCCTGCCCACTATCATAAGAGCAAGAAGAGGAACAAGTAAATGTATTGCCCAATTTGGCATTTGGATTGATTATTCCTGCTCTATTTTATCCACTCTGGTTACCCGCAGTAGTGCATTAAGGGGAACACCCGCAATGTCATCTATCCCTTTCTTATCGATAAGTACAGCTATAGCTACGGGTTTTGCCCCCAGGCCAACAAGTACGGATACGGCTTCTGTAAGAGTGGTTCCGGATGTGACGACATCATCAATAAGGACACAATTTTTTCCGGAAACTTTTGCAAAGTTCTGGCTAATCGTTCCTTTTGCGCCATCTAATTCAGGATCTAATTTTTGCTTGTTGGGATGATATGTGGCAAATTCTACCCCAAGTTCTTCTGCGATCATGTTCGCAAGAGGAATTCCGGAAAGTGCAACCCCAACTATTACATCAATATCTGTTTCTGTTTTGCTGAGGCATTCCACAACCATATCAGTCAAAGAACTCGCGATAAACCTCTGCCTTGTTGAGCTTCGCCCGATGTTGCTCCAATCTATATAAATATCCTTGGGGGCTGCAGTTTCATCGCCCTTTTTCGAATGGACCAGAAGCCATGTTGCAGTTTCGCGGGAAACATTCAATTCGTCTGCGATCTGCCCGGTCAAAAGCCCACCGGCCTGGAGTTCAACAGCTTTTTGAATTAATTCATCAATTGTTTTCATATAAGATTCACCGGATATGATATTACTTATTTTTCTTTGTATTTAACAGGTTGGCTGATAAAGTATTATACAAAACTATGGGGATAAAAGACAAAAATGGAGTTCAAATACGTTTTCCTTCGTTTCGCCAGGATATCCTGTGCGAACCCCCAAATCCGATCCGAAATCTTGGGCATGTTCCAGCACTGCAATTTCTTGATAATTTTTCCCTGCATTCTGTTACTAACCGAAGAGGCAATGTATCTGACTTTTCATAACCCGCGAAGGAAGAAAACAATCCTTTTCCGATAGCACAACCTGATATTGGCCTGATTTCCATATATTTTATATAAAACTCAAATCAATATAAATATTCTGACAATTATTTGAGTTTATTTTAAATTTTAAAGGTTCATTGAAGCAGATTTTAGTTTTTATTAGTTTTTAATTAGGTTTAATAAGATAAAAACGTATAATTTCTTTTTGATTGCAAGAGATCAGAATATTTTTAAAAAATAGGATCATTTCTATTTTCACGATTTATGGGGCACTACCGATCTTTTGCAGCAGCCAGGCCATATTTTTGCCAAGGTTTTTCATTGTGCGTATACCTTCCTCGTCTTTATCCACTTCACCGATTCCCCTTCCAATACCCATATTCCAATAACTTGAACCCGGGACTATCATCTGGTTGATTAGGAAGAAATGATTTATCGAGTCAAATGCATGTATTGCCCCACCTCTTCGAACAGCGATCACCGCAGCACCGACTTTCTGTTTGAACATACAATCGTTTGCCAGGTTTGTCATTCCTGATCGTTCTATCAGAGCCTTCATGCCTGCACTTATGTCGGCAAAATATGTCGGTGAGCCAAGGATGATCCCGTCTGCTTCCACCATTTTGTCAATGCAATCATTCACAATGTCATCCTTAACCGCACAATGCCGGTCTTTGTTTTCGAAGCATTTATAGCAGGCGATACAGCCCTGGATTTTTTCACCTGCTAGCTCAATTAGTTCTGTTTCGATCCCTTCTTTTTCCAGTTCGGTGAACAGATGTTTGATGAGAATTGCAGTATTTCCTTGTTTGCGTGCGGATCCGTTGAATGCGACTACTTTCATCATATGATACTCCTGTTTGTATTTGGTATTGTTATGGTTTTATGTCAAATATCTTTTTCTGATAAGAACGAAGTTGTGGCTCACAGGATATGAAAAGTGAAAGCTTCTTTGTATAAGCACAATATAATTATTACAGTGTAAACATTTATTCCACTGCGCCGATGTTTCAGAACAAAGTGCTTTGGATGCCCAAAACCGCATATAAACGCAGATGAACGCGGATTTTCGCGTTTAACTGCGGCGCGATTTTCTGCAACTATCAATCTTAAATTCAAAGCATTTATAAAATAAGACATTACTTTTATAATTTCCTAGTTGTGGCACTTCCGCGCTCTTCGGCGCAGGTTATCGGCGCTCTTCAAAAAAAAACAAAAAGACAACTTTCTTATAGTTACAAATCACACGAACGAACATTATAGATGCTCGCCAGAATCAAGGTGCTGGCATCATCCGAATATTTGGATAGGTGTGTAGACAAATGATAGTTTATGGTGGTAATAATAGAGGGTATGCCCTCAGAATAGTGGTTGGAATAACTATACTTGAATTATTGTTGATAAATGGAGCATTTGCTCAAATAATTCCTTTAGCTGGAGATTTAGACGGTGATGGGGTCGATAGTTACGGTACTTTTGATACTAACTCTGCTTCATTTAATTTTAATGGAAAAACTGTTTATTATGGTCTTCCAGCAACAGATTTACCAATTATAGGCGACTGGGACAATGACGGTAATGATGAGATCGGGATATTCAGACCTGATGATGGAGGTTTATCTAAGCTGCATTTGGTTATTCGGGATTGGAGTACATTGAGTAATAATGCGGGATCATCAGATTATACACTCTCTCTGGGTGGTTTATATTCTAACAATATACCTTTTTCAGGCGATTGGGACGGTGTTGATGGCGATGATTATGGCGGCTTTAATCCAGATACAAATAGATTTTATTTATATAGTCTCAATTTGGGGACCTCATCAGCAACACGATACAAGGACGTTCATGTATTGGTCACTGGCGGAAAGCCAATAAGTGGTGACTGGGACGGTAATGGCATTGATGAAATAGGAGTTTTCAAAAGGTATGATCCTAATTCATACACCAATAGTTTTTACCTTGATTTAGGATTAACGGGCGGTCGACATGAAATGGGGCCTTATGAATTGGGGAACATTGGTGATGAACCACTCATTGGTGATTGGGATGGCAATGGATATGATAATATAGGGATTTACAGACCCAGTGAAAATGCTTTTTATCCGAGAGTTGATTTACCCACGCTTGCACTTTTTGCAAGTGCCAAGAACGTAGTATCGATAGGCGACCATATAGTAGATCCGAATGGGGAAATAAGAGTTCCCATCCGTTTGAATGAGTCGACAGGTGTAGCAGGTATTGAAGTCACATTAGAATACAATCCTGCTGTTGTAATGGCGTACAGTAAAGATTGTTATAAAACTGAAGATGTTTGTGAAGATGTTGGTAGTTTCATAGGTTATAATGTAAATAACATTTACAACACCAGCGGATATATCAAAATAACTACATCTAATGGGGGTGGGGTTATGATGGGAAATTTGACAATCGGTTACGTGAGATTGCGAGCTATCGGAAGTTCAGGAAGTTCAAGTTTGCTTGACCTTAATGTTACTTTAGTTGATGATTTGGGGGATGATATCGCACCAGAAAGCACGATTAATGGGCTTTTTACGGTTCAATTGCCAACGACTCCTGTAAATCAGGCGCCTGGTCAGCCAATCGAATTGAGTCAATTCAAATCCGATGCAACAACCCCAATAACTGTCGGGGGCGCAACCTCTGAACGCACCGTTGTTTTCAGTGCCAGAGTGAGCGATCCTGATAGCGATAAAGTCAGACTTCAGGTTGAGTTGAGGCGTACTGATGAATACGGAGGCGTGTTCGATGAAAATCAGGGAGGGCTTAAATTGGGTAATCTGGTTACCAGCGGGAGTATTGCTACTGCTTCTGCAATTGAATTGATCAATGGGAACTATCACTGGCGGGCGAGGGCTGTTGATGAGACTGGGAATAAAGGGGGATGGGTGGAGTTTGGGGGGAATCCTACATCTGAAACTGATTTTATACTTGCACTTCCTGCAAGTGCCCAGAATTTAGTATCAATCGGAAACTATGGAGTAGATTCGAATGGAGAAATAAGGGTGCCCATTCTTCTGAACAATGCCTCAGGTGTTGGAGGCTTCGATATTCGACTGGACTATACTCCTAGTGTTGTGAGTGCGTACAGTAATACTTTATTGGATAAAGGTGATTTTAGTGACTTCTATGCAGCGGACAACGCCCGAAATACCACTGGATATATTGAAACATTTGCTATAAAATTCGTTCCGGGTGGATTGAGTGGAAATCTGGTTCTTGGTTATGTGAGGTTGCATGCTATTGGAAGTCCAGGAAGTTCAAGTCTGCTTGACCTGACTGTTATTTTATACGATGATGCAGGGGATTCTATCCCACAAGAAAACACGATTGACGGCCTTTTCACCGTAAACCTGACACCGACTCCCGTAAATCAGGCGCCTGGTCAGCCAATCGAATTGAGTCAATTCAAATCCGATGCAACAACCCCAATAACTGTCGGGGGCGCAACCGCTGAACGCACTGTTGTTTTCAGTGCCAGAGTGAGCGATCCCGATGGCGATAAAGTCAGACTTCAGGTTGAGTTGAGGCGCACCGATGAATACGGAGGCGTTTTCGATGAAAATCAGGGAGGGCTTAAATTGGGTGATCTTGTTACTAACGGGAGCATTGCTACTGCTTCTGCAATTGAATTGATCGATGGGAGCTATCACTGGCGGGCGAGGGCTGTGGATGAGAAGGGGAATGCGGGGGAGTGGGTGGAGTTTGGGGGGAATCCTATATTAGATGCTGATTTTATTGTGACAACCACGACTCCTACAATAATGGTAGGTCAGGGCGCCTCTGATCCAATAAAACAGCTTTTCATCGATGCCTATAACCGAAATGGCGGAGAAACCGTATTAGGAAAACCGACTACAGTAGTATATGATGCATGGGGACATCTAGTACAGGATTTCCCAGGAGTGTCCGGTATTCCCGGCGGAGCAATTATGTATAACTCTGTTGGAAATTCTGCTTACTATATTCACGGTGCGATCTGGGAGAAATATAAGAATTACCCTGATAAATCGAAATTAGGTCTTGTGACAAGCGATGAGAAAGAGGCGGGGATGTCACCTCAGGGTACGACTGGTAGATATAATAAATTCGAGAATGGACACATTCACTGGATTAGTAATAAGGACAATAACAATGCTGATAGCCCTTACAGAGGTTTTTCCTTTATTACCTACGGAGAGTTGGATTCATATTATAATAATATTTTATATGGGACTAATAGCTGGCTTGGATTTCCCATAATGGATCAGGAAGAAAGAGATGGTCATAGTTACAGTGACTTTGAGGGGGGATATATCAGTTGGGATCAAACAAAAATGGAGTATAAAGATTTTGAATATTCTAAAGGTACAATAAGGGTTACAACTACTAAAGAAACTGCAACTTTTAAATTAATTGGGCGGAAAATATACACAGGAAGCGGTAAAAGTTGGAGTAAAACAGATTTGCCTTATGGAGATTATTATATTATTTTTGATGAAATAAATGGTTATGTAACTCCTTTCAATCAAAAATTCTCTTTAACTACTAGTGTCAAGTCAACTTTCAAGAGTCGGATAAAGTCTGGATAACTTTATCCTTGCATTATCAGTCGTGAATTGCCAATTGACTTTGGCATTTTTGTTATTTCGGTTATTTTCCCACGCCAA
>Ga0172368_10007271_pt1 | contig 11621 bp, 7 predicted proteins | sample Lak11m_FD_114540 | JGI IMG/M metagenome (GOLD analysis project Ga0172368, IMG submission 114540) | Freshwater microbial communities from Kabuno Bay, South-Kivu, Congo - kab_022012_11m | ecosystem: Environmental > Aquatic > Freshwater > Lake | place: Democratic Republic of the Congo: South-Kivu...
CACCAAGGTGCAATTGGGTAACCACGTGCTCCGCAACTTGGGACCGGATGAGCCATATGGAGGCGGCCTACCTGGCGAGGATTTTGAAATGGCCGATCCCGAGACCACCGGACAGATACTGGAATTTCGTGTGGTCGCTGCCAGTGGACCGGATGATAGCACCCCGCCGCAGTTCCTCAAGCTGCCGCCTGTCCCCGATCTGACCGAGGCCAGGATTATCCGGCGTCTGACCTTGATGGAGGAAATGTCCAAAGTTCACGATGGCCCGTCCGAAGCCAAACTGGGTGTGATGGGTGATGATAACAAGCCGACAGCATTGGAATGGATGGAAGATGTCACCGAGAACCCGGAAGTTGGCGCAAGCGAGGTATGGGAATTTTACAATTTCACAGCCGATGCGCATCCGATGCACGTGCATGAAATAGCCTTCCATGTCATCAACCGCGAGACGCTTGTGCTGTCAGAGTCAACGGATGAGCCGGTCCAACCGGTTGAACTGACCGGCAATGTCAGACCGCCGGAGCCATGGGAAAACGGTCTAAAGGATACAGTCATCGCCTATCCTGGTGAGGTCACACGCATCCACGCCCATTTTGATTCACCTGGGCAGTTCGTCTGGCATTGTCATATCGTCGAGCACGAGGATAACGAGATGATGCGTCCCTACCGCATCGGTCCGAAGCAGCCAGGTCAGCCGAGATAAGTCCCAGGTGGGACTTAGCCAGGCTGGTAAAAGGAAAGGATTAGAAGAGGTGCTGCGTTTTTGGCAGCACTTCTTCTTCTTAATTTACACCGGGAAGGTATGGAAGGTATTTTTTAACATGTTCATTGCTGGTTCGCTTCCCCTTGTCCTCGATGGTAAAATGAATGTATGAATGTCGGCGCTGAAATCCTGTTAATTTTTTTGTTGATCCTGCTGAATGGCGTTTTTGCCCTCTCGGAAATTGCGGTGTTGTCTTCACGCAAGGCGCGCTTGCAGCAGCGTATAAATGAAGGAGATAAGGGCGCACAGACAGCTCTGCGCCTGGCGGAAAACCCTAATATCTTCCTCTCAACCACCCAGGTGGGCATCACCTTGATCGGCGTGCTGGCTGGCGCCGTGGGCGGCGCCACCATCGCGGATGAACTGGCCCTGCGGCTGGAATTAATACCCTGGCTGTTGCCTTACGCTCATGAACTGGCGCTAGGTATCGTGGTGCTCCTGATCACCATTTTTTCCCTGCTGTTGGGAGAACTGGTGCCCAAGCGCCTGGCCCTGCACAGCCCCGAGGATATTGCTTCAACCATCGCCGGGCCGATGAATTTCATCTCGATGATCTTCTCTCCGCTTGTGCGCCTGCTGAGCGGTACCACTGACCTGGTCCTGCGCATTCTTGGCGTGCAGCCCAACCTGGACCCGCCCGTCACCGAGGAAGAATTGCAGGTGCTCCTGGACCAGGGCACGCAGGCCGGCGTTTTTGAAGAATCCGAACAGGACATGGTCGAGGGTATCTTCCGCTTGAACAACCGCCGGGTTGGCTCGTTGATGACCCCGCGCAGCGAGATTGCCTGGCTGGATGTCAACGATGAACCGGACGAGATACGCCTGCAGATCGAAGAGAACCCGTATTCGCGTTTCCCGGTCTGTGAAGACAGCCTGGATAATGTTTTAGGGGTGATTGAGGCGCGCGACCTGCTGCTCGAAAGCCTGCATGGCCAGCCGCTGCAACTCAAGCGCAATTTGCAACATCCGGCCTACATCCCAGAGACCGCGCTGGCTTCCAAGGCATTGGAAACCTTCAAGTCCGAGACTGCCGAAATGATGATCGTGGTGGATGAGTTTGGATCGGTGCAGGGTCTGCTGACCATTTACGATATCCTCGAGGAGATCGTCGGCGATATTGACAGCGAACCGCAGGCCACCCAGCGCCAGGATGGCTCGTGGCTGCTGGATGGCATGCTGTCGGTCGAAGATTTCAAAGAGATCTTCAACCTCCGCCATTTGCCGGATGAGGACGAATATGAAACGCTGGGTGGTTTTGTCATGCTGCACCTTGGGCGTGTGCCCCAGGCTGCCGACGGTTTTGATTGGAGCGGGCTGACCTTTGAAGTGATGGATATGGATGGCAAACGGGTCGACAAGGTACTGGTTAAATTGAAACCAATCGTGTCTCCCTCCTCATCGCAAGACAAGGTCTGACGCTCAACAGTCTCCGTAAACTCGGAACGACCGTTCGGTTATGTACATGAAAGTTTCAAGCTCTTCAATAACGAACCTCGCAAAAAACAGCAGGTTCGATCCTTGTTTTATTATCCCCAGGACCTGATCCTATGACCATGGAAAAATCTTCTTCAAACCGCTCGAGCGTGTATGCCAGGGGTGGAATGGTGGCGGCTTCGCAACCACTGGCCGCCGCCGCTGGCGCGCACATCTTATCCCTGGGTGGCAATGCCGCTGACGCCGCCGTGGCTGTGGCTGCCGCGCTAAACGTGACCGAGCCAACTTCCACCGGGTTGGGCGGTGATATGTTTGCCCTGTATTACGAGGCCACCACCAGCAAGGTGACTGCATTGAACGGTTCGGGGCGTGCTCCGGCTGCGTTAACACTGCAGCGCCTGCGCAACGAGGGCATGGGCACTGAACTGCCACCCTACCATCCCTACACCGTTACTGTTCCAGGCACCTGTGCCGGCTGGTGTGACCTGATCGAGCGCCACGGCAGCCTGCAGATGGATGTGATCCTGGAACCGGCCACCCGCCTGGCCGAGGCTGGTTTCCCGGTCTCCCCCATCACCTCGCACTTCTGGCAGTCAGGCGCAAACCGCCAGCTCAAGACCGCGCCAAATGGGCAGGAATTGACCATTGACGGGCGCGGACCCAATCCGGGTGAAACCTTTCGCAATCCGGGGCTGGCCCGAACACTGCGCGCCATCGCTGCCGGTGGTAAAAAGGCCTATTACGAGGGACCCATCGCCGAAGCCATCGTCAATGTTTTACAGGCAGCGGGCGGCTGCTTGTCGCTCGAAGACCTGGCCACGCACGAATCAACCTGGGAACAATCCGCCAGCGTCACGCACGGCGGCCTGCGCATCCATGAATGCCCACCCAATGGGCAGGGCATCACTGCCTTGATGGCGCTCAACCTGCTGGAAGGCTTTGACCTGGCGGGGATGCAGCTTCTCTCAGCCCGGCGCCTGCACCTGCAGATCGAAGCCCTGCGCCTGGCGTTCGCCGATGCGCACTGGTATATCAGCGATCCGGCTTACAGCCACATCCCGCTTGAGGAACTGCTCTCAAAGGAATATGCTATCAGCCGCCGCAAGTTGATCAATCCACTGGCAGCCACGCTGGGACAGGAGCAGGGTCGACCCTTCTCTTCCAGTGATACGGTCTATTTCTGTGTTGTGGACAAGTGGGGCAATGCCTGTTCATTCATCAATAGCAATTATATGGGTTTTGGCACCGGCATCGTGCCGGCTGGTTGGGGTTTCAGCTTGCAAAACCGCGGGCACAACTTCAGCCTAGAGGCCGGGCATCCCAACGCGCTCGAGCCCGGCAAGCGCCCCTACCATACCATCATCCCAGCCCTGATCACGCGTGAAGCCGATGGTTCGCTTATGGGTCCGTTCGGTGTGATGGGCGGTTTCATGCAGCCGCAAGGGCATGTGCAGGTTTTCATGGCCCTGGCGGCAGGTCTTGACCCGCAGTCCGCCCTGGATCTGCCGCGCTTTTGTATCGAGGATGGAAACCCATCGGATGCTGTCGCCCTGGAAGAAGGCATCCCCTTCAAGGTGATGGTGCGGCTGGCCGAGATGGGTCACACCGTGCGGCCGGTCAGCGGTTGGGGCCGGGCTCTCTTTGGGCGCGGGCAGGTGATCGTGCGCGATCAGGACGGCACCCTGTGCGGCGGTTCGGATCCGCGCGCCGATGGCTGCGCCCTGCCCTTGCTTTAGCCAACAACTATCTTGAAAATGCTGCTCGAAAGCATGCTGCGCGTTGGTTTTCCCTGCAGGTGGAGTTTGGCGGATGCGTTTTCTGGCATTGTGCTTCCATGAGTATGGTTTTAGCCGACAATCATCTTGAAAATGCTGCTCGAAAGCATGCTGCGCGTTGGTTTTCCCTGCAGGTGGAGTTTGGCGGATGTTCTGACCGCCAAACTCCACAAAAAAACTTTTTTTACCCTTTCGAGTCGTATTGCTCTTCGCGCGCAATGGCCTGTAAGAAAACACGGCTATATTTTGGACAAACGATCAGTCCTCGCAAAACAGGCGTTCGCCTTCCTTCATCACCACGGGCTGCAGCGGGTAACCGGCTGCAGCCATTTTTTTTAAGGCAAGGCAGGCCTGTTTCCGGTAATAGGGCTCAGCCCTGAAGGATTTGGCCAGGCTGGCCATGCTGCCGGTATCGCCGCTGTAAGCATACCCCTGCAGGAAAGGCATCCATTCGATTGCATCGTTTGGGTGCAAGCCCTTTTGGCGGGCCTCGTTACCCAGTTGGGCGGCAGCCTGCCAGTCACCCAGTTGGCACGCCAGGTCGGCCTTCTGGTAGTAATAACACCAATTGTGGGCTGGTTCTTCGCCAAAAATAACCCGTTGTGGGGCGGGCGGCACAGCCTGTGTATCAACACTCTCCAGGCTGGCGTGCCGGGCAGCTTCCAACACCAGCGCGTTGTCGCTCACCGAGAATTCCATCCAATCCGGGTTGACCATGCGCATGCAGGTATTATTCCCGGCCTGCGTCATCACCAGCAGGTTGTCATAATAATAATGATAGACGGCATTGCTGATCACCCTGTCCACTTCTTCAATCGTGCCGCCCACTTCGATATTTTTAATGGTCTCGGGTTGCAGGACGACGGCGCTCAGCGGAACGGTGACGGGGGAGCGGTCCTGCCGTTGCGGGTGGTAAATAAAACTGGCCGGCCCCCAAACAAGAGAATCATCATTGCCAATATCAAACGGGTATTGGACCAGCAGGCTGGCTCCGGTTTGGATCGATGGCGTCCGCCAGGTGACCTGCCACCAGAAGTTGAGAATGGTGCTTTCCTCGCTGGCGGCGCGGTAGGCCAGGGCCTGGTGCGAGAGCGTTGCCACGCCCAGTAAAGCGGAGATTGCCACGATCCGCAGGCTGCGTTTGCCAAGGGAAAAAACCAGCCCGCCCACCACCAGCACGCCCGCCAGGGAAGCCGGCAGGGCATAATGAGAAAAATTAAAGGTCACGGTGCGGTTGACCAGTATCACCGGGAGCACGCCCGCGGCTGAACCCAACAGCCCCAACCACAGCATTTCGCTCCGCCGGTCCGGTCCATCGTCGCTTTCGCGCAACCAGAAAAATGCCAGCAACCCCAGCCCGCTCACCAATACTGCCAGCCCAAAGCGCAGCAGGTATTCCTTGGGCGTGCCGCTGTAGAAATTAATGTTCAAGGGCGTGATCCATGCGCCCAGGGTGATATTCACCATCGCCTGGAAGAAATGCACCATCCAGTTGACAATCGTCAGCGGATCCTGCAGCGCTTTGCCCAGCTGTACATCGGCCTGCTGGGCCCGGCGCCAGTTGTCAAAGATAAACTGGTACCAGTAAACAAAGACAACCGGGATCAGCAGGAAGATACCCGATGCGCGCGCGCTGGTGGTTACCAGCTGCCGGGGGCTGTCTGCTGGCTGCCTGTGTTTGATGAACAGGTATAGGGAAATGATCCGGAAGGCTTCCATTCCCACCGCAAATTCCACCAGCGCCAGGTAGGCCCAACCGCTGATGATCGCTGCCAGGACCCATAAAACCTTCTTCCAGGTTTTGTCGGACCCAACTGCCTTGAGACTGAAAATGATCGAAAAAACCTGCAGCGCAAGGCTCAGGACATACGGCTGGAATTCGAAACCGGATACCCACCACAGGAAACCCGGGAAGACCACAAATAATGTAGCCAGCAGGAAGTTTGTCTCCCTCTGCCTTGGCCATAGTAGATGAAACAGCCAGATTGCGCCCAACCCGCTGAGCAAGCGCCACAGGGTCAGGGTCAGGATGTAAGGCAGGGGATGCAGACCGTACAGGTCAAAGAGCAGCATGTAAAGCGGTCCGCGCAGCGGGCGGGTGTGCAGGGCCACATCGATCAGGCCTTTTGAACCGTTTACCAGCCCATTAAAGATAAAGTACCAATCATCGCTGTGGAAGGAAAGCCTGCCGGCCGTGGGCAGGTAAACCAGGGCGGAAATCAAGGTAATTAACAGGATTTCCGGCCACCAGGTTGATCTGAATTTTTTCAACGACATGCTGTGTGCTCCTGGCGCATGGTGGGCTGCAATCGTGACCCCATAAAAAGCCTGGTAATTGTAGCAGGATTTACAGGTGCGAAATGAAGTTTCCTGTTATATCCGGGTTGTTCATTCCTGGTTTGTTCATATCGAAATATGCTAGAATCGATGAAATTCCATGCCTGCCATTCAAGTTTCCCACCTGTGTAAAACCTTCCAGTCCAAGCGCAAGGCCGCCGGGCTTGGAGGCTCTTTGCGTTCCCTCTTCAAGCCGGAATACACCAGCGTGGAGGCTGTGCGGGATCTGTCCTTTGAGATGGAATCGGGCGAATTGCTCGGTTTTATCGGTCCCAACGGAGCCGGTAAATCCACCACCATCAAGATCCTGACCGGCATCCTGCACCCCAGCGGAGGTGAAGCGCAGGTGCTCGGTTTTACTCCTTGGAAGGAACGCCAGAAACTGGCCTATCGTATTGGCACGGTCTTTGGCCAGCGCCCGCAACTGTGGTATCACCTTCCGGCGATGGACACCTTCCTCCTGTTTGGCAAAATCTACGAACTCGAGGATTCCTTTGTCCGCCGGCGGATCGGTTTCCTCAGTGAAGCCTTTGAACTGCAAGACTTGCTCGATACCCCCGTGCGCAAGCTTTCACTTGGGCAGCGCATGCGCTGTGAAGTGGCAGCCTCGCTGTTGCACAAGCCCAGCCTTTTATTGCTGGATGAGCCTTCCATCGGCCTGGACGTGGTAGCCAAGCAAAATATCCGCGACGCCATCCGTACCATGAGCAGCGAGGAAAATGTCGGCGTGCTGCTCACCTCGCATGATGCCGGTGACCTGGAAGCGCTCTGTCACCGGGTCATCATCATCAACCACGGGCAGATCGTCTACCAGGATAAGGTATCCAACCTGAAACGAAAATTCCTGACCCGCAAAACGGTGGAGGTGCGCTATGCTGAAGAAGTGCGCCCGGATTTCGCGGTTGAAGGCATGGAGACCATCAAGGTTGGCCGGTACGGGGTCAAGCTCGCTTTTGAAACGCGTTTCAGCCCAGCGGATGTCATCCTGCCGCGCCTGTCTGCCGCCGGCACACTGGTGGATATCACCATCTCCGACCCGCCGCTTGAAGAAGTGATCGCCATGATCTACGGGCAATCGGGCTAGGGACGATGGGAAAATATTACGCCATATTTCGTGTGACCCTGATCAATTCCCTGGCCTATCCGGGCGAACTGCTCGGACGTTCGCTGATGATCATCCCCTTCATGTGGATTTTTTTCCAACTGTGGAGCGTGACTTTTAATAGCGCCGGGGCGCAGTCCTTAAATGGAATGACCCTGCCAATGACCATGTGGTACCTGCTGGTCGCGGAAACGATTGAACTGAGCAAGCCGCGACTGGGGAATGCCATTTCCGATGCGGTCAAGGACGGTTCGATTGCATATATTCTCGGCAAGCCCTATGATTTTTTGCTTTATCATTACAGCAGCAGCATGGGCGAGACCATCTTTCGGGCGGTTATTAACGTCCTCCTGGGCGGGGCGGTGGTCTGGTGGTTGGTGGGTGCGCCGCCGCATTTAAGCGGTGGGCTGCCGGTTACCCTGGCGATCCTGCTTTCGTGGACCCTGAATTTCTGTATCACCGCCATGATCGGTATTTCCGCCTTCGTGGTGGAAGATATCTCGGCCTTCCAATGGATCTATCAGAAGCTGGCCTTTATTTTGGGCGGGCTGCTGATTCCCCTGGATTTTTACCCGCCCTGGCTGGGGGCCATTGCGCGGACCATGCCGTTTTCTGCCATGATCTATGGTCCTGCGCGCCTGTTCGTGGAACCCACCCTGGCAGGATTTGCAGCGACTGTTGGTCTCCAACTGGGTTGGATTGCTGTGCTGGGGCTCCTGCTTTCCCTGTTCTACCGCCGCAGCCTGGCTCAGTTAACGGTGAATGGGGGCTAGGATGGCCATACTAAAATTCCTGCTGGCTGTCTGGAAGGCTAACCTGCAATCTGCCATGGAATACCGGGTATCCTTTTTGACGCAGATGATCGGGATGATGCTCAATAACACTATGTATTTCCTGATCTGGGTCATCTTCTTCGACCGCTTCAAGGATATCCGCGGTTGGGGTGTAACCGATATGTATGTCACCTTTGGCATCACCGCCAGCGCGTTTGGTCTGGTTTCGCTCCTTTTCGGCAATGTCTTCAACCTGGGTGATATGATCGCCCGTGGGCGGTTGGATTATTATTTGTCGCTGCCAAAGCCGGTCCTGCTGCACGCCCTGGCCAGCCGTACCATCTCCAGCGGCGCGGGGGATTTTCTGTACGGGTTCCTAAGTTTTGCGGCTTCCGGTTTACTCACTGCGGAGAGTCTTTTTCGTTTCTCGCTGGCAGTCCTGCTTGCAGCAGTTGTTTTTGGCTCATTCATGGTCCTGGTCCAGACGCTGACATTCTGGCTTGGCAACACCAGCAACTTGAGCGCAACCGCAGTCAATGCCTTGATAACCTTTGCCATCTACCCGATCACGCTGTTTGACAGCACAGCCAAGATCATCCTGTTCACCCTCATCCCGGCCGCCCTGATGGGGGCTTTGCCCGCCAGTTTTGCGCGCAGTTTTACATGGGATGTTCTCGCCCAACTGCTGGCGGGCGCGCTTATATTGCTGGTCCTCTCGATTTTCCTGTTCCAGTTGGGGCTGCGCAGGTATGAAAGCGGGAGCGGGATCCAGGTGGAAGTGTGAAAAGACAGGATTTCCCCTATCCAATCAGAAATGTGCTATAATCATGGAAATCCCCGCACGGTTTAAAACAGATTCCGGACGCTTTGGGGCTTCACCGGGCCGTACAATTCCTTAATGCAAATTTCCTTTCCTCTCAAAAAGTAACCTATTTACCGACTCGCCATTGCGGGCCGGGAATTTTGCTTTTCTTCAATCCCATCCATGTTGCATCCATTCACACAACTCCTTGTAGAGAAAACGGTATGATGAATATTCTTGAACTTGAAAGCAAACCGCTGGCAGAACTGCGTCTGATGGCAGCCAGGGATTTTAACGTCCAGGGCGCCAACCGTATGAAAAAAGAGGGTCTTGTCCTGCGCCTGCGCCAGGAGGAAGCCTCCAAGGAGGGACTCGAGATCCGCGGCGGCATCCTTGAAATCATGGATGAGGGCATTGGTTTTTTACGTTCAGCCCGCTACAGCATCAGCGAAGATGATGTCTATGTCTCCCAGGCCCAGCTTCGCCGTTATGAGCTGCGCTCGGGCGACCTGATCCTGGGTCATTCGCGCCCTCCGCGCGACTCCGAGCGTCACTGGGGCTTGTTGAAGGTCGAGAGCGTCAACGGGGTCGATCCCGATGAGGCCCGCCGCCGGCCGCGCTTTGAAAACCTGACCCCCATATTCCCGGATACGCGTTTTGACCTTGAAACCAAGGGCGATATCCTGGCAACGCGCATGATCAACCTGATCGCACCGATCGGCCGCGGGCAGCGCGGGTTGATCGTCTCACCGCCTAAAGCCGGCAAAACCACCATCCTCAAGCAGATCGCTAATGCCATCTCCACCCAATACCCGGATGTGCACCTGATGGTAGCCCTGATCGGCGAGCGCCCTGAAGAAGTGACCGATATGGACCGTTCGGTGGATGCCGAGGTGATCGCCTCCACCTTCGATGAACCGGTTACATCGCATGTGCGCACCGCCGAGATTGCTTTGGAACGCGCGAAGCGCATCGTCGAGATCGGCCGCCACGTGGTGATCCTGATGGATTCGATCACCCGCCTGGCGCGCGCCTATAACCTGACCGTGAACCCATCCGGTCGCACCCTCAGCGGTGGTATGGACCCCTCGGCCCTTTACCCGCCCAAGCACTTCTTCGGCGCAGCCCGCAACCTGGAAGAGGGTGGTTCGCTGACCATCATTGCCACCTGCCTGGTCGATACCGGTTCGCGCCTGGATGACGTGGTGTATGAAGAGTTCAAGGGTACCGGCAACATGGAACTGCACCTGTCGCGTAAGCTGCAGGAACGCCGCACCTTCCCGGCTGTGGACCTGGAACGCTCATCCACCCGCCGCGAAGACCTGCTGCTCGGCCCGGATATCCTGCAGCGCGTTTGGACCATGCGCCGCATGTATTCGCAGATGACCGCCAACCCGCCCTCGGGCGCCGGCATGGACCAATCTGTTGCCACCGAGGCCATCATCAACCGCATGGCCAAAACACGTAACAATATGGAATTCCTGGAAAGACTCGCAGATAATATGTAAATGGATCTGAAACCATATCATCGCGAAATGCCTGTTGTGATCTTCGCGGACTCCGCAAGGATCGCGCAGAAAGAAGTAAAAATTTTCACCTTGACCGGTATGACAATATGAGAAAAATTTCAAAATTCACCCTTATCAGTTGGGGTATCACCTTTCTTGTTGTGCTTGGCGCGGGTGGTTTCGCAGTCTGGCGTATGCAAAACCCGTCCATGGTCGCCGCCGCGCCCGCACCGGTTGCAGCGGTTGAACCGGCATCGCAAAGCGCCATTGCCGCCAACATCCCGCCCGGCAGCACCGTATCGATGTTATCCCTGCCCGCCATTGGACGCGGGCTGACCCTCAAGACCGTCATCCCGGAGCGCCCGCGTTATACGGTTGAAGAGCATACCGTTTTGCGCGGCGATTCGGTTTTTGCGATCTCGAAGGAATATAACATCAAGCCCGATATGCTGCTTTGGGCCAATTATGATGTGCTTAATGACAGCCCGGACAGCATTCGCCCGGGCCAGCAGCTTAATATCCCGCCCACCGACGGTATCCTGTACAAATGGAAGGAAGGCGATTCGTTTGCCAGCGTTGCCAGCCAGTACAAGGCCAAAGTGGATGATATTTTGAACTGGCCGGGCAACAATGTCGATCTGACCGACCCCTCCTTCAAACCTGACCAACTGGTGATGATCCCTGGCGGTTCGCGCGAATACCGGCAAACCTGGCTCACAGCAACGGTTGCGCGCGGCAAGTCTGGCACTACCAGCGTGGGTGTTTCTGCCTGCAACGGCGGGCCGGTGGGCAGCAGCGCATTCATCTGGCCGGCCGCCAACCACTCCCTTTCCGGGAACGACTATTACGCCGGTCACCTGGGCATCGATATTGCCGCTGGTGAAGGAGCAGCAGTCTATGCTGCCGACGCGGGCGTGGTCGTGCGTGCTTCGGGCGGTTACAACGGCGGTTACGGCAATGTGATCATGATCGATCACGGCAATGGTTTTATGACCCTTTACGGTCACCTCAGCCAGATCAATGTCAGCGTGTGCCAGGGGGTTGGCGCGGGAACGATGATCGGGCTGGCCGGCAACACCGGCAATTCCTTTGGCGCGCATCTGCATTTTGAAGTGCGGCGCAATGGC
>Ga0172368_10007273_pt1 | contig 11619 bp, 6 predicted proteins | sample Lak11m_FD_114540 | JGI IMG/M metagenome (GOLD analysis project Ga0172368, IMG submission 114540) | Freshwater microbial communities from Kabuno Bay, South-Kivu, Congo - kab_022012_11m | ecosystem: Environmental > Aquatic > Freshwater > Lake | place: Democratic Republic of the Congo: South-Kivu...
GCCCCCGCCCGACGAGCCGTAGCCGATGGACGCGTCGGTCTTCATCGCCTTGAAGCGCGGCGCGGTCGGCGGGCCGTCCTCGGCCTCGACAAGGCTGATCATGCCGCCCGAGACGCTGAGCGACCGCCCGTAGGGTGCGCCCACGACCACGACGTCGTCGCCCACGTCGATGGCCTCCTCGCGGCCCAGCACCGCCGCCGGAAGCAGCTCGTCCACGTCCAGCAGCGCCAGGTCGAGATCCGGCACGCTGCCCATGGCGCCCAGGCGCGCCGCCAGCGTCTTCTCCACGCGCCCGCGCCGCTCGACGAGCACTCGGTACGAGATCTCGCCCTCCAGGTCCGAGCCGTCGGCGACGTGCGCGTTCGTGAGGATGCGCGAGCGCGCCGAGCGGCCCTCGGACGCCGGGTTGGATTGCACGACGACACCCGACGCGGTGCGTCGCACCTCGCCGCCGGCGAGCACCTGCACGCGCACGGACGCCGGCAGCACGCGACGCACGGTGCGCGAGCGCTCGGAGGCGTGCTCCGCAGGCCGCTCGGCGGCGTCGATCGCGCGCGAGGCCGGTGCGCACAGGACGACGAGCAGGGCGGGGACCAAGGATGAAGGATGAAGGATGAAGGATGAAAAAAGCATCGACGGGCGGCGGACGGCCGGACGCAAGGCTTCCTCCGGATGGCGCGGGCGATCGGGTGGTTCCTTGCCGCGCTCCGTCGCCCGGAATGAGCGGCGGGGCGTGCGACGACGGGACCGACTCGCATTGAACCCGCGAACGCGGCGCGATGCACCAGACGGGCGGGCGCCCGCGCGGGAGACGGGACGGGCTGCGGCGCGCCGGCATGCCTACCTTGACGGCGCAGGGGCGGCCGCGGGCCGCGGGGGGCTGCTCATGACGACCCGGGGGGTGTTCGTTCGTCTGCTCGCGACGGGGGCGTTTGTGCTCGCCGCGCCCGCCCAGCCGTCCGCCGTGGCGGCCCGCACGCCCGAGGCTCCTCCGAGGGCCGTCCGCCCGGCCGCAGGATCGTCCGGCGGCGCCGACCCGGCCCGGCAGCGCCGCGAACGCGGCATCGCCCCGCCCTGGCGCGAGCACGCCATTCCCGAGATGCGCAGGCAGCCGGGAAAGAAGCCGCGCCACGCGGTCGCCGGACTCGAAGTGCCGGCAGTGCAACAGAGCCCGATCGCCTGAAACAACGCCGATTTCAGCCGCCCCTGCGCCGATGATGCCCGGAGAAACGGCTCGCGCCGGGACCGGGCCGACGCGGCGGGGTCGGGTTCTGCGGGCGTGGAGATGCTGCCGGAGAGGGCTGCGGGTGTGCGTTCGCGGGCGCGCCGGACCGCGGATGCGGCTCGCGGGGGTGCGCGGGCCGGTGCTGCGCCGGGGGCGCGCGGCCCTGGCCGTCCGCGTGCTGCCGGACCGCGTGCGGCGGCGGGCCCCGCCGCTCGGGCCTGCGACCGCCGTCGCGCCGCTCGCGCGGCACCAAAGGCACTTCCGACGGGAAGAAATCCGGCGTGAGCTCGCGGCGCACGTACGCGCGCCAGATCTGGCGCCCGTCGTCCACGCGCCGGTGCAGCTCCGGCGCGAAGCGCGCCAGGTGCGCCGTGACGTTGCGCGCGTCGCGCAGCACGAACTGCTCCGCCTGCGAGTTGTGCGCCGCCTTCACCACCTGCGGCAGGTCGATGATCGTCGGGCCGTCCCATGCGAGCAGCACGTTGTACGGCGACAGGTCGCCGTGCACGAGGTCGCAGCAGAGCATTCTCACCATCATGGATATTATTTCACGATGATATCGAAGCGCCTCGTCGCGCGTGGGCGTCACGTCGGCGAGGCGAGGCGCGGGCCGACCGTCCGCCGCGAGCAGCAGCTCCATGACGAGCACGCCCTCGTAGTAGAGGTCGGGCCGGGGCACGCGCACGCCCGCCTGGCTCAGGGCGACGAGCGCGTCGTGCTCCGCCGTCAGCCATTCGGCCTCCGACAGGTCGCGACCGTAGGCCGTGCCGGTCTGCATGGCGCGCCGGTCGCGGGTGTTGCGCACCTCGCGTCCCTCGCGGTAGCCGGCGTTGTTGTGGAACGCTCGCCGCGTGCGGTCCTTGTAGACCTTGGCCGCCAGGTACGACGTGCCGCGGCGCACGACGTAGACCTCGGCCTCCTTGCCGGTCTTGACGAGCTGCACCACTTCGTCGACGACGCCGTCCTCGACCAGCCGCTCGATTGCCCTGTTCTCGCCCATGTTCCCCCGAACGCCGGAGGCGCGGGCGCCGCGCGCCGCGCCCCGCGATCGGCCGGACCGTCAGCGCGCGGTCTGCTGCGACATCGCCACTCGCAGCGCGACGAGGCGCCGGTCGTCGGCCTTCTCCATCATGCCGCCCATCCAGGATTCCCAGAGCCGCGCGAGGCCGCGCCCGCGCGCCTCGCACTCGAAGGTCGCGCGCGTGCCCGCGCCCGCAGGCTCGAAGCGGAAGGTGAACACCGCCTCGACACCCATGACCCGCGCGCGAACCGCGTGGCGCGAGGGCCGCTCGTGCACGACGACCTCCACGAGCGAGGTCGTTTCGCGTTTTCCCATGCGGCGCGTCTGCCGGAGCTGCGAGCCTCGGTGCACGGGCCCTCCGCCCACGACGTCGCTGCGCAGGACCTCCGGAGACCATCGCGGAAGGTTGCCCTGCTCTGCGACGAAGTCGAACACCGCCTCGGGCGGGTGCGGCAGTTCCTCGGTGCGGGTGAAGCCGTACATGAGTCCTCCTGCACGGCACGGCGTGCGGACGGACGCGGCAATAGGTAGCCGAAAGCGCGGGCCGGGTCGAGGCCAATCGCCCGGCGGGCGGGCGGTTGCAGGCGCGGCGGCCTCATTCTATGTGTAGGGAGGCCCGCACGGGCATCCGAGGTCGCGCATGGACGCACGGTTCGCAGGGGCGATGGCGGCGGCGCTCGCGGCGGCGCCGGCCGCAGCCTGGCAGGTGGACGATCCCATCCACACGGCCTGTCACGAACGCATCACGCACGACGCGCTGCACGAGGCGGGCTACGTGCGCGATCCGCCGGCGCTCTCGGCGCAGGACAGGTCGCTGCGGGACTCGCTGCAGTGGGACGCGGGCGCCTACGACGCGAACGTCTACGCGCTGTCGCTGGTGCTGGGCTCGCGCTGGCCCGACGCCCAGGGGGCGGCCGACTTCTCCTTCTACGAGCTGGCCGCGGTACACAACGGACTCGGCGACCAGGGCCTGCACTGCCTGCGCGCCGAGACGCAGACGGGCGAGGACGGCGACCGGCAGGCGCTCGCCGACTGCCGCGCGCAGATCGAGCGCCACTTCTGGCTCGCCCTGAAAACGCTGGACGCGTCCGGCAGCGTCGATCCCGAGAGCCGCGAGCTGGTTGACGAGGCGCTGCCTTTCGTGGGGCGCACGCAGGTGCCGGTGTCGGGCTTCTACGTCCACGCGGGCATCGCGGCGCATGCCATCGAGGACAGCTTCTCGCACTTCTACCGCAGCGCCGACGGCCGCAGGGTTCACCACGTCTTCAACTGGAGCGCCCAGGTGCGCGGCACGCTGCAGGAGGCGCGCGACGGGCACGGGCACGAGAAGGTGCTGGACAAGTGCGAGGACGTCGATCCCGGCGCCGGCGCCGACCCGCGTCGCAAGCATGCCACGGCGGCGGTGGTGCAGTTCCTGCGGGCGCTGTCGCAGCCGGGTGATCGCGACGCGCGCGCGGCCGCTCTGCAGCGCTTCCTGGACGACTGGGAGACCTACGAGCCCGGCTGCAGCTTCGACAACAACTACTGCGAGGATCCGATCCAGCAGTGGCTGCGCGGGGCGGGACGCGGCCAGAGCGACAACTACGCCGGAAGCGGCTGCGGGAGTACGGGAGCGCTGCCCCTCATCTTCGCGCCCGCGCTGGTGCTGGCCGTGCTGGCGCTGCGCCGGCGCCGGATTCGCGCGGCGGTGCTCGCGGCGGCCCTGGCGCTGGTGCCCGCGCCGGCGCGGGCGGACGAGCCCGATCCGACCGGCATGCGGTACGAGGCGCGCGTGTCGATGAGCGTGCAGAACCCGGCGTACGCGGCGGGCGTCGCGGCGCGCTACCAGACGAAGCGCTTCGACGCGGGCCTCTTCCTGGAGCTGAACCCCTGGTACAGCGTCGAGCGGCGCATGACGATCCTCGGCACCACGAACGCGGGCGTCGGCGTCCACTACCTGCACCGCCTGCGGCCGGACCTCTGGTACCGCGTCGGCCTGGCGGCGGGCGTGTCGATTCTCAACCAGGAGTGGTACGGCACGAATGCAGGCAATTCCGGGCCGTTTGCGAACCTGACGCTGCTGGGACTCGTGTGGCAGTTCGCGGACTCGACCGCGCTGACGGTGGACGCCTTCGACCTCGCCCTGCCCGTGCCGCAGATGACCGGATGGCCGATGCTCTACGCGCAGCACCGGTTCTCGGTGGGGTTGCAGTTCGCGAGGTAGGCGGTCCGCCGGGCCTACAGCCTCGCGCAGCGGTCGAACGAGACGGACGACGTTTCGGCGCCCATCGTGACGGTCCCCGTTCCGCAACCGGTGATCTCGACCGTCGCGTTCTCGGTGCCGCTGCTGCTCGTGACGCTGCCCGACAGCTTGCCCGACACGGGGCAGTTGCAGGTGCCGTTCCAGGTCACGTTCTCGGGTGACAGCGTCGTCGTGTACCCGGCCAGGTTGTGCTTGATTTCCAGCTTTCCGGACTTGAGCACGCGGTTCTGCCGCGAGTAGCCGGTGCCGACCAGCGGCTCCAGCGTCTTCGACGACACGTCGAAGAGCTTCGTGCCGCTACCGGTTTCCATCACGCGGGAGAGTCCGCCGACCTCGTAGGTCCAGCCGCCGGCGGTGCGCGTCACCTTCTGCCCGCCGCCCGGCGAGCTCACCGTCAGCGTCGCGTTCAGGCGCCCCGTCAGGATGAAGTTCGCGTCGCGCGTCACCGAGTCGTCCGCCTGCAGCAGAGTGCAGTTCTGCTTCGAGAAAGTGAGCGTCACGGTGCCGCTGAGCGACATGCCGCCCAGCGCGCAGGCCTGGTACTCGCGCACGCGCTTGCCCGCGCTGCACTCCGAGAACACGCTCGTCCAGCACGCCGCCGCTTCCGCGCTGGGCAGCACGGCCTCCATCGCCCGATCCAGAATCGTGCCGCGCCGCAGGTCCTCGCGCCTCTGGAAGTAGGCGAAACCGCCGCCGGTGCCCGTTTCGTCGAAGCTCGCCAGCACGTCCGCCGCCGCGTTTCCGGTCTCCTCCGCCTCCGTGGACGCAGAAGAACCCTTGCCGCATGCGCCCAGCAGCAGCAGTGCTGCCGCCAACCTTGCCGTCGTGGTCGTCATCGCGTCCTCCGGGGCCGGGCCGCCCGCCCGGCGATGGGGCGATTCCAGCACTTTTCGCACGCGGAGTCCATACCCCACGCGACCGCCGACGCCGCCGCCGGGTGGGCTCGCCCGGAGTCGGCGCAGCGATCGCCTACCGGATGTAGAGGCCGACGTACCCGCTGGTCACGTTGATGTTGCCGCCGCCGTCGCTGCCGCCGCCCTCGACCGTCCCGCCGTAGCCGCCCCAGTCGTCGCCGCCCGGGCAGCAGACCGTCGTGTCCGTGCGCACGCCGATGCCCGTCGCGTAGGCGCCCGAGCCGCCGCACGAGCGCGTGCTGCCGGCGTCGTTGGGCGCGAAGATGGACGAGTCGTAGTACTGGTCGCTGCTCCAGTAGTCGTGCCACGTGACGCGCCAGTCCCGGTTCCAGCACGCATGCGCGCTCGCGCCCTGAAGCTTCTTCGTGAGAGTGTAGCGGTATGAACCGACGCCCGTCGACGAGACGTTCGTGGTTCCGACGAGGTCCAGAATCGTCCCGGTGATCGGCATCGTGAACGAGGCCCAGTACCCCGCCGCCTCGGCATGCGTCCTGAACAGCACCTCGCCCCCGGTCACCGACTGGTACGCCTTGCTCTTGCCCGCGACCGTCGGCGTCGGCGTGCCGTTGACCGTCGTGTCGTGCCAGATCGCGTTGCCCGCCGCCCACGTCGTGTCGTTGCCGCCCTGCATCGTCATGGTCCAGCCGCCGCCGTCCGTCGTCATGTCGCACCACGCGTCGTACGGCGTCGCGCCGATGCGGTAGAGCCCGTCGCCCGTGACGTTCCAGTACAGGTTGGGCGCCGTGGGATTGCGGTACGCCTTGCACGAGGACGCGACCGTGCCGTCGGCCCAGGTGCGGGTCGAGCCGCTCGTGACGATCCAGTTGCCGGTCGTCACGGTCCAGGTCGTCGAGTATCCGCCTACCGTCACGGTGGCGGAGTACGCCGTGTTCGCCGCCGCGGCGCTCGTCAGGCGCACCTGCAGCGTCTGCCCCGACGAAATGGTGCCCGAGGTGCCCCACGTGCCTGCGATGGCGATCTGCGGGCTTCCGGAGCCCGACACGCTGGCCGAAAGCGGTGCCGTATAGCCTCCGGTGGTCGCCGTCGCGGACGTCGCGAGCGTGCTGCCCTGTGCCCCGGTCACGTTCGCGAACGTGAATGCTGTCGGGTCGCTCGTGGTCGTCACCGTCCACGTCGTCGAGGTCGAGCCGGCGGTCACCGTGGCCGTGCGTGCGGTGCTGGACGTTCCGGCGCTGGCGAGCCGCACCGCGAGCGTCTGGCCCGGCGACAGCGAGCCCGAGGTGACCCAGGTCGCGCTCCCGGCGATGGAGATCTGCGGGCTGCCCTGCCCGGTGATCGACACGGGCACCGCGCCGGTGTGCCCGGTCGGCGTGATCGCGGCCGCGCTCGTGACCGTGTTCCACGCGACGCCGGCCGCGTTCGCGAACGTGAAAGCCGCGGGGCTGGGCGAGGTGGTGACGGTCCACGTGGTCGAGTAGCTGCCGACGACCACGGTGGCCGTGCGCGCGGTGGACGCGGTGCCTGCGCTCGTCAGGCGCACCGCGAGCGACTGGCCCGGCTGCAGCGTGCCCGAGGTCGCCCAGGTCGCGCTCCCGGCGATGGAAATCTCGGGCGATCCGTCTCCGGTGACGCTCACCGCCAGCGGTCCCGTATTCCCCGTCGGAGTCGCGGCGGGTGCGGCGACGAGCGTGCTCCAGGCCCCTCCGGGCACGTCGGCGAACTGGAACGCGGCGGGGTTGGGCGTGGTCGTCGCGGACCAGGTCGTGGTGAAGCTCCCCATGACAAGCGTGACGGTGCTGGTGGCCGCCGGTGCGCCGTCGGTCGTGAGCTTCAGGTTCAGGCTCTGCCCCGGGGCGATGGTGCCGGAGTCGCCCCACGCGCCGCCGTCGACGGAGAGCTGCGGGGATCCCTGCCCCGAGATGCTAATCGGCAGCGCCCCCGTATAGCCGACCGGGATCGTGGCGCCCGCCTCGACCGGCGCCGACCACGCGGCGCCCAGCACGTTCGCCCACCCGAACGGCGTCGGGTTGGTCGTCGTCGTGACGGACCAGCTCGTCGTGTAGCCGCCCACGACGACCAGCTCCGAGGTCGTGGTGAGAACGGTGGAGGCGCCCGTGGCGCGCACCCGCAGCGCGTCGCCCGCCGTCACGGTCGCGGTGGTCGTCCAGGCGCCGCCGTTCACGGACAGCGCGGGGCTGCCGGGGCCCGTGATGCTGGCTAGGACCGCTCCCGAGAGGCCGTCCAGGGAGACGGCCTCGGAGGTGATGAGAACCCCCGTTGCCACGCCGGAGGCGTTCGCGAAGTTGAACGGCACGATGCCGGACAGGTTGTATCCGCCCGTGTTGTAGAGCTTTCCGTTCGCGGCGGTGAACGTGGCGATGCTCAACTGGTCCGGGGCGGCGCTGGGAATCGAGTTGCCCGAGAAGAGAAAGCCCGAGCCCCACGTCAGCTTCCGGCCGCCCGTCGAGTCCTGCACGATGCGGAACGTGTACACCTGCCCGTCCGAGAGGTTCGTCGGATTGCCCAGCGTGCGGTGGCCGCCCAGCGTGACCTGGAACACGTTGCCGAGGCCGGCGTCCACCGCGACCGTGGGCGCGTCGGCGAGCACGACGACCGTGTTGTTGTTGGCCCATCCGGAAGAGACGGTCTTGCAGTGCGCTCCCGACGGATCGCAGATCTCCTGCGCGCGCACCGTGGCGTTGACCGCCAGAGCGCCGGTGAGCGTGCCGCCGGAGAGGGGCAGGTACGCCGTCGAGAGCCCGCCGACGTCGCCGATGCCCAGCGAGGCCGGTGTCCACGCGCTGCCGTCGAAGCGCAGCACCTGGCCCGGCGCGGGCGCCGTCGGTGAAAGCGAGGTGCCCGCCATGCCGCCCACGTCCGCGATCCCGAGCGTCGCGGGCGTCCATCGCGCGCCGTCGAAGCGCAGCACCTGCCCCGACGCGGGGGCGGCCGTCGAGACCGCGACGCCCTGCATGCCGCCCACGTCCGAGATCCCGAGCGTCGCCGGGGTCCAGCGGGTGCCGTCGAAGCGCAGCACCTGAGCGGAGGCAGGCGCGGATGTCGCCACCGGAAACCCGCGGATGCCCGCCACGAGCGGGCCCGCGAGCACGCCGTCCAGGTCGCCGCCGCACTGCGTCGCGGCGTCGTATTTTGAATGGAACAGGGTCCAGTCCGCCGAGGACAGGTATCCGTCCGAGGCCGGTCCCGCCGACAGAATGGACACCTGCGGCGTGGACGTGCCGTTCCAGATCGCGAGCGGGGCGACGGCGGTGATCTCGGTGACGCTGCCGCCCGAGTCGTCGTCGGCCGCTGGCTCCCACTGCGCTCCCGACCACTTGAGGATCTGTCCCGTGCCGGGAGCGTTCGCCGACAGCGGGCGCGACTGGAGCCGCACCACCGCCGGTGCCGACAGCGGTCCCGAGAGATCGCCGCCGCACTGCGTCAAGGCGCCGAACTTCGCGTTGAACGAGGCCCAGTCCGTGGACGAGAGGAATCCCGAGGCGTTCTGCGCGGCCTGCGGCAGGGAGAGCTGCGGCGTCGAGGCGCCGTCCGTCACCGCGAGCGGCGCCTGGGCGCCCACGCTCGTCACGGTGCCGGCATTGGGCGCGGCGCACAGCCATCCGGTCGCGTCGCGGACGAGGAGCTGCCCGGCAGAGCAGGCGCCCAGCGAGAAGGTCTGCGAAGCGTCGTCCAGCGCCAGGCCCGCGCCCGCCCGGTAGCGCGCGGGGCCGGCGGGCCGTCCTGCGGCGTCGAGCACCGTCTGGCCGCCGATCTTCAGCGAGGACACGTCCGCGCCGCCGCCGCGCACGCTCCGGGCGGAAAGCGCCCACGCGACCGAGGCGACGCGCTGGCGCGGCGAGAGGGTTTCCGAGCCCACCCGGACCTCCAGCCAGCGCGAACCGTCGTCCAGCAGACCGTCCTGCAGCGGCGTCGCAAGTCCGAGCAGCGTCGCGTAGTAGCCGTCGGAGAGTCCCAGAGTCTGCGCCTCGTTCCAGAGCGCGCTGCCTCCGGTCGCGGCGTCGTAGACCGCGAACGAGACCGTGGCCGTGCCCGTGGCCGCAGTGCCGTCGGCGCGCAGGAGCCGGCCCTGGTAGCCGAGCAGAGACGGGGCCTGCGCTCGGACGGGGCTCGGCGCCGCGCCGAGGGTGATCGCGGCGAGGATGAAGAAGCGCGTGCGCATCGCGGAATCCTCCGGTTTTCCGGAGGGTACCGCGGCCGCGGACCGGCAGGCAAGGCGGGCGTCGCCTTGCCGGCCGTCGCTCGGGCTGCCGGCGATATTAATCATTTTGCTGGACTATGTTCCGGAAGCCTCGTCGGGTTTCCTCCGGCGCATCCCGTCCACCTTGCCGACCGGCCGCCCCCGGCGGTACCGTGGCGGCAGAACGGGACGACCGGTGCACGGTTTCCGCTGCAGCGTCGCCGCGTGCCGGCCGATCGGCGGTCGGTCGGCAAACCGTTTCACGAGCCGCCCCGGTCTCTGGAGAACCCCGATGAGCCTCATCTTCCGCACATCATGCGTGGCCGCGCTCGCTCTCGCGACCGGATCGATGCCCGCCGCCGCCCAGGTGCCCCGCCTGCTCGGATTCCAGGGGCGTCTGCTGCGCGCCGACGGCACGGCCGCCACAGGCACGGCCTCGGTTTCCTTCTCCGCGTTTTCCGCCGAGACGGGCGGCACACCGCTGTGGACCGAGACGCAGACGCTGGGCCTCTCCGACGGCTACTACTCGACCTTCCTCGGCCTCGTCGCGGCGCCCGCGGAGGGACTCTTCGACAGCCCGCGATGGCTCGAAATCAAGGTCGGGGCCGAGCTCCTCTCCCCGCGCCAGAAGTTCGGCGCGGTGGCATTCGCGCTGACCGCGCAGAGCGTCGCCGGCGGCAGCGCCAGCGTGTCGTCGCTGCGCGTCGGCGGCCAGACCGTCGTGGACGAAACCGGCAGGCTCGCCGGACCGGCCCGCTACTCGGCCGGTGCGGGCGTCGTCATCGACGCGGCGCAGGTCGTCTCCCTCCGGGCCTGCGCGACCGGTCAGGTGCTGCTGCGCGGCGATGGAACCTGGGACTGCGCCAACCCCGGCACGGTCACGTCGGTGGCGGCCGATGCTCCTCTGTCGGTTTCGGGCGGGTCGGCGACTCCGAGACTGACGCTGTCGCAGGCCGGCGCAGCCTCGGCCGGATATCTGTCGTCCTCCGACTGGACCGAATTCAGCAACAAATACGGGAGCTTGACACAGTGCGGCGGGGACCTGGCAGGTCCGCTCTCCGCCCCGACGGTGGCCCGCCTGCAGTCGCGTCCGGTGTCCGGATCGGCCCCCTTGCCCGGGCAGGTGCTCAAGTGGGTCTCGACGCAGTGGGAACCCGCCGCGGACTCGAACTCCGGCGGCACCGTCACGGCGGTCACGGGCCATGCGCCGCTCACCGTCTACAACAGCTCGACGGCGCCGGACATCTACATCGCCCAGGCCGGGGCGGGCGCGGACGGGTTCCTGTCGTCGGGGGACTGGACCGAATTCAGCAACAAATACGGGGCCTTGACGCAGTTCGGCGGAGATCTGCGGGGCGTCCTGTCGTCGCCGATCGTGGCGCGCATCCAAGGAGTTTCGGTGGCGACGGATGTGCCGTCCGGCGCGCAGGTGCTGCGTTTCGACGGCACCGACTGGAGACCGGCCTCCCTGCAGGCGTCCGACGTGGGCGGCCTGTCGGCGGGATTCCTCGACTTGGGCACGACCCAGACGGTGACCGGCGCGAAGTCGTTCTCGGCGGCGCCATCGTTCGGGAGCGCGCTTTCCGTGGCGAGCGGAGGCACGGGATCGACTGCGTTCACGGCGGGCGGGATTCTCTACGGCGGCCCGGCCGTGGGTGCGTCTGCGGCCGGGACGTCCGGACAGGTGCTCGTGTCGGGAGGCGCCGGCGCGCCGTCGTGGAGCGGGGCGCCGACGCTGAACGGAGCCAATTTCACCGGGATTCCGATGTCTTCGGTGACGGATCTCGCGAGCGACCTGTCGGCGCGTCCGACGGGGTCAGGCGCGGCGGGATACCTGTCGAAGTGGAGCGGCGGCGCCGCGCTGGAGTCGTCGTCGGTGTACGACACGGGCTCCGCGGTGGGCATCGGCACGAGCGAGCCGGGCTCGTTCAAGCTGCTCGTGAACGGAGGTCCGATCGGCACGTCGGGGTTCGTGTCGGCGGCCGGAAAGGACTCCTGGTACAACGCCAACATCATTGCGGCAGACGCCACCGGCCCGCGCCTGGCTTTCGACGTGCC
>Ga0172368_10007279_pt1 | contig 11617 bp, 9 predicted proteins | sample Lak11m_FD_114540 | JGI IMG/M metagenome (GOLD analysis project Ga0172368, IMG submission 114540) | Freshwater microbial communities from Kabuno Bay, South-Kivu, Congo - kab_022012_11m | ecosystem: Environmental > Aquatic > Freshwater > Lake | place: Democratic Republic of the Congo: South-Kivu...
CCGACGAGCTTATAAGGATCGAGCAGGAAAAAGGTCTGACTATCCAGGTGGGCCATATCGAACGATTCAACCCGGCCCTGCTGGCCGTTGAGCCTTATATCGGCGAACCGATGTACATCCAGGCCGAGCGTCTGAGCGGTTTTTCGCGGCGGGTGACCGACGTATCGGTCGTGCTCGACCTGATGATACACGACATCGACCTGGTACTCTCGCTGATCAGATCGGACATCAGGAGCATCGCCGCCTCAGGTGTGAAAGTGTTTTCGAACGAACTCGATATGGCAACGGCGAGAATCGAATTCGAGAACGGTGCCATAGCCAACGTGACGGCAAGCCGCTTGAGCCGGAACAAGCTGCGCAAGCTGCGTTTTTTCAGCCGCCACCCCAAAAGTTACGCATCGCTGGATTTCACGACGGGTAAATCGGAAGTATTCCGGCTGGTAAAGCCCGAGCAGCTCTCATCTAAAAATCCGATCAGGAATTTTGCGACAAAGAAGATTCTTGAACAGTTCGGCGAAATACAGGAGTCGCTGAAGGATATGGCACTCGATTACGTAAGCCCCGACGTACCGAAAGTCAACGCTCTCAAGGTGGAACTCGAACAGTTCATCGACGCTATCCGCACCGGCAGGCCGGCGGTAGTCACCTCCACCGAGGGACGTCGTGCCCTGATGGTCGCCGGCAGAATTACCGCTGAAATCCGGAAGAATACCGCAGACCTTGACTGAACGCTTCCCGACGAATACCGATACCGAACCGATCGAATGCTGACACACGAGCCCGAAGCCATTCCTGAAATCATGTACAGAATCGGAGACCTTGCCGACGAGGAGGGCCTCCCCTGTTATATCGTGGGCGGTTACGTCCGGGATCTCGTCATGCAACGCCCCTGCACCGATATCGACATTATGGTGATCGGCGAACCTGTGCCATTTGCCCAAAAGATTGCTGAACGGCTCAATGGAAGGAATTTTGTCCTGTTCGAGCGCTTCCGGACAGCACAGCTTGAACTTTATGGCCATTTCAAGCTTGAAATCGTGGGCGCACGCAAGGAGAGTTACAACCCGGAGTCACGCAAGCCAATCACGAGCATCGGTACACTTGAAGACGATCTTTCACGAAGGGATTTCACGATCAACGCCCTCGCCCTCAGACTTAACAAGGAGTGCCGTGGAGAGCTGGTGGATATGTTCGACGGATTGCGTCACCTCCGTGAAGCGGTGCTTAAAACTCCGCTCGATCCTGAAAAAACTTTTTCAGACGATCCGCTCAGAATGATGCGCGCGGCAAGATTCGCCTGCCAGCTCGACTTCAGACTCGATCAAGCAACACTTGAAGCGATGAGCGCCATGAGCAGCAGGATCGGTATTGTCTCACGGGAGAGGATCAGCCACGAGTTCCTGAAGATCATGCAGGCACCCAAACCCTCCACAGGGCTTAAAATCCTTCATGCAACAGGACTTCTGATGGAGATCATCCCGGAACTGACAGCGATGGCCGGTATCGAGCAGGTAGACGGTCTCGGCCACAAGGATACGCTCTTCCATACTTTCCAGGTGGTGGACAACCTCGCCGAGCACTCCGACAAGCTCTGGCTCCGTATGAGCGCACTGTTCCATGACATCGCAAAGCCGGTAACCAAGCGTTTCAGCCCCGGAACAGGGTGGACCTTTCACGGACACGAAGCGGTCGGAGTCAAGCTTGTCGCCAGGATATTCAAAGCTATGAAATGGCCAATGGAACCGATGGAGTACGTGCAGAAAATGGTGCGTCTGCATCACCGTCCGATCCCGCTCTCCAAAGACGAAATCACCGACTCGGCGGTGCGGCGCCTGATGTTTGATGCCGGAACCGATCTGGAAGACCTGATGAAACTCTGCCGCGCCGATGTGACAAGCAAAAATCCACGCAAGGTACAGCGGATCATGAAGAACTTCAACAACGTCGAGGAGAAAATCGCCGAGGTGGGCGAAAAAGACCTGCTGGCCAAATGGCGTCCTCCTGTAAGCGGAAACGACATCATGGAGATGCTCAAGCTCCCGCAGGGCCGTACCGTGGGCATCATCAAGTCCCGCATGGAAAACGCCATCATAGACGGACTCATTCCCTACGAAAGACAGGCCGCTCTCGATTATGTCATGGAGGTGTACCGGGAGATGCAGGAGAAGGGTGAAGGGTGAAGGTTTCATACTCTTCTCGTATCGGCCCTATGGGACTTATAAGACCTATCCGACCTATTTCAGCTATTCTCCGTTACTTTGAGGAGTCAGACACTATATTACTGCTACCAAGAACTTAAAACCGAACCATAGTGATAGCACGTTACTCACCGAAAGACATTTCGGCAATCTGGACCGATGAAGCTAAATTCGAACGCTGGCTGCAGCTTGAAATCGCTGCCGTGGAGGCTCGCGTTGAGGTCGGCGTCGTTCCTGCAGATGCCCTTTCCACCATCAGGGAAAGAGCCCGCTTCAACGTCGAGGAGATTCTCGTCATTGAACGCGAAACAAAGCACGACGTCATCGCCTTTCTGACCAATGTCGCCGGCTATGTCGGCCCCGATTCACGCTATATCCACGAGGGACTTACCTCATCGGATGTCGTTGATACCTGCCTGGCCATGCAGATGCGCGACGCAGGAAAGATCATTGTTGCCGATATCGAATCTCTTGTCGAGGTGCTCGCCAAAAAGGCCGTCGAACACAAGTATACTCTCCAGATGGGCCGTACTCATGGTATTCATGCCGAGCCGACCACTTTCGGCCTCAAGCTGCTGCTCTGGCATGAGGAGATGAAACGCAACCTGGAGCGCATGAAGCGTGCGCTTGAGATCATTTCTGTAGGCAAGATTTCGGGCGCCGTAGGAACCTACCAGCACCTGTCACCGGATATAGAAGCCGTCGTCTGCCGGAAGCTCGGACTTGCCCCTTCACCCATCTCGACGCAGATATTGCAGCGCGACCGCCATGCTGAATATGCCACCACGCTGGCCATCGTCGCTTCGTCGATCGAGAAGTTCTCGACCGAACTCCGCCACCTGCAACGCACCGAGGTGCGCGAAACCGAGGAGTTCTTCAGCAAGGGCCAGAAAGGCAGTTCGGCCATGCCGCACAAGCGCAACCCGATCACGTTCGAGCGCCTGACCGGACTGGCAAGGGTGGTGCGTTCAAATTCGATCGCCGCCATGGAGAATGTCGCCCTTTGGCACGAGCGTGACATTTCCCACTCTTCTGTCGAACGTGTCATCATGCCGGACTCAACTATCGCCCTGGTGTACATGCTGCGCACTTTCAGGGATTCGGTCGAAACCCTTCTGGTCTATCCTGAAAGAATGGAGCAGAATTTCGATACATCCTACGGCCTGACTCTGTCTCAGACCCTTCTGCTTGCGCTTACCGGCAAGGGACTCACCCGCGAAGAAGCATACCGGCTTGTGCAGCGCAACGCCATGAAAAGCTGGGAGGAGAAGGTTCAGCTTCGTGACCTGGTGCTTGCAGACGATGATATCCTGGAGCATATCTCTGCCGATGAGATTACCATGCTCTTCAGCCCGGAAACCATTCAGCAGAAACTCAAAAACAGCGTGGATATAATCTTCGAACGCAACGGACTCTGAGCGGCTCTCGACATCGGCACACCTCCGGACATAACCATTCTGAACAGAAACAGCAACGGGCTTCCTTTCCAGGTAAGCCCGTTGCTGTTTCTGATTGAACCATCTGACGCCAACTCTTTGCGTCATGAACCATCAGATTGCGGGTCCTCCCCGTTCGTTGGTTCTGATCCTGATGCACTGTTCGAGAGAGGTGATGAATATCTTCCCGTCACCTATTTCACCAACACCATGTTTTGCTGCATTGATGATGGTATCAACCGTTATATCGACAAACTGGTCGTTGACGGCGATGTCAAGTCTCACCTTGGGTATGAGGTTCGGAGCGATTTTCTGGCCACGGTAGAATTCGATATCCTCCTGGCGGCCATGCCCTGTAACCCTGCTCACAGTGATCCTCGTAATGTCGGCCTGTATCAGCGCTTCACGTACATGATCGAGACGATCTGGTGGAATAATTGCAGTAATCAGTTTCATGCTACCTGTTAGTTAGGGTTGATAAGACCATATCCCTGCTCGCCATGCATACTGTGGTCGAGGCCGGACATTTCATCATTCTCCTTGATACGCAGACCAATGGTCTTTTCGACGATAAAGAGCAGAACCAGCGATACAGCGGCTGCATAAGCGATGGTGACACCGACGGCGGTTGCCTGAACACCAAACTGCTGCCATACCGTCCACGTCCCACCCACTTTAGCGGCCGCATCGGCCATCCAGGAGGAACGAATGAAGAAGGTCAGAAAAAGAGCACCAACAATACCACCGATACCGTGCACACCGAATGCGTCGAGGCTGTCATCATAGCCAAGCTTGCTTTTCAGCAGAATGGCAACATAGCAGATCACCGCCGCGATAGCACCGAGAGCAAATGCACCTGCAGGAGGAACGACACCGGCCGCAGGGGTGATTGCCACCAGACCAGCCAGAATACCCGAAGCAACACCGAGGCTGGTCGCTTTGCCGTGGTGCAGCAATTCAACAACCATCCAGGTGAAGGCACCAGAAGCAGCAGCCATCTGGGTCACCGTCAGGGCGCGTGCCGTCGCAAGGTTACTCGCTATGGCGCTGCCGGCATTGAAACCGAACCATCCCACCCAGAGAAGCCCTGCACCTGTGAGGGTCATCACCAGGTTACTCGGCGACATGGCATTCCTTGGATAACCTTTGCGGGCGCCGAGGAAAAGAGCAGCCACAAGACCGGTAATACCGGAAGAGATGTGAACTACCGTTCCGCCGGCAAAATCGATCGCACCCATTGCGCCAAGGTTGAAAAGAAAACCGTCGGCTGCCCATACCCAATGGCAGATCGGACTGTAAACAAAGATACTCCAGAGTGCGATAAAGGCGAGATAACCTTTGAAATTGACCCTCTCGGCAAAAGCGCCTGCAATCAGGGCCGGAGTGATGATGGCAAATTTGCCCTGGAACATCGCGAACACATATTCGGGAATCTGGGTTGACATGATTGCGTCATCGATGCCCTGAAGCATGAAATACTTCGGCTCCCAGCCAACCAGGCCGCCCAGGATGCTGGGGCCGAAGCTGAGTGCATAACCGAGCATCGGCCAGAGCACGCCGATAACCACCATGGCACCGAAACTGTGCATCATCGTGCCGATGACGTTTTTGGTGCGAACCAGGCCTCCATAGAACATGGCAAGACCGGGAACCATGAGCAGAACAAGTGCTGTGGATGTCAGCATCCAGGAAGTCGTGCCAGTATCGGTCACCACCTCTTCGGCAGCCCAACCGGTGTTGTAAGCCATCATCACCGCCAAAATCAGCAGCAAGGATGAAGTGATTTTTTTCTGCATAACCATTGTGTTTTTTTAAACATTACTCCTTAATTATTTATGAACACAATGGAATAATAGTTAATTTTTTAAGGCTATTCAAATTATAAATGACAACTATCTTACAATTTTGCATTTTCTACATAAAATAATAAGGCCAAAAATCCGGAATAGGGGAAAAAACGGTGCTCTCCGTTTTTTTGGCGCACGAGTGATAAGTGAAGGGTGAAGGACTGTAAGACTTATTCGTCCTGTGCGACCTGTAAGTCTTGTTTTAAAAAACAGTTGGGGCGATCCCTGACTGGCGGGATCGCCCTGAGGAGTGAAAAAGAAGGGATCGACGCAACCCGTCTTCAGAAGATCGAAAGCTGATTGATTCCTGGCTGCTGAGGTCTCTGCCCTTTCCTGATTTTTCGATAGCGATTGACCAGGGCGTTGGTCGATGCGTCGTGGCTTTCTACAGGAGAATCTGATTCAAACTCCGGCAGGATCGTCTTTGCAAGCTGCTTGCCAAGCTCCACTCCCCACTGGTCGAACGAGTTGATGTTCCAGACCACTCCCTGAACGAATACCTTGTGCTCATACAGGGCGATCAGGCTGCCGAGATTGAACGGGTTGAGTTCATCGAGCACAATGGTGTTGGTCGGACGGTTGCCGGGAAATATCTTGTGGGGCAACAGCATCTCAAGCTCGGCACCGGTACAGCCTGATGATTCAAGTTCACGCCGCGCCTCAGCTTCGCCCTTGCCTCTCATGAGCGCTTCCGACTGGGCGAAGCAGTTGGCCACCAGCATATCGTGATGCTCCCCGACAGGATTCTGGCTTTTGAGCGAAACTATGAAATCGACAGGAATGATTCCGGTACCCTGATGCAGCAGCTGGAAAAAGGCGTGCTGGGCATTGGTGCCGGGCTCGCCCCATATTACGGGTCCAGTGGCATAGTCAGTCTCCCGGCCTGAGTGATCCACGCGCTTGCCGTTGCTTTCCATATCGAGCTGCTGGAGAAAAGCCGGAAAACGGTGTAGATACTGGTCATAGGGAATGATCGCCTGCGAGCGGGCCCCAAAAAAGTTGTTGTACCATATTCCAAGCATCGCAAGAATAACCGGCATATTCTGTTCGGGTGCCGCTTTCTGGAAATGTTCATCCATGGCATGTGCACCGGCAAGCAGTTCACTGAAACGGTCGAAGCCGAGATAGAGGGCAATGGACAGACCTATGGCCGACCAGAGCGAATAGCGTCCGCCTACCCAATCCCAGAACCGGAACATATTGGCTGGGTCGATGCCGAACTCCCCGACCTTCTCCCTGTTGGTCGATACAGCCACAAAATGCCGGGCAACATGAGAAAGACTCACTGCATGTTCCAGAAACCAGGCTCTTGCACTCATGGCATTGGCCAGTGTCTCCTGGGTAGTGAAGGTCTTCGAAGCAACAATGAAAAGAGTGACCTCGGGATCGAGCCCTTTGAGCGTTTCAGCAAGATGGGAGCCATCGACATTCGAAACGAAATGCACCCGCAGTTTGCCATGAGCGAACGGCTTCAGCGCCTCGGTGACCATAAAAGGGCCGAGATCGGAACCGCCGATGCCGATATTGACCACATCGGTGATCCGCTTGCCGGTGTAGCCGGTCCAGCTGCCTGAAATGACCTTGGCACAAAATGCCTGCATTTGTCCAAGCACATCGGAAACCTCGGAAGACACATCCTCGTTATCGATGATCAACGTGTATCCAGGAGGACGGCGCAAGGCCGTATGAAGCACCGCACGCTTTTCAGTGAAATTGATCCGCTCACCTCCGAACATCTGACGCCTCATCTCTTCCAGACCCGAACGGCTCAGCTGCTCCATGAGAAGCTCCATGGTACGGGCAGTGATTCTGTTCTTGGAATAATCCAGATGAATGGCTCCCACAGAGAGGGAAAAACGTTCATGCCGCTTCGAGTCAGCCATGAAAAGATCGGTCATGGCCTGATTGCCGGTATCCTGATAGTGTGACTCGAGGGCGCTCCATTCGGCACTGCGGGACAAGTACATAATCAACAGCCTGGTTAAAGGTTTCTTTTCCACAAAAAATCAAAAGGGAATATAACGCAATACTAAAACACATCCGTCCGTTTGCCGTTCAACCCTGAGACTTTCAGCAAAATGGTTTATCAGATACAGGCCCCTCCCACTTGTCCCGACATCTGAGTGCGCTGAGCAAAGGCCACCTGCTATGGATGGCGGCAATTCGAAACCCTGACCTTCATCCTTAACACTTACTTCGAGAAAACGGCTTCCGTAATGCCCTCCGGCCCGTAACGCCATAATAACAAGAAGTCCGGGATCGCCATGATTGCCGTGTATTACCGCATTGACAAAGGCCTCGTGCAGGCAAAGCTCCAGCTCAGATGCAAAACGCCCACCGTATCCCTCTATACTCGACAATAAAGCAATAGAGCGACGAAGCTGGACAGTACAGCCAATATCAGAAGGGAATGAGAGACGATAGTGGTTCATGGTCTGCCTTGCAGGCTTGAGTATTTCTGCTTCGCAAGTTAATACCGCCCCTCCGTCCGGACAAACGTCATCCCGCCTGAATCGGCTTTATTTTTTTAGTTAAAAAAGTTTTTTGCCTTAATTTATTCTTACAGATTTGTAATAAATTATTAAAATTTTATATTGCATCTATGAATCGAGTTAATAATCCTCCATCACAGAGATTACTGACTTTATTTTTTTCATAATCGTAACCAGATCAGAATCATGAAATCATTTCTGTCGAAATCCGGAGCGATTGTCGCCGGTCTGCTCCTTGCAGCGGCGACCTTCAGTCCTCCGCTACTGGCCGAAACGCCGGCACCCGATGCCGTTAATGCCTTCGCCATCGACAACTTCTTCCTGTTCATCTGTGCCGTCCTGGTGCTGTTCATGCAGGCAGGATTTGCGCTGGTTGAAACCGGTCTGAACTCTGCAAAGAATACCGTGAACATCCTTTTCAAGAACCTGATGGACATGGCGATCGGTGCTATTCTTTACTATTTCATCGGATACGGTCTGATGTATCCGGGAGAAGCCTTCAGTGGCGGCTTTTTCGGATTCGGAAGCACAGGAATCAGTGCTGATATGCCTGAAGTCACCGGAGGAAAGCTTTATCCGGCCGTTGACTTTCTCTTCCAGGTAGCCTTCGCTGCCACAGCGGCTACGATCGTCTCGGGCGCCGTCGCCGGAAGAATGCAGTTCAGGGCATATCTGATATATTCGGCAGTCATCTCTGCGGTTGTTTATCCCCTCAGCGGATTCTGGCTCTGGGGCGGCGGCTGGCTGAAAGCTCTCGGCTTCCATGACTTCGCCGGTTCGCTTCTTGTACACGCTCTTGGTGGTTTCGCCGGTCTCGCAGGCGCTATCGTACTCGGCCCCCGCATCGGAAGGTTCAATGAAGACGGAACTCCGAACGCCATGCCTGGTCATAACCTGGCACTCAGCACCCTTGGTGTTTTCATTCTCCTGATCGGCTGGTATGGATTCAACCCCGGCAGCCAGTTGGCTATCGTTGGCGGCGACAACACTGCCGCAGTCATGAAAATCGCTGTCAACACAACCCTCGCAGCCTGTTCTGGCGCCGTAGTGGCAATGCTCTTCGCCTGGAGCCTTTTCAAGAAGCCTGACCTCACGATGGCACTGAACGGTATGCTTGCCGGTCTGGTCGGTATCACGGCGAACTGTGACGTGGTCTCTTACGATGCTTCGTTGATCATCGGCGGCGTGGCTGGTGTTCTGGTCGTGCTCGGCATCATGCTGCTCGACAAGCTCAAAATCGACGACCCGGTTGGCGCATGGCCGGTGCATGGCCTGAATGGTATCTGGGGAGGCGTGGCTGCATGGATCTTTGGCGGACAGCCAATGGCTGCACAGCTCATCGGCTCACTCGTCGTGCCACTCTGGGGTTTCGCTACCATGTTCGTCCTGTTCCTGATTCTCAAAGCTGTCGGCATTCTTCGAGTCCATAAGGATGAAGAAATGAAGGGCCTCGATATTTCGGAACACGAAGAAGAAGCTTATTATGGCTTCGAAATCTACACAACACAGTAACGCCTTAAATGGAGCCCAAGCAATGAAATACATCGTAGCAATGATACAGCCCCACAAACTGCCGGATGTCAAGAAAAGCCTTGCTGCAGCCGGGGTTCGCAAGATGACCGTGACCAATGCTCTCGGATGTGGTGCACAAGGAGGATACTCAGAGGTATACCGTGGTGTGCCAAGCGAAGTCAACCTCCTGAAAAAGATCAAACTTGAAATCGCTGTCAACGAAGATTATGTCGATGCGACGGTCAAGGCGATCATCAAGGGAGCGAAAACCGGCGAAATTGGCGACGGGAAAATTTTTATCTTCGACCTCCCGGAATGCATCCGGATCAGAACCGAGGAAAAAGGAAACGCCGCTATCGGTTAATCCTGAGTACCTGTTCTTTCAGTGGCTCCCGAGTGGCGGGAGCCACCGCTCAAAACACACAAACCATAATACCACAGTTAAATTAAAGGAGTTATTGTAATGAAAAAGACAGCAAAACTGATTGCTCTCGCCGCAGTACTTTTCGCCGGTTTCGGACCAGGCAACGCCAACGCTGAAGGCTTCAAGATCGGCGCAGATGTCGTCAGCAGCTATGTCTGGAGGGGTTCCGAACTGGGTAATTCCGTTGCCGTCCAGCCAGCACTCTCATACACATGCAAAAGCGGTCTTTCTATCGGAGCATGGGGCTCCTATGCTCTTACAGAGGATAACGATGGCAACCGTTACAAAGAGGTTGATCTCACCATCAGCATGCCGATCGGCCCGGTTACCCTTGCTGTGACAGACTACAATGCCGATCCGGCAAACGATAATCCTGATGATGGCGGCGTATTCGATTTCAGAGAAGATGGATCAAACACCATTGAAGTCAGCGCCAGCTACAGCCAGGACAACATCGGCCTGATGGCAGGTGTTTTTGTAGGCGGCAACGATTACGACAACGCACTGTACTGCGAAGCCAGCTACCAGTTCTACAACAAGGATGGTTACACCGCCAAAGCCGTTCTCGGTGTTGGCAGTGAAGACTACTATGGCGATTTTGATGATGAAGAAAGCGACAAACTCGCCCTGGTCAACACCGGTATCTCCGTTTCCAAAGACCGCTTCACCGCTTCGGCCATCTACAATCCGGACAAAGAAGCATCATTCCTGGTCTTCATGGCATCGTTCTGAGTGTGGGAGTGTTCTTTGTTAGGTTAACAAAAAAGGAGCCAGGTGGCTCCTTTTTTGTTTGAAAGAATAATAAGTCCCATAAGTTCGTATAGGACCTATAGGACTTACAGGACTTACAGGAGAAGAGGCGAGATGCAGTCTTTCAACGCACTTTGCCTGCCTTTTTCATATCGCCTTTTCGTAGATCACATACTCTTTGTAGGGTATGCCGCCGATGACTTTGGCAAGTTTGCTCATAGCTTCGTTCGATTTGAGTACCCAACTCATTTCGCTGGCGAACAGGCCATATTTGCCTCCGTATTCTGAAATCCTTGCATTCATGATGCTGTCTATCCCCTTGTTGCGGTACTCCGGCAGAACACCCATCGTGATAGTTCTGAACATCGGGATATTGCGCTTGTACCAGAGGTACTTTGCCAGTCCCCACGGCGTGAAGGGATTGCCGTTGACATGCCTGAGCGCCTGGTTGATGTCGGGAAGCGTCAGCGAGAAACCAATGGTCTTGCCGTTCCTGTCTTCGACAAAGTAGATGAAGTGCGGATCGGCGATCGGCTTGAGGCTTTTTGCCATGAAGTCGAACTCCTTGTCAGTCATGGGCACGAAGCCCCAGTTCTTCTCCCACGCCTTGTTGTAGATGTCCCTGATCTTCTCGACCTCGCTGTCGAAGTTTTTCATGTCCATGTCACGGACGGTCAGCCCCTCCTTTTTCAGCACATGCTGGGCGATTTTGCTCAGACGGCTGATGTCGATCATCTTCTGGTCGATATACCAGGCAAGCAGCTCCTGGCCGATCTTGTGCCCGCTGTTCAGGCAAAGATCATTGTAATAGGGTGGGTTATAGAGCATCAGGAAAACCGGCGGAGTGTCGAATCCTTTCGTAAGCATACCGCACTGATCGTTCATGGAAGGACTTACAGGCCCCCGCATCGTATCGAGTCCTTTGCTCTTGAGCCACATGGCGGCAGCCTCGAAGAGC
>Ga0172368_10007282_pt1 | contig 11615 bp, 9 predicted proteins | sample Lak11m_FD_114540 | JGI IMG/M metagenome (GOLD analysis project Ga0172368, IMG submission 114540) | Freshwater microbial communities from Kabuno Bay, South-Kivu, Congo - kab_022012_11m | ecosystem: Environmental > Aquatic > Freshwater > Lake | place: Democratic Republic of the Congo: South-Kivu...
AGGGATACGATCATTCCCGCTATCCCCGCACCGGCGACAATGACGCCGTCCTCGATATTCTTGTCGCTACGATTCATCGCGTACCTCCCTTTGGATTGAACGTTTTAAAAAACCACTCACAACGCTACATTATACTACAATATATATAATATGTCAACATTACGACACGGATCCGGCTTCAGCCGACAAAAGAAAAATCCGCCACGCGGCGGATTCCCCGATCCGGCAGACGGCCGGTTTTCCATGCGGAAACCTACCCGGCTTCGTGATGGTTGAAGAACTTTTCGTAGAGGAAGTGCGAAAACCTGACCGCGTTCCTGTCGACGTACCGGTAGACGAGCAACGATGCGAGCAGGATGACCGGAATGGACGCGGCGAACGACAGGATGACCGCGTCCCGATATGGCATCATCGTCTGCAGTTTCAGGAACACGAAGCTCGAGAACGATCCCAGGATGATGAAATGCAGGAGATACATGGCGAACGATATCTCCCCCAGGAACAGGAAGTATCGGAACGAGAAGAATTTCTGCATCCGCGAGGACTCGAGAAGCACGGTCATCAGGAGGAAAGCCCCGATCGTGTGATACAGCGTGCCCGGTTCGCTCAGCCACGGCGACATCATGAACGCGTACATGGTCCCGTTCGGATCCCTTCCGGCCGGGAAGGAACCGAGGAACAATCCGATGAGCAGGAAGATCGTCCGAAGGATCTTCTTCCGGTCGATCTTCCGGAGAATCGTCCGCTCATGGGCGACGATATCGGAAAGCATCATGCCGAGGATGAACGCCAGGTAGTATGTCTGAAAAAAGATCACGATCAGCGCGGCGTACGCCCAATGCCTGTTCTTGGCCTTTCCGAATATCGCCAGGAAGCCGAAGATCAGGAACGAGCCCAGGAACTCGCGGGCGATCGTCCACAACACGATATTGTAGTCGAACGCGTCCGAAAAGAACGTCCCGACGAATGCCTGACGCAGGGAATCCATGAAGTCCGGCTGGAACTTCCAGAAACTCGAAAGCCACCCGGAACCCGCGACATCCCCCGCCGGCTGGTTGTAGAGGAGCGACAGCTTCATGAGGACGAACGCGAGCATGACGGAGAACGCCACGGGCAGGGCCAATCTGAAATACCGTTTCACCGCGCTCGCCGTGACGATCTCGTGCTCCTTCTTCAGGAAAAACTTGTGACTCAGGACGAAGCCGCTCAGGACGAAGAAGATGCATACCGCGAAATTGCCGTCCCACAGCACGCTCAGGACGGACCGCGACGCGAAATCCTCCCTGCCCGCGGCCATGTGATTCGTCCAGGTGCCGCCGAAAAAGAGGGCCGGATAAAAGGCCAGGATGAAATGATGGAACACGACCTGAAACGCCGCGACTCCCCGCAGACCGTCCAGATACCGTATCTTCCGCATACTCACGAACGATTCCTGATTACGATGAGACCTTTCGGGTGACGACTCCGTATTCTAGTATCAAACCGGCTCCGCGTAAAGCATGCGCCGATATCGCGGGAAACACGGCCGTACGTCCGGAAAAAATATCGGATGCCCGTTGTCATCCATGTGCGTATAAATTATACTTGGGATGATATGAAAAAAACATTTCTCATCATTTCCGTTCTCGTTTCCCTGTCGGGCATCTCTTTCATCTTCTACCGGCTCCATTCCGCCCTTCAGGAGACCAGGATCCAGACGCTCCCCGAGATACCGCCGAATCTCCGTTCCCAGGCGACACCCGAGGAGATTTCCGTATCGCCGGCGGTACCCATCCTGATGTACCACCACATAAGCGAATATCAGAACGACGGAAACCCGTCCATCTACGTCTCCCCGAAAAGTTTCGAGTCCCAGATAGACTGGCTCGCATCGCACGGGTTTCGGACGATCGGCCTGGACTATTTCAGAAATCCGGTGAAACTCTCCGGGAAACCCCTCGTCCTGACATTCGACGACGGCTATCAGGATGCCTACACCACGGTCTTCCCCCTTCTGAAAAAATACGGCTTCCGGGCGACATTCTATATCGTCACGAACGACATGGACAAACCCGGTTTCCTCTCGAGGGACGAAATGACGGAGATGGCGGCCGCCGGCATGAATTTCGGCTCCCATTCGCTCTCTCATCCGGATCTCACGCGACTCTTCCGGTATCAGGCGGAACAGGAAATCTACGGAAGCAAGAAAATACTCGAGGAGGCCGTCGGCACGACCGTCACGGATTTCTGCTATCCCGGAGGAATAAACGACCGGGAAATCGAGACCATCGTCGCGAACTCCGGCTACGCCACCGCGACGACCGTCATCAGCGATGTCGTCTCCGGGAAGACCGACCCGCTCAGATTGAACCGTCTGAACATCGGGGACGAGACGCGGTTCGACGATCTGCCCGTCCTGACGAATCTCTGAGTCCGCCCCTCTCATCGGGGCCGGATTTTTCATCCCCGTGCAAAAGAAAAAAGCGCCCCGAAAAACACCGGGGCGCGTTGTTTGGTCCGTTCCCTCAAAGAATCTTCAATCCTTCGAACACGTACGGGACGACCTTTCTGGAAAGGACCCGCTCGGTCACGGAATCACGATAGGAAGTATCGGGATCGTTCGGGGATCTCCTGCGCTTGAACAGCTTGATCGCATCGAACGGAGGTTTCTCGCCCGTGCGAAGCTCCTGAAGATACGTTCCGACGACGAAGGCGATCGCCTCGTCGTATTCCGGATCGAATCCGGAAAATGCGACCAGGAAATTCCCGAACCTCAGACCTCCGCCGTCGATATTCTCCGAATCGGGAATTTCGAATGTCGAGAGGGCGTCCGGATACCTGGCCAGGGCGTCGATTTTTCGGGTAAGGTCCCCGATGTTGGAAGCGACCTTTTCCGGCGGCACCGAACCGACCTGAAAGAGTGTTTCCTTTTCCTCATCCAGGAACAGGATCCGCATGTGACCGCCGTTCCGCCTTCCCTTGTCCAGGATGGAGCAGATAGTGACGAGTCCTTCGGCAAGCGACGCGGTCGACTTGAGACTCCTTTGAAAGTTGAACATGGAATCCGATTTTTAAGGTTGCGAAGTACCGGGGTACCTGTGAAAAAATATCGCAAAAAAGGGAAAATGTCAAGGGTACGAAATCGGAAAAACTCTCGCCTGGAAGAAAAACGCGGCCATGTACCGGTCGCGGATTTCACGGGATATCCTCCTTTGCCGTCTTCCCGAGCAGGTGTTCCCGTCCGGAAAGGGTCAGTACGAGACGGTCGAGCTCCCGGAACCGGCGCTTCTTCTCCGCATGTGGCACGTCGTCTTGCATCCTCTCCGATGCGGTACCGGGACGCGGCGAATACTGTGCAACGAACGCCTTGTAGAACCGGACACGGCGCGCGACATCCATCGTCTCCTCGAAATCCTCCTCCGTCTCACCAGGGAAGCCGACGATGATATCGGTCGTGAACCGGACTTCCGGTACCGCGGTGCGGATCCGATCGACAAGCGTGAGATACTCTCCTTTGGTGTACCACCGGTTCATCGCGCGGAGCACCCGGTCGCTCCCGGACTGGATCGGCAGGTGGAGCGTCCGATCGATGTTCCGATGCCGCGCGATGACTGAGACGAGCTCGTCCGAGAAATCCCACGGATTGGAAGAAAGGAACGAGACCTTCGACACGCCAGGCATGCCCGCCACCGTTTCGAGCAGGTACGGGAACAATGTCGGCACGCGGTGCTTCCCGAGATGTTCCACCATGACCGGTTCGACCTTCCGGCCGTCCGGAAGCGTATACGATTCCTTTTCCCGGACGCGGTCGGTCAGGAAGTCGGCCCCGTACGAATTCACGTTCTGCCCGAGAAGGAGTATCTCGTCCTTCCCCTCCGCGACGGCTTCGGCGACTTCCGCCACGATGTCCGCGAACGGACGTGAGACTTCCTTGCCGCGTGAGAACGGCACGATGCAGTACGAACAGAAATTCCCGCAGCCGTTCCCGATGACGATCGAGGCGAGCCCGCCGGAGGCACGCTTCGGCGGATGCTCGAAACCGACCTCGTCGATCGGGAGGAGCGTCGCGCCCGGCAGTCGCGAGGCGATCTTCTTCGCCATCTTGCCGGACGGCTCGCGCACGGCCGCCCCGACGAGCCATCCGGTCACCACGATCCCCACGTCCGGATTCCCCTCGCGCAGGTTCCGGATCAACCCGTATATCCGTTCTTCCGCCTGGTCGCGGACCATGCAGGTATTGATGACCACGATATCGGCCTCCGCGATATCCCGAGCCGGAAAAAAACCGCGCGCCTCGTACCGGGATGCGATGCGCTCCGAATCCGCCGTGTTCTGCTGGCACCCGAAAGTGCGGATGAAATAGGTCTTGGACATGGAAGCTATCCTACCCCTTTTCCGCCTTCGGGACAAGATTCGCCCCCTCATCCCGTTTGTTTGAAAATTTCACCCAGAGAGTGATCAGCCTTTGGCTGACAAAATTCGAAATTGTTCCCCTTCACTTCCCGCCTGTTCCGAAAAGGTACCCGGGCCGTATTCGGTTCACGACATTGCCTTATTGATGAGGACGTAGATGATTTCCATATGCCACGTACTTATCTCACTTTCTCCTCCACTTTCCGGTGCACAAAATCGAATATACGATCATTCACAAAACTCTTGAGTTCGGGATTTTCGTCGAGCTTTTTATAGAGATCAAAGTGACTATTGAGCATCGTAATCAACTCGCCTTGAAAGAGGGTATCAAATTTTATCTTTGCTGCGTCGCGATTGTTATTTTTTATCGAACCTTCCAGCGACTCATTCTCCATGAGCCGCTGACTGAGGGTGTTGAGAATCACCTTGTCCTCCGTATTAAAGGTTGTCCCAAAACGATCGTTAATATCTTTGATAATTTTGGAAAGCGGGTCTCGCTCTTCATTCACGCTAAATCCATCTCCGCCGGAGCCCATTGGGTCCAGACTCCCTTCAAGCGTTTCGAGCAAAATATGTGTTTCGAGCGTCTTGTCCACTTTGTACGAATCCATGTCCACCGCCTCCAGTACTTCATATGGCAAAATCTCTTTTCGAGCAGGCAGTTTTCGCACCAAGAACTTCAGAAAAATATAGAGCTTTTCAAGTCGTGGATCCTCAAACGAAACGATCTGCGAAATAAACCCGTATTTCCGGATGTAGTCCTGTGACTTCGATTTGAATTCGTCTTGCTCTTGGTCAAGGAGTGTGCCAAACCGCGACACAATCACATCGAGCGCTGCGTTCAGAATATCGGGACTCTTTGCGGCGATATAGTCATCAACGAATCCATCCACCTCGTGACCCGCAAACAGTTTGAATTGCAACACATCCCGTTCCAAATCGTTCAACACATTCGGATCCGTCGCTTCTGAAAGAACCGTAGTCGTATAGTATGGCTGGAACGATTCTTTGATATCCTCGACTGTATTCACAAAATCCAGTACGAACGTATCCGACTTTCCTGGCGCCATACGATTCAAACGCGACAGTGTCTGCACCGCATTCACACCGGACAATTTCTTGTCCACATACATCACCTCCAAGAGTGGCTGATCAAAGCCGGTCTGAAACTTCTCGGCCACAACCAAAAAGCGGAACTCATCTTGCTTGAACGCCTCCGCGGTCTGCTTTTCCGGTAGTCCGCCATTCATCTGCGACTCGGTATATTCCAACTGGCCTTCCCGTACTGTTCCAGAAAACGCCACGAGTGCCTTGTGTGCATAGCCTCTTTCCGAAAGATACCTATCAAAGGCGAGCTTATACTTTACCGCGTGCAGACGAGACTTGGTCACCACCATCGCTTTTGCATGCCCAAACAAGTCGTCGGCAATTTTCGACTCGTAGTGCTCGACCATGATTTTCACCTTGGTCTCGATCGCATGATCGTGCCGTTCCACATACCCAATCAGTAATCGTTCTGCTTTCTTTTTGTCATATTCCGGGTCATCCTCGATCTTTTTCAACAGTTCGAAATACGCCTGATAGGTGGTGTAGTTCTTCAATACATCGAGGATAAAGCCTTCCTCGATCGCCTGCTTCATCGAATAGAGCGAGAAGGGGAAGAATTTCTTGGTCAGAGGATCTTCGACGCCGAATAATTCAAGCGTCTTCTGTTTCGGTGTCGCGGTAAATGCTAAGAAACTGATATTCGGGGACTTCACTTTCCGTGCCTTCATCCGCTCAATCAACACATCCTCGGTCGTCTTGAATGCCCTCTCAGCACGCTCCGCATCGGCCGCCGCCTCGTCGAGCGTAAGCACCTGGCGAAGGTCTGCTGCCGACTCTCCGCTCTGCGAGGAATGTGCCTCGTCGATAATCACCGCGAATCGCTTTCCTTTCGTTGATTCGATCGTATCGACAATCACCGGGAACTTCTGCAATGTACTCGTCACAATCTTCACTCCCTGTTCGAGCGCTTCGCGCAATTCAGCCGAGCTTTCTACGTGTTTCACGACTCCACGAACCTGCGAAAAGCTCTCCACGGTTTCTGACAACTGCCGATCAAGCTCTCGACGATCCGTCACCACTACAACCGTATCGAATACCGAGGCATTATCAGCATCATGCAATTCCGACAGTCGGTGTGCCGTCCACGCGATCGTGTTACTCTTCCCCGACCCAGCACTGTGCTCGATTAAATAGTTCTGCCCCGCGCCGTTCTCGCGCGCATCCGCGACGATCCGTCGCACGGTATCAAGTTGATGATACCTCGGGAATATGAGCGTCTCGACTTTCTTCTTCCGTCCCCTGGCATCTTCCTTTTCTTCCACCTGCACATGAATCACATGTGCTAATCGATCCAAAACACTCTCGGGAGACCAGATCTCTTCCCACAGATAGTGCGTTTTGTATTTCCCTTCAACTGTAGGATTTCCAGAGGCATTCCCCTTCCCCTCATTGAACGGCAAGAACCGGGTCGCGAGCCCTCGGAGTTCGGTGGTCATGAACACCTGCTCCGTATCCACGGCAAAGTGCGTTAGACACCGTTTGAAGGTCAGAAGTTTCTCCTTCGGATCACGGTCGGTCTGATACTGCCGTATCGCGTCTTTCACGGTCTGCCGGGTCAGCTGATTCTTGAGTTCAACCGTGAATATCGGAAGTCCGTTGAGGAACACTACCACGTCGATGGAGTTCTCGTTTTTCTCACTGTACTTCACCTGCCGCATGACCGAGAGGATATTCGACTGGTAGCGTCGTTCCGATTCTTCGTTCATCCCACTCTCCGGCTTCCAAAACGCCAATCGGATATTCGCATCCCGATCTTTCACCCCCTCGCGAAACACGCTCAACACCCCACGTGCCGATACCTCCGCATCGATCCGCGACAAGAACTGCACTCCGGCCTCGGCGCCATATTGTGCCGCCAGCTTCTTCCACTCCTCCGATTGCGTCGTCTGGACAAATTCCAACACCAGCTCGCTATCCATCGCGAGGTTCTTGTCGTACTGACTCGCCACACGAGTACGATAGCTATGCAGGCCAGCAAGCTGACCCTCGATATACTCCTCAAATCCGATTTCTCTGATATTGGTTGGCATATTTTATGGCTTATAATAGGTATACTTGACAACTAACTCCTTGACATTCTCATTTTACCATGCTACCCTTCAAGTAGGTTTTACAGTGTAAAACTGTCGGCATTTCTAGGGAGTTGTTGGCCCCAAAATAACAGCTTCCTCCCCTTCGGGGGTTATACCAAATTTTTGTTTTACTTCGGGAAGTGTGATTGGCTCACATTTCTTTTTTTGTTTTTCATACATCTTTGTATGATCCTTTCCAAAGTCAAAAAATGACCCTACTTGAAGGCAATTTGCCCCCGGACGGTTCCTTAAATACATTACGCATTCCAGGTCGCGACAGAATAGCGCCAAGGTACCGCGATCGATTTCATAAAAAGTCTCAACAGTAAATTCATCTGATAATAACGCTTTCATGTATAGCAGACGACGTGCTCTTCGCTCACTGAAAGAATATTGACCATCACTTGATGGCTCAAAAAAAATATGATCAAAATCGCGCTTGCTAAACAATACAGAAATCTCTCCGAAAAGAAATAGGTCAGCATTTACATATACCCGAGAATATTCATCTCGGTATTCTGCTTCTGTCTGAAAAACAATGATTTCTACTCTTGGCATGATCGTGGTTCCCAAACGAATATATTTAATTTTTCTTCCCGTAATGTTGAACTCATCATAAAAGAGGGTCGATCAAACGTCTTCTTCATTAGCTGAGCAACTTCGCCTTTTACTGAATCTTGTATCCCTTCGTTAACATCATACCCAACGAGACCGGTAAAGAAATCAGCAAGTTGAATCAATACGTTATCCTGAGAATCATATGCTTGAAAGTGTCGAATCGTACAATCCGTCATATGGGAAGCATACATTTGTAAAAATCTATGCAATGCCCCTGTACGATTTCGATTACTCGTCGGCTTCTTGTCGAGAAGCATATAATATTTACTTCCGGCAAAGAGCTTAGGCCGGAGCATGAGATAATAGAACTTATAAAATGCGAGTTCAGGATCTCCATCATGGAATTTTTCAAGATTGAACCTCGACTTATCGACCACAATACAGCGAAACGAAATGCTATTGGCCGACAAGAAATAGCGTATCAGATCGCCATATAATTCCTGGTACATATGATTCACTTTTGTCCATTTCAATTCATATGTGAATCTATGTCTGGTATATATTTGCTTAATGTCTTTTTCTATGCGTTGTTTTTGATCCCGCGGTATGATTAAAGCGCCGATTACCATTCTTCTGGAATCAGGGTTATCCACTCGGGATTCATCGCAATATACGTTGTAGATATTTCCTGGCATACCACTTTACTTTACTCTCACCTTCCCAGTTACAACATTCGAAATCAGCGAGGATTTGAATTCTTTGAGTGTCTTTATGGACTTTTCAACCTTGCTTTGAAGTTCAAAGGACTGCATTATTTTCAGATGGGAATATTCGACAATTTTGTGTTGTATATCAAGGCCCGGAAAGCCAATATATTCTGAAAAATATGCTTTCAAATCGAGGTTTTGAATTCCAGTATTCTGTTTAATATATTTCACATTAACTCTTTTTGCATACAAAGCAGAAAGTAATATAGCAAAATATTCTGGAATCATCTCAGACGCATCTACTCTCACAATATCTATAAAGTTAGCGCAAACCATTTTTTCAGTCGAATGAAATAGAATCGCACGACCAACAGGAGTCTTCTCGCCTCCTCCAGATTTTTCTACAAGAATGTCCCCTTTTTTTAGTATTTTTTCTTTCTTCAGACCAGCAATATTCCGTACAGTATCAGCTTCTGAATATGAAAGGTTATCGTAATTAAAATCCGCTATTCGCAAACAGCGAACGTCATCAACGTTATTAAGTTGATTTTCTCCCCAAACGCCCGAGGTAGTTGTTTTAACAAAATGCTTCAATTTCTTTACTTCCCACCCCTTTGGAATCTTCCCGATCCATTCGATGCCGGAGTCGACGAGTTCGACATTTGGATCCAAGCCTTTCGTCACAGCCTGATTAATAATCGCTGTGCGCTTTTCGCGAAGGAGCTCAATGAGTCGCTTTTTCCACTCGATAATCCGATCAATCAATTCAGTCTTCTCATCCAAATATTCCGCGATTTTCTTCTGGGTTTCGAGTGGAGGGAGAATAGCTTCAATCTTCCGAAACCGCTCATAATTCAAATCCCATTGATCATTTCGAACGCCCCCGGAATTCTTCTCATACTGCTTTATATAGATATCCGAACGCAGCAAGTAATGAAAAAATTGGGAATAATTATTCGATATTGGTTTGCACACATAATAAGCAGGGCTCACTATTCCCTTATGATTCGAAATTGCGACCGATCCCTGCCACGCTTTCATCTTATTAATAGCAAGATCCCCTTTTTCAACAAGCTGGTAGGTCGAAAGATCTTCAGATGCTTTGTTGTGATTGTCACTACGAGATGATTTGACGATTACTCCCCTATCACGATAAACAGACAAAAGCTCTTCATTCTGAAAACCTGTCCTTTTCACCTTCGAAAAATGGTGCTGTAAGATATCAAATTTCCATTCTTTCGGAATCTTCCCAATCCACTCAATCCCGGAATCTTTGTATTCCGGGTACGGCGCGAATCCGTTGTTCAGTTTGATTTTATCGGTCTTCATACTGTGTTTCATCACAAAACCTGTTTCCAAGAAATCACTGTCTTCCGTCTCCGCGAGTATTTTCGTCTTCGGAAATACGTGGCGGTCCAGGTCGATATCTCAATCTCTGGATTGCCGCCCCGCCATTCGCGGGGCAGGCTGCCCGAGTACGGGCTCGCAAAGACGGACTTTCAAAATGTAGTCACCAAAGTGATGCGAACCTCTATTCTTCGTCCTCATCTTCGAGTAATACCGGCATGGCGCCATCTATGACCAACCGATCAAAGCCGGCCCGCTCAAACTCGTCCCAGTATCGTTTTTCATACGGATACAATTCGACGCCGAAGTATCCGTGATTTTTCTTGGCCATCTTCCGAATTTCTTCCCGATTGTGCTCACTCCGAAAGTCTCGCCACGCAAGCTCTTTCGGAAGCGTGTCGTGCATCACGAAGTCCTCGAACGCATTGAGGACCGATTGTATACGCGACGTATATTCCTCATCGGTAAAGACTGTTTCTCCTTCGAATTCCTCCGTCTGTACGTCGACTCCAAAGGCGACAGCATGTCCGAGCAGATGTTTTTCCAGCGCATCCGCCTCCTGCCCTTGCTTCTTATAGTCCGCCTCGTCCCCGGCGAGCGCATCACCAAGGATACCAAGTATCGCGCTCCCTATGCCGCTTGTCGTAAGCAGCGTTTCATATTGTTCCTTCGTCAGTTCGATATTCATAGAATTTCGATTATTGATTCCTCACGTGAAGTTTGCTCTATTTGTTGCGCAAACTTTAGGTCTGCTCGATGTCACTCAAAGATCCGCCCTCGCGGGTCTTTTGATTTCTAGAAAAAATTCTCTTGTCGATTACTCATACATTCGATACTATTGTCTAACACTTGGCAAGTCGCTTATTTCGTTTTATCATCCCAGTAGAAGCATGCAATAATAACTTTTCAGGCGCTTCGGTGTTCCCTCAGAGTATCTGGGGCATATCCGGGAAACCGAGTATAAAGCCAAGGAACTCCGCTTGAAGAGACGCTGCTTCTACCAAAGAAAGTGAACCCACAAGGTCCGCTTTTTTTGTTTATGCTCATTCGCATACATTTTGAAGTATATAATATAAGCCTTCGTCCAGCCTTTTACACACCTGTATATCTGCTATACTGCGAGCAAGCAAGTAAATCCTTGTACACGGGCTTCCGCAGGGCTGCTCGAATATGGCGTATTGGGTTTTGTTTTTTCTTTGGTACACAGTTGCTTATATAAAGGATTTTTACGACACCTTTTTCGACTTACGATAAATTATTGACACAGTGTCATTTATTTGCTATATTCCTGTTGTAAGCCTTCGGGCTTGCCCCATTTTGATCAAAAATCCGCTTCGGCGGATTTTTTGATTTTCGTCATCTCGAATACCTATCCTTAAGCCGATATTCAAAGTCCTCAGCAAACAACACGTCCTGAACAACTCCTTCCATC
>Ga0172368_10007283_pt1 | contig 11614 bp, 5 predicted proteins | sample Lak11m_FD_114540 | JGI IMG/M metagenome (GOLD analysis project Ga0172368, IMG submission 114540) | Freshwater microbial communities from Kabuno Bay, South-Kivu, Congo - kab_022012_11m | ecosystem: Environmental > Aquatic > Freshwater > Lake | place: Democratic Republic of the Congo: South-Kivu...
ACTATAAAACTCTATCTAAATCCTTCTTCATGTCCAAACATGCTTTTCTGGCAGCATCAGCATATCCTTTTTCTCCAAATTCAGGCATTTTTTCATAAGCAAAAATAATACCTCTGCTACTATTTACAATAGCTCCAAGACCATCATCATTGAAGCAAACTTTTATATCTTCTGCTGTTCCTCCTTGAGCTCCATAACCAGGAACCAAGAAAATATTATTTGGCATAATCTTACGTAATTTTTTTGCCTGTTCAGGATATGTAGCACCAACCACAGCTCCAACAAAACTATATCCATTTTCACCTATATCATTTGCACCCCAACTATCAATCAAATACCCCATTATTTCGTATACAGAATTTCCATCTTTCATCTGTAAATCCTGCAAATCTCCACTACTCTTATTTGAAGTTTTGCATAAAACAAAAAGACCTTTTTCATATTTTCTAGCTTCATCTACGAAAGGCTTTACTCCGTCCCATCCCAGATATGGATTTACAGTAATACTATCAGCATTAAAGATAGGAGTAATAACTTCCTTCTCGTCTTTAAACATCGTAATTTCGCCAAGATAAGCCTTTGCGTACATTTCTGCAGTTGAGCCAATATCATTTCTTTTGGCATCGGCAATAGTTATAAGACCTTTCAATTCCGCATATCGAATGGTTTCTTCATATGCACGCATTCCTTCATGACCAAGAATTTCATAAAAAGAAACTTGAGGTTTTACGACAGGAACAATGTCATATACAGCATCAATAATTCCTTTATTAAATTCAATTAAAGCATCAGCCATAAGTCCAGTCGGAGACTTATCTTTTCCAGCATAAACCCTATCCTTTATAAACTCAGGAATCTTATCGAAATTAGGATCAAGCCCTACGCAAATTGGATTTCCTTTAGCCTTTACAGCGGCGATAAGCCTATCAGCAAAATTTTTCAACATATCGAATAAATTAAATTATTTATTTTGTAACAGCAGGAGTAACAGTAGTTACTTCCTCTACATAATTATAACGATCTTTTAACAACTTGGATAAATCTTCACCAACTACTCCATTTATAATGTCTTTAACCAAGAATTTCTTTATCTTAGGATCAAATTGAGCATCTTTCCACTCAAGAACAATCTGTTTAAATTTATCCATCCCATATTTGTAAATCACGTAATCCCAGAAACATTCACCGGAATGCACATATCCATTTACACCAGTCTGATACGTAGCTTCTGGACCAGTTTTTGGAGAAACAGTAAAATCTGAATAACTTACCAAAGTTCCACTAGCTACAACTTTTTTTGTATTTGGATCCAAAATTGCCTGTTCCCAACCATTAGTTCTACAATATACCCAATTAACATTTAGAGGCGCATATTTAGCGGTATTATCAACATAAGAAGCAAGTCCCTGTCCAAGCCAAGAAGTATCAACAGATTCTCCAGCCAAGAAAATTAATACAAATTGTCCAGTCAAACCAAACTGTAAATTTTTCAAATTCTCATATTTAATTTGTTCCTTTAAATAAGCCACAAACTTCTTAGCATCAGCATTAGTAGTGCTTTCCTGTCCATCAGAAGAAAGTATCGCAAAATCAATATTTTTCTGCGGATCGAATCCTAAAAATCTCACAACATAGTCATAAGATTTCTTTTGTAAAACCATAGTATGACGAACATACATATTCAAAACATCAGTTGTCGGAAAAAGATTTGGATCGAAATAATAAGTTATAAAGCCATTTTTTACAGTATAAACTTTTCTATCTGAATAAGTAGCATCAGTCAATTTCACTTCTCCAATAACCATAAGTCTATAAAGCATTTCACTTATCTTTGCTCTTGTCATGCTTTCATTTGGCTTTAATTCGCCAAACAATTCTTCAATCAATCCAAGTTTTTTAGCCTTCATTATAAAGGGGTAATACCACTCATTCGGGTCAAGATCAGTAAAATAATCATATCCGGTCGTCCCATCTCCTTGTACGCCATTAACAGCCAATAACATTTTTATAGCTTCAGATCTACTTACAACTTTATTTGGAAGAAAAGTCCCATCTGGATATCCACTCACCCATCCTTGATTTTTTGCATAACAAACATACTTTGCGTACCAATCGTCAGTAACGTCAGTAAAACAATTTTTATTTTCATAGGCATCAGGTTTTGCACCTTTTCCTTCAATTAATATTTTCAAAAGTTCAGCACGATTTATAGGATTATCTGGTTTGTATGTAGAATCTTCATACCCAGAAACAACCTTCTGGCCATATAAATATCTGATAGCATCTTCATTTCTGTGACCATTAATGTCCGTGAGTCCTTCTGCAAATGCAACCTGTCCAAAAAGCGAGAACATTAGGCTAAAAACAAGAACTATCGAGCTTAATTTTTTCATAAGATTTTTTGTTATTTGTTATGCGCCATATTGGCTTCTATATGTTTTTATTTTCTCCATTTTTTCATCATCGATATATATCATTCCATCAATTTCTTTGTTATATAAAACTTCTATCACGTCGTTTAAATCTACTATTGAATACACCTTAAATCCGAATTCTTTTTCAATTGCTTCTATCGCATTTACACCTTCATTATTTTTTTCCATTCTGTTAAAAGAAATCAAAACTCCTTCAATTTTTGGATTACCATTAGCCTTCAAAACCTCAACAGTTTCTTTCACGGCAGTTCCAGCCGTCATAACATCATCAATAATTAAAACTTTAGTTTCTGAATTCAAAGGAGCCCCAACCAAAAGTCCAGCATCTCCATGATCTTTTGCTTCCTTCCTATTAAAACAATATGAAACATTTTTTTGAAATTTGTCATAAAGCTGTCCAGTTGTAGCCACAGATAAAGGAATTCCTTTATAGGCTGGCCCAAAAATGACATCTACATCCAGTCCACTTTCCAAATATGCTCCAGCATATGCATGCCCCAATTTTGAAACCAATTCACCAGTATAAAAACTGCCGGCATTCATGAAATATGGCGCAATTCTACCACTTTTAAGAGTAAACTCTCCGAACTTCAAAGCCTGAGCTTTAACCAAAAGTTCAATAAAATCTTTTTTATATTGTTGCATAAATAGACAGTTAAAATTCTCTACCAAAAATCTTAACACTGAACAGTCTTCATGTCACCCCAAACTATTTCATTATAAATACCAAACTTTTGCTATTAGACATTATCTTATTTTTGGCATCAGTAAGATACACCGAAAGAAGATGTTTTTGATTTCTCCCAACATATGGAGGAACTGGAATATCTATATACTCACCTTTATCATTGGCATCAGTGAGTGCAACAGAAGCAAATATTGTACTTTTGTACGTAAAATAAGCGATTTTCCTTTCTTTATCCTTTGAATCAATTTTGGCCTGAATTCTATATCCGGAATAGATCAAAGAATTTTTATAATCGATATATTTATCCGCAACAAATCGCTTAGAAGAATCTGCCTTCTCTATAACCTTCAAGATTTCTTTAGCCAAAGGTTGAACTGGTGGAATTTTTAAATTTTTATCTACAACCACTTTTATATTCGCTATATCCATTTCAGTCTTTTTCACTTCAAAGTCAATTTTATTACTACTCAATCCATTACTAGAAACTAAAGTCGCACTGTATTTTCCAACCGGAAGAAAATTATCTACAGCAATTTGGCCTTTAGATTCTTTATCAATTTTTATTTTTCCAAGTTCTATTTGTTGTGCCTTAGGATCTCCTACTTTTTCAACAAATAGAGTTACATCAGTTTTTGGCTTACCAGTAACTAATATCAATGGCTTCTGATCCACTATTTTATTAGATAAATTTACAATTGCAGGACGTAATGCCTGCTTTCCTGACAATCCAAATACAACCTTATCAGCAACTAATTTTTCTTTTTCAGGTTCTATTCCAGCTTCTTCAGAAACAATTTCTTCTGGCACTAATTCTTCAGTATTTTCTTGAATAACTTCAGCAGGTTCAAGACAATCTGGGATTCCATTTTCATTATTATCAACATCTCCTTCATTTACAGTACAATCAACCGGCTGTTTCTCCAAACAAGTCAAATATCCTTCATCTCCTGTGACACATTCATAATTATCTCCACAGTCAGCATCCACTTTACATTTATCATTATCTACAACTAATTCTTCTTCTGAATCTTCTTGTACAACTTCCGCGGACTCCTCATCTCCTGAACTTTCTTCAGTATATTCTTCAGATGAATCTTGAGAGACTTCCTCTGAAGTAACTTCAGGATCAGATGAATCAGTTGTTTGATCAACAACCTGATCTTCAGAATTATCTACGGGCTGATTATCTTCAGAAGGTAAATTTTCTTCAGGGGCAACGGTATCTTCGGGAGGCGTACTTTCTTCAGGGGCAACAATCTCTTCCGTGGGTATACTTTCTTCAGAAGCCGTACTTTCTTGTAGCAAAGATGCGTCCGGAGTATCAACCGTTGAAGTATCAATTGCCGGAGTATCAACCGCCGAAGTATCCACTGCTGACGTATCTTCAGGAGATGGATCATCGACAGCGACAATTATTCCATAGGCAGATACTAGCTGAGAAAACAGTACGAATATCACCATCACTACTAAGATTTTTTCTAATATTTTTTTCATATTTTTAATTCATCTCAAACTGGATACTCTTCTTGCTGGATATTTTTGTTTTACTTAAATCAGAGACATACATTGTCAAAATATGAGACTCATTTTTTGGAACATATTCAGGAACTGGAACGTCTATCAAATTTCCTCCATCCTCACTTACGTCAGATAGAGCAACTGAAGAATAAATCACACTCTTATAAGTGAAATACACAATCTTCTTTTCCTTATCTTTAGATTCTATTTCAGCATATACACGATATTTTCTTCCTTTAGTTTGACCAGCTTTGTAATCAATAAACTCACTAGTATTAAATCTTCCTGAATCGTCAACGTTTTCAATTACATTCAAAACATTGTTTACCAAAGATGGAACACCAGAGTAATCATTATTTTTCTCTTGTAAGACCTCCAAGCGCTTTATCTTCATGTCGGTTTTTGCAACTTCAAACACAACTCTATTTCCTCTAACACCATCACTACCAACTGGTGTCGCATAATACTTACCTGCAGGAAGTGGAGTTTCTATAGCAATTTGACCTTTAAATTCTTTATCAACTTTAGTTCTTCCAATTTCAATTGTTCGATCTTCTTTGCTCTTGGATTCAACCAAAGTCGTTACATAAACTTCAGTTTTTCTACCAGTATTAGGATCAGATCCTTCACTCTTTGTTAAAACTATTTTTTTGCCAGTTTCCATTTCTTCAAGCTCAACCAAAACTTCAGAATTTGCCTTATAAGTAACAAGAATCAATGGCCACTGATCTACAACTTTTCCATCAAGATTAGCGATAGAAGGCTTCTCTGGCTCCTTACCAACCAATCCAAATACAACCTTATCCGCAGCTTCTTTAGACGGAGCGGATTCTTGCTTAACATCTGTAGTATCAAGACAATCCGGAATTCCATTATTGTTCGCATCAACACTTCCATTTGCAGCAGTACAATCTAAAGGTTTTCGTTCTACACAAACCAATCCTTCTGAAGATTTTTCACATGAACCATTCGTTCCACAATCTGAATCTGTCTTACATTTATCATTATCTATCTGTAATACAGCAGTAACTCCTTGACTGGTTGAGACATAATCCGTAACTGTATTTACAGCAATTTTTATTTGTTCTTTTACTGGTTCCTTCTTCGGACCACATTGATCTCCAGTACATACAGTTTTCAAACAAGAATTTCCAGACAAGAAATATCCTACTCCACAGGTTATAGGTACACATTGATCTCCTTCCTGCCTAAATCCAGTCGTACATAATATTTCATTTTTTATACAGTCATCTCCGGAAACAGTATATCCTGACGGACAAACTACCGGCACAGGAACACATGAGATTCCTTGTTTTGTTGTACCTGAAGGACAAACTATTTCAGACGTTGGTGGCGGAGGTGGCGGCGGAGCAATCACCATTACAACTCCTCCTTCTTCCTCACATATAGACGAACATCCATCTCCATTTGATGTATTTCCATCATCACAAGTTTCTCCACCTTCAATTATATAGTTTCCACATATTGGACCATAAACACACGCCTGAGTAAGATCTTCAGGAGTTCCACCTATACAATTAACAGGCGATGAAGAAATAATTTCTCTGGATTGAATACCATTTTCAGCACACTCACTCCACTCAGAATATGTAAATGTTTCACATACTAAAGGAGGAGGTTCACACGCCTGCTCAAGAACAGGCACTGCCCCACCAACACACCCTAAAGGGTCTCCCATACTAACCTCTCTAGTCTGAATTCCAGTTTGATCACACTCTGCAGGAGTCCAGTCCGTATACAAGAAATCGGTACAAGGAAGAGTACACGCCTCAGACAAAACAGGAGCAAGTAAAGGCTCTATTCCACCAGAACAACCTTGAGGACTATATCCATCTAGAGTTCTAAATCTCATAGATTCATTACATGCTCCCCACTCTGAATAAACAGGATCAGTACATGGAGTAGGACCAACTATTTCAGGAGTAAATTCATCATTATCAGAAGGATCCATACATCCAAGATCAAGCATATCAATAAGTCCATCAACATCATCATCTATACCATTTGAACATTGAGAATTTGTTTCATTATCATCTGAAACATCCGTACATCCAGAATCTGCCATATCAATATACCCATCTCCATCATTATCAACACCGTCATTACATTGAGTAGGAAGGAAATACACAAGATTAGAATTTTCATCAAACTTCTCAACATAGTGAGATGTCCCCGGAACATATGACACCCACGTATTCGTATTATTAAAATATATATCATCAATCGCCGCAGACGAAATATCTATAGCATTGAACATAACTCCCTCTGCAATTATATTTGTACTCATAGATAATATACCAACAGGATAAAGCGCAGACGTAGAATAAAAAGCCACTCCATTCCCACCAACAGGCTCTCCATCAAGATCAGTCACTCCATCAATTGTTCCTATATAATTATTAGGACCAAACTGAGTAACAGTAATATCGCCAGTACCTCCTTGATCATAATGAAAAATAGCCACTTCACTGCCTTCGTTTCCAGCGATAGTATTATTGGAAATAATCGGAACAACAGAAGCATTCGCCCCAATTCCAAAATTATCAGCAATCAAAATTCCAGATCCTCTCAGAAATAAAGGAAGTATAGAATTAGCAGATACGATATTTGGAAGTGCAGCACTTGCTGCAAGGTTAATTCCAATAGCATTATCATCAACAGTAATATTATCTCCACCAATAAGCATCACTCCATTACCAACATTTCCAGATATCAAATTTCCTTGAATTAATACTTGGTCATCAGAAGGCACTACATTATCCTTATCCCATATTACAACTCCAGCACTATCTCCAAAGTTAGAAACAGATCCTCCATTAGGAATAGCCGAAGCCCCAGCAAGATCAGTCCCTATGTATGCACCACGAATACTAACATTTAAAAACCCAGAAGTATGATCCACCAAAATTCCTGCAACCGAATTTCCACTAATAATATTCGTAGTTACAGTAGCATTTTGAGCTTCTCCTAAGTACACTGTACCACCAGTAATCTTCACTCCAATTTCATTAGCAATAGCTGCATTTCCAAGTGCATTAACTCCAATATAATTTTCTAAAATATAAACAGTTAAATCCAAATCTCCGGTATTCTGAACAAGAATTCCACTTTGATCACCTTGTCCATCTATAGCACTTCCTCCAATTATATTTTTACCAGCAGCTAAAGTATCTCCTATCACAACAGTACCACTCATTCCAGAAGTTCCAATTTCAATTCCATTTCCTTCATTGCCCAACCAAAGACTTCCATCACTAGCAAGACCTATGATATTCCCTAAAATCCAAACATCCGCAAGATGGCCAACAGGGTTAACAATATCAAGACCTATAGCCATATCAGTAGTTTTACTAATCACATTCCCATCTCCTTGACCCTCTCCACCAATTCGAACATCATCTCCATCCAAAATATTTATTGAATTTATATTACTTCCAGTACAATCTGCACAAGGAACAGCACCATTTCCAGACCAATTTGTTCCTATATAATTATTGACCAATGTAATATAAGACTTTTGCAATAAATTGCTACAGTACCCAGGATTTCCAATAGTAACTTCTTCATCACAGACATCTTCAACATCCACGGCCTCTTGCCAATATGCAGATGCGCCATTAAATCTTCCTGAAATAACATTCCTAGCCTGAGAGTCATCTAAAGAATCTGATCCATGACTTGGATACCAAATATCTACAGCTCCAATCATAAGCATATACAAACTAGACGCATCAACCTTTATAGCTTTTCCACCATGCCCAGCATTTACTGCATAATGAGAAACTTCATCAGCTCTAGTTAGTCCAATCACATTTCCATAGAAATATGCTTCCAATACATCACCAGTAATTGTGATCAAATCTTTGTCTTCAGCTAATCCATTTCCTGCAATTACATTTCCATCCCCAATATCATCACCTATTCCGATTATTTCTGAATAAAGATTATTGTATCCTCCCACAACCAAGATTCCACTATTTGCACGAATAGCTCCAGAATCATTACTCATTCCGACAGAAGAAATTCCGTCATTACTAGTACCAATATAATTACCCTTTATATCTATTTGAGTATCAACATTATAAGTAAAATCAACATTAATTCCATATTCCCCATTCGCAACTATCACATTGTCCTGAATAGTAGAAGCTCCAGCTCTAGGCCCAATACTGTCTCCAAGTTTAATTCCATCACCTCCACTAAAAGCAATCGTATTGCCAATAATATCAATTCCATTAAATGATCTAGATATAAAAACACCGGGAGCAGGCGTAGGAAATGACCCACTTCCTAAACCGTTATTAATAGGATTATTCAAATTCCCATTAGGATCCGTTCCTATTTTATTCCCAGCAATTAAAGGTCTAGAACAAAGTACATCGCCAAAAGTACATCTGTCATCAATCTTAATATTAGAAGAAGCTTCCGTAGAAACAGAATTTCCATTTGCAGAAATAACATTCCCCTCTCCTACGCCTAATCCTCCAATCATCACAGTAGTCGATACGTCAGAATAATCAACATAAACACCGGCATCGCCATTTCCAATCTGGTCACCTGCGCTACTTACTCCAATATAATTATTTTGAAGAATTAAAGAAGCGGATGTCCCAGAATCAGTTATTGAAGCCATAACACCATAAAAATCATTCCCACTAATAGTGTTGTCAGAAATATTTATATCGTTTGTATAAGCTCCACCACTAGGAATATTAATCGCAACTCCAGTATTGTTTCCTCGAGCCAAAGTACCTCCGCTATCAGTCCCTATATAATTAGACATAATATTAAAATCTCCATAGACAGCATTAAGGGCAATTCCGGCCATACCGTTTCCGGAAATTACATTAGAGTCCCCTTCATTAGGTTCATCAACAATAGCATCTCCGTCATTATCAACTCCATCTGCTCCTATATACATAATATGAGTGGCCCCAACAACGACATTACCAACATATAAACCATAGTTTCCATTAGCCAAAACAGTATCTCCATCACCTCCAAGTCCTACATAATTATTTTTAATTGTAACATCTGGATAAGGAGCGCTATTACCATTTTCAATAGAAATTCCATTGTAAGAATTACCACTAATAATATTTCTAAGATTACTAACAGTAGTCCCTCCAACATAGTTAGCAATATTATTATCTCCTATATAAAAATTCCCGTGAGGCATTTGACCAATCATAATTCCATAATTATTCCCAGCATCAGTCCCCCAATTATCTGAATTATTTACAACTCCTATTTTATTGCCAATTAAAGTCATCGTTCCAACAGTAGCACCATCCACATAGATTCCAGCCATTTCATTATTAGAAATAATATTCCCAGATACGGTACCGGCTTGATTTTTACCTATATAATAATTAACAGTACTACTAGGATGAGAAACCAATCTAATTCCATTTCCTTTAGCAGCTTCAGGACCTTGAGGAGGATCAGTAGTAAGATTTGGTAAAGGAGTAACTCCATCAGCCGCTACTCCAATTTTATTTCCATAAATATAAAAATTACCAACAGTATATGGACAATAGCCGCCACCGCATGACCAAGAATAATCATCCACATTTGTTACCTCAAGACCATCTCCTTGATTTCCAGAAATTACGTTATTCCCAATATTTACAGTACCAAAATCAATGTATGCAGGACTGGCGACATCCTGAACAATAAATTCTATACCATCTCCATCAACACCAACTTTTTTACCATTCCCTTCTCCTTCATTTCCACTGATACCAGTACCAATATAATTAGCACCAATAGTAATATTACTAGCTTTTTGAATACGAATACCGGTTTCTCCATTACCACTAATAACATTGTTTGTAATCTGGATATCATTTGCAGATCCAAACGCACGAATACCATAATAAGTATTTCCATACCCAGAACCAAAACATCCGGCAGTAAAACAACCTATTCCATTATTATCAATCACTACATGAGCCGCGCTATCAATATTTACAGCAGCAGTAGCTGCCCCACGCAATTGATCAAAATTTTGAACTAAAATATTACTTCCAGCTCCAATCTGAAATAAATAATTCGATCCATTTGCATCAATACTGACTCCACTTGAATCAGTACCATTCAAGTCCGCAACAACATTGGTATTAGTACCATCCAGAAGTAATTGACCACCTCCTCCAAGCTCAATTGTTCCCAAATTATGTTGAACTGTAATATTAGTAGCACCAGCACCATCCAAAGAAATAGCATGTCTTAAACTACAATCATTACCCATTCCTCCATCGGCAATACACATTGATCCGGAGCCATTATCTAATACATTATTCACAACATAATTAACCGCAATAACATTCTGTGAAAACATCAAAAACAAAACAACAAAAGATATAGCTTTCTTTAAAATATTTCCGGTTTTGTGACTTAAAACGATCATTCTATTTTTGTTTTTTTGTTTGTATTTTTTGTAATTACAACGCTAATTCATTTCAAAAGGAATACTTTTCTTGCTGGATATCTTTGTTTTGTTTAAATCTGTCACATACATCGAAAGAATATGTTTTTCATTTCTAGGAACATATTCTGGAACTAAAACATTTATCGTTTCTCCTTCCTTGCTTACATCAGACAATGCAACTGATGAATAGATCACACTCTTGTATGTGAAATATGCGATCTTTTTGCTTCCATCTGCAGACTGTATTCTTGCGTAAATTCGATATTTCGCACCTTTGTTTTTTGACTCTCTATAAGTGGCATATTCATCAGCAACAAATCTTCCGGAACTATCAGTTTTCTCGATATTTTTTAATACAGTTTTTACCAATGGTTGAACATCATTTGTTGAGATTTCATCTTCAACTACTTTAAGGTCTTTGATTTCCATATCTGTCTTTGCAACTTCGAACATTACTTTTTTTCCTTTTACTCCATCCTTGTCGATTAGATATGCGTAATACTTTCCTACTGGAAGTGG
>Ga0172368_10007284_pt1 | contig 11614 bp, 11 predicted proteins | sample Lak11m_FD_114540 | JGI IMG/M metagenome (GOLD analysis project Ga0172368, IMG submission 114540) | Freshwater microbial communities from Kabuno Bay, South-Kivu, Congo - kab_022012_11m | ecosystem: Environmental > Aquatic > Freshwater > Lake | place: Democratic Republic of the Congo: South-Kivu...
ATGTCATGCACATCACCATAGACCGTGGCCAGCACGATCAGACCTTTGGAGACGCCTTCTTTCTTTTCCAGGTAATTCTCAAGGTGGGCGACGGCTTTTTTCATCACCTCGGCCGACTGCAAGACAAAGGGCAAGATCAACTCGCCCGCTCCGAAGCGGTCGCCAACCTCTTTCATCGCGGGAAGTAGAACTGTGTTGAGCAGATGGACAGCGTTTTCGTGGCGGTTAACTTCTGAAGGGCGCGCCAGGATCTCGTCGATATCGGCCTCAACCCCTTCTTTCTGGCGATACAAAATGCGCCAATGCAGGCGTTCTTCACTGGACATGGCGTTGAGCGCGGCCAGGCGCGAATCTGCTTTTTCCCCCTTGCCGCTGCCGCTTTTCTCAAAGTATTCGATCAAACGCTGCAGGGCATCCGGTCGGCGGTAGAAGATCAAGTCGTCGGCCAGCTCGCGCTCGATTTCCGGAATCTCGGTGTAAGGGGTGACCTGCGCGGGATTGACGATGGCCATGTCCAGGCCAGCTTCCACGCAGTGGTGGAGCATAACGCTGTTGAGAACCGCGCGGGCTGGCGCGGTCAGGCCAAAGGATACGTTGGATACCCCCAACGAGGTCAGCACGCCGGGCAGGGCGGCTTTGATCTGGCTGATCCCTTCTATCGTTTCGATGGCCGAGCGTGAAAATTCGGCATCCCCCGTGGCCAGGGTAAAGGTCAGATCGTCAAAGACCAGATCCTCGGGCGCGAGGTCAAACTGTTCAACCGCCATGGCATAGATGCGTTGAGCAACCTCGAGTTTGCGCGCGGCGGTTTTGGCCATGCCCTGTTCGTCGATGGTCAGGGCAATCACCGCGGCGTTGTAGCGTTTGGCCAGGCCAAAGATGCGTTCTGCTTTGGCAGGACCAGCCTCAAGGTTGGTCGAATTGATCAAGCATTTTCCGGGAGCGGTCTGCAGGGCGACTTCCAGCACGTCCGGTTCGGTGGTGTCGATGATCAGCGGGACACGCACGGTGGGTGCGAGGGTTTTGACGAGGCGGCGCATGAGCTGGATTTCATCGGGGCGTTCGGTGAGCGCAACGCACAGATCCAGGCCGTGCGCACCGTTGTCAACCTGCTGGCGAGCCAGTTCGAGTGCGCCGTCAAAATCCTCGGCCAGGATCATTTTTTTGAATTTCAGGCTGCCTTGGGTGTTGAGCCGTTCGCCGATTAAGAAGGGCGGGGGCTGCTGGATCATGGCTGTCGCCTGGGTGGAGGAGGCGAGGCGCGGGATGGAATAAGACGGGCGGGCAGATTGAGATTTGCCGCGCAGTTTTTCCACCAGCAGGCGCAGATGTTCCGGGGTGGTGCCGCAGCAGCCGCCGACGATGCCCACCGAATATTTTTCGACATACTCGCTCATTGTCTCAGCGTAGGGCAGCGGCTCCAGGGGATAGACCGCCTGGCCATCCACATTCAGGGGCAGTCCAGCATTGGGGATGCAGGAGACCGGCAGGCGGGCATTTTCGCCGAGGTAGCGGATCGGTTCGCGCATATAATCCGGTCCGGTTGAGCAGTTTAGCCCGATCGCGTCGATCGGCAGCCCTTCCAGGATGGTCAGAACGGCCGAAATGTCGGTGCCAAGCAGCATGCGGCCGGTGGTGTCGAGCGTCACCTGGGCCTGGAGGGGCAGCGAAATGCGTGTTTCCACAAACGCCTGCTGGATGCCGATGATCGCGGCTTTGACCTCCAGGATATCCTGGGAAGTTTCAATGAGCAGCAGGTCGGCGCCGCCTTCGATCAGGCCCTGGGCCTGTTCGCGATAAATATCGGCGAGTTCGTCGAATGCAATATTGGAAAGCTCAGGGTCGTCCATCGAAGGCAGCTTTCCAGATGGGCCGATAGAACCGGCCACAAACCTGGGTTGTCCAGTGCGCGAGGCATATTCGTCGGCAATCCCGCGGGCGAGGGCAGCCGCGTGGCGGTTTATTTCTAGCGTGCGCGCCTGCAGTCCATATTCCGCCAATGTCAGGCGGTTGGAACGAAACGTGCACGTCTCAACCACATCGACGCCGACTTCGAAGAATGAGCGGTGCACGGTTTCGACGGCTTGTGGAAAGCTGAGTACGAGGAAATCGTTACAGCCGTTCGTTCGCTCTCCGCCAAAATGTTCGGCTGTCAGGTTTTGTTTTTGCAGGCTGGTACCCATCGCGCCATCAAAAATCGCAACACGGTTTTGAACGAGGTCGAGATAGGAACAGTTGGTTAAAATGCGTTTCATTGATCACTCCAAATTGTCTGCGCCGGACGCGCGAGGGGTTTCGGCTACCGCGATAGGATACCACATCCCTCCAAAACAGGCAAAAAAAGGCGGATTGGTTGTCGAACTCGGGCTTACCAGCGGCGCATTTTTCGAAAAATCTGATCACTCAGTAGGATATAATTATGCTCATGAATGAACACTCTCACATGGCAAAGTTTCCGCCGTTCTCGACCTTTTTATGGGCCAGCATTCTGTTGAATTTGCTGGGTTGGGGCGGGCTGGCGGTGCTGGTTTCCAATGCTTTGCCGACCCTGGGGCCGCGTTGGCTGTTCTATTTCTTGCTTTTTTGCGCGGTGAGCGGTCTGTTTTTGCCTGTGACATTCTTTCTAAACCGCCGTTTTATGAGCAAGCCGCCTGCCGAGGGTGGCGTGATCGTGCGCGAAGCGATTTGGGTGGGGATGTATGCCTGCATCGCCTTATGGCTGCAGCAGGCAGCCTTGCTCAACGGACTGATCGCGTTCGCCGTGGGTTTGGGATTTGTGATGATTGAATTCTTGATGAGGGTCAGGGAATTGAGTTCCTGGAAACCCGGGGAAAATGCCGATGACTGATTTGCGAGGGCTGCCCTCGGTTGATCAGATTCTTAAGCAATTGGAGACAGCCGGATTAATTGATCAATTTGGACGGCCATTAACGATCGAGGCCGTCCGTTTTGTTTTGGATCAGGCACGCGAGCAGGCCAGACAGGGCAAGCTATCGGAGCTGCCAGATCTCGGCGGGGTTATCGAACAGGCTCGCGCCGTGCTAAAAAGCTGGCTGCGAAAAACGATGCTGCCGGTGATTAATGCGACCGGGGTGATCCTGCATACCAACTTGGGGCGCGCTCCACTCAGCCGCGCGGCCGCAATGGCCGTGGCTGAGGTGGTGCAGGCCTATCACACATTAGAATTTGACCTGGAATCTGGGAAACGAGGTTCGCGCTCGGTGCATGCCGAGACTTTGTTGATGCGCCTGACTGGCGTTGAAGCAGCAATGGTCGTGAATAACAACGCGGCGGCGCTCTTGTTGTGTTTGAGCGCGTTGGCGAAAAAGAAACGGGTGATCATCGCGCGCAGCCAACTGGTTGAAATTGGCGGCGGCTTTCGCATCCCGGATGTGATGGCACAGTCGGGGGCGAAGCTGGTGGAAGTTGGCACCACCAACCGCGTGCACCTGCGCGATTTTCAGGAAGCGCTGCAGGAGCCTGCCGCTTTGGTCTTGCGCGCGCATCACTCCAATTACAAAATTGTGGGCTTTACCAGTGAGCCGGGAATTGATGAACTGGTGCAGGCGGCGCATGCTGCTGGCGTGGCGGTGTTAGACGACCTGGGGTCAGGGGCGCTGCTGGATACCGCCGTATTTGGGCTGGCGCATGAGCCGACCGTGCAAGAATCCCTCAAGGCCGGGGTGGATGTGGTGTGCATATCTGGCGACAAGCTGTTAGGGGGGCCGCAGGCCGGGATTATCCTGGGTAAAGCGCAATATGTTGATAAAATCCGCCGGCACCCGCTAGCGCGCGTTCTAAGGGCTGACAAGACCTGTTTAGCGGCTTTGTCGGCGACGCTGAGCCACTACCTGCGCGATGAAGCCGTTCAAGAGGTCCCGGTGTGGCGGATGATTGCCATGCCTGCCGAGAGCGTGCGCGAACGGGCCGAATGCTGGCGCAGTGAACTGGGTTTTGGCGAGATTGCCCAAGGGGTCTCGACTGTGGGTGGGGGAAGCTTGCCAGAAGAAACGCTGCCAACCTGGCTGCTGGGGATTGAAAGCCGCCAGCCCCACCAAAAGCTGGCAGGACTGCGCGAAGCAAACCCGGCAGTCATTGCGCGAATTGAGGATGGCAAAGTTGTATTCGACCCGCGCACGGTGTTCCCTGAGCAAGAAGCGGGTATGTTGGCAACGATTCAAGCTGTGTTTCGTCATCATTGAGGAATTATGAAAACTGACCTGGACCAAATCCTTAGCGAAAATCATCTGGACGGCATGCTGGTGGTCGGTCCCGCCATGCACAATCCGGCGATGGTCTACATGACCGGTGGGGGGCATATCACCAATGCCGACCTGATCAAACGGCGAAGCGAGCCCGGAGTGTTGTTTCACGCAGCGATGGAACGCGACGAAGCGGCGAAATCCGGCCTGACCTTGCGCAGTTACGCGAGTTACCCGATGGCTGAGCTGCTCCAGCAGACCGGCGGCGACCGTTTTCAGGCGACAGTGCTGCGCTATTGCAGAATGTTCGCTGATGCAGGATTAACGGAGGGCAGGGTTGCCCTGTATGGCAAGACTGACCTGGGCCTGGGATATTCGTTGATGTCGGCTGTGCAGGAAAAAATGCCGGGTCTAAGCCTGGTGGGCGACCTTGACAACCTTGTCCTGCAGCGCGCGATGATGACGAAAGATGCCGTTGAGGTTGAACGCATTCGCGCGGTGGGCAAAGCGACGGTTGAAGTGGTCGGGCGGGTTGCAGAACTGTTGACAACATCGCCCGTCAAAGATGAGGTTTTACATTTACCGGATGGAATGCCATTGACCATCGGGTATGTCAAGAAGAAAATTAATCTATGGCTGGCGGAGTGCGGCGTGGAAAATCCGCAGGGCACAATCTTTGCGATTGGCCGGGATGCCGGGGTTCCGCATTCGAGCGGGACAGCGGACGACCCGATCCGGCTGGGGCGCACGATCGTTTTTGATATTTACCCCTGCGAAGAGGGTGGGGGCTATTTCCACGATTTCACCCGCACCTGGTGCGTTGGGTATGCCACGGATGATGTGCTGCAGCTGTACGAGCAAGTGAAGGATGTATTTGGTAAAATATCTGCTCAACTGAAGGTTGGTCAGCCATTTCGCGATTATCAGAATCTGACCTGCAAGCTGTTTGAGGCGATGGGGCATCCGACTGTTTTGAGCACCCCGGAGACCGAAGAAGGTTATGTGCACAGCCTGGGTCACGGCGTGGGCCTGAATATTCACGAGCGGCCATTTTCTGGCTCAAGCGCGGCCCTGGAGGATGTGCTGTCGCCAGGCTGCGTGGTTACGCTGGAGCCAGGCTTGTACTACCCGAGCCGCGGGATGGGTATTCGGTTGGAGAATACGTTATACGTCAGACCGGATGGCGTTTTTGAGACGCTGGTGGATTATCCGATGGACCTTGTCCTGCCAGTGAAAGGCTAGAAAGATATGGAGACTGATGGCGGGAAACCCTTTCCCCCCGGACGGATTTTGGGCATCGAATCCTCGTGCGATGAGACCGCGGCGGCTGTGATTGAAAATGGGCGGGTGCAGCTGTCAAGCGTCGTGGCGACCCAGGTGGAACTGCACACGAAGTACGGCGGTGTTTTCCCGGAGGTGGCGTCGCGCCAGCATATCCGCACCATTTACGCCGTGATCGATGAAGCGCTGTCGAAGGCGCATATCAGCCTGAGTGACCTGGACGGAATCGCGGTGACGCGCGGGCCGGGTCTGGCTGGATCGCTGGTGGTGGGGATGAATGCGGCCAAGGGGCTTGCGTTGGCATCGGGGCTGCCGCTGATCGGGGTCAACCACCTCGAAGGGCACATTTACTCCGCCTGGGTGTATAAAAATGACCAGGAAAACCCGCCGGCTGAGCCGCGCTTCCCACTTTTGGCGCTGCTGGTGTCTGGCGGGCACAGCGAGTTGAATTTAATCACATCCCACCTGGAATATAAACGCCTGGGCAGCACCCTGGATGATGCGGCGGGGGAGGCGTTTGATAAAGTGGCGCGGCTGTTGGGCTTGCCGTATCCCGGCGGCCCGTCGGTACAAAAAGCGGCGATGAACGGAAATCCAGAGGCCTTCAACTTTCCGCGTGCGCGCCTGGATGGGACGTGGAATTTTTCGTTCAGCGGTTTGAAAACAGCGGTTTTGCGTGTAGTCAGGCAGTTTGAGCATATGCAGCAGACATTGCCGGCCGAAGACCTTGCTGCGAGCTTCCAGGCGGCCGTGGTGGATGTCTTATTGACCAAAACCTTAAAAGCAGCTCACACTTTCAAAGTCAAAGAGATTGTGCTGGCGGGTGGGGTCTCTGCCAACAAAGCGCTGCGCGAAGCCTTTTTGGCGCAGACACAATTCCGGGTGCATATCCCCAGCCTGGCGCTGTGCACGGATAATGCGGCAATGATCGCGGCAGCTGGCTATTACCGCTTTGTATCGGGCCAGCGGGATGCCTTGGATTTGGATGTCCTGCCGACCTGGCCGCTTTCGTGAATGATCGGTCATTTGCCCGTAACTTCTTAGGGAAAATTGCATCTAAATGAATGTAGCCGAAGCTGATTCAGCGATTTCGATTGAAGCCCTGCAAAAGGGTGACCGGGATGAGATTTCACGGATGGTTGAAGTCTTTTCGCCGATGGTTTACCGCCTGGCAAACAAAATGCTTGGCAACGAGCAAGACGCCGAAGATGTATTGCAAGAGACTTTCCTCAAGGCGATCCGCTCGTTGCGCAGCTTTGAAGGGAAATCAAGCCTGGCAACCTGGATCTACCGGATCGCGGTTAACGAAGCTTTGATGATGCTCAGGAAACGCAAGCCTGGCCTGGTGGAGCTTGAAGCGAGCAAAGAGGATGAAGATGCTGTCGTTCCCCCAGTGGAGATTGTGGATTGGTGCTGTCTGCCAGAACGGGAACTGATGGATGTGGAGGCAAGAGCTTTTTTGAACAAGGCCGTGAGCATTTTGTCGCCTGGATTGCGCGTCGTGTTTCTTTTGAGAGATATCGAGGGTCTGTCGGTTCATGAAACCGCCGAAGCCTTAAAGGTCAGCGAATCGGTCGTCAAAACACGGTTGTTGCGCGCAAGGCTGAAACTGCGTGAAGATCTCTCACACTACTTTCATGAGCGGATGGTGACGAATGACTGAACGAAAATGCTGCAACTTATTGGGGGCGCTGTCTGATTACATCGATGGCGAATTGGCGGATGACCTGTGCGAAGAGCTTGAACGGCACATGCAGCAGTGCGAAAACTGCCAGATCGTGTATAACACGCTCCAAAAAACGATAGACTTGTATCAACACTCCAGTGAAGAAGAGACGATGCCGGAAGATGTGCGCGGACGCCTGTTCAAACGGCTGGAGTTGTCTGAATATTTGAAGTAAATCCGAAATCGAAAGGGTGTAGGATGGCGAAAAAATTACTGGATGATAATATCAAAAAACAGGTGAGGGAGTTATTTCGTGATCTCAAAGATCCGGTAAAAGTGCTCCTGTTCACCAGCAGCGACCGCGAACGCTGCGAGTTCTGCCAGGAGACTCAGCAACTGCTCGAAGAAGTTGTCGAGTTATCTGATAAGTTGTCGCTTCAAATGTATGACATTGATGCGGACGGGGAAACTGCCCGGATCTATCACGTGGACGCGGCGCCAACGATTGTGATGGCAGGGGTTGGCGAACAGGGTCTGATTGATTACGGCGTGCGCCTGAAAGGCATTCCATCCGGGCATGAGTTTGCTACGCTGGTGAATGATCTGGTGCTGGTCTCAAAAGGCGATTCCGGCTTGAGCGGAGCTACGCGCGAATTTCTGCGCACGCTGACTCAACCGGTCCATTTGCAGGTGTTTGTCACCCCTACCTGACCTTACTGCCCGCGAGCCGTGCTGCTCGCGCATCAGATGGCGATTGAAAGCCCGCTGGTCGAGGCTGAAGGCGTGGAAGCGACTGAATTCCCCGACCTGGCGAACCAGTTTGATGTCAGCGGCGTGCCGCAGACAACCATCAACCAGGGTTTGGCGAATGTGGTTGGCGCTGTCCCCGAACAGCATTTAGTGGAGCAAATCAAACAGGCCCTGGGCCTGGCTTAATGGAGGATGAATGGACGCAAAAGTGACCTGGAAGGGAACTGGCCTGGCCTTTGAAGGCTCAGCGACATCTGGTTTTCAGATTGGATTAGGTTCAGCGAGCGAAACGGGCACGCCGAACGAGGGTTTCCGGCCGCTGGAGCTGCTGTTGGTTGGATTGGGCGGGTGCACTGCCATGGATGTGGCATCCATCCTCGAGAAAAAACGCCAGCCAGTCAGTGCCTTTGAGGTAGAAATTCATGCCGAACGCGCGCAGGAACATCCCATGGTTTTCACTGAGATTGTCGTTGAATACATTCTGACAGGCAGCGGGATCGACCCCGCGGCGGTTGAGCGCGCGGTGGATTTGTCGGTGAATAAATACTGTTCAGCTCAGGCCATGCTCTCCAAAGCGGCCACCATCACCCACAAGATCACCATCAAAGAAGTTTAGAGCCCCCCGTCGAACTGGCAAACGCGCCCTGCCGTCCTTTCGCAGGGCGTTTCTTTTTTATACTGTTCAGCGGTATTCCGATTGGAGTTGGCTGGCCGCGTCTGAACAGTCGCAGGCCTTGATGCGCTGTCCGTTTCTTTCGAGGTAACCCAGGTAGACGGCGGGGCCATTGCGCACTTGCCAGCCTTCCATGTTGAAAGCAAGTGGACCGTCGGCCAGCACCCATTCGCCGTTGTATTTGCGCGCAATGTGGGTATGTGTGCCGGTAGACTTACCGCCTTCGCAAGATGGATGACCGATCGGATCGCCTGCTTTAACCCTCGCGCCTTGCGATACCTTGTCGCGGGTGGCGATATGCAGGTAAAAAATTACCCAGCCTGTGCGTTCATCGGCATCCCCGTCAAGATCCAGAACAACGATGCCGTTGCCTGTACGGGCGATGATCCCGTCGGCGACAGCAGTCGAAAACAAGTCAGTTGCGGTACAGCCGCCTACACTGAGCGGGGGCGCAAAATCGATGGCCGCCAGGGGCATGTCATCGCCCCAGGGGGTATGGGGGCCGCCCGTATAAGCCCATAGAGCGCCTGGTAAAAAAGGCAGGCGAAAAAATGGCTGGCGAAGGCTGCCTGGGATGTGCGGAGCCGTTGTCCAGGGATCGCCAAAAAGGCGGCGAAATGAGGCGGCATAGCCATCTGCGCCAATTGAATTGGAATATTCATCTGGCGGGATGCGCTGCGAAAAATAGACTTGCAGTGCAACCGAGGCGGCGTTTTGCCACGGATCTGGCCGGACAATTTGCCCATCTGTCAGGAAAAATTCCTGCAGGCTGCCCGCGCGCCAGTTGTAGTACTGATTGTTGAGGAAATTGGCGGCCCAGGCCAGCTGGCGGTAGAGGCCGGTGGCGGAGGTGTCGACATGGCCAAGCGGATATCCATCCTGAACGTTTTCAGGCATTGCGCTGCCGCTCAACGCCTGCAGCTGAAATTCGAGCAAAGCCAGGAGCAGGCGGGGGCTGACTGAGTAATTGAGCGCCACAAACTGGATGATCTCACCGCCGCGCATGTTCTGGTCGCCTGCATAATCCTGATAGTTTTTCAGCCAACCCGGTTGGCTGTTTACGAATGCGACTGGATCAAAGCCAGCGGCGGCAGGGCCATTGATAAACTGACTGTCGGGTATGATCTGATAAGGTGTTCCCCACAACGGCTCATAATAGATCGGGATCTTCATTGGCATCCCGGGCGGCATGGTGGTCACATCCAAGGGAATGAAGGCATTGGCCGCGCGGATTTCTTTGACGGTCGTGTTGAAATGGGCCGCTATTGCAGGTAGGGTGTCTCCGGCCTGGGCGACGTACTCAACCAATTCGCCGGGCTGGTAGGCTGGCCTGGTCGGCAGCGGGGTGGATGCTGGCGGCGGCGTGCTGGTTGGCGCTGGGGCCTGTGTCGGGCTTTGCACAGTCGACTGAAGCATGTCTGGCGGCAGGCAAGAAGAAAGGAGCGCGGATAAAACGATGAAACAGGCAAGGCGGCGAAAATTCAGCATTTAGATCCAGACAGGTTTGTTTCGCATTTTTGGGTGGAGACATTATAATCCCGCATGTATGGGAAACGATCATCGAATAGGCGTTCGCTCGCGCTCGCAGATTCTGCGAAAATGCATTTTGGCTGCACTGATGCTATTCTTGCTGTGCGGGTGCGCAAGTGTTTCATCGGAGCCTTTGACGACACCAGCGAATACCCTGCGGCCCAGCCTGCCAGCCACACCGCTCATCCGGGCTGATAAGCCTACACAGCATCCTTCACCCACTGTTTCACCCGTTTTGCCCACGCAGCATGCCGATACTATCCGTACACCGGTCCGAGCCGTCCCGGATATGAGACAGCGCCTGGATGAGATCCTGGCTGAGGGTGGAACCTGGCATGCAATCATTCAAGGACCGGATGGCGAGATCATTTATGAGCGGGGCAGCGAAAGTGTACTCCATCCAGCTTCGGCGATAAAAACTGTGATTGCCATGCTGATCCTGGATTGGATGGAAGCGCAGCCTGGCGGAATCGAGAAACAGCTTGATTCCGGCCCGCTGCATGCGGGGCGGAGTTACCGCCAGCTGCTGCAGGCGATGCTGGTGGTTAGCGAAGAAGAAGCAGCGCAGACTTTACAGGACGCGGCGGTAGAAGGCCTGGGGTGGAAACGGATCGGTGAGTTACTGATCGAATGGGGCGCGCCTAACACCCGCCTGGTTCCACGGCGCAGCACAGCCCGCGATATAGCAATCCTTCTTGACGGTATCTATCACAACAGGCTGCTTTCGGCACGCGCCAGCGCAATTATTTTAGATCACATGGCCGCAAAGACCGCGGGAGACACGGCGCGTATATGGCGGTTGGCAAACGTGCTGCCGCCAAGCGCCGTTATCTATAACAAACGCGGATCTTTGACTGACCCACTGATTGTGGCCGACACCGGAATTGTTCTGCTACCGGATGAAGGTGCGTATATTATCTGTGTTTTTGGTTATTCGAACGGCGATGTGATTTATGAGGAACTTGATCAGCGCATCGGGGATTTTGCACTGGCATGGTACAAACTGCAGTTCGCTGATTGACCGCTTAATGCGTTACCAGGCTTTTATACTCGCCGAAGCGCGAAGCCTGCACAACCTCGCCGCCTTTGGTCAGCCAGCCTTCGTAGGCTTCCGCTCCCTGATGAGCGATCCAGCCGCTCAATTCAAAGGGCAGCGGCCCGTCTGCCTGAATCCATTCACCGTTGTATTTACGGGCGATGTGGACATGCGTGCCAGTTGACTGGCCGCCTTCACAGGATGGATGTCCAACCGGCTCGCCCGAATTTATCCACGCGCCCACCTCAGGTCTTTCATCGGTAGCGATATGCAGATACATAATATTCCATCCAGTCAGTTCGCTGCCGTCGCCATCCAAATCCATCACGACGATGCCGGTTTCAGAGCGAACCACTGTTCCGCTGGCGACCGCGGTGACAAATTCGGTTGATGCATAGCATCCGTGTTCGGTGGTGGAGGGTGCGAAGTCCAGGGAGGCCAGGGCGCCATCCGGTCCCCAGGCCGAATGCGGTCCG
>Ga0172368_10007285_pt1 | contig 11613 bp, 6 predicted proteins | sample Lak11m_FD_114540 | JGI IMG/M metagenome (GOLD analysis project Ga0172368, IMG submission 114540) | Freshwater microbial communities from Kabuno Bay, South-Kivu, Congo - kab_022012_11m | ecosystem: Environmental > Aquatic > Freshwater > Lake | place: Democratic Republic of the Congo: South-Kivu...
CTGCAATATTAATGCCTTTATTTGGTAGAGGTGGTATGTAAATAAAGGGCCCGTAGCTTAGTTGGTAGAGCGCCTGCTTTGCAAGCAGGAGGTCAGGAGTTCGAATCTCCTCGGGTCCACCAAGAGAAACGTTTGCGAAATTAAAAATGCGGGGCGGGTTAGTTTTTTCTTGCTTTTTTGTGCGGGGGGGATAAAATAAGGGGTATATGGAAAAATATAATTCATTAGAAGATTTAGCAAAATTAAAAGATAAGTTTCCAAAAATAGAAGAACCTCAAAGTGTTGATGATTCAAATATACAAGATGATTTTGAAGAAGAGGCAATTGAGGATACTCCAACAGAAGAAAAACCCAAAAAGGATATATATTTAACAGGTGGTTCAGATGCGGAAATGAGAGTTATCAAAAAACGCCTTAAAAAAGCTGGTCAGGAATATTTAGATAAAAACTTAAAGTGGGGAGCAAAAATTGAAGATTATAGTGAAGAAATTTCTAATATTTTAGAAGAAGGAAATGTTCCTGTTGCTATTGAACTGGCTGGGGCGGAGAAAATGGAAGATGTTGTTGATATAGATCATCATAATGAAAAATCAAATCGACCAGCTTCACTCCTTCAGGTAATGGAGCGTCTTAATTTAAAACCCAGTTTGTTTGATGAGTTAATAGCCGCGAACGATTCAGGTTTTATTCCTGCTATGGAAAAGAAAATTGAAGAATATCGTTATCAAATTGAAAATGGGCCAAAAGGCAATAAAGAATTGTTTGAAGAATTAAAAAAGAAATGGATTTCTGTTATCAGAAAAATTGATCGTAAAGAACAAGGTATTAATCAAGATCAAGAAAAACAAGCAGAAGAAGCCATAAAAACTAGAGAAAATTTTTTTAATAATACTCTTTCAATTATTCGTCTTTCTCATAGTAAATGTGCAACAGTAACCGATCGTTTGTATGGTACATACGAGAATATTTTTATTCCATCAGGAGACGGGGAATCAAATTTTTATGGCAATGGCAAATTATGTCAGGATTTAAAAGAAAAATACGAAGGAAGTTGGGCTGGAGGATCTGGTTTAGGAGATAAATATGGAAATGCTTATTGGGGTGGGTATCCAGATCAAGATGAAGTTGAAAAAGTTATAAGAGAAAAAGTCGAATCTCTTTCCCAAGACTTATCAAGATTTGATAAAATTTTTATACCAGAAAATTATTCAACTTTCACTGAAATTGGTAAGAAAATTTATGAATTAGGAAGTTTTGAAAGAATGAATGATGCAGTAGAAGTTTCAAATATTGAAGTTATAGAAAAAGGCAATAATTTTATTATTGAATTTAAGCCAAAAGAAGGATGGGAAATATACTTGGTAGATAGTGATGATTTGGCAGGAGGATATAGAACTTTTAGAGATAGGGAAAGAGAAGCAAAAAATACTTTTGGGTTTTCTGGAGAAAGAGAATTAACTCCCTCATATATTTTTTTGCAAACAGGTGAAAATATTCCCGATCAGATACGGAGAGGGTTACAAAAAGTTGAAAGTGTTTCGTTCAGAAACGGGGGCTATATGAATGGTAAATATTATGAAGTTATTAAAAATATTCCTCAAGTCAAAGAAGCTGTCCAATCAAAATTAGAATCAGTAGATCCACGTCTTTTAAAATATTCCCTTGGAAAAGTTGATATTAGTGTTCAAGGAATGTTTGAAATTAGAGGTGAGGGTGGTTATTATTCTGATCCCGGTGATGCTTCTCTTTTGGATACTTGCAAAGACTTTGAAATGCTTGGATTAGGTGGCTATTCTACTGAACACAAATTAGAGAAACTAAAAAATGGTGAAGTTGAAATATTTACACCAGACATAAGTGATAATGATGATTCTATAAAAAAACGATATGAAAAATTAGAAAAAGAATTGGAGCAATTTAAATCACCTATAAATCGCGAAATTCAAGAAAAGAAGATTCAATATCTCAAAAGAGTTTACGAGTATGTGAAAAAACAAGAAGAAGAACTTGCGTCTATGAAAGATAATCCTGAGCTTCTTAGCCAGTTCTTTTTAAGGGGTAGTATGGAGTCACCGTTGGAATTTAATCACACTAAACAAGATCTTGAAAAACTAAACCTCTTTTTGAAAGACCGAATTGTCTCAATTTATAAAACATATAGTGGTTCTAATTACAATGAATTTGTTGAAGCAATAGGTGTCTATGATGGGAGTGAATCGTTTGGTTCATGGGAGGTTAGAAACGCAATAAAGAGTATTGACAGTGCGGTGTCTTTTGCCCAGGACACTTATGCTGTTGGTAGAATTATAAAAAATTTGAAGGAAGCTGGATACGAGGTTGAAGGAGTTGGTCGTTCTGGATTTAAATCAAGAAATAGTTTTGCTGTTATATTACCAAAAGTCGAAACAGAAGCGCATATTATAAAATATGGAGACGCTGTTAATGGTAAAGATTTTGGTTTTGGCTATAACAAGACTTGGTATTGTGGGAAAGCCTCAGTAGAAGTAAATGATCAAAATGAACGAGAGAAAGTTTTGAAGATTATCGAAGAAGCTCGTCGAGAAGAAAAAAATGAAGAAATCAAAGAATTTGTAGAAGAATTTAAGTCAAAGGGAGATGGTGTCTTTGCGGTTATAGATACTGGAGGACGAGAAAAATATCAATCGATTCCTGATAGGTTTAAAGTTCTTGCAAGTATGAGAATTGCAAATACACAAGATCATAGACAAAATAGAAGTCACACTTATGCAAATGCAATTATTGATGTTGAGGCTATTAAAGATAAAAAATCAATAACAATTAAAGTTCCAGACAATATAAAAGGTCTTGTAATTGGCAAAGGTGGGCAAAACATAAAAAGAATTTCTGAAGAATTAGGATTGTTTATAAAAGTAGTTTAGTTTAATAAAATTATAAATTAATCCCCGCACAAAAAAGCAAGAAAAAACTAACCCGCCCCGCATTCCTCCCGCGCCCTCCTGCGGGGCGAAAATTCCTGCCGAATTTCAAAAACATTAGTCTCGGTTTTGCGAATCCTCCTCCCGCAAAATAGTTTCGCAAAACCGCGTCCATTTTGCATTGGTATTGCGAGCCTCGCTTTTCTCCTTTGGAGAAACACTGTGTATCACACAGGCGTGCGTAGCACGCGCGAGGCACGCTATTCGTTTAGTTTTTTCTGGAAATAAGTTCGAGTAAATGATATAATAACACCACCAATAGGAACTTTCAGAATTTTTTGAGCCAGACGGAAGGATTGCCTCGCGGCTTCGCCGTAAAATGTCGCAAGGCGACATTTGCCGAGCAATCGGTATGGATAGAAGCTATATGAGCGCGATTGAGGGCGGAAAGGTAAATGTTACGCTTGCGGTATTAGAAAAGCTCGCCAATGCGCTTGATGTTTCCGTTGATGAGCTATTAAAGTAAAAATCACTATGTCATTCTTTTCACGAAAACAAGAAACCACGCTGGAAATTTTTTGTCGTGATTTTTACGACACGCAAATTATGAACCCTGTAATCGGTGGGAAAATTGACGCTGGTAGTGTTTTCTCTGATGTCGTAAAGAAAAATATCGTTGAGGTATATCCAGAATTTGCGAAAATTGATTCTCAAAAATTGAACGATGAAATAAAGATAATTCGCTTTGAGCTATTTGCCCTTGCATGAACACACAAATTCATTAGCGGCAAAATTGTTGTCGCTCAAAGCGACTTCACAAAATCATATCTCAACGGAAAAAGTAGAAATGATATTTGGGCCGGAATGGAGCCGTATAACAACATGATTGATAGCGTTACGCTTCATTGGTTGACTAACCTCGGAAAAATGAATTTGAGCTTTAATTACAACATGAGGGAAGATTTTACTAAGAAAAATATTGAAGCCGCCAAAGAATTGAGCATAGAAAATGACGACCGCGTTACGCGGGTCAATCATCGGCTTTGGTCTGAAAACGCTTGGAAACAAAAACTTATACTCGGCCCTTTGGTGTTTATATTTTGCGAGAGGCTGGGGATTAACGCTCACGATCTAAACCAAGAAGCTCAATTCCGTTTGGCGGCTACCATAAAGGGGCTTTATGACGGAGCAGAGCAATCTTGGGATAAGGTTAAAATCAAAAAAATATAAAAATAAACCGAGAAATAGAGGGAAAATATTCAGAAATTAAACTCGAGGACGGAAAGAAAATTTTCCTGTCTGTTTTACAGGATAGAATAACGGCTTCCACTATGGTTCTTTTTGTTCCGACGAAAAAAATCTGGGAATTTGTATTTCCTTTTTATATTCGTACGGCAGTTGAGGGATGGGACAGCTCAAAAGCTATACTAAAACTCGTATTAAAAACTATAGAACATGTTCAAAATTTGCAGGAACTACAAATTTGCTTAGAAAATGAAACGAGCGAGGCACTTCGTGGATACATTAAGGAATACGGAGAATCCGCACGGGATATTTCAGTTGATAAGGTGGGAGTTCATGCTTTCAAACAAATGATGAATCCGAAGGATTTAGCCCAAATAGAAAGAATTGTCCATGATTATGGCAAAACGCAAGAACAAGTTGCACAGGAAATTATGACCAAATATCCTGCAATGGTTTTCCCTAAATCGCTTCTACCTTACACGAAGGAAAAAATACAAAAGGCGTTGAGCGAATCATTGCGTTATATTGACGATAAACAAATGGTCGAAAATTTAAAATCATGTGCAGTTTTTCTTGAGGGTTTTATTGATGACGAAGAAGCAAATAAAAGGAATAACGAGTTATTGAATAGCAAAAGATTTCAAGAAGCAGTAAAAAGACGTTTAAATAAAAATGATGAATAGTAACTCAAAAATCAGTTTGGTTGAAAAAGCTGTGCGAGTTTCTGTAGCGGCTCATGGCGGACAAACACGCAAGGGTGATAATTTGCCATATATTATTCATCCGTTTATGGTCGCGCTGAAACTCGCAAAATATAATTTTTCTGACGCGGTTATTGCGGCGGCTTTGACGCATGATGTTTTGGAAGATACTGACTTTGGCGAGGAAAAGCTAAAGCAAGAACTTGGCAGTGAAGTATTGGAAATCGTCAAAGCCGTTACAAATGACGATTCTTTGCCGTGGGAAGAAAAGAAAAAGAAATATGTTGAAACAGTGCGCAGTGGCTCCGAAGGTGCAAAGGCGGTGGCCGTGGCAGACAAGATTCACAATTTAGAAAGTTTGATGATTGCCTACGCGGAACAGGGGCCGGAGCTTTGGAAAAAATTTAACCGCGGCAAAGAACAAAAACTTTGGTTTGAAAACGAAGTATTGAAAATGCTCAAGCAAGCTTGGAAACATCCGCTGATTGATGAATATGAGGGTTTGCTTGAGCAGGAAAAGAAATTGCAATAAATCCTGCGGCGTGCCAGCTTCGCTGGCCTGAATGGCGGCGACTTTCAAAGCGAGGGAACGGCGGAAGGGGGGTGTGGGGGGAATTCCGCCGCGCCCGAGCGTTCCGCCGGAGCGAAGCGGAGGCGGTCAGTTTCTTTCAAAGAAATTTCGCGCAAAGTTTAGAATATCCCACCATTATAAATTATTTTAAAAAAGAACTTGTGAGTTCTTTTTTGTTTTCAAAAATAAAAAGTTTTCCACACTTCCTTTTACTTGACAATCAAAAAGTGTTATAATATATATGTTCTTAAATTTAAAAAATATTTTTGTATTAATTTTATAAATACAGAAATACAAAATATTTTATTATTAATTGAGGTTTGTATTACCTCACGCATTCGAAAGGAGGTGACATTATGGCAAAAAAAGTTAAGAAAGCAAAAAAAGCTACACCAAAAAAGAAGGTGGCAAAGAAAGCTAAAAAAAGAAAATAATATTTTCACTCTTCACTAAAAGTCCCGTCGTAAATGATCGGGATTTTTAGTTTGTAATTTTTTTATCTAATATTAGTTAAAATAGTTGCTTTTGTCGGGCTTTAAAATGTTCTTTTTCTTTTTCAGAAAAAATTTGTACTATTCCATATTCACCATCATACCCAGGTGTAATATGTAATTTTTGTTCTCTTACTCTTTGAATAGCTTCTGGTAAAAGTATTGAATATTTTTTTAAATTATTTAATTCATCACTTGGTAATTCAACTAATACATTAAACTCTGATTTATATTCATCAAGTATATCAGTAAATAACTTTTGCACTTTTTTAGAGTGCCTATTCTTTACAGACAAGATTTCAGCCAATATTTTATCTAATTCCACCAATTTTTTATAAGCCGGTCGCCCTTCAGGCACATACCCGTAGTCACGATCAGCAAGCTCTTCAACGCGATTCTGCACACCAATCGTTAATGGTTTCTTACACACTGGACATATTCCTTTGATTTTTTTTGTTTCTGTTGGCTTGCACACAAATTTACAATCACGATGTCCATCATAATGATATCTTCCTTCTTCTGGATAAAATTCCAACGTATATTTAAACCTGGTTAGATCCTTCTCTTTTAAAATTTTGATTAATGTTGAATATGATAAATCTTGAGAAGCAATTTCAAATACATTTGCCTCCCGTGCTATATTTTGCAATGAATGAGAATCTGAATTAGAAACCAACATATACTTATCAAGGGCAGAAATTTGATAGTTCATTAAAGGATCTGATGAAAGACCGGTTTCCAAAGCAAAAATATATTTACTCATATCACCATAACATTCCTCCACGCTGTTATAACCAGATTTAGAGCCAAAAATAGAAAACCAAGGTGTCCAAATATGGGCAGGAATGACTTCTATTTCTTCACTTACTTCTTTTGCCATTTCCAAAAAGTCACGATCTGACATGCCTAGGATAGGACGTCCATCAGAATGTAAATTTATTTTTCTTTTTAAAAGTGAGGAATTTAATTTTTTTACGGCTGATAGATTTGGCGCAAGCACGATTGTATGCACTCGTCTAGTTTTTCCTTCTTTTTTATAAATAAAAGCAAGCTCGGTGGTAAATAAAAAATTTACATCAGGAAACTTTGGTAATATATAAAAACCATTCCCTTGATCTTGCAAATTTTCTTCACATTCAACAATCCACTTGGGATGAGTAAAATCAGCGGTGGTAAGTAAATTTACCCCTTTCATTTTTGCCCATTTTGCCAGATTTGGTAAATTCAATTCTGGCGAACATGCCCTGCTAAAACGAGAATGATTATGAATATCTGCAATAATACGCATAAAAATAAACTTAAATTAAAGTTTAACTCTTTTTATTATATCATTCTATAATCATACCGCTACATCACTAGGAGAAAAAAAGAACACTTATTGTCCTTGTACATCACCTTGTGAGTTTGCACAAAAAATTACTAATACCTTTTGGGATAAACTGCCACTCACTTCATAAAAAAAACTCACTTTAGATAAATTATAATAACATTACAAAAAAGATCTTACTGATGCCATACAAGCTACCTCACAAGAATAGTCATTAGACATTACTCAAATTAGCAGTGTATTAAATATACGCCTACAAAAAAACCAGATTTAAAATCTGGTTTTTTATAAATAAGACATATTGTCCTGGCACCGACCTACTTTCCCCAAGTGAGTATCATCGGCGCTGATGGGCTTAACTTCCGTGTTCGGAATGGGAACGGGTGTGGCCCCATCGCTGTAAGCACCAGGACAATATGTCCTATTTTTTATATGTAAATAGTCAACACAATTCTTGTGGTTAAAATTGGGCAATTAGTACTGCTCGGCTGAACGCATTACTGCGCTTACACCTGCAGCCTATCAACCTGGTCATCTCCCAGGACCCTAATAACGAATTCTAATCTTGCAGACAGCTTCGTGCTTAGATGCTTTCAGCACTTATCTTAACCGAACATAGCTACCCAGCAATGCCGCGGGTGCGACAACTGGTACACCAGAGGTTGCGTCCTTCCCGGTCCTCTCGTACTAGGGAAGGGCCTGCGCAAAATTCTACGTACATGGCGGATAGGAGACCGAACTGTCTCACGACGTTCTGAACCCAGCTCGCGTGCCGCTTTAATTGGCGAACAGCCAAACCCTTGGGACCTTCTACAGCCCCAGGATGCGACGAGCCGACATCGAGGTGCCAAACCCTGCCGTCGCTGTGGACGCTTGGGCAAGATCAGCCTGTTATCCCCGGAGTAACTTTTATCCGTTGAGCTTCCGCCGTCTTATATCGAACGGTCGGATCACTAACTTCTGCTTTCGCAACTGCTCGACTAGTAAGTCTTGCAGTAAAGCTGGCTTGTGGGTTTACCCTATCAATCCGGTTTCCATCCGGATCTAGCCAACCTTTGTAAACGCCTCCGTTACATTTTAGGAGGCGACCGCCCCAGTCAAACTACCCACCAGCTACTGTCCCCATCCCGGATAACGGGACAAGGTTAGAATTAAAATTACACCAAGGTGGTATCTCACTGTTGACTCCACGCCAGCTAGCGCTGACGCTTCATAGTCTCCCACCTATGCTGAATAGAAGCAATCCTAATTCAATAACAAGTTGTAGTAAAGCTTCACGGGGTCTTTTCGTCCAGCCATGTATAGTCCGCATCTTCACGGACCTTGCAATTTCACTGAGTACTCCGTTGAGACAGTCCCCAAATCGTTATGCCATTCGTGCAGGTCGGAACTTACCCGACAAGGAATTTCGCTACCTTAGGACGGTTATAGTTACCGCCGGCGTTCATCAGCGCTTCGGATCAGGGCTTACACCCCTCCCCTTAACGTTCTGACACTGGCCAGGCATCAGCCCCTATACATCCACTTACGTGTTAGCAGGGACCTGTGTTTTTGGTAAACAGTCGCTTGGGGTCTTTCGCTGCGGCCCACCTTGCGGTGGGCAGGCCTTATCCCGAAGTTACGGCCGCTGTTTTGCCGAGTTCCTTAACGGAGTGTCTCTCATTCACCTGAGGCTTCTCGCCTCACCCACCTGTGTCGGTTTACGGTACGATTACCTATCATCGTAACTCTTAGAGGTTTTTCTAGTCAGTCTGTCCACTTAGATTGAATCCACCCGAGGGCTTCATCTCTTAGCTCTACTGCTTTTGCGTCTGCCGGATTTACCTAACAAACAAAGCATTAGCACTAACGTGTATAACCAAAACACGCCTAAACTTTCAAACCGCGTCCCCCCATCGATAACGATAGGCAGGGTAGGAATATTAACCTACTTATCCATCGACTACGCCTTTCGGCCTCGCCTTAGGATCGCCTAACCCTGAGCTGACAAACATTGCCCAGGAAACCTTGGGTTTTCGGTGGGCAGGATTCTCACCTGCCTTTTTGCTACTCATGCCAACATTCTCTCTTCTTTGCGCTCCACCACTCCTCACGAAGTAGCTTCAGTGCGCAAAAAATGCTCTCCTACCAGACATTTAATAAATTAAATGAATCCTCGTCTTCGGTGCTAGGTTTAAGCCCCGTTACATTTTCGGCGCGAAAACTCTCAACTAGTGAGCTATTACGCTATCTTTAAAGGATGGCTGCTTCTAAGCCAACCTCCTAGTTGTCTGAGAATTAACACCACCTTATCCACTTAACCTAGACTTAGGGACCTTAGACTGAGATCTGGGCTGTTCCCCTTTTGACCAATGGAGCTTAGCCCCCATGGTCTGACTCCCTGAATATGGCTACTGGCATTCGGAGTTTGGTTGAGTAGGGTAGAATTTCTTCCCCCAAACCCATTCAGTGCTCTACCACCAGTAGAAACTTCAGAGGCTAGTCCTAAAACTATTTCGGAGAGAACCAGCTATTACCGAGTTCGATTGGAATTTCTCCCCTAGCCACAACTCATCCCCTCGTGTTGCACGGCGAGTGGGTTCGGACCTCCATGAGGTTTCACCCTCACTTCATCCTGGCCATGGCTAGCTCACCCGGCTTCGGGTCTTGTGCTTACTGCACTTCAACTCGTGTTTCTCAAGTCCCAAACAGAGAATAAATTCTCCGCTCAAGACTCGAGAAAATAAAAAGTTGAAAACGCTTGTTAAAACTCGGTTTCCCTATGCCTTCTTCCTGTGTAAGGAATTAAACAAGCAATAAACACAAACTCGTTGGCTCATTCTTCAATAGGAACGCCGTCACCCTGTCATTTCCATTCACCTTCAGAATTATTATTTATTATCCGAAGGCGGAGCCGCTCCGCGTTCGAATATTTTTATAACAATCAAAGATGCGCAGAAAAGACAGGGCTCCGACTCTTTGTAAGCATACGGTTTCAGGTACTATTTCACCGCCCTCACCGGGCTGCTTTTCACCTTTCCCTCACGGTACTTGTTCACTATCGATCAGCAAAAGTATTTAGCCTTAGCACATAATCGTGCCAGATTCCTACAGGATTTCTCGTGTCCCGTAGTACTCAAGAACATCACCAGAGAGTATATAACTCCTTTCACTGTACAGGGCTATCACCTTCTATGGCACCTCGTTCCAGAGGTTTCTGCTAGGAATGTTATATTAATTCGTACTCTCTCTCACATCCTCAAGATATAAATGTAATGTCTTACTACCCCCTATAGAGCGTTAGGCTTGAGGCCATAAAACTACCTATTCTTAAATTCTAAAGAAATTAAGTCAAAATAGTGAATCTCTATAAAGTTTAGGCTGTTCCCCTTTCGTTCGCCACTACTTAGGGAATGGATGTCTTTATTATCGAGCCATCAAACATCGTAATAACTCGATATAAAGACATGTACAGTTGTTTTCTTTTCCTCCAGGTACTAAGATGTTTCAATTCCCTGGGTCTTCTTTACACACCTATGTATTCAGTGTGCAATGATCCCGCTTATTCGAGATCGGGTTCCCCCATTCGGACATCTCCGGGTCAAAGGTTGCTTGCCACCTCACCGAAGCTTATCGCAGGCTGCTACGTCCTTCATCGTCTTTTGCTGTCAAGGCATCCGCCGTATGCACTTATAATTTAACCACAAGAATTGTATCGGCTAACAATTCTTTATTTCCAATTTTCAATAAAATTGCGTTGACTTTACTCTGAACAGATTTTTAATTTACAGTCATTGCTCTTCAGAAAAAAATCTTTAATAAATTCTTTTCTGCAGACCAATTTTTTGAGAACAAAAAACCGCTTGATACAAGCGGCGGTCGTTTTGAGACAATAAAAATTCTCCTATCCGCTTGTGTTTGGGTTAAAGGTTAAAAGTATTTTCATATATTTCGTGCTTAAATAGTGTATAGGATATTTATATTCTTGGCAAGGGTGTAGTGTGGAAAAACTCTATATAACTATTATAGCATATTTTTAAACTTTTGTCAATATTTTATTAATTTATTAAATATTTCCCTTAAAATTAAAATTACCTACTTGTTTATAACAAGTACCATGTATACCTAGATGAAACAATCCAACTATGGTTGGTTTAAAAATTATTGGAAATATTAATGGTATTTCCTTTATACCAATACCTAGGGTTATATGTGGATGGTAATTATTATATGAACTATTTATTCTAAAATTATTTACCCAATCAATTAAAGAACTATTTTCTTTCATATCATAAAAATTTTCTTTTGCAACATCACCAGCATTATATTTATTTATTAAATCAAAAACTTTCGTATGAATATTTTTTAATTCTTTACTAATTTCAATATCAAAATAAACATA
>Ga0172368_10007286_pt1 | contig 11612 bp, 10 predicted proteins | sample Lak11m_FD_114540 | JGI IMG/M metagenome (GOLD analysis project Ga0172368, IMG submission 114540) | Freshwater microbial communities from Kabuno Bay, South-Kivu, Congo - kab_022012_11m | ecosystem: Environmental > Aquatic > Freshwater > Lake | place: Democratic Republic of the Congo: South-Kivu...
CTGTTGTGCTTTTGCCTGACCTTCTGCCATATTAACACGGGCTATTGCATCATTTTTTGCCTGCTCTGCTTTAAAGATTGCTTGTTTTGCCTCCTGCTCTGCTACCTGTTTTGCTTCAATTGCCCGATTGAATTCTGCTGAAAATCGAATATCAATAATGGAAACATCACTTAAAATGATTCCGTAATTTGCAAGCCGGGAAACAAGCAGGTTGTCAATATCTTGTTTTAACTCCTGTCGTTTTGTGATAATTTCCTCAGCTGTTTTTTTTGCTGATGCTGCTTTTGCCATCTCCGATACTGCCGGCATAATAATATTATCAAGAACTACTTGTTCATCGCCAATGAGCTGATATACTTTATTTACTTTATCAGTATTAATTCTCCAGTTCACCACAAGTTCAAGACCTACGTCCTGTAAATCTTTTGAGGCGCCTGATGTTTTTACGTCAGATTTCTGCACCCGGACAGATACTTTTTGGATACGTTGCATAAAAGGAACTCTCAAATGAAGACCTTCTGATAAAATTTGTTCTTGGACTTTACCCCAGTTCATAACAACACCCCTTTCTCCCGCTCCAATTTGTACAAACGGATTTATGGAAAAAAAGAAAATAATAGCAATAATAATACCCCCAATTCCAAATACGGATTTAAAAATGTTTCCTTGACCTTTATTCATAAGTCACATGATAACTAATAACATCTATCCATCATTATACTAAGTTAAAAAATAAAGTAATAGTTTAGTAATTAAACTAGATTATATAAAAATATCGTAACATTTTATTGATTAGATTATCTTATCAAGATATATAGTTAATTTTGTAGTTTATAAACGATAGACAAGAAAAAACGATTCTATTACAGTTTAAGAGATGAATCCCAATCCTCCCATGAGGCGGATAGGATAAAACATCGTAAAATGATTGCGAAAGTGTTTTCAGGAACAACAATTGGACTTGACGGAACGCTTATCGAAGTCGAAGTTGATGTTGCAAGCCGTGGATTTCCCACATTTAATCTGGTTGGACTACCCGATAAGGCGATTGAGGAAGCAAAAGATCGTGTAAGAACGGCGATTGTAAATGCTTCATTTGAAATGCCCGACTCCCGCATCACCGTAAATCTTGCTCCAGCTGATATTCCTAAAGAAGGGTCTTTGTTTGATCTCCCCATCGCGGTTGGAATTTTGGCTGCATCCGGGATTATTAATCGAGAATGTTTAGCGACTTCTTTATTTGTCGGTGAACTTTCTCTTGAAGGAAAACTTCGTCCCATACCAGGTATGATTTCCATTGCTCTTATGGCTAAGGACCGAAAAATAAAATCAATTTTTGTACCGTCTGATAACGCAAAAGAAGCGGCATTGGTTGATGAAGTATCTATCTACCCTGTCTATAACATAAGCGACCTTATCCTTCACTTAAATGCAACTCGCCTTATCTCCGCTTATCCCGCTGTTGATGTCGAACATCTTACTCAACAATCGTTTTCAGAATTTGATTTTGCAGATATACGGGGACAAGAACAAGCTAAACGCGCACTTGAGATTGCTGCGGCAGGATTTCATAATATTCATCTAAAAGGAGTACCTGGCGCTGGTAAAACGATGCTCTCCCGGGCATTCTCCTCCATTCTCCCCCCAATGAATAAAAACGAAATTTTGGAAGTAACCAAGATGTATTCAGTCGCAGGACTATGTCAAAATCGCGGATTTATCCTTGAAAGGCCCTTTCGATCCCCTCATCACACTACATCTCGAATCGGACTTATCGGCGGAGGAAGTAATCTAAAGCCGGGTGAAATTTCACTTGCTCATCGAGGTGTCTTATTTTTGGATGAATTTCCCGAATTCCCTCGATCTGTTCTTGAATCACTTCGTCAACCTTTGGAGGATGGAAAAGTAACTATATCTCGTGCCGCAGGCAGTGTTACATTCCCCGCTCGATTTCTGCTTCTCGCCGCTTCAAATCCCTGTCCGTGCGGATACTTGGGTCACCTGAAAAAAAGATGTTTATGCATGCCTGGATCAATTTTAAGATATCAAAAACGCCTTTCTGGCCCGCTTCTTGACCGGATTGATCTTCATGTAGATGTTCTCCCCGTTGAAGAAGAAAAGCTAACAAGTAAATTGAAAACCGAAGATAGTAGTTCAATCAAAAAGAGAGTGATTTTAGCCAGAAGTAAACAACATAAGCGATTTATAAAACACAAAACAAAAACCAACGGCGAAATGAATACAAATGAAATCCGACAGTTATGCATTTTGGATAAAGAAGCAATTGAACTTCTCAAACAAGCCGTTTCACGACTGTCTCTTTCCGCACGCTCATATTTTAAAATCATTAAAATAGCACAAACTATTTCAGATCTTGAAAATACTGAAGGTATTAAGATGACTCACATCGCAGAAGCATTACAATATCGGGTTAAGGAAAATGAATAATATATGTTTGACAATCATTTTTCACATAGTACAATGAGGTTATTTATCAACGTATTATCAATTATTATCATTTAAAAATACATGAAAACAGAACCAAAGAATCCCAAAACAGAAGCAGTTGATTTTGCAATTGAAGCAATACAAAAACAATTCGGAAAAGGATCCATTATGAGACTGGGAGAACGTCCAACTGTTGCGGTTGAAGTCATTAAAACTGGAGTTCCCGCACTTGACATTGCGCTTGGTATAGGAGGTATCCCAAAGGGACGAATCATCGAAATATACGGACCCGAATCATCCGGAAAAACAACGCTCTGTTTATCGCTTATTTCAGAAATCCAAAAAACAGGAGGCGTTGTCGCATTTGTTGACGCAGAACATGCACTGGATACTGCATGGGCGAAAAAAATAGGAGTTAAACTCGAAGATCTTTTAGTATCCCAACCCGATACCGGAGAACAAGCTCTTCAAATAACCGAACAACTTGTACGATCCGGGGGCGTCGACCTTATTGTTATTGATTCTGTTGCCGCACTTGTTCCTCAGGCAGAAATCGAGGGAGAAATGGGAGATGCTCAAATGGGCCTTCAAGCCCGTCTTATGTCCCAAGCTCTACGCAAACTAACCGGTATTGTCTCCAAATCAAAAACTACCATTATTTTCACCAATCAACTTCGTCTTAAAATCGGTATCATGTTTGGAAATCCAGAAACAACAACTGGAGGGATGGCTCTTAAATTTTACGCTTCCATTAGAATGGATGTCCGAAAAATTGAAACCCTGAAAAAAAATGGTCAAGTATATGGTACGCGCGTTCGTGTAAAGATAGTCAAAAATAAAATCGCTCCCCCTTTTAAAGACGCTGAATTTACCATAAATAGCGAAGGAATTGATAAACTAGATAGTATGATTGATGCGGCTATAGCAGCGGGAATTCTTACAAAAAGTGGTGCTTTCATTAAATTTGAAGATAAAATGCTTGGACAAGGAAAAGATCAGGTAAAAGAAACGCTGAGTACTGATGATAAATTAAAACAACGTCTCATAAAAGCAATAGACCAAAAAATGTTTGAAAAGAAGTGACAAACATATACCACAAATGTTTGTCATCCTGAACTTGATTCAGGATCTTTGTATTAAGATGCCGAAACAAGTTCGGCATGACAGATAAAAAAAACAATAAAATTGTTAATGGTTATGAATATTGAATATGTCCGAATCTCAATCCTTTTCCCAAGCATTAAATCTTGCTTATTTTTACCTTAAATTCCGTCCCCGTACAGAACGAGAAATAACGAGATATTTGGAAAAAAAGAAAAATAATTTCACCTCTGAAATAATCAAAAAAGTAATTGCACAATTAAAAGAACAGGGATATGTTGATGATGAAAAATTTATCAAGCTTTTTATTACACAAAGGAATAAATTAAAACCAAAAAGTACATTTGCCCTTTCAAGAGAATTACAACAACTGGGTGTTAATAGAGAGCTTATTGATGCTTTTTTTGAACAAAATCAACAAAACGAAGCCAATCTTGCACTTCTTGCGCTTCAAAAAAAAATACAAACTTTTTCCCGTCTTGATTCAAAAACACGTTTTAAAAAAGCCATTTCTTTTCTCCTCCGAAGAGGATTTTCATACGAAGTAGCAAAAGAAACATATTGTCTTGTATGGAATTCACTAGATAATATCAATACAAACACAAGAAAATTGGGGTAATATTTTTTACAATCCCATATTTTTTTGTTTTAAAAAACGTTTATAATAAAACATATATGTCAAAGAATGAAATAATAAGGACATTATCTAAGATTAAAGTTGATTCTTCCTGGTCATTTGTTGATAAGACAAGAAAAGATACTGCCTATATTACACATGGTTATCCAACAAATTTATGAATTAAATTATGAATAGAGCAATATTAAATAACAAAATTAATAAGGTAGCAATTGATGACCTAAAAAATGATACACAAGCATTATTGTCTTTTTTACAAAGTCAAAATGATGGAACAATAATTTACGTGTTAGAAAAACTAGGAAGATTAGAAAATGGCTATAGTAAAAAACCATTATTAGGTCTATTGAACAAACAGAACGAAAGTATTAGAACATTATCAATTAAAAATCTTGCCAAAATTGGCGATCTTTCTCTTTTACCTACTTTCGTTGAATATGCTCGTTCAGATAAGAGTACAGAAGTTAGAAGAGAAGCTGTTTCGGCAGTTGGCAGATTAAGAAATGAAAAAGCAATTTCAGTTTTAATTGGATTTTTGAAAGATAATGATCCAAAAGTAGTAATGCAAGCTATCAGAGGTTTGCTTGTTTTTTCTAAAAGAGAAGAAGTTAAGCAAGAATTAACAAAATTAATCAATCATCCAAACGAAATGATTAAAGAAGTTATAAATAAAGAAATAAACGGATTCCAATACAAATCAAGCCATTCTCAAAAACACGATGAATTTCCTAATTACTTAAAAGACACTGTTGTACATGGTGATGTTCAAGAAATAATACATTATGTTCCAGACGACTCCGTACATTTAACATTTACTTCGCCACCATATTATAATGCAAGAGATTATTCTATTTATCAAAGCTACGATGAATATATTAGTTTTTTAGAAAATACTTTTAAAGAAGTACATCGCATTACTAAGGATGGTCGATTTTTTGTACTTAACACTTCGCCGATTATTATACCCAGAATAAGTAGAGCTTATGCTAGTAAAAGATACCCCATTCCTTACGATATACACCCTTTGTTAGTAAAAATGGGTTGGGAATTTATTGATGATATTGTTTGGTTAAAACCCGAAGCGTGTGTTAAAAATAGAAACGCCGGCTTTCTTCAACACAGGAAGCCGTTAGCATACAAACCAAATGCAATAACAGAAATGTTAATGGTATATAGAAAAAAATCTGACAAATTGATAGACTGGAATATTCAACAGTATAGTTGGGACAAAGTTAAAAAAAGTAAAGTGTTGGATAAATACGAAACGACAAATGTTTGGCGTATTGATCCGACATTTGATAAAATTCACAGTGCTGTTTTTCCGATAGAATTGTGCAATAGAGTAGTTAAGTATTATTCTTTTATTGGTGATTTGATTTTTGATCCGTTCGCTGGTAGCGGCACACTTGGTCGAGCGGCTTTAAATTTGAACCGCCACTTTTTTCTTACAGAAAAAGAATTAAAGTACATTGATAGAATTAAGCAAGAGTTAAGTAAAAGCAATAATTTATTTAATTTCAAAATTAATCAACCAAATGTTGTTAATCTTGAAAACTTTATTAAATCAATTAAAGAAAATATATGACGATAACGGAACAAGTTGCAAAAAAAATAATTAGAAAATTACTAAAAGGAGAGGATTATAGGATAGAAGTCGTAACGCTTATTAACGCTGAATTTTTACAATTCGCTGTTGATTTTTTTAAAAAAATTGTTGACGCAAAGCTAAAAAATAAAGGCATAACTGTAGATTGGTATAAAAAGGAATTTCTTAACCCTAACCTACCAACTCGTGACATTGCAATCAATTCGGGATTAAATGAAAAAACAATACACAACATGTTTAATTCATCAACAAAGGAAATTGTGATTGATGCTTCAAACGAACATTACGACACTCTTTTCGAGGCAATCAAAAATCTTGTAGATACGGAATGCGACCTTGATCTCACTTTAACTATTAAATTTAAAGGCGTCAGCATTGATTTAAATGTTAGTGAAAGTTTAATCGTGATAAATACACTAGCGGTAAAAAGGGCCGCATTGAGAGGCGGTTTGTGGAGTACTGCGGGTAAAAGAGTTGAAAAACCTTTAATGCAAACACTCTGCAAATTATATGGCGTTTCTGATAGAAATTATGCTTTAAAGATAAAAGGTAAAGAAATAGCTGAAAACGATTTTGAAAGAGAGATTGATTTTTATTTAGTTGAGAACAAACACCAACATAAGTGTGAAGTTAAATTAATGGGTAGGGGTAATCCGGAAAGCGCCGACGCAGTGATCGCAAGAGACAGTAAGGTCTTTGTAGCGGATAAGCTTTCAGACACAAATAAAAAACAATTAAATAGCCGAGAAGTTGAATGGGTCGAATTAAGAAGCAATGATGGTTTTAAGAGGTTTGATACTGTTTTGAAAAATTTGAAAATTCCACACACAAAATTACCAAATAATATTGATAAAGAATTAGAAAGTATATTTAATGAAATTTTTTAATAAAATAACTATTGACATATTAGAAACAGGAAAAATTCATTTGAAGATTGAGGAAAAAAAGAGTACAATACTTTCCATTACTAATTTGTTCAAGGAGTAAAGCTAATTAAATTAAAACTTATAATTATATGCGTCTTTCAATATCAAACTATAATACAAGCGCGTAACTCACTTGAACATATCCACATAAGATATGTTACAGAATCTATTGAATTTCTTATTCCCAAAGAATAAAGAAAAAGAAAAAGAACTCACAATTCAAGCTCAACAAAAAGCAAAAGAAATAATACTTCACGCAAATGAAGAATCTTTACGTATTAAACAAGAAGCTGAACAAGAATCAAGAAAAATCCTATCAGAATCGCTTGAAGCAGAAAAACGCTTAGCAAAAAAAGAAGGACAGCTCGAGGATGAAAAGAGAGTGTTTACCACAGAAAAACAACAAGTTGAACGAGAAAAACAGAGCATCAATGATGTAAAAAAAGATCTGGAAGAAAAGCGTGATACTATTTTGCAAAAACTGGAAAAAATAGCTCAACTTACTAAAGATCAAGCTAGAAGCTTATTACTTGCCGGATGGGAAGACAAACTTAAATCAGATATCGCAAAACGCATAAAACAAGGTGAAGAAGATATTAAGCTGCAAATTGATGAAAAATCAAAACAGATGCTTGTTGATGCGATGAGATATGGAGCTACTGATTACGTCTCAGAATATACTTTGTCGGTTATACACATTCCCAGTGATGAATACAAAGGAAGAATTATCGGAAAAGAAGGACGTAACATTCGCGCATTTGAACTCGCGACTGGAGTTGATGTTGATCTTGAAGAAGAAGGGGTTATTAAACTCTCTTCGTTTGATTCGGTAAAACGTGAAATCGCACGTGTAGCTCTTGAAAAACTTATCAAAGATGGTCGTATACAACCTCCTCGAATTGAAGAAATTGTACTTAAAACAAAAGAAGAAATTAATAAAGTAATATTCAAAGCCGGTGAAGAGCTTGCCCATAAAGTCGGCGTATTTAATTTACCTTCCGAAATTACCCAACTTTTGGGAAAATTTAAGTATCGATATTCATATGGTCAGAATATGATCTTGCATACGCTTGAAGAGACTCGTATTGGCGTAGCTCTTGCCCATGAACTTCATGCTGATGTAAACGTAGTTAAACTTGGATGTCTTTTACACGATATTGGAAAGGTTGTTGTTGAAAAAGAAGGTTCCCATATTGATTTAGGTGTAGAACTTGCAAAAAAATATAGATTTCCACAAAAAGTAATTGACTGTATTGCTTCTCACCATGAAGACGTTCCATTTAATTCCCTCGAAGCAATCATTGTTTATATTGGTGACGCTGTATCAGGTGGCAGACCAGGTGCGCGTCATGAAGATTTTGAAGGATATCTGAAACGTATCAAAACTATTGAAGACGCAGCAAAAACAAAAAAAGGAGTCAAGGAAGCATATGCACTTCAAGCAGGCCGAGAACTCCGAGTTATTGTTAAATCGGATGAAATGAATGATGAGGAAACAATCATTTTGGCATCAAAAATCAAACAGGAATTGGAAGAAAAGTTCGATGTATTTCCTGGTCAAATAAAAATAACAGTGATCAGAGAATATCGAACTGAAACAAGAACGAAAATATGACAACTTGAAACGTATAACATATAACCTGAAACGTTAGAAAATAGAAGGTTAAAGATGGAAGGTAGAAAAAACCTACAACATCAAACAACTTACAACCATGAACTAAGTAACCAAATAACCAATAACTAATTACTAATCACTGATTTAACCGATTTCAACTGACGACTCTTCTCTGTATTGTCACAGCAATCTAAATTTGATATAGATTGTTATAATAAGATATTTTAAATATAGATTGACAAGAGGCTCAAAACTTACTATCCTTACCCCAAGAAAGGAGGTGACATATAATATGACAAAAGCAGATTTAGTAGCTCAAGTAACAAAAAAAGCAGGTCTTACTGCAAAAGCAGCAAAAGATGCAGTTAATGCAGTTTTTGGTTCTGTTACCGATGCATTAAAAAGAGGAGAGAAAGTCGTTGTTACAGGTTTTGGAACTTTTATGGTGCGCAAAAGAGCAGCACGAAAAGGCCGCAATCCCCAAACTGGTGCGGAAATTCAAATCCCAGCGACAAAGACTCCTGGCTTTACAGCAGGAAAAAGCTTGAAAAGAATAGTGAAATGATTTTCGCTTAAAAAAACCCGTTGTCGCTATAAAACGAAACGGGTTTTTTCTTTGGGAAAAAAATATGCTATACTTTTTATATGTCTCTCTTTATTGCAGCTGACCACCGTGGATTCGAGCTGAAAAATAAACTGATCGAATATTTACAAGAACAAAACATCCGCGTTGAAGATATCGGAAATTATGAATATGATCCACTTGATGATTATCCCGATTTTGCGCAACGACTATCTCAAGCGGTTTTACAAAAACCAGATTCTATGGGAATTGTCATATGTGGATCAGGAGTGGGTGTTTGCATCGCAACCAATAGATTCAAAGGCATTCGATGCGCCCTCAGTTTTAATAAAGAACAGGTTGAACATGGAAGAAAAAACGATCATATTAATGTCTTAGCCATTCCCTCAGATTATATCGACCTTGAAATTGCAAAACAACTTGTTGATATTTTTTTAAACACTCAACCCATTCTCGAAGAAAAATATGAACGACGAATCAAAAAATTAGACGCAGTCGTTGAAACTTCTTTAGAAACAACAACGTAACAAGATGAGTCAAAGGTTCCTTATCTCTTTATCTGATATTTTCCTTCCCTGTTTTTTTCAATTATGCCGTTTATCTCCAAAACCGAGATTATTCTTAATATCTCAGTAACGAGTAGTTGAGTTCTGTCTACTAAATCGTCGATGGAACAAGCCTCTTGAATAATGATTTCGAGTATTTTCTTTTGTCCTTGATCGCAAGCTCCCAATATATTCCTCTCTTTTGAAGGAAGTATTTTCATTTGATATTCCTCTAAAATATCTGCAACTGACGTAACAAATTTTGCCCCCTGCTTTATCAGTAAATTCGGAGCTTCTGACATTTCACTTGTTAAAGGTACGGGCGGCGCGAACACATCTTTTCCCTGTTCTGCCGCAAATCGTGCAGTAATAAGACTGCCAGACTTACTTGTTCCTTCTATGACGCATACTCCTTGAGAAAGGCCGGAAACAATACGATTGCGCGCAACAAATAATCCTTTGAGAACCGTCCTTCCCGGTGGAAACTCCGACAAAACAATACCCCCTTTCTGAATTATGCTATCGTATAAATTTTTGTTTACAGAAGGATAAACAACGTCAACACCACATCCTAAAACTGCTATTGTTTTTCCCCCTTCATCAATTGCTGTTTTATGTGCGATTGCGTCAACTCCCATTGCCATTCCAGAAACAATAACAAATCCAGCTCTACATAAATCAGAGGTAAATTTTTTTGTTATCTGCGCTCCATAAGAGGTTGGTCTTCGTGTACCGACAATTCCGAAGAAATAATCACCTTTAGGGGGTTCTTCAAAACAAATTACGTTAGTATTTCCTTTAATAAATAAACAAATAGGAGGATCAGATAAATTTTTGAGTTGGCGGGGATAATATGGATTATTACGATGTATAGTATGAATTCCCCTCTTTTTAAATATTTCATTTTGTTTTTCTGGTTTGAAATCACGACGAAACTGGATAAATTTTTCAAAAATATCCCTTCGAAGAATACTCGATAACTGTTTTTCGGAAATGGTATAAGCCTTTTTGGCAGAACCAAAATACGCAATAAGTTTCTGAAAGGTAACAGGACCAATACCAAGAAAACACGAAAATGCTAAGTGGTATAAAAGGTCTTCTTGATCTTGCATAGGAATAATGTGTCGTGCTGAATTTATTTCAGCATCTTTAATAAGATTCTGAACCCAGTTCGGGCTGACAAAATATCTCTCCCTTTTATATACTATTTCTGAATATGGATCAGTCGTTTATATGCTACAAAATGAAGTAAACATACTATTTGGATGAACTAAAACACCAAAAAGAACCTCTTATATATTCGTTAACTTGAGTAAAATATACTGAGTTTTTTAACTCTAGAACAGTTAAACGCTTTATCGCACAAGATTCTGTTCCTATCTTTTTTGCTTTTGCAAAAGAAATTGCAGCAAGATCCTCTTTACGGAGAATTTGCAATACTCCAGTCAGTCGAAGTAAATCTAAATAGTTATTCTCCTTTCTTATCCTATCTATTATGGGTGAATTATTATCCCTTAGGTCGACAAAATTTGTTTGTTGAGTAAAAATAATGAAATGAGAATTCAAAAAAACCAATCTCCAACTTTTATCCCCCTGTATACGACTCAGAAATGTCTGGGCCCAAGGTGCTTGTTCCAGATGGCCAAGAACAATTGTTTGTATATGATATTTGGCAAATATTTCCCTTTGAAGCTTTTCATCTTCCTGCATTCGGATATATGTTTCTTGGAAAAAATTACTCGGGTATGCTTCAGGTCTATTATCGACAAACAACCGATAGGAAGGATACAATCTATATGCGAGATATCCTCCAATGTCAAAGTTGTTAAATATGTTTCCCTTCAAATGATTGTTTAATATAAAATCTGTTGCTTCTTTTTCGTTTTCTTCTACATATCCAAAACCAAATTGTTTATCTATATCAAATGTTTTGTAATACGAGTTGTCAAAAAAGAAAAATGACGAAAAACCGATGATGAAACACAGTAATAAAATGATGAAGTCTTTATATCTATCAAGATACTGATTTTTTATTATCTTCTTCACATATAAATAAATAGAGTTAAAAGTCCAAGCTGTAAAAGGTATTGCTGTCAAAACAAAAAATGGAAAATGACGAATTTGTAAAATGGAAATAAAAAACATACCAGC